>ENA-UOOM01000388-UOOM01000388.1-fermentation-metagenome-genome-assembly--contig:-NODE-388-length-52291-cov-177.663048_pt1 | contig 52291 bp, 44 predicted proteins | sample MGYA00245781_ERZ724031 | MGnify/ENA primary metagenome ERZ724031 (study PRJEB28704, sample SAMN03018317) | fermentation metagenome | biome: anthropogenic terrestrial biome; feature: soil...
GAAGCAATAAAGCTTATAAGTGAAGGGAAGATAAAAATACACGGAAGAAAAGTTTGCATATCATGATAAGTAAAGAAAATTTAGGAGGTAAAGTAAAATTGAAAAGAGCTTTAATAAGTGTTTATGATAAAACTAATGTGCTTAAAATGGCAAATTTCTTAAAAAGTAAGGGAGTAGAAATAATATCTACAGGCGGAACTTATAAGTACTTAAAGGAAAATGGAATTGAGGTTAAAGAGGTTTCTGAGGTTACAGGCTTTGAAGAAATACTTGATGGCAGGGTAAAAACTCTTCATCCAGCAATTCATGGAGGAATTTTAGCTGTTAGAAGTAAAAAGGAGCATATGGATGAAATCAAGAAAAAGGGAATAGAGCCAATAGATATGGTTGTTGTAAATTTATATCCTTTCTTTGATAAAGTAGATGAAGACTTATCTTTTGATGAAAAAATGGAATTTATAGATATTGGCGGACCTACAATGATAAGGGCTGCAGCTAAAAATTTTAAAGATGTGATTGTACTAACTGATATAAATGACTATGACAGGGTTATAGATGAAATCGAAAGTTTAGGAGATGTTTCTTTTGAATTTAGAAAAAAGCTGGCAGGAAAAGTATTTAACCTTATGTCTGCCTATGATGGAGCTATAAGCAACTTCCTTTTAGGAGAGGATTCTTATAACGACTATCTTAGCTTTACATATAAAAAGGCTCAAAATTTAAGATATGGTGAAAATCCGCACCAAAGTGCTGCATATTATGTTAAAACTTGCGGAAAAGGTGCTATGAAAGACTTTGAAGTTTTAAATGGGAAGGAACTTTCCTACAACAATATTAAGGATATGGATATTGCATGGAAAGTTGTAAATGAATTCGATACTACAGTGTGCTGTGCGCTAAAGCATAATACTCCCTGCGGTGTTGCAGAAGGGGTTAACGTGTTAGATGCATATACAAAGGCTTATGAATGTGACAGCATTTCTATATTTGGCGGGATAGTTGCATTTAATAGAAAAGTTGACAAGGAAACTGCAAAGGAGCTTGTAAAAATATTTCTTGAAATAGTAATTGCTCCTGATTTTGATGAGGATGCACTTTCTGTTTTAAGAAGAAAGAAGAATTTAAGAATTATAAAATGCAGCGTTAAACCTTCTGGCGCTGTAGAATTTGCAAAAGTTGACGGTGGAATTTTAGTTCAAAGCCCAGATAACAAGCTTATAGAAAATATAAATGTAGTAACAGAGGCGCAGCCTAATAAGTCTCAAATTGAGGACATGATATTTGGCATGAAGGTTGTAAAGTATGTAAAATCCAATGCTATTGTTATTGTAAAGGATAAAAAGACTGTGGGAATAGGTGGAGGTCAGGTAAATAGGATTTGGGCAGCTAAGGAGGCTCTTGAAAGGGCAGTGCAGGTAAACAAAATTTCATCATCAAAGGAATCACTTGAGGAGGCAGGGAAGGGATCAATTCTTGCATCAGATGCATTTTTCCCATTTGATGATGTGGTAGAAGAAGCTGCAAAATATAAAATTGGGGCAATAATTCAGCCAGGCGGATCAATTAGAGATAAGGATTCTATTGAAGCCTGCAATAAACATAAAATAGCCATGGTGTTTACAGGAATAAGGCATTTTAAACATTAATTAAATATCATAGGTGGAGGAGTGTCAATAACCCATCACTAAAGTGACAGGCTTGTAAAAGAGCCTGATGTTGACTACCCTAAGTCTTTATTGACTACGTTATATAAGCCATGATACCCATGAGCGCTTATCCTAACTTGTGGCTCTATTGTTTAATATTAAACAATCCTGTTGGGTAGGGATAGTGTATTAAACTTATATAACATTGGGTAAGGGTAAATTACTCCGAGAGGAGGTAGGCTTTACGTTAGCCTACAAAATAATAAAAGTGGCTGTTTCCTCACATGATTAAAAGTTATGTGCCTCCACAGCCACTTTTATAAAGGAGGAATATTATGATGAAAGTTTTGATTGTTGGAAATGGCGGCAGAGAGCATGCAATAGCATGGAAGGTTGCTAAAAATCCTAAGGTTGAAAAAATATATTGTGCTCCAGGAAATGGCGGAACTGCCCTTTGTAACAAATGTGAAAATGTAAATACAGATAATGTAGAAAAGATACTATGCTTTGCTGTGGATAAAAACATAGATATGACTATTGTAGGGCCTGAAGCTTATCTTGTGGATGGAATTGTAGATATGTTTAAGGAAAAGGGGCTTAAAATATTAGGACCGGACAGAGAAGCTGCAATGCTTGAGGGTAGTAAAATATATGCTAAAAATTTTATGAAAAAATATGGAGTTAAAACAGCAGGGTTTGAAGTTTTTCAGGATGTAAATTCAGCTTTAAACTATGTAAAAAGCTGTGAATACCCAATTGTAATAAAAGCTGATGGATTGGCTGCAGGTAAAGGCGTAGTAATATGCGAAAATGTTGAAATGGCTGAGGAAACTTTAGAAAAGTTCATGGTTAAGGATATATTTAAGGGCTCAGGGAAAAAAATAATAATAGAAGAATATTTAGAGGGTGTAGAAGCATCAGTTTTATCCATAACTGATGGAGAAACCATAATTCCTTTTATATCAGCAAAGGATCATAAGCAGATTTTTGATGGAGGAAAGGGCCCAAATACTGGTGGAATGGGCGCAGTGGCTCCCAATCCATATTTTAATGAAAAAGCATACAGTGATTTTCAAAGGGATATTCTTACTCCAACCTTAAATGGAATTAAAAATGAGGGCTTTGATTATAAGGGGATAATATTCTTTGGCCTTATGATTACAAAAAAAGGTGTTTATCTTTTAGAATACAATGTAAGAATGGGAGATCCTGAAACCCAGGCGGTGCTCCCTCTTATGGAAAGTGATTTTGTGGAGCTTGTTGAAAAAGCTCTTAATAAGGAGCTTAAAAATTATAAAGTAAAATGGTCTGATGAGTTTTGCTGCTCTTTGGTGGCTGCATCAAAGGGATATCCTATGAAATATGAAACAGGATATGAAATTAAAGGAGCAGAAAGCATAAAGGATAATTTGTTTGCTGCTGGTGCAAAACTTATAGATGGGAAGCTTTTAACTTCAGGTGGCAGAGTTTTAAATGTATGGGCAAAAGGAAAAACCCTTGACGAAGCAAGAGAAAAAGCATATAAGAATATAAAAAATATAGATTTTAATGGAATGTACTATAGAAAGGATATAGGAAGATAAGAACTCCAGGGTAAAAAATGCCAGACAAACCAAGTGATTTCGTTAAACTCGCTATCCTCTACAAACGAAATACATTAAGCTTCTCTGGCATTTCCCATCCAAGAGCTTCTACTTGTTCATTTCATATATTTTTCTTATCTCCACTATTTTTGTGCTTTTCATAATCATGTTATTTTGCAATAATTCCCTTTTAAAGAAACATTCAAATATGTGTTACCGTTTACGGAAATTTTATTAGATGGCTGTCATCTGTAATATTTTTATAATCAAACTTCGCCTAAGTATTAAAAAACACTTGGTTTGATATAAATTATTGATAGTTTTCTAAAAAAATATTTTAGAAATAACACAGGAACATTATATGATAAACATAGGCTTTTCAATTGATTCATCCCAAAATATGATTTATTTTAAATTTTTAGAAAGTTTTAAAATTTATATTGACAAGCTGTGAATTTTACTTTAAACTAGGAATATAAGAAACCGGTTACATAGAAAGGGCATACAAGGGGGAACCTAAATGACAACAACAATTAGGGATATAGCAAGAAAAGCTGGAGTTTCTCAGGCTACAGTATCAAGAGTTTTAAATAATTCTGGATATGTGAAAGAAGAAACCAGACAAACTATAGAAAAAGTAATTGAAGAATTAAATTATACACCAAATGCTGTAGCTAGAAGTTTATCCAAAAGTGAAACAAATGTAATAGGAGTTGTGGTTCCTGATATCAATAACCCGTTTTTTGGTGAAGTCATAAAAGGCATAAGCATGGTGGCTGATTCACAAAACTTAAATATAATTTTGTGTGATACCAATGAGAATATGGAAAAGGAAATTAAATCGTTAAAAATGCTCAAGGAGCAAAGAATAAAGGGTATAATTATAACTCCTACATCAGATACAAATGAATTTAACAGCGAATATCTTTTAGCCCTCGAAGATTTAGGAATACCAATAGTTTTGGTAGATAGAGATGTTAAGTATTCAAACTTTGATGCAGTTTTTATTGATAATATAAAAGGAACTTTTGATGCAACAGAGGCTCTTATTAAAGAAGGGCACAAAAAAATTGCAATTATTGCAGGACCAACCACATCAAAGCCTGGAAGGGACAGACTAAGGGGATATAAAAAAGCTCTTACAATGAATAATATGAAATTAGATGAAAATTATATTTTCTATGGCGATTTTAAAATTGGAAGCGGATATGAATGTACTAAAAAAATAGTTAGTATGAAGGACAGGCCTACAGCAATATTAGTATGCAATAATATGATGAACTTAGGCTGCATAAAGGCTCTTAATGAGATGAATATAAGAATACCAGATGATATGGCTCTTATTGGATTTGATGAAATTGAAATGATAGATGTATTAGGAATTAATATAAGTGTAGTTTCAAGACCTACAACTGAAATGGGAAAAACAGCTGCAGAAATTCTTATTAAGAAGCTTAATGGTGAGGAAAAGCAGAGAACAGAAAGAGTAATTTTACCGCCAACACTATTATTAAAGGGTTCTGAGAAATTAATTAAAAAATAAAATTTTATTTGATGACTGTCATCTATAACATCTTCATTCATTTTAAGCCAAGGCTACTGTATGGGATAGAGATTATTTATTAAGGAATTATTTAGTTAAATATGTAAGCGGTTACACAGTTAGGAGGTTTAAATATGGAAAAAGCAAAAATAACAGTTATGGGAAGCTTTGTAGTAGATTTAATGAGTAGGACTCCTCATTTACCTGTAAAAGGTGAAACGGTTAAAGGAAGCACCTTTAAGCTTGGACCTGGAGGAAAGGGTTCTAACCAAGGAGTGGCAGCTCAAAGAGCAGGCGCTGATGTAACTATGATAACAAAGTTAGGAAAAGATGACTTTGCTGAAATTGCATTAAAGAGTTTCAAAAATGAAGGCATGGATACGAAATTTGTTTTTCAAGATGAAAAGTATTCAACAGGAGCAGCTCTCATTATGGTTGATGAAAAAACCAGCGAAAATGAAATAGTAGTTGTACCTGGAGCTTGTTCAAACATTACAGACAAAGATATAAAAATGGCAAAAGAATCTATTGAAAATTCTAAAGTATTTTTAACCCAGCTTGAAACAAATGTGGATGCAGTAGAAAAAGCAGTTGATATAGCTTATAAAAATGGAGTTACTGTAGTTTTAAATCCAGCACCAGTTCAAGAGATTTCAGATGAGCTTTATAAAAAAATTGATGTATTAACTCCAAATGAGGTAGAAGCATCAATTCTTTCAGGAGTAAATGTTGAAACTATAGAAGATGCTAAAAAAGCAGCTAATGTTCTTATGAAAAAAGGGGTTAAAAATGTATTAATAACTCTTGGATCAAAAGGTGTACTAGTTGTTACTTCGCAAAAGGAAGAATTTATTCAAAGCTATAAGGTAAATGTGGTAGATACAACAGGGGCAGGAGATGCTTATAATGGAGCTTTTGCTACAGCTTTATCAGAAGGGAAAGATATATTTGAGGCAGCACACTTTGCAAATGCAGCAGCAGCAATATCTGTTACGAGAATAGGAACAGCACCTGCAATGGCATATAGAAACGAAATAGAAAAATTCATATCAAATAATAAATAATTTGGGGGGAAGAACTAATGTTAAAGACAGGAATTTTAAATCCACAAATAGCAAATGTATTAGCAAGTACAGGACACAAAGATATGATAGTTGTTAGTGATGCTGGTCTTCCAATACCAAAGGGCGTTGAAAGAATAGACCTTGCGTGGAAAGCAAATGAACCAGGATACATTGAAGTTCTTGAAGAGATACTTAAATATATTGTAGTTGAAAAAGCAATCCTTGCAGAGGAATTAAAGGTAGTAAGTCCCAAGATGCATGAGAAAATTCTTGAAACTCTTCCAAAAGGAATTGAAATTGAATATGTACCACATGTTGAGCTTAAGGAAACTACAAAATCAGCAAGGGCAATAATAAGAACAGGAGAGTTTACTCCATACCCAAGCGTTATACTTGTAGCAGGCTGTGCTTATTAAATTCTTCAATTTGAAAGGCGGTGTCATTAATGCCTGAAGATATTATATTAAAACTTGAAGATGTTGTTAAGACATTTCCAGGGGTTAAAGCATTAGACGGGGTTAAACTTGAAGTGAGAAAAGGTGAAGTCCATGCCCTTTGCGGTGAAAATGGGGCAGGAAAATCTACACTTATGAAAATAATTGCAGGGGCCTATTCAATAACTTCTGGCAAAATATATTTTGAAGGAAAAGAAGTAAACTTTTCTTCTACAAAAGAAGCACAGGATATGGGTATATCAATGATATATCAAGAGTTTAACTTGATACCATATCTTACTGTTGCAGAAAATTTATTTTTAGACAGGCAGCCACGGAATAAATTTGGCTTTATTGATTGGAAAAAACTCAATGAAGATTCGAAAAAACTATTAAAAAGGGTTGGGCTCAATATAAACCCTGAGCTTAAAGTTAGGGATATTTCTATAGCTGAGGCTCAAATGGTTGAGATTGCAAAATGTCTTTCTTTAAACTCTAAGATAATAATAATGGATGAACCTACAGCAGCACTTTCTGATGAAGAAATTGAATGTTTATTTGATATTATAAAGAGTTTGAAAAAGGATGGAATAAGCATAATATATATTTCTCATAGAATGTCAGAAATATTTGAAATAGCTGACAGATTAACAGTTTTTAGAGACGGAAAATTTATAAAAACTATGAAAACTGCTGAAACAAACCCTAGTGAACTTGTTAAATTAATGGTTGGTAAAAATATTGTAGACCTTTACCCAATTAGGGATTATAAAAAAGATGAAGTAGTTCTTGAAGTTAAAAATGCATCTCTTAAGAAGCATTTTAGTGATGTAAACTTTAATCTTCATAAGGGAGAAATACTTGGAATAGCAGGACTTATGGGCGCAGGAAGTATTCATCTATCAAAGGCTCTTTATGGATGTTATGAAGGTTTTGAAGGTGAAGTTTATATTGAAGGTAAAAAGGTTAATATAAAAAAACCTTTAGATGGTATTAAAAATGGTATATCACTGGTTCCGGATGATAGAAAAAATCTTGGGTTAATACTTATAAGATGTGTAAGAGAAAACATTTCCATTGCTTCACTTGACAATATTTTAGACAATAATTTTATAAATTATAAAAAAGATAAGGAAGTTGCAAATAAAGAAATACAGCAGCTAAAAATAAAGGTTTCATCTTCAGAACAACGTGTGGAAAATCTAAGTGGAGGGAATCAGCAAAAAGTTGTATTTGGAAAGATGCTTGAAACTAGTCCTAAAATTCTTATACTTGACGAACCAACAAGAGGAGTAGACGTAGGAGCTAAGGCTGAAATTTATCAGATAATGGATGAATTAACTAATAAGGGGATGAGCATTATTCTTGTATCCTCTGACCTGCCTGAACTAATAGGCATGAGCGACAGGGTTATTGTAATGAGGGAAGGGAAAATTGTTAAGGAATTAAATAAAAATGAAGCTAATCAGGAAACCGTTTTAGCTTATGCAGCGGGAGGAGTTAAAGAATGAAAAATTTAGGGACAAAATTAATTACTAAATATAGAACTCTTACAGTTTTAGTATTAATTTTAATAACTGCGACATTTTTATCAAGTGCTTTTTTAACAGTAGATAATTTGTTGAATGTTGTAAGACAGGTATCAATAATTGCTATACTTGCAGCAGGAATGACTTTTGTAATAATAACAGGTGGAACTGATCTTTCTGTAGGTTCAATTACAGCTATAGCTGGAGCCATTTCAGCTTCAATGCTTATTAAGACTAACTCAGTATTTATTGCAATAATTGTTGGACTATTTATTGGTTTATTATTTGGACTTGCAAATGGACTCTTTATATCCCGCGGAGGAATGCCGCCTTTTATAGTAACTCTTGCAACAATGGCAATTGCCAGAGGATGCGTTCTTGTATTTACAAATGGGTCACCTATAGCAGTTAAATCTTCTGCATATAAGTTTATAGGAAAAGGATACTTACTGGGGATACCTTTCCCAATCATAATTCTTATAATAGTTTATGCAATTGGATATGTAATTTTAAAATATACCAAGTTTGGAAGGGGCGTTTACAGCATTGGTGGAAACAGAGAAGCATCAAGACTTTCAGGTATAAATATTAAAAAGGTAGAAACACTTGTTTATACTATAAGCGGACTTCTTGCAGGACTTACAGGAATAATTCTTACATCAAGACTTGGATCTGCACAGCCAACAGCTGGAACAGGATATGAACTTGATGCTATAGCAGCAGTAATTCTTGGAGGTACAAGCTTTTCAGGTGGAGAAGGATCTATACTTCCAACAGTGGTAGGAGCATTAATTCTAGGTGTTGTAGACAACATATTAACACTTACGGATGTAAATCCCTTTGCTACAAATATTGTAAAAGGAATAGTTATTCTTCTTGCGGTATTAGCTGATAGCAAATTTAAGAAATTTTCAGCTAAAACAGAATAGTTTGTTTTTACTTTCTTGGTTTAAATGATATTTAATTAGACTGTGAAAAAGCCTTAGGTACTTCCTGAGGGTTTAATAATGTTCCTTTTAACAAATTTTATTAAATATATTGGAGGTAAATTTATGAAAAAGTTGGCTAAAGTTTTTTCAATGATTTTAGTTACTATTATGGTTTCAACAGCAGCAGGATGTTCATCATCAGGTAAGACAGAAACAAAAACAGATGATACTAAAAAAGATACAGGTAAGAAAATTGTTATTGGTCTTTCTATGAACACCTTAAATAACCCATTCTTTGTAGATGTTAAAAAAGGAGCAGAAAAAGGAGCGCAGGAAAACAATGTTGACCTTATTGTAACTGATGCTCAAAATCAGTCAAGCAAGCAGCTTACAGATATTGAAAACTTAATTCAGAAAAAACCGGATTTATTAATAATAGATCCATGTGACAGTGATGCTATTATATCAGCAATTGAAACAGCAAATGAAAAGAAGATACCTGTAATTACAATTGATAGAGCCGCAAATGGGGGGAAGGTAGTATCACATATTGGATTTGATGCTATTCATGCAGGAAAGATTGCCGGAGACTTCTTAGGAAAAGCATTAAATGGAAAGGGCAAAGTAGTTGAAATTATGGGAATTATGGGAACAAACGTTGCACAGGATAGAAGCAAAGGGTTTAATGAAGCTATTTCAAAATACCCAGATATAGAGGTTATTGCTAAGCAAAGCGCTAACTTTGATAGAGCTGAGGCAATGAAGGTTATGGAAAATATCCTTCAGGCAAATCCAGAAATTGATGGAGTTTATGCAGCAAATGATGAAATGGCATTAGGAGCACTTGAAGCAATTGAAGCAGCAGGAAAACTTGATAAGATTACTTTAATTGGAAATGACGCTATAGATCCAGCGATAGCAGCAATCAAATCAGGAAAGCAGGAAGCTACAATTGCAGAGCCGCCATTCTTCCTTGGAAAAAATGCAGTATTAACTGGACTTAAAGTAATAAACGGTGAAAAGGTAGATGAAAAGGTTATACTTGATTCAACATTAGTTACGAAAGATAACGTTGATACAGTTAAAACTAAGGAATGATTTAGGTAAATCAGTGTTAGAATAATAGGGAACATATTTATGTTCCCTATTAAGTGATTTTTAGGCTCAGATGGAGTAGAATGCCTTATCTGGGTCCTATAAGAACCAATCCATGGGTGCAGCATCCATTAGATATTACGGATGCTGCTATTAAATAAAAAATATTTTTTTAAAAGAGGTGCTTAAAATGAATATAGAAAAATATATTGACCATACCCTTTTAAAGCCAGAAGCTAAAGAAGGACAGATAATTAAACTTTGCGATGAAGCTAAAAAATATAATTTTGCTTCAGTGTGTGTAAATCCCTATTATGCAAGTCTTGTAAGGAGTCAGCTTAAAGGGAGCGATGTTAAAACTTGTGTTGTTATAGGCTTCCCATTAGGAGCAAATACAAAAGAAGTTAAAGCTTTTGAAGCTAAAAATGCCATAGAAAACGGTGCACAAGAAGTTGATATGGTTATAAATGTAGGTGCACTTAAAGATAAAAAATATGATGTTGTAGAAGAGGATATTAAAGCAGTAGTTGAGGCTGCAAAAGGAAAGGCGCTTGTAAAGGTAATTATTGAATGTTGTTTATTAACAGATGAAGAAAAAGAAAAAGCATGTAAACTATCTATAGAAGCAGGAGCAGATTTTGTTAAAACTTCAACAGGATTTAGTACAGGTGGAGCAAAAGCAGAAGATGTCAGACTTATGAGAAAAGTTGTAGGAGATAAAGCAGGAGTTAAAGCTTCAGGTGCAGTCAGAGATTACAAGACAGCAATGGAAATGATTGAAGCAGGAGCAAATCGAATTGGAACAAGTTCAGGAATAAAGATAATGGAAGAATCAGCAAAGTAATGTATTCAAATTGATTTGTAAAAATCGCTATGAAAATTTTCATAGCGATTTTTTTAGTATATAAATATAATCTGCAATTCATAATTTAGATTTAATACACCGCTGCGATAAGAAACAAAGACGTTCTAAGGATTAAAATGCCAGCTATAGAGAACGGTCTTGACCGTTTTGCCCTCACGATTCCGTGCATCTCCCTGAGGAATGGTCAAGACTATCTAAATGTTCACCGCTGTTCATCATATATTTTTCTTAACTTATTTGGGAGCCTTAGGAGAACCAATTTATGATTAATTTTTCATAAATTAGTATTAGGGTGTTTACATTAAAAATAATGAGAAGTATAATTATTCTATAGGGAGAAAATAACATAATAAAACATGATTTAACAATGGCTACATATTATAGGTGATAGTTTGTAATTTTCATTGTTATTTGTATCTACAATTATCGGAATATTTCTACAAATCTCACACAGCATCTTTATGGCAATTTCTGCTATATAATTTTAAGCTGTTCTCAAACATTTACATCATTCACTAATATTCTATAAGTTTAAGATCAAGTTGTTCTTATGCTCTTAGGTGTTGTTTTCGTGAACTACCCACCACTTTAGAAGGGGGCTTTGCTTCAAAGATAACACATGGGTATCTTCACAGGCTTACAGTAGGGCAAGTCCCTAACCTACTGTGTCCGGCCAGTGTGCCAGCTTGACTTTACGGAATACAGGTATTTTACTGGTTCGCTATTTGCTGTATTAACAATTTATAAGGGGGGGATATAAAACACATATATATTTTTACACCATTTAAATTATTATATTAAAAAGGGGGAATACAACGCATGGAAGAGAAAAAGGGACTTTCAAGTACTGCATACGGTGGAATAAAAGGTGAGGATTATATTCCATATGTACCTGTAAACAAAGCGATGCCTGAAGTAACTGTTATGTCAATTGTTTGGGGCTGTATTTTTGCAGTTGTTTTTGGCGCTGCAAACACATACCTTGGATTAAAAGTTGGAATGACTATTGCAGCAGGAATACCTACAGCTATTTTAGGGACAGGTATTTTAAAAGGTATTTTTAAGAGAAACAATATACTTGAAGTGAATGTTATTCAAATAATGGCCTCAATGGGTGAATCCCTTGCAGGCGGGCTCATATTTGTTATTCCGGCAATTATATTACTTGGGCAACATTTATCAGTTGGAACTATATTTTTAGTTTCCTTATTAGGCGGTGTTATAGGTCTTTTCTTTGTAGTCCCACTTAGACGCTACTTAACCATAGAAGAGCATGGCAGGCTTTTATACCCTGAAGGCATGGCTACATCTGAAATACTTGTTAATGCAAGTGAGGGTGGAGAAGGATTTCGCACTATGACAACGGGTTTGGGAGTTGGTGCTGTTTATAAATTCTTATCTGGTGGTTTTGGATTATGGCGTGAAGAAACAGAATGGACAATAAAACCTGTAGGGGGTACAATATTTGGTCTGGATGTAATGGCATCCTTATTTGGAGTAGGTTATATAATTGGAATTAAACTTGATCTTGTTATGTTTGCTGGTTCCTTATTTGCATGGTTTGGACTAATTCCTATTATAAAATATTTTGGATCAAATATTCCAGGAGCCATTTTCCCATCTACTACACCAATTGCAGAAATGGATGCTTGGGGAATATGGAGTAATTATATAAAATATATTGGTGCAGGTACGGTTGCTGCAGGGGGCATTATAGGCATAATTAAATCTATGCCGGCTATCGTAGGATCATTTAAATCTGCAACAGGCAACATGAATGTAAAAAATGAAAAGCGCAGCAAAAATAGCGGCATAAGAGATACCAATGAAGATATTCCATTAAAATGGATTATCTCTGGGATAGTTTTAGTTTTCTTCTTAGTATGGCTTGTTCCTATGGCAGATGTAAAAGCTGGAGCTTTAGGTTCACTTCTTGCAATTTTATTCTCATTTTTATTTGCAGTTGTATCTGCAAGGGTTGTTGGGATAATTGGTACATCAAACAACCCAATTTCAGGAATGACTATTGCTACACTTTTATTTGTAACTGCAATATTGAAAGCTACGGGAAGAGTTGGGAATGAGGGCATGATAGCAGCACTTGTCATTGGTGGAATTGTATGTATTGCTACAGCAATTGCAGGAGGAGCAGCGCAGGGGATGAAAACAACTTTTATAGTTGGAGGAAATCCAAGGCATGTTGAGCTTTCAATGATTCTTGGATTTGCGATAGCTGCAGTTCCTCTTGGACTTGTAATTCTTCTTCTTAATAAGGCATATACATTAGGTTCAAAAGAAGTTCTTGCACCTCAGGCAACACTTATGTCAATGATTGTAGAAGGGATTATGAATGGGCAAATGCCGTGGATTCTAATTACAATAGGCGTTGTAATAGGAATTATGTGTGAGCTTGTAAAGATTCCTGTACTTCCATTTGCACTTGGAATTTACCTTCCAATTCATCTTAATGCAGCTACATTAGTAGGAGGAGTTATAAGATCATTTGTTGAGAAAAAATATAAAAGTGATGAATATGAGCTCAAGGCTCGTGATGAAAGAGGAATACTTTTATCATCAGGACTTGTTGCAGGCGATGCTCTTATTGGAATATTAATTGCAATATTTGCTGCTGCAGGGATTAGTGATAAGGTTGCTTTTGGTAAGAATGTTGCTTGGTTAACTCCAGTAACACAAAATCCATGGACAGCTTTAGTAATTGGAATGGCATTGGCATACTGGATGTACAAATATACAGTAAAAGAAAATAAAAATATCGCATCAAGAATAAAAAAGAATAAAGTAGAAGCATAGCATTTAAATTCAGTGCCGTATTCATCAATAAAGATGAATACGGCACTTATTATTTGCTGAAAATATATTATAGGATGAACATCCTTGCAAACGGTCAAGTGAATGGGACATATTTTTCTTATAGCGGTCTATTAAATCTAAATTGCTAATTACAGTTAATATAAATATTTGATATTAATTGTATAATGAAGTATAATTTAAATAAAGTGAAGATTATAATAATTTTAAAACATTGCAGGTGGTTTGATTTTATGAAAGCAAAAAAATTAGCAAAGAAAGGTAATTTTGCGAAAGCAAAAAAAGCAGCTAAACAAGATAATTTTTTGACATATATTCCAGAAAAAAAGTGTAAGGACTTTGAAGTCCGTGATGGTAAAGTGTATTTGATTTTTCACCATGATAAGCCAATAGAAAAGTTTGCATCATGGTTAGTAAAAAAGCCAAGAGTTACAGATGTAGAGCTTGACGAGGTAGGAAGCTATATTTGGCTGTCAATGGATGGTAGAAGAACAGTTTATGATATCGGGCAAAAGCTTAAGAAAAAATTTGGTGATAAATGTGAACCTATATATGATAGACTAATAGCATACCTGCGTACTATGAGAAAGTGTGGCTATATTTGCTTTGAAAGCAATCAAAAAAATAATTAAAAATGGCATTTAGCCAGTTGGGGGTGTTTACATTGAAACTAAATGAAAGAGTTGATGAGCTGAAAGATGATCTTATTAGCTCAACTCAAAAGATCGTGCACGTTAAAAGTGTTCAGGGAGAACCAAAGGCAGGAATGCCTTATGGTGAAGGACCTTATAATGCACTTGAATGTGCCCTTGAAATATCAAGAGGCCTTGGATTTAAAACAGTGAACATGGATGGACAAATTGGTTATGCAGAATATGGTAAAGGTGAGGATTATGTTGCAGTTCTTGGACACCTTGATGTAGTTCCAGAAGGAGATGGATGGAAATATCCACCTTATGCGGCAGAGATTCATGATGGAAAGATGTATGGCAGAGGAACATTAGATGATAAAGGTGCTACAATGGCAGCGCTTTATGGACTCAAAGCAATTAAAGACTTAAATCTTCCTTTAAGCAAGAGGGTAAGGATAATATTTGGGACTAATGAAGAAACAGGAAGCCACGAAGTTGAGTACTATATGAAAAAGGAGAAAGCACCTGTTGCTGGGTTCACTCCTGATGCTCAATATCCAATAATTTTTGCTGAAAAAGGAATAGTTTCATTTGATATAGTTAAAGATTTGAAAAAACAAGGCTATGGAGATGTAACTGTCAAATCCATAAAAGGCGGATTAAGATCTAACATGGTTCCAGATTATTGTGAAGCTTTAATTGAAGCAAAGGACATACAAAAAACTACTAAATTTATTGAAGATTATGCAAAGAAAACAGGGTTTGAAATCAAAGTTGTGACAAATGGCAACACAATTTCAATTAAATCCTATGGTGTTGGAGCTCATGGAAGCACGCCTGAACTTGGAAAAAATGCAGTTATGCAGATGATGGCTCTTTTAGGAGAGCTTCCTATTGGAGAAGGGGACTTAAGAGATTATATTGATTTTGTTAATAAGCATATTGGATTTGAAACTGATGGAAAATCCTTTAATGTAAATCTTAAAGATAAGGAATCAGGAAAACTTTCATTCAATGTCGGAGTTATAACTATGGATAAAAATCAAATAAGAATGATACTTAACTTAAGATATCCTGTTACATTTACATTTGATGATATGATGAATCCATTTAAAGACACATTAAAGGGTTCAGGAATAAAGGTTGAAAATGTAGAAAATCAAAATCCACTTTATTTTCCTGTAGATCATCCTCTTATAAAAACTCTTCAAAAAGTTTATACTGAGCAAACAGGAAAAGAAGCAGAACTTCTTGCAATTGGTGGAGGAACATATGCAAAGGAAATGCCTAACATAGTAGCCTTTGGACCAATATTCCCTGGAAAACCTGACCTTGATCATCAGGTAAATGAATATATGGAAGTTAATGATATTATTGAAAATGCAAAGATATATTCACATGCTATTTATGAATTAGCAAAATAAAGTATTAAGTGATTAAAAGGCTCAGGCGGAACAGGAATACCTCTTCCTCGCCTGAGCTTTTTAAATTAAAATCTACAGGCTTTACACCTTCCATCAAGTTTATAAAAAATTAATATTAATTTAATATTAATTTTTTATAAACTTATATTAAGCGGTTTGCATTAAAAATAATGAGAAGTATAATCATATTATAGGGAAAAAATAGATAATAAAGTATAATTTAGCAAATTAGCGCTGCACATTAATAAATGATAGTTTGTAATTTTGGTTGTTATTTATATCTAAAGTTATCAAAATACTTTTATAAATTCCACATAGTATTTTTATGGCAATTTCTGCTGATAGTTTTAAACTATTTTCACACATTTACATTATTCCCTAATATTCCGATATTCTATCATGATGACCAATTATAAAGTTGGTAAAAGTGTACCAACTTTATTAATGGCAATATTAATTTATTTGCTGTATTAACAATCTATAAGGGGGGGATATAAAACATATATATATATTTACATCATTTAAATTATTATATTAAGAAAAGGGGAGTAACACATGGAAGAGAAAAAGGGGCTTTCAAGTACCGCATATGGTGGAATAAAAGGTGAAGATTATGTCCCATATGTACCTGTAAACAAAGCAATGCCTGAAGTAACTGTTATGTCAATTGTTTGGGGCTGTATTTTTGCAGTTATTTTTGGTGCTGCAAACACATATCTTGGATTAAAAGTTGGAATGACTATTGCAGCAGGAATACCTACAGCTATTTTAGGGACAGGCATTTTAAAAGGTATTTTTAAGAGAAACAACATACTTGAGGTAAATGTTATTCAAGTAATGGCCTCAATGGGTGAATCCCTTGCAGGTGGACTTATATTTGTTATTCCGGCAGTTATACTGCTTGGGGGACATTTAACAGTTGGAACTATATTTTTAGTTTCCTTATTAGGTGGTGTTATAGGTCTTTTATTTGTAATTCCACTTAGACGTTATTTAACCATAGAAGAGCATGGCAAGCTTTTATATCCTGAAGGCATGGCTACATCTGAAATCCTTGTTAATGCAAGTGCAGGTGGAGAAGGATTACGTACTATGACAAAGGGTTTAGGAGTTGGTGCTGTTTATAAATTCTTATCTGGTGGTTTTGGATTATGGCGTGAAGAAACAGAATGGATAATAAAACCTGTACAAGGTACAATATTTGGTCTGGATGTAATGGCATCCTTATTTGGAGTAGGCTATATAATTGGACTTAAAGTTGACCTTGTTATGTTTGCTGGTTCTTTATTTGCATGGTTTGGATTAATTCCTCTTATAAAATATTTTGGATCAAATATTCCGGGGGCCATTTTCCCATCTACTAAACCAATTGCAGAAATGGGTGCTTGGGATATATGGGGAAGCTATATAAAATATATTGGTGCAGGTACGGTTGCCGCAGGAGGTATTATAAGCATAATTAAATCTATGCCGGCTATCGTAAAATCAATTAAATCTGCAGCAGGTAACGTGAATACAAAAGGTGGGAACAGCGGAAAAGGCAGCGGCGTAAGAAATACCGATGAAGATATTCCACTAAATTGGATTATCTTTGGAGTAATTTTAGTTTTCTTCTTGGTATGGCTTGTTCCTATGGCAGGTGTAAGAGTTGGAGCTTTAGGTTCACTTCTTGCAATTTTATTCTCGTTTTTATTTGCAGTTGTATCTGCAAGAATTGTTGGGATAATTGGTACATCAAACAACCCAATTTCAGGAATGACTATTGCTACACTTTTATTTGTAACTGCAATATTGAAAGCTACGGGAAGAGTTGGGAATGAGGGCATGATAGCAGCACTTGTCATTGGTGGAATTGTATGTATTGCTACAGCAATTGCAGGAGGAGCAGCGCAGGGGATGAAAACAACTTTCATAGTTGGAGGAAATCCGAAACATGTTGAGCTTTCAATGATTATTGGATTTGCAGTAGCTGCAGTTCCTCTTGGATATGTAATTCTTCTTCTTGATAAGGTATATACATTAGGCTCAAAAGAAGTTCTTGCACCTCAGGCATCGCTTATGTCAATGATTGTAAAAGGAATCATGAATGGAAAAATGCCGTGGATTTTAATTATTGTAGGTGCTGTAATAGGAATTATGTGTGAACTTGTAAATATTCCTGTACTTCCATTTGCACTTGGAATTTACCTTCCAATTCATCTTTATGCAGCTACATTAGTAGGAGGAGTTGTAAGAGCATTTACTGATAGAAAGTATAAAAATAATGAAACTGAACTCAAAGCTCGTAGTCAAAGAGGAGTACTTTTATCATCAGGACTTGTTGCAGGTGATGCTCTTGTTGGAATATTAATTGCAATATTTGCTGCTGTAGGGATTAGTGATAAGGTTGCTTTTGGTAAGAATGTTGCTTGGTTAACTCCAGTAACACAAAATCCATGGACAGCTTTAGTAATTGGAATGGCATTGGCATACTGGATGTACAAATATACAGTAAAAGAAAATAAAAACACTAAATCAGGAAAAAAGAATAATGCAGAAGCGTAGTTGACAGGAAGGATAACATTACAAAAATAATAAGCATGAGAAAAAAGAATAAAGTAGAAGTGTAATCTCTAAATTTAGTGCCGCACTCATCAATAAAGATGAATACGGCACTTATTATTTGTTTAAAATCCTATGATGCTAGATTCGATTATGGATGGAAAATAAATATACTGGGGCACAAGGTAGGAGCGGTCTTGACCATTTTGCCCATATAAAAGGCCCAAAAGGAGATACCATGGCACAGGTAGTGACCGGTCTTGACCGTTCCGCCCCCCCTGATTTACAATTACTATTAAAATAAAGTATATTTTAATAGGGGGTGTGAGCTTATGAAAATTATTGATATGCACTGTGATACAATTTCAAAATTATGCGAATGTAAAGGAACTTGTCTTAGGAAAAATGATTTTTGTGTGGACATTGAAAAACTTAAAAAAGGAAATTATGCTGCTCAATTTTTTGCAATGTTTATATACTTAAAAAATGGCAAGGATCCGCTGGAAACCTGTCTTCATATGATTGATAGATGCTATGTCGAGCTTGATAAAAATAGAAATGATATACAAATTGCAAAAAACTATGATGACATGGTTGAAAATCAATCAGAAGAGAAAATTTCAGCATTTTTGACTATTGAAGAGGGTGCTGCTATTAAAGGGAAGGTTGAAAACTTAAGAAATTTCTATAGGCTTGGTGTAAGGCTTATGACGCTTACCTGGAATTTTCCAAATGAAATAGGATATCCAAACTGTAAAGAAGAATTTATGAATAAGGGGCTAACTGATTTTGGAAAAGAAGTAGTTTTTGAAATGAACAGGCTTGGAATGATAATAGACACATCACATTTATCTGATGGTGGATTTTATGATGTGGCAAAGCTGTCTAAAAAGTCTTTTGTGGCATCCCACTCAAATGCAAGGGCTGTTACTGATCATTCAAGGAATCTTACAGATGATATGATAAAAATTCTTTCTGAAAAAGGCGGTGTTATGGGAATTAACTTTGAAAAGAACTTCCTCGGGAATGATGGTATGAGTAGAGTAGAGCATATGGTAAAGCATATTAAACATATAAAAAATGTTGGGGGAATAGATGTAATAGCTCTTGGCACTGATTTTGACGGTATTTCACCGGAACTTGAAATAAAGGATGCAGGAGAGATGGATAAGCTCATTTTTGCACTTCAAAGATCAGGTTTTTCAGAAGATGATATTGAAAAGATATTGTATAAAAACACAATGAGAGTAATAAAGGATGTAATGAAGTAAGCTTTATTTTTTTGAGGCAAGACATATTAAAGTTGTGATTTGTTAATTTATGAACGAATATTAACATAATTAGCGTTGACTTATGTTATATTGTGTTATAGAATGTTACTAGATGTTAAAATTAAGTTAAAACATGAGAACCGATCCAGGGGTGTAGCAACCGTTAGGATATTTACGGATGGTAGTCATCAGACAAAAATATATTTAGTAAGGGATGTTTATATGGCAAATAATCCTTTTTATAGACGCCAGGAGATAATACGAATACTAAAAGAATATGATTTTTCGGATATACCTTATTTAAGCAAGCATTTAGATGTTTCTGAAATGACTATAAGAAGGGACCTTGATAAGCTTGAAAAAGAAGGGATAATTGAAAAAGTATATAATGGTGCAAAAATAAGGATGATAGATCCTTATGATGCATCGCTGCAGATTAGAAAAACAAAAAACCTTGAAGAAAAAAAGGCTATTGCAAGAAAAGCAGCAGAGTTTATTAATGATGGGGATGTAATAGGCCTTGATGCAAGTACTACTGCCCTTGCAATAAGTAAGCTCATAAAGAATAAGAAGAATCTTACGGTTATAACAAATAATATTGAAATAGCAGTGGAACTTTCAGAAGCCCAAGATGTTCTTTGTATACTTCTTGGAGGTGCGGTTAGAAAAAGTTCACTATCGACTACAGGATCTTCAGTTGCAAGTATGCTTAACTTTATGTATATAGACAAGCTCTTTATATCAAGTAAAGCTTTATCCTTTAATGAAGGATTAACAGATGCCATAATGGATGAAGGACAAACAAAGAAAGAAATGATTAAAAAATCAAAAAATATATTTGTGGTTGTTGATCATACAAAGATATGCAAAACATCATTTTTTAAGGTTTGTGAATATAGGGAAATGAGTAAGATAATAACCGATGGTCTACAAGAATTTACTGAAGAGCAAAAGGTAACAATTCAAAAGTACAGAGAAAAGGGTGTGGATGTAATAATTGCTAATTAACCTTAAAGGGTTTAACTATTAATATCATAAGGGAGGATTACATAATGGAAATATCACCAGTAAAATTTATTAATGAAAAATTAATACTAATTGATCAGAGAGTTTTACCTCTTACCTATAAGGAGGTGGAAATCAACAATTATAAGGAAGTTGAATTTGCTATTAAAGATATGATTGTTCGTGGAGCACCAGCAATTGGAGCTACTGCAGCTTATGGAGTTGTTCTTGCTGCAAAGGAATTTAAATCCCTTGAAAAAGAAAAATTCTTAGAAGAAGTAGAAAATGCATGTAAAGTACTTTATAAGGCAAGACCAACAGCAGTAAACCTTATGTGGGCTGTTGATAAGATGAGGGGAGTTATTAAAGAAAACTCTCATTTAAGTCCTGAAGAAATATATCAAAAATTAATTGAAGCAGCAAATAAGATTTCAGAAGATGATGTTAAAGCTAATAAAGCTATGGGGGACTTTGGTAATGAACTTGTTCCTCAAAATGCAACTATACTTACTCACTGAAATGCTGGAGCACTTGCTACCGTAGGTTACGGTACAGCACTTGGAGTAGTAAGATCAGCATTTTATAGTGGGAAAAATATATTTGTATATGCTACAGAAACAAGAGCAAGACTTCAAGGTTCAAGGCTTACTGGATGGGAGCTTATGACTGAGGGTATACCAAATAAAATAATAATAGACAGTGCAGCAGCTACTTTAATTAGGGATCATAAAATTGATCTTATTGTAACTGGTGCAGATAGAGTTGCTGCAAATGGAGATACTGCCAACAAAATAGGGACGTTCATGTTGTCAGCTTTAGCTAAGGTTTATAATGTACCTTTTTATATTGCAGCACCAACATCAACTATAGATTTCAATATGGAAGACGGTTCTAAAATTAAAATTGAGGAAAGAAGCGGGGACGAACTTAGAGTAATTGAAGGTGTAAGGATACTCCCTGAGGAAATGGAAGTTTACAATCCTGCATTTGATGTAACTCCCCATGAAAATATTACTGCAATAATAACTGAAAAAGGTATTATTAAACCTCCATTTAAAGAAAATCTTTTGAAGTTAAAAAAGGAACTAAATAGATAATTTGGAGGTAATATTTTGATAAAATACGAAGACATAAGGAAGCAGGTTATATCTACAGGTCTTAAAATGATTAATTCCAATATGACAGCAGGAACGTGGGGAAATATTTCTGCAAAGATTGAGGGAGAAGATCTTATGGCTATTACTCCAAGCGGAGTAGATTATGAAAAAATTACTCCTGATGGGATTGTTATTATGGATTTTAGCGGAAATATTATTGATGGTAAAATGAAGCCATCCATTGAGTTCCCAATGCATGCATTGGTTTATAAAAATAGAAAAGATGCAAAAGCTGTAGTGCATACTCACAGTGTATTTGCCAGTGCTTTTGCTGTTGCAAGAAAACCTATTCCAGTATGTTGTGAGGAGCTTGCTGAAGTTGCAGGAGGGAGCATAGGTGTTGGTAAGTATTGCCTTCCAGGGACTAAGGAGTTAGGTGAAGAGGTTATAAAGGCTCTTGATGATAAGATGGCTGTTTTAATTGCAAATCATGGGGTTTTAGCTTGCGGTCCTACTTTAAAAGAAGCATTTAAAATTGCAGAAATAGTTGAAAAAAGTGCTAAAGAGATTATTTTAGCTAATATTTTAGGAGGCGCTTTTGAGCTTAAGGAAGATGATGTTAAAACTTTAAGAAACTTTTATTTAAATTCTTATGGACAAAGATAAGGCCGATTCTTAGACTCAGGTGGAATTTACTTATGAGGAATATCTACTCCAACTGAGCCTTAGAAAAGCCGGTCCAGCGGCATAGCATCCGTTATTGCCCGCCTTAATTGGGGAGTTATGGATGGCAGCCATTGGATAAAAATTTTACATATAAAAAAAGGGGGATTTAATATGAAAAAATTAACAAGCTTATTAGTAGCAATTCTTATGGTTTTCTCAATGACAATAACTGGATGTGGTAAAAACGATGTAAAATCGACAGATGATTCAAAAAATGGAGAAAAGCAAACAGAAGCAAAAGAAGATAATAAAAAGCCACTTAAAGTATTATTATTTATTAATGGTAATTTAGGTGATAAGTCATTTTTTGATTCAGCAAACAATGGAATGAAGTTAATTAAAGAAAAGTATGGCTGTGAAACTAAGACAATTGAAGTTGGAACTGACAGATCAAAATGGGAACCAGCACTTGAGGACGTTTCAGAACAAGATTATGATATTATAATTGTTGGTACATTTGATATGGATGAAGCACTTACTAAAGTTGCAGCAGAGCATCCTGATAAGAAATATATAATGTTTGATTATGAAATGGATTATAAGGATGGAAAGAATAAAAACGTATATTCAATGAGATATAAAGCAAATGAAAGCTCATTTTTAGCAGGAGCATTAGCGGCAAAAATGAGTAAGAGCCACAAGCTTGGATTTGTAGGCGGAATGGATATACCACTTATAAATGACTTCCTTGTAGGATATATACAAGGGGCTCAGTATGTAGATAAGAATATTAAGGTACTTCCATCTTATGTTGGAAACTTCAATGATCCTGCAAAGGGGAAAGAAATGGCACTGGCGCAATATAACCAAGGAATAGATATTGTTTATAATGCAGCAGGTCAAACAGGACTTGGAGTTTTAGATGCAGCAAAAGAAGTTAAGAAGCTTGCTATTGGAAGCGACTCAGACCAGGCTATGCTTTATAAAGATGATCCAGAAAAAGCAAACTTAATTTTAACATCTATATTAAAGAGAGTAGACAATTCAATAGTTAGAGCAATTGACAAGTATATAAAAGGAGAACTTGAATTTGGAAAATGCGAAGTGCTTGGATTAAAGGAAGAGTGCGTAGGACTTGCAGAAAATGAGTTTTTTAATAAAAATGTTCCAGAGGATGTAAGAAAACAGTTAAAGGATTTATCAGATAAAATAGTAAGTGGAGAAATCAAAGTTGATACAGGGCTTGGAATGAGCAATGATGAGCTTGACAAATTAAGAGATTCTGTAAGACCATAAGTTTTTAAATTATACTTACTATAATTCATCCAGTTTAAAATTAAAAAAACTTATTTTAAGCTGGATGAATTTTATCCGATGTTTTTACTAAGATCATGTTTAGTGGCTACTTTTAAATATGCATTAGACGGGAAGGAGCACAATTATGGGAAATGAACTACTTAAAATGGATGGTATAACAAAAGTTTATTCAAATGGTGTTCTTGCCAATGAAAATGTTAATTTTACTGTAGAAAAAGGCGAAATACATGCTCTTGTTGGTGAAAATGGAGCAGGTAAATCCACTTTAATGAAGGTATTGTTTGGTCTTGAAACACCAGATGAAGGAGCTATTTATTTAAATGGGAATAAAGTAAAAATTACTTCTCCAAGTGATGCTATTGGCCATGGGATAGGAATGGTTCATCAGCATTTTAAGTTAGTACCATCCCTTACTGTAGCGGAAAACATTGTCCTTGGAATTGAGCCTAAAAAAGGCATTTTTATAGATATGAATAAGGCTGTTAAAGAAACTGAAGAGCTTGCTAAAAAATATAATTTCGATATTAATCCAAAGGCTGCTGTAGGTGATTTATCCGTTGGTAAAAAGCAAAAAGTTGAAATACTTAAGGCACTTTTTAGAGGTGCAAAGCTTTTAATATTAGATGAACCTACAGCAGTGCTTACTCCCCAAGAGACAAGGGAGTTATTTGAGCAGCTAAAAGGTCTTAAAAAGAATGGTTATACAATAATATTTATTTCTCATAAACTTAATGAAATAAAAGAAATCTGCGATAGGTTGACAATAATGAGAAGCGGCAAGACAATAGGGACTTATTGTACTGCAGATGTTTCGGAGCAGGACATTTCAAAGCTTATGGTGGGAAGAGATGTTGTTTTAAAAGTTGAAAAGGAAAAAGTATCTCCAAAAGATGTAGTGCTTTCTGTTAAGGACCTTAATTATGTTAATGAGAATAATAAAAAAGTAGTTAATAATGTATCTTTTAGTGTAAGAAGTGGTGAGATATTAGGAATTGCAGGGATTGAAGGTAGTGGGCAAAGAGAAATTGTTGAAATGATTACAGGTCTTAGGGACATAGGTGAAGGTGAAGTTACAATTGATGGGGAAAATATAAATTCTCTATCTATAAAGGGAATTAGAAATTTAGGAGTTTCTTATATTCCTGAAGATAGAATGACTTATGGAGTTGCAGGAAATGCCAGCATTGAAGAAAATTTGATTTCAAATAGGTATAGTGATAAAGAATTAAACGGGAAAGCACTTTTTAAAACAAATAAGATTAAAAGTTTGACAAATAAATTAGTTAAAGATTATTTGATAAAATGCAAATCACCTTCTGTTAATGTAGGAATGTTATCGGGGGGTAATATACAAAAGGTTGTTGTAGCCAGAGAATTTTCTACACAGCCTAAACTTTTAATTGCAGACCAGCCTACTAGAGGCATAGATGTTGGTGCTATAGAGTTTATACATAAAAAGCTTGTTAGTATAAGGGATGATGGCTGTGCTATTCTTCTTGTTTCTGCTGATTTAAATGAAGTCTTAGAGCTTTCAGACAGTTTGATTGTTGTAAATAATGGAGAAATCGCAGCTTATTTTGAAGATGTATCAAAACTGACTGAAGAAGAATTAGGCTTCTATATGCTTGGAGTTAAGAAGCAATCAGAAGATGAGATAAGGAGGGCAGTATATGCATAAAAAATTAAATTTTGAAATAATAAGGACTATTGCAGCAATAGCTTTATCACTTTTAGTTGCATTTATAATAATTCTTGCAGTAAGTAAAGAGCCGGGAGAGGCATTTAAAATGCTTTTAATGGGACCTCTTAGCTCAGTAAGGCATTTTGGAAATGTAATTGAAATGATGATTCCCCTTACATTTACAGGTCTTGCAGTATCGGTAATGTTTCAGGCAAAACAATTTAACTTAGGTGCAGATGGTGCTTTTTTTATAGGAGCTGTAGGGGCAACTATTATTGCCCTTGAAATGTCAATGCCTCCTGTTATTCATCCTACAGTTGCTATAATATTTGGAGGGGCATTAGGAGCAATAACTTGTATGATTCCGGGGATTTTAAAAAACAAATGGAAGGCAAATGAAGTAGTATCTTCACTTATGCTAAATTATATAATGCTTTATCTTGGAATTTATATTATAAAAAATCATTTAAGAGATATAAATGCAGGAACAACGGTTTCACAGAAGTTTCCTTCTACTGCAAAACTTCCTAAAATCGTTCCAAACACAAGAATACATGTAGGTTTAATAATAGTAATAGCTTTAGTAGTTATATTGTATTTCTTTATGTATAAGTCAAAACATGGATATGAAATAAGAATGACTGGACAAAACCCAATGTTTGCTAAATACTCAGGAATAAATGTTAATAAGGTTATTATAAATACACAGATTCTAGGAGGCTTTATAGCTGGTATTGGAGGAGCTGTGGAAGTTCTTGGAATGTATTCAAGGTTTGAATGGCAGACATCCCCTAACTATGGTTGGGATGGCATTATAGTTGCTATTCTTGCAAGAAATAACCCTGCCCTTGTGCCTGTTGGAGCTTTCTTTCTCGCATATCTTAGGGTTGGCGCAGATTTAATGTCAAGAATGACGGATGTTCAAAATGAAGTTGTAGCTATTATTCAAGGAATTATGATTGTTCTTATTGATGCAGAAAGTTTTCTTTCATATTGGAAGAAAAAGAGGACATTCAAAGAAGCTACTTCTAAAACCGAAATTGCATCCCAAAATCTTAAGACCAACTAATTAAGGGGTGATAAGAGATGAAAACTTTATTTAATATAATATTTTCTGTGAATTTTGGATATGCAGTACTTAGAGTTACAACTCCAATATTATTTGCTACACTTGCAGCTCTTATTTCTGATAAAGCAGGGGTTATAAATATAGGTCTTGAAGGGATAATGCTTTCATCAGCGCTTGCAGGTGTTATAGTTAGTGCAGCGACACAAAGTGCTTGGATAGGTCTTCTTGGAGCTTTGATTGTTGGAACACTAATGGGTGTTTTGCTTGCATATTTTTCTCTTGATTTAAAAGCTGATACCACACTTTCAGGTATTGCCATTAATCTTATGGCCAGTGGAGGAACTATTTTTGTTCTTTATCTTGTAGCCCATGATAAAGGAATATCAACTTCACTTAAAAGTATGGTTTTACCTAAAATAACAATTCCTTTAATAGATAAAATACCTGTAGTTGGAGGAATACTTTCAGGGCATAATGTGCTTACATATATTTCACTACTTTCAGTAATATTAATGTATATTTTGCTTTTTAAGACTCCTTTGGGGCTGAAAATAAGAAGTGTTGGAGAAAACCCAGATGCAGCTTCTTCAGTAGGGATCAATGTTAAAAAAGTAAAATATTTAGCTCTTGCTATAAGCGGTATGCTTGCAGGTTTTGGCGGGGCATATATGTCTATGGGGTATGTATCATGGTTTTCACAAAACATGACTGCGGGCCGTGGATTTATTGCTCTTGCAGCTGAGGCTATGGGTTCTTCATCGCCTTTAGCATCATTTTTAGCAGCATTAATATTTGGTATTGCTGATGCACTTTCAAATTCTATTCAAAGTTTAAGACTTCCGCCGGAATTTGTACAGTCTATACCTTATATTGCTACAATAATAGGGCTTATTGTTAATTCAGCTAAGGCAGATTCAAAAAAAGCTAAAGCTGAAGAAGAAAAATAGAAGAAGTAATTAAGTATATATGTTAATATATTAATAAATAATAAAAAGGGAGGAAATTATTATGGGAATAAGTTGTTGTCTTGGAGGAAAATTAGGTGAGGTTGCTGAAACAGTTCTTCTACCGGGAGATCCTCTTAGAGCAAAATATATAGCAGATAATTATCTTAAGGATGTAATATGCTATAACGAAATAAGAGGAATGTATGGTTTTACAGGAACATATAAGGGCAAAAGAGTTTCAGTTCAAGGGACTGGGATGGGGATACCATCTTTGTCAATTTATACTTATGATTTGATTCATGACCATGGTGTAAAAAACCTTATTAGAATTGGTACCTGTGGAAGCATTCAGGAAGACGTTAATATAAGGGATGTTATATTAGTTATGGGTGCATCAAATGATTCTAATATAACAAAACTTGAATTTAAGGGAATGAATTTTGCACCAACTGCAAACTTTGGACTTTTAAAGAAAGCTTATGATGTAGCAAAATCAAAAGGTATAGAGCCTAAAGTTGGAAGCGTATTTACAAGCGATTTATTTTATCATGATGACCCTGAGCTTTGGAAGACATGGGCAAGATTTGGAATGTTAGCTGTTGAAATGGAAACTGCAGGACTTTATACAATAGCTGCTAAAAATCATGTAAATGCACTTTCTATTTTAACTGTAAGCGATAGTATTGTTAAGCAGCAGGAGACAACACCTGAGGAAAGACAAAGTTCTTTCACCCAAATGATGGAAATTGCTTTAGAGCTTGCATAATTTTTAAAAAAATCAAAACCTCTGGTTAATAGAAGTTAACCAAAGGTTTTGATTTTGATAACTCATACATAATAATAGTATATTTTAGTATCAAGGATGGCTTATATATGAAAGATTACATTAAGAGAATTTTGATTGTAATTTTTGGAGCTTTTGTAATGGGTACTGGAATTGTTCTTTTTATAAACTCCGGTTTTGGAGGAGATCCCCTTTCGGTATTTAACCAAGGCTTGGCGTTAAAAATTAAACTCCCTTTGGGAACAGTAGCTCAAATTGTTAATATTTCAATTATATTCATTGTATTTTTAATTGATAGAAGTCATGTAGGAATTGGCAGTGTGATTAATGCTATTACTGTTGGAATGTTTATTAATTTGCTTATAAATGTGCCGCTTTTAAAACCTCAATCTTTTGGTATGTCAATTGTTGGGCTTTTAATTGGAGTAGTGCTTTTAGGTGTAGGAATAGGCATTTATTTAACAGCAGAACTTGGAGAAGGCTCTATTGAAGGACTTATGATGATTTTAAATGAAAGAACAAAAATTGATATAAAATGGATACGTATAGTTATTGATACTATCCTTACAATAACAGGCTACTTCCTTGGAGGGACGTTTGGAGTTGGCACCATAGCTGGGGCATTATGCACCGGTCCCATAACAGAGTTCACATTAAAAAGTTTAGAAGGGAATAATTAAAGACTCAGGTGTATTATGCACCTGAGTCTTTTACAGTTTTCTTTCAAATATTTCAGCTTTTTCTCCTTTAAAGTCCGCAGCAGAATTAATTCCTAATTTTTTTAAAATTGTATACATAACATCGCTATCAAGGGATATTTTAATTTTTGAGGATTCAGCTAAGCTGTTTAACCTTTCTCTTCCTTCCTCTTTTGAAATGATTGCCTTTGGGCCGCCAACGCAGCCTCCAATACATCCCATTCCTTCTATAAATCTTGCATCTACTTTTCCTTCTTTTGCGCTTTCAAGCAGCTTCTTGCACTCTATTATGCCATTTGACTGAGTAGAAGTAAATAGTTTAGCTTTATCAGGGAAAAGCCTTGTTACAGCTTCATTTACAGAGATAGATACACCACCAGTTCTTCCATATAATCTTCCTTCTCTTGAGGCATATTCTAATGAATGATCTTCAGGAAGCCCTTCAACATTTATATTAAAAGCATCAAATATATCCTTAAGCTCTTGAAATGTCAGTACAAAATCTACTGCACCTTCAACATCAGGATTTTTGATTTCGCCTTTCTTGGCAATGCAGGGGCCTATAAAAACTACTTTACATTCAGGATTAAGCTTTTTAAATACTCTCCCTGCAGCAATCATAGGGGACACAGAAGGTGAAAGATGCGGGACAAGATCACTGTAAATCTTTTTAAGCATTCCAAACCAAATAGGGCAGCAGCAGGATGAAAGCATAAAGTCATCTTCAGCTTCAACAAGTTCATTAAACTCAACAGCTTCTCTTAAGGTAAGCATATCTGCAAAAAATGCCACTTCTACCATGTCCGAAAAACCGATTTTTTTAAAAGCACATCTTAATTTTGAAAGTGATGCCTTCTTTCCAAATTGCCCTTCAATTGAAGGAGCTACAGCTGCAACCACAGTTTTATTGTTTTTTATGAGATTAAATATAGGCAAAAACTGAACGTTGCTGATAATATTTTCTTCAGGGCAGGCTTCTATGCATAGACCACATTCTATACATTTATCTTTGTTTATTGATGAGTTTTTATTTTTACCATTTAAAACTATAGCATCAAAAGGACATGCATTTTGACAGATAGTTTTTCCTTCAATCAAGCTACATCCTTTACACTCATCTATTTTTGAAACTGTCCTATTTGAAACTTTATATGTTTTTAAAGCTTCAGTTAAATCTTTTGAAAAGTTTTCAGTATATTTTAAATCTACTCCGCAAAGAGATGATATTATATTTGCAAGCCTATTTTTGTCTGTATCCCTGTCTGATAATATTTCATTTACTTTATCTTCAAGTTTTCCTTGATCATAAGCTAATAAAATTTCTTTAAAAAGCTCATTATATTTAATAGACATAAAACCAGCTCCTTTATGGTTTGTATAATTAATAGTTTAAAGCAAATGTTGCTTTTTTACAAATGTATACCATAGATATTAATTTATCTTTAATTATGAATTTTTAAAATAAAAGAATTTCCAGCAGTTCCCTGAATATCTGCTTTAAAACGGGTTAAATTAATAGTAGCACAGGAAACAGGAGGTGAATATAAATGGCAAACATGAATGTTGGAACTAAGAACCAAAATACTATTCCAGAGGCCAAGAAAGGATTAAGTCAGTTTAAATATGAGGTTGCTAATGAGATAGGTGTTAATGTTCCTGACTCAGGATACTGGGGAAACATGACATCAAGGGAATGTGGTTCTGTTGGAGGATATATGGTTAAGAAGATGGTTGAGGCTTATGAAAGAAACCTAACTTCAAGATAACCACTAAATAAATATAAATAAAAAAGGATGCGTCCTTTGGAGCGGTCAGATAGGGATTATTAATTCCTGAAAAATTTGGCATAGTCGTTGAAATTCGGCTATGCCGTTTTTCAGTTTATTTTGGTAAGTCGATAGCGCCAATGCAGTTATAGAAAATTTGAATCCGCTGGGTTCTGCGGCCATCTACCTTTTCAGCCTTGAATACTATAATTTTGTCAATGAACTCTCGAATAATCTCTGCATCCAATTCTGTAATTTCTGTGTACTTTTTAACCAGTGCCAAAAATCGGTCGGTATTGAGGGACTGTTCATTTGCTGTATCAATGGTATGTTTTAATTCAGTTATCTTTTCTTCCAGAGCCTTCTGCTCGGCTTCATATTCAGCCGACATCTTGTAAAAACGCTCTTCGGGAATTTTGCCCATCACATTGTCCTCATATAGCTTTCGAATGATTTTGTCTATGTCAGCAATGCGAGCCTGTGCTTGTTCGTATTCCTTTTGACTTTGGCGGAGTTCCTTGGCAAGTTCCTTTTCTGAATTATTCATAACTATACGGATGAATTCCTGTTCATGGTCTTTGGCAAAGGAGGTTACACGCCTTAGGTCTTCTAACAAAAGCTGTTCCACTACAACATTACGTATCTGATGTGAACTGCACATACCCTTTTTCTTGCGGTAAGTAGCACAAACGAAATATTCCTTATCGTGTGTCCATCCCTTGCCTCTAACCTGATACAGCTTTGCTCCACAGTCGGCACAAAACATCATGCCAGAAAGCATTCCCATTTCACCTAATCGTGATGGTCTTCGCTTGCCATCTCTGATTTTCTGCACTGTTTCCCAAGTCCCCTCATCAATAATTGCTTCATGGGTATTTTTGAAAACCAGCCATTCTTCTGGATTGTTCATTATCTTGACTTTGCTCTTATATGACTTTTTAGAAGTCTTGAAATTCACTGTGTGACCTAGATATTCCATTTTAGCCAGAATATCTGCTACGGTACGAGCCGACCAAGCATATGGGTTTTCAGGTGGTCTTGCTGGAGTGTTAATACCCATTTTGCGAAGATGAACCGTAGGTGTATCAATGCATCGCTTTTCAAGTTGCTTTGCTATCTGCGTGGGTCCAAAGCCAGCCATGCACAGTCGGAAAATATCTCTGACCACTTCGGCGGCTTTCTCATCTATAAACCAGTGCAACTTATCTTCAGGGTCTTTAATATAACCGTAAGGCGGATTGGTGCAGAGTGGCTTACCGGACTGTCCCTTGGATTTGAATACAGCACGGATTTTCTTGCTAGTATCCTTAGCATACCATTCATTAATAATGTTAAGAAACGGTGTAAAGTCACTGTCTGTTTGGTTAGCACTATCAATACCGTTGTTAATAGCAATGAATCGTACATCTGATTCAGGAAACATAATCTCGGTATAATATCCTACTTTAAGGTAATCCCTGCCAAAGCGGGACATATCCTTGATGATAATCGTTCCGATTCTACCGGACTCTACATCTGCAATCATGCGGTTAAAGTCTGGTCTATCAAAAGTTGTACCGCTGACCCCATCATCCACATAAAATTCGATGTTGCGAAAACCGTTGTCCTCAGCATATTTTTTTAGAATTGCCTTCTGGTTCACTATGCTGTTGCTGTCTCCTGCAAGCTCATCATCACGTGAAAGCCTGCAGTAAAGAGCAGTAAGTTTTGCTTCTTCAAATGCTAATGTTGATTTACGTATAGTGCTAAATGTTGACTGTCTATTCATTTTTATCCTCCATTTCCGACAGTCTTCAAGCGGTTTAGCACTATGTATATTACCGTACTACCTTGAAGAAGTCGAGTTGATTTCCGTGGGTTTATATGAACTATCTGATAACTTTGAAAGGCTTTTTGCGTTGACTGTAATCAGTCGTTTCAGCTTGGAATATGCACTTTCCTTTGCTGAATCACTTATTCGTGATTCCACCACATAGACCGTACCTCCGATATCGGATTTGGTTGTGCGGCTGCTAATTTGGTTTTCCATATCGTGACCTCCTGTCCGATGTTTTGAAGGAACTGGCACTGAGCCGAATTGATGACCCAGTGCCTAATCCATTATTTAAGCTTTTATTTGTAATATTTTCAGAGCATCCGGTTGAATTAGCTTTCCATCCAATCTCTCGTAAGCAGAAAATCCAATTTGCCCCTGCAATGCATATAACTCACTTAATTTTTTTATTGTTATTGGTTGACGCTCAATCAGCCAGTAGTATGATAAATCTCCAAATACAATGCTTTTTGCTCCTGCTAATACTGTAGGCATATATGGAGAGGTAACTACAGGCTTTCCGAAGATGGTGTTATCTGAAGAATTCCACAGATAACTGCCGCTTGTATCCTTAAGGGTTCTAAGAAGCATAGCTGTATTATCGTGCATGATAAACACAGCGTTATTTCGGTATTCAGCTTTTAATGAAAAATACAGAGAGATAATCTCATCAAAAGAGATGGTACTATTGTCTGCTGTAGTTACATCTGCGTCTGCCGTAAGTATACCTGTAGGCTGTGTTGTGCCATTTCCATTAAGTAATGCATTTTCCTCAGCCTTGCCAAAACGCTTCGCAAAATCACTCATCAGATACTTTTCAAGATTAAAGTTAATATCGGTGACGAATGAGCGGTTTAGCTTGACAAGAGATGCCAGCTTGTATGATTTCACCAGAAACTGTGTAAATGTATCGGCGCTTTCGGGGATTGGATCCCCGTCTTCAACCCAATCTGCTGTACCCGTTGAGGATACCGCTTGAATTTTACCTTCTGCAGAAGATAGATTGATAACAGTAGCAAATCTGCGGAATATATTCTCCTTTGCCAAAGCAGTGTTAAAGCCTTCTCTGAACTCGTCTGGTGCGACATAGGCTCCTGCATTATCAAAGCCCTCGCTTAGATTTTGATTATTTTCTTCTTTTCCTTTCATAACATTCCAAAACGCTCTATTATAAGTTGTTGATGTTGCCATAATCCTTTACCTCCTAAATTTTATTAAATGTGGGGTATATACCCCGTTTGAAACCGCGTTTTTTTACGCGTTGCCCCACGCCCGTTGTCCAGATGAAAAGGTGTGGAGATTTGACCTCCCCTAGGGGTAGGTATTAACACATGGAGTTGTATCCATTGTTTTCACTGGTTTTAAGCTTTGTAGCAAGATGTAGCAGGTAAAAACTAAACTCTCTATACGAGAGTGATTTTTTATATAACCTGTTTTTCTTGCTACAAGCTGCTACACTGTGTTTAAATAAGAAAAAACTCTTCTTCTGTCAGCTTATATCCGATAAGCATTGTGGTCATTCCACCACCAGAACGTGGTCGTTTCCTTTCTACACGGGCGATAGCTGTTAATGCCTGTTTGAAGTTTCTTGCATTCTCCGAATAACATCCATTGGCACTGCACCAACGCTGATACCGGGCATACACTTCGGATGTCCGCACCTCACTATTAGGACTTTCCTCCAAGGCATCCTCGAAAAATAATGCTATTTTGTCGCTGTCACGCTTATAAGCCTCCGTTGCTGTCTTAACAGAATCAGGTAAAGTAAAGCCTTCCTTCTTTAACAGCTGATAGCCTTCAATTAGCCAGTTGAGGATAGCACTCTGATTCTTCGGTTTGGCAAATTCACGTTTTAAGCTTTTATCCTGCTCGTTTTCATCGAAGTGTCGTTCAAAAGGGATAATTACCACTCTACCACTAGAAAACAACGTCATATCCGTAATGACTGGCAGATAATTGGTGTTGATATACAGCTTAAACTTTGGCGAAAAATCAAAGGAATTCTCATGTAGAAACCTTGCGTTAATGGTGTCACCACCCGTCATGCTTTTTACCTGTGCAGCATTTAGGACAAGTCCTCTGCTAGGTTCGGAGATATTCACAAAGCGTACTCCTGCAAGCCGGGCAATATCTTCACTTGGACTTGAACTGTTATTGTTCTTTTTCAGACTGATAGTCTCCGGCCTAGCGGTACAGCCATAACTGCCTAATACCTTAAGAATGCTCTCACATAGCGTACCTTTACCGTTTCGAGTTGTAGCACCATAGAGAACAAACAGGCATTCATAACGAGTGTCTCCGCTGATACTGTACCCAAAGGCTTTTTGGAGGAATTTTGCCTTTTCCTCATCTCCGCTCATAATCTCATGAATAAATCTATCCCATCGCTCACTTTTTGCTTCTGGGTCATATTTAACGCCAGATATCTTTGTGAGTCTGTCCTCGCTGTTGTGGGGATGAAAATCCATGGATATTAAAAACAATGTTCCATTGGCACAGTTGAGTACCTGCGGGTCTTGGTCAAATTCAGCCATTGATATGGGATATACGCTCTGTGCATCCTTAAGTACCGTTTCTCGGTATCTTCTTGACTGCCACTTTCGGCAATAGTCAATGTATGCCTTTCTTTGATGTTCATCCTGAATAGTCAAAGCATAGGTTAGCAGTTGATTAGCCAATGATTTACACATTTCCATTACTTTTAGATTACCGACATCAGGAATCCAAATGCCATTCTCGTAGCAAAACCACATTTTCCTTTCAGGAACATAGCGGGCAAAAGACTTATAATAATCAGCAAACAGCCTGCTTGCACCAATATCCGTCCAAGGGTAGCGAGCGTTACTCTCAGGCTTAAAGCCAGTAAGAGAACATTCACCAAAATCCTCTGTAACCGATGAACGCTTACCACCTGGTTTGTATATTTCAGTAGCATTTGCGATAGCTTTTTCTATGGTTATCATTCCATAAGTACTACCGGACTGCGGTCTATCCCATTTATCCCGCATTAAGCCGCTCTGCCGGAATAGTCTGTCCATCTGTCCAATATCCCTGCTACACCAAAATGCCAGCATACCACAAAGTGCCAAATCAGCTTCACTGGCAGAAGCATAACCAGATGTATCTCCCTGCCATAATGCTTTGAATCTTTCTCCGTTTGCCGATTTTAATGCCTTCTCAACAACAGACTTGTCAGACAGATAGGATTGACTTTCTGTATCCAGAATTTGCTTCACAGGGGTAGGACGCAGCATATACTTGTCTAGTATCATCTGAAGCTCATTCGATTTCTCCGCTATATCACCATCTGCATATACATTGCCTGTTACGGTAACAAAACGATTTGTTGCTCCGCCCACATAGACCTCAACTCCCAGCTTTCTGTTGTTGATATAATATTTTGTTTTGTCAAAGTTAAAGCCTGTGGCCTTAAAGAAAATATGAAGCCCTTTTTCAGATGGACTGTGTTCCATATAGCAACCACTAAAAGCCTCTACAACAATTTGGGTAACAGGCTTAAGCTTACCGCTGCTATCAAAGCAATCATCTAAGTCGATAACACATATGTCATTCCCCACCAAAAATCCGATACCGTCATATTTACTTATAGTAGCTATCGCCGAACTAAAATCTTTAAAAGTATCCTGTTTATCTGCTTTTGCCCTTTTTCCTGTTACCGGGTTATAGGGAACTTTGGTTTTTCTGCCACTTCGCTCTTCATATTTCCAACAGCAAAACTGTGGCTTACTTTTAAGTATCTGTGGCAAGTTATCATATTGTGTTTTCAGTTATTTCACCTCCTTGCCTTTTATAAATGACCCGAAACACTACTGTTCCAGAGGGTTTGCCTTGTTTGACACAACCTCGTTATCTTTCAAGGAATACGCTCGGAATTATCGTCATGGCATATTCTGATTGAAGTATCTCTTGCATTTCGGGGTATTCAGTTGTCAAGGAGCAGTGAGAGAAAAACTATGTTTTCATTGATTGTTCATGAGAAAGGCAGATCCACAGAGTTTGCTAAGGTAATTTCCTCTCATCCTCCACAGGCCTCAAACCTGCAGTTTGAGTACAGGAACAAATATTTCTGTGAATTGCTTTCCTCTACTAATAGCCGAAATTATTAACCCTTTAGCTAATGCCACAGCAAATAGCTTACTCGAATGGTCAAGCAAAGTATTTTCCTCTCACCTTATAGCCTTGGTAGGGCACATTAGTTGAGGATTTTCTAAAAATATTTTTCTTCCTCATCCATAAGCGAAGAATTCTATTGATTCGAACCCCTAAAATAAAAAATAGCCTGTCTTTTTTCCAGAAAAGACGGCTGTAATGTTTATGCTTTTGCTCAAATTTGAGCGAAAGTGGTATTAACTTTAAGAAGGCTTAATGCTGTAGTTTTGGATTTTTCAATTAGACTTTTCGACTTTTTTGTCTACAACTTAAATATATTCATTATATGTTGAAAAATTCACGTTTGCGTGATATACTTAATACGGTTATTAATTGAAACTTCAAGGAGGCTAAACAGATGGCAGTACACTATAAGAAGCTGTTTCATTTGTTAATAGAAAAAGAAATGACAAATGCGGATTTACAAAAACAAGCTGGTTTTTCCGCTAATATTATTACTCGACTTAAACGAAACGGTTATGTTTCACTGGAAACTATAGAAAGTATATGTAGAACATTAAATTGTGGTGTGGACGATATATTGGAATTTGTTCCGGATGAAGATAAAAAGTAATTTCTATTTTGCTGATTATAAATTGCACCAAAGGAGGGATAGAGTGCAGATATATGCAATTATGGATATCAAAGATATTGAGGAATATGATCAATCATTGCTCGATATTCTCCTGAAAGATAGAACTACAAATCAAAATATAATATGGGCTACAAATGATTATTCAAAATTTGGCGATATGTATAAGGCCGAATGTGAAATTAAGGCACATCTAATTACAAACCCTAAGAAAAAACTGATACAACCTAGAGCAACTAAGAGTTACAAGAAAAAGAGTGTTCGAACAAGAGAAAAGGCTGAAGTCTTTACTCCTTCATGGATATGTAATGAACAAAACAATCTTATTGATGAGCAATGGTTTGGCAGAAAAGATGTTTTTAATATACAAAAAAACAAATCATGGGAAGTAATAAATGAAAAGATTATCTTTCCAAATGAAAAGGGACGCACGTGGAAAAATTATGTTGATGCCAGAAGAATGGAAATCTCCTGTGGAGAGGCACCATATCTGGTCAGTCGATATGATACTGTTACTGGCAAAAAGATTGAATTACAATCCCGTATAGGTCTCCTAGACCGCAAAATGCGTGTAGTAAACGAAAATGTTGATAATGAAGATGAATGGATAAAATGGGCTGAACGAGCCTTTCAAAGTATATATGGATATGAATATCAAGGTGATAACTTGCTTTTAGCGCGTGAAAATCTTTTATATACATACATTGAAAATAAGAAATTCAAATTTGGTCGAGAACCAGGTATAAAAGAATTGAAGCGAATTGCCACCATTATATCCTGGAATTTGTGGCAGATGGATGGCATTACATTTACAGTTCCATTATGTGATTTGCGGGGCTGGTATAGGCAATTATCACTATTTGATAGCTTTGAAAACCTTCACAGTGACAAGGAACCTAAATATTGCAGAATTAAAGACTGGAGGTCAAAGGTTATCGTTGAATATAAATCTTTAGTAGGGGGGGCGAACTGATGGATAGTTTATTTACACCATCTTTTGAATATAAGCTAATATATATCTTTGAAATAAGGGATGAAACCCATAAGGGATTACTAAAAATAGGCGATACTACTATTCAAACAGAGGAATCTATTGATAACCTTCCTCCAAATTGTAAAGCATTAAATCAAGCTGCAAAAAAACGTATTAAGGAATACACCAATACAGCAGGTATTACATTTGAGCTTTTACATACAGAACTTGCTGTTCGTACTATAAAGGATGAAAAAGGAATGCCTGTTCTAAGGGCATTCAGAGACCACCATGTACATAGGGTATTGGAAAACTCAGGCATCAAGAAAAAGCAGCTAAAAAACTCTACAAGTCGTGAATGGTTTAAAGTGGATATTAAAACCGCTATTAAAGCAATAGAGGCTGTAAAAAAAGGCCAGTACAATCTTTCTAATGCCAAATCGGATACTTTCACACCCATTGTGTTCAGGCCAGAGCAGGAATCAGCTATTGAGAAGACATTAAAACAATTTAAAAATGGCAACAGGATGTTATGGAATGCAAAAATGCGTTTTGGAAAGACATTATGTGCCCTTGAAGTTGTTCGAAAATTAAAGTTTAATAAAACTATTATTATTACACATAGACCTGTTGTCGATGTCGGTTGGTTTGAAGATTTTGGTAAAATATTTCACGGAATGAATGATTATATTTATGGTTCAAAAAGCAGCGGATATACCGTTGACCAATTGCTGAAATCCAATAAGAACTTTGTATACTTTGCCTCTATTCAGGATTTAAGGGAATCCAAGAGAGTAGGTGGTAAATACGAAAAAAATGATGATGTATTTGATACTATTTGGGATTTTGTCATAGTTGATGAAGCCCACGAAGGTACAACTACGGCATTAGGAGATACTGTGATAAAGAATATTGTCAAAGAAGGTAGCGGATATGAAACAAAATTCCTTGCTCTTTCTGGTACTCCGTTCAATATTCTGCGTGATTATGATGATAACATATATACTTGGGATTATGTTATGGAGCAAAGCCGCAAGCGTGAATGGGATAGTTTGTATTTTGGAGATTCAAACCCTTATGATGAATTGCCAGAATTAAGAATTTTCACATATGACCTAGGAAAAATCATAGCAGATAATCGTTATGTTGAGCTGGAAGATAAAGCATTTAATTTCCGTGAATTTTTTCGTGTTTGGACAGGAGATATAAAGATTGACCGTAAACCTCTCCCAGTAGGAGTAAAAGTGGGTGATTTCTTTCATGCAGAAGATGTGTGGAGTTTTCTTAATCTGATTACCAAAGATGATAAGGACAGTCAGTACCCCTACTCTACTGAAGAATATCGTTCTTTATTTAAGCACTCACTGTGGATGGTTCCAGGTGTAAAGGAAGCAAAAGCTTTGAGTAAGATGATGAGAAAACATCCCGTTTTTGGTAATGGGGTTTTTGAAATTGTTAATGTTGCAGGAGATGGTGACGAAGAAGAAAAATCTGAAGATGCTTTAAAAAAGGTTCGCGATGCCATTGATAGTGCAGGAGAAGATGGTTACACTATAACACTTTCCTGCGGTAAATTAACTACAGGAGTTACTGTACCAGAATGGACAGCTGTATTTATGCTTTCAGGTTCATTTTCTACTTCTGCTGCAAATTACCTGCAAACAATATTTCGTGTTCAATCACCTTGTAATAAAAATGGAAAAATAAAACGTTATTGTTATGTATTTGATTTTGCACCAGATAGAACATTAAAGATGGTTGCTGAATCTGTTGCAATATCTACTAAGGCAGGAAAAGCAGATGAATCTGACAGACGCATAATGGGGGAATTTTTAAATTATTGCCCTGTTATTGCTGTTGATGGAACTTCTATGAAAAAATACAATACAAATAGATTGTTGCAACAACTAAAACGTGCCTACGCTGAACGTGCGGTTAAGAATGGATTTGATGATAACAATCTATATAATGATGAATTACTAAAGCTTGATAATATAGATTTAGAAAAATTCAAGAATCTAAAAGGTATTATAGGTGCATCCAAAGCAGCCCCTAAATCTAAAGATATCGAAATTAATCGTCAAGGCTTTACAGATGAAGAATACGAAGAAATTAAACGAATTGAGAAAAAACCCAAAAGGGAGCGTACTCCGGAAGAGGAAGAAAAATTAAAAGAAATAGCTGAGAAAAACAAACAAGCGGCAAATGCACGTTCTATTCTCCGTGGTATTTCTATCCGTATGCCTTTACTGATTTATGGTGCAGACATTAATTTTGATGAAGATATTACTATGGAAAAACTGGTCGATATAGTTGATGATTCTTCTTGGGATGAGTTTATGCCAAAGGGTGTGACTAAAGAAATATTTAAGGATTTTATCAAATATTATGATCCTGAAATCTTTGTAGCTGCAGGAAGAAATATTCGTAATGCTGTAAAAAGTGCTGATGAACTATCTCCAAAAGAACGTGTACAAAAGATAGCACAGCTTTTCTCTTGCTTTAAGAATCCGGATAAAGAGACTGTCTTAACACCATGGAGGGTTGTGAATATGCATATGGGAGATTGTCTTGGTGGCTATAATTTCTACGATATGGAATACAATGAGCCCATAGAGGAGCCAAGATATATTGACCATGGTGAAGTTACAAAAGATACTTTCAATAAGGATGCCAAGATACTTGAAATCAATTCCAAGACAGGTCTTTATCCACTCTATGTAACATATAGCATTTTCCGTAGTAAATGTGCTAACTACTCAGAAGATGAACTGACTGCTGAAACTGAAGAAAAACTTTGGAATGAGACGGTTCAGCAGAATGTGTTTATTATCTGCAAAACACCAATGGCAAAATCCATAACAAGGCGTACTTTAGTGGGATTTAAAGATGTTCCTATAAATTCACACTATTTTGATGATCTTATTAATATGCTGAAAAATAAACCAAAACAGTTCATTAACAGAGTTAAAAAGCCAAGCTATTGGAAAATGGAAGGAGAGAAAGAAATGAAGTTTGATGCGGTGGTAGGTAATCCCCCATATCAGGAAAATATCAGTAAAACACAAGAAAACTCAGCGTTATCTAAACAACTGTTTCCTATGTTTATTAAAAACTCAATACTACTTAATAGCAAATATGTGTCTCTAATAACCCCATCAAGATGGTTTACTGCAGATGCACAAGATAAATCATTTATTAAGTTACGTGAATTTGTAAAAGAGAATAATCATTTTTCTAAAATTTATAATTATCCTGATAATAAACTACTTTTCAATAATGTTGAGATTGCTGGTGGTGTAAATTATTTTTTGTATGATAAATCATATAGTGGTGATGTTAAATTTACAGAATGCTATGAGAATGAGTGCAATTCATCTTTACGACCGCTGTTTGAGGATGGTTTAGATATCATTATTTCTATGAACCGTTTAGTAAGTATATTAGATAAGGTTAGAAAGTCTGATGGATTTACTCCAATGACTACTATAACATATGGAAGAAACGCATTCGGAATTGTTGGAAAGAAATCAATACTCAATAAAATCACATCAGAGGAATACTTCCCAGGTGCTGTTGAAGTGCGTTGTGCTTATGAAGAAATTAGATATACAAAAAAATCAACCATTACTAAAAACATAGAACTTGTTAACAAATGGAAAGTATTCACTTCTAAAGGTAACGGGGGTGCTGGAATACTTAGCGACAATAAGGCAGTATCAATTTTAGGAAAAGCATATATAGGAAAACCACAGTCTGTATGTACAGATTCGTTAATACCAATTGGATCCTTTGATACTCAGTTTGAAGCAGAAAGTTTACAAAAGTATATGACTGGAAAATTCTTTCGATTTATGATTGGTATTTTAAAGGTCTCTCAGAATGTCTCTCAGAATGTCTATCAGTTAGTACCATTGCAGGATTTTACAAGTAATTCTGATATTGATTGGAACAAAAGCATTTCGGAAATTGATCAACAACTTTATGCAAAATATGGGCTAGCAAAGGATGAAATTGATTATATTGAAAGCAAGATAAAAGTAATGGATTAATAATAATCTGTTTTTGAAAGGAGCATAGTGTAACAGAAACGAAATGATTCAAAATCAACTAACAAAAGACTAAGACTGTATTTATATAAGGGGAGTAGATAGAAAAACACGAGAAAATCAAATACTAAAAAAACATTGATGTTTACAAAAGACCAGTAACAATTAAGCTTAATGGCATAATTGTTACTGGTCTTTTCTGCTCGGGAGAGTCTACAGATTTGTGTAAATCAAGTCTGTAGACTCTCTTTTTTGATGCGTGTAGCTGGAAAAACTGGTAATAATAACTACAGAAATATTTTTGTTGGAGGAAGCAACAATGAAAGAACTGAACATACCAGACATTGACCTAAAAAAGGAGCTTAAGACATGCAAGTCTATGGAAGACCTGGTTGGTAAGAATGGATTGATGCAGAGGCTGTTTGGAGATATAATACAGCAGTTTCTGGAGGCAGAAATGGAGGAACACCTTGGGAGGGAGAAATATGACAGAGTCCCTGAAGAGGATAAAAACTACCGCAATGGATATAGCACTAAGAAAATAAGGAGCAGCTTCGGAGATGTGAAAATAGATGTTCCAAGGGACAGGAAAGCAGAATTTGAACCCAAGATAGTAAAGAAATATGAAACGGTATGCAATGAACTGGACAAGAAGGTTATCGGCTTGTACGCCAGAGGGATGTCAGTGGATGACATAAAAGCTGAAATAGATGAGTTGTATGGTGTAGATATATCCCCTGCCATGATATCAAAGATAACGGACAAGGTAATGGATACGGCTATCGCCTGGCAGAATAGACCTCTTGATGAGGTATACCCGATAGTCTACATGGATGCAATACATTACAAGGTAAGGGATGAACACCAAATAGTAAGCAAAGCAGCATACATATGCATGGCTCTTGATATGAAAGGCTACAAAGACATACTTGGCATATGGATAGGAGAACAGGAAGGGGCTAAGTTCTGGCTGTCAGTATGCAACGATCTTAAGAACAGGGGTGTAATGGACATTGTCATAGCCTGCATGGATGGGCTTAAGGGGCTTCCTGAAGCAATAAAAACTGTATTCCCCAATGTTAACATACAAAGTTGTATAATACATCAGATAAGAAACAGCATAAAGTATATATCTTCAAAAGATAGTAAAGCCTTCATGAAAGACTTAAAGTGTGTTTACCAAGCCACAAATGAAGATCTTGCACTCCAAGCCCTACAGGACCTTGATAACAGCTGGGGGAGTAAATATCCCATCGTTATACAGTCATGGACAAATAACTGGGATAACCTGTCCACATACTTTAAGTTTCCACCTGAAATCAGGAGAATCATATATACAACCAATGCCCTGGAGGGATTCAACAGGCAGCTCAGGAAGTTCACTAAAACAAAAACGTCCTTTCCCACGGATGATTCCTTGCGAAAATCCCTGTATCTGGCTACAGAACAGATAATGAGCAAATGGAACTCACCCTGCCAGAACTGGCATGGAACATTGGCACAGCTAAGCATTATGTATGAGGATAGGCTAGAACAATATATCTAAAAAACAGATTGTCCTAATTTAAAATTCATGCATAAAAAGGAGGTTTCAGCAAAAACTATGATTAGTTAGAAAGCTACACTCTTTCAGTATTTAGTATTTCCCCATAAAATAAAAATTACTACAGGAGTTGCCTCCTATAGTAATTTCCAGTTTAATAACACATCAGATATTCTATTTTACACAAATTGGTGGACGTTCTCTTCTGCTCCGCTTGAAGCTGTTCATTTAAGTTTTTCTTCAATCCCTAAGTGAACGCTTCTTTTGATGCATCCTTTTTTAATGTATAAATGTATATAGGTATAAAGCTGAAAAAGTAAGGACTTTATATATAATTTATCTGTAGTATATAATATCACTGTTTGTGAATATAATTGCTATGGTGATTAGAGGTATAACTATGAACATTATAGAAAGTATTGATAACTATGGTATGGAATGCGGAAATAAAATTGCACATATCTATCGTGATAATAAACTTACTTATAAAGAGCTTAAAGAAGGGTCAGATGCTCTTGCATATTACATAATTGAACAATTTAAGGATGATAAAACTCCAATTATAGTTTATGGACATAAAAAAAGCGAAATGCTCATATCATTTTTAGCATGTGTAAAGGCAGGGCATGCATATGTCCCGATTGACAGTTCCTTACCAGATGTGAGGGTTAGGGATATAATTGAAGGCTGCAATGCAAAGCTGATACTTAGTATTGAGAATCTGAATATTCCTTGTGAAGAAATTACTATAAAAAATTTAGATGAAATAAATTATATATTTAAACAATATGCTGGAAAAATCTCTAATTATAATTATATGGTAAAGTTGGAGGAACCATATTATATAATTTATACATCAGGGAGTACAGGAAAACCAAAGGGAGTTCAAATCACCCTATCTAACTTGCAAAGCTTTATAAAGTGGGGATTGTCTATATGCAATTTAGATAAGGATAGAAATTATGTATTTATGAATCAAGCCCCATTTTCATTTGACCTTTCTGTTATGGATCTTTATTTATCCCTTGCAAGCGGCTCAACGCTTTTTAGTATTGATAAAGCTATGATATCAAATACGAGCGAATTATTTGAATATTTTAATAAATCAGACATAAATATTTGGGTATCAACGCCATCTTTTGCTGAAATGTGTCTTACTGACAGCAGCTTTAATTCAAACCTTCTTCCAAATGTTAAAACATTTTTATTCTGTGGAGAAACCCTTTCAAATGCCTGTGTGGAAAGACTTAAAGAAAGATTTAAGGAAGCTAAAATTTATAACACATATGGACCTACAGAAACTACTGTTGCCATAACTTCTATTGAGGTTGATAATGAAATTTTAAAAATTAATCCGCTCCCTGTAGGCAAGGTTAAAGATGATTGTATTATAAATATAATTGATTCAAATGGCAGGAAGCTTACAGAAGGTGAAAAGGGGGAAATTGTAATAGGCGGTGATAGTGTAAGTATTGGATATTATAAGAATGAGGATATGACAGCAAAATCCTTTTCTAAAACCATGATAAACGGAGTGGAGAAAAGATGCTATAGAACAGGAGATAAAGGGTATTTAAAAGATGGATTACTTTATTATTGCGGTAGAATTGATTTCCAAGTAAAATTAAATGGTTTTAGAATTGAACTTGAAGATATTGAGAATAATCTTAGAAAGATTGATTTTATAAGAAATTGTGCAGTTCTTCCTGTTATGAGGGACGAAAAAATTCAGTACCTAACAGCTGTTGTGACTTTAAATAAAGAAGTAAATGAAAAAGAATTTAAAATAGTAATGATGATAAAAAGTGAGCTTAGAAAGTTTATTCCTGATTATATGATACCAAGGAAAATAGTAATTAAAGACAATCTTCCTATGACAGCAAATGGGAAAGTTAATAGGAAATTACTTATGGAGGAATTATGATGTTGCCATTTAGCGGGCTTTTCTTTTTTTACATTTTATTTATTTTTTTTATTGGGGCTATTATCTTAGGAATTTTAGGGAAACCTTTAAAATGGTATGGTTTTTTTGTAAACCTATTTATGCTGTGGCTAATTTTTGGGAACTCTAAAAAAAATATAATAATTTTACTTATGTTTTTAACAGGGGAATTAGCATTAGTTGAAATATACATACATATTAGAAAACATTTTAATAACAGATGGATTTTGTGGATTATGATTCTTTTTTCTATATTGCCTCTTATTCTTACAAAATGGGGAGAACAATTAATACATAGGCATGTAGCACTGCTTGGAATTTCTTATTTAACTTTTAAAGTAGTTCAGGTGCTTATAGAAACATATGATGGATTAATAGATAAGATGAATCCCCTTAGCTTTACTTATTTTCTTCTTTTTTTCCCCACGATCAGTTCTGGACCTATTGATCGTTCAAGAAGATTTTTAGAAGATATAAGTCATGTTATGAAGAAAGAGGAATACATTGAAAATTTAAGAAGGGGAATATATAAACTTGGTAAAGGAGCATTTTTTAAATTTTTTCTTGGGGCTATAGTTTCAAACTATTGGATGGCAAAAATTCCGACCGATAGAAATTTTATAAATATTTTAAATTATATGTATGCATATAGTTTTTATCTTTACTTTGATTTTGCAGGTTATAGCTTTATGGCAGTCGGAACAAGTTATATTTTTGGGATTAAAACTCCTGATAATTTTAATATTCCCTATTTAAGCCATGATATAAAGGAATTTTGGAACAGATGGCATATGTCGCTTTCATTTTGGTTTAGGGATTTTATTTATACAAGGATTGTAATGTCGTTTATAAAAAATAAAGTCTTTAAAAACAAATACACTGCATCTTACATTGGATTTATTATAACCATGTTTACCATGGGTGCATGGCATGGAACCCAAAGGCATTATTTAGTATATGGATTATATCATGGAATACTTATATGCTTTACTGATTATTTTGAAAGAAAGAGTAAATGGTATAAAAGTGTAAAAAATAATGAAAAGTGGGACACAGTATTTACATTTGTTACATTTAATCTTGTATGTTTTGGATTTTTGATTTTTTCGGGAAAATTATTTATATAGGAGGTTGTAACTAATTATGGAAGAAAAAGTTTTATCAATTCTTGAAGATATTTGTGGCACTGATGAGATTAAAAATGATATGGACATTGATTTATTTGAAAATGGGCTTTTAGACTCACTTGGTGTTATAGAGCTTATTGTAGATATTGAGGATAATTTTAATATAAAACTTGAACCCACTGAGGTTAAAAGAGAGGATATCAGTACCCCTAGAAAGGTTATTGAATATCTATCAAAGAGGACTTAAAGATGAAAAAAGTAATTTGCACTATAATTTTAATAATTTCTTTGATTATATTCCCTAATATATATATTAAATGTCTTAATAAATATTATGATGGAAAAATTGATGGAGTTTATTATGATGAAATAGGTAATTTGCAGGATGGCTTAAAAAACTCAGGCCTTGAGCTTCAAAAAAAATCCCTGGACAGAAGCGATAATATTCTAATTTTTGGTTCATCAGAGCTGTCAGGAACTAATTTTTATACACATCCATCAAATTTTTTAAAGAATAAAGTAGATGGCTTTCAAATAAATATAATTGGGAGGGGCCATTATCAGGATTTCGTTCATGCAATTAATTTTTTAGCTCTTGATGATAGTATTCAAAATAAAAAGGTAGTTATTATTTTATCACCACAATGGTTTGATGAATCGGGAATTAAACCTGAAGACTTTAATATGGTTTTTTCACCTATTCAATTTTACTCAGTTATGTTCAATAAAAATATCGATAAAAGTTCTAAATTAAAAATTACAAATAGAGTAAAATATCTGCTAAGCACGACTAAGGATTATAATCAGGATAGACTTTTTTGTAATTTATATTCAAGTAATAACTTTTTTTCAAAAGCTTCCATTGATGTACTTATGCCCTATTATAAATTCAAGTATGATTTACTTACGGTAAAGGACAAAAAAAATACATATGAACTGTTTAAAAAATATAAAAATAAAAGCCAAATTATAAAGGCTGATAGGAAAGATATAAATTGGAATAATGAGCTTAAAAAGGCAGAGAATGTTGGTAAAAAAAGCTGCACAAATAATGACTTTGGTGTTTATGATGAATATTATAGTAAACATTTGGCACCAAAAATGGAATATTGGAAAGGCCTATATAGAAATGGTTCCTATGCTGTATCCCCCGAATATGATGATTTGACTTTTTTACTTGATGTATGTAAAAAGCTTAATATTAAACCTCTTTTTATAAGTGTTCCTGTTAATGGGCTGTGGTATGATTATACTGGGTTTCCAAAAGAGGGTAGGGAGGCCTATTATAAGAAGGTAAAAGATATTATCGACCCATATGGCTATAAAATTGCTGATTTTTCAGGTAGTGAATATGAAAAATACTTTTTAGGAGATATTATGCATGTTGGATGGAAAGGATGGATTAAAATAGATGGGGAAATTGAAAAATATTATTATGAAAAGTGAAGAAAAAATTATCAATAATGATTTTTTCCTATTATTATTTTTATTAATTACGATAGCAGCAGTGACAAATACATTTTTAAAAGTTGGCGGAAATAAAGTAGAATATATATATAGTCAATTTTAACAGGAAAAATTTATATTTGACTAAATATAATATAAAATGTATAATTAACAAAATTAAAGTGAATAGAAAAGGTAGAGGAGCATTATTTAACAGTATCCTGTGGAGGTAAGCACAATGAAGCAGGTGAAAGGAAATATTGCCGAAGCATATAGGGGGCTTAGATCTATATGTCTGGTTCTGCATAGAATATATGCAGAACTGTCACAAAGTAATTTGTGAAGAGCTATCATTCAAAGCAGCACATTTTTTATGTGTTTTAACGCCCCGAGTGATACTTAGGGTGTTTTTTGTTATGATACTTTCTCTCCATAATTCACTTAATAATTTCTTAGGAGGAGAAAAAATGAGGAAAAGGAACTTATTACTAACAACTTTATTAACATTTCTATTCTTATCTTTTACAACAACTGCTTTTGCAGCAGAAAATGAACCAACTTTAAATGCTGCAAGGTTTGGAATCTTTACGCTTATTCCCCCTCTTATTGCAATTGCACTTGCTTTTATAACTAAAAATGTAGTTTTATCACTGTTCTTAGGAGTATTTTCAGGCGCATTTATACTAAGCTTAAATGGAAATAATGTATTTGGGGCATTTTATTTTGGGTTTTTAAAAGTTATAGATTTAATTCAAGGCTCTCTTGCAAACAAATGGAATGCAGGCATAATCTTGCAGTGCATGGTTATAGGAGGTTTAATTGCATTGGTTTCAAAGATGGGCGGAGCAAAAGCTATTGCAGAAAGCCTTTCAAAAAAAGCAAAAACTCCAACCAGTGCGCAGCTTATAACTTGGCTTCTTGGAATACTTGTTTTCTTTGATGATTATGCAAATTCATTAATTGTAGGACCTATTATGCGTCCGGTAACAGATAAAATGAAGGTTTCAAGAGAAAAATTGGCTTTTATAGTAGATGCTACAGCAGCACCTGTAGCTGGAATTGCACTTATATCAACTTGGGTTGGCTATGAAATAAGTCTTATTAAGGATGGATTTAGTTCCATAGGTCAGCAGGTAAATGCTTATGGAGTATTTGTATCCTCTATTCCATACAGATTTTATAATATATTAATTCTTGCGTTTGTAGCATTTACAGCTATTTTTCTAAGAGAATTTGGACCTATGCTTCATGCAGAAAGAAGAGCAAGGCTTACAGGCAAAGTTTTATCTGATACAGCAAAGCCTATGGTATCCACAGAAACTACGGGGGTTGAGCCAAAAGAAGGAATAAAGCTTTCTATTTGGAACGCAATAATTCCTATTGGAGCTTTAATAGTTTTTTCCTTTTCAGGATTTTATTTTAATGGATATAGAGCTATAATGGGCGGAGAAAACTCTAGGGTAATAAATCTTTTAAAGAGTTCTCCTGCTTCTTTTGCAGCATTTAGAGAGTGCTTTTCTGCATCTGATGCATCTGTAGTTTTATTTCAATCAGGTCTAATTGCCAGTATAATAGCTATTATAATGGGAATGGGCCAAAAGATATTTACTTTAAGTGAAGCAATAGATACTTGGATTGAGGGAATGAAGTCCCTTGTAATTACAGGAGTTATCCTTTTGCTTGCATGGTCCTTATCTGGTGTCATTAAGGAGCTTGGAACAGCAGTATATTTATCCTCTGCACTTTCAGATAAAATTCCAGCATTTTTATTACCATCTTTAATTTTTGTATTAGGCTCTATAATATCCTTTGCGACAGGAACTTCATATGGAACAATGGGAATACTTATGCCTCTTGCTATTCCTCTTTCATATAAGGTTTCACCGAATATGAGCTTTGTAACATTATGTGTAAGTGCAGTGCTTTCAGGAGCAATATTTGGAGATCACTGTTCACCTATTTCTGATACAACTATACTTTCATCCATGGGATCTGCCTGTGATCACCTTGACCATACAAGAACTCAGCTGACTTATTCAGTTACAGTTGCAGTATTTACTGTGATTTGCGGCTATATCCCATGTGGACTTGGAGCACCAATTTATATTGTTCTTCCTCTTGCTATATTATCTATGGCAGCTCTTGTATATTTTGTAGGCAAACCTGTAGAAACACATGAGGCTACAGCAATAAAGAACGCATAAAAAATATATTCCATTCACTTGACCGTTTGCAAAGATGTTCTAAGGATTAAAATGCCAGACAAGCTGTAGGGAACGGTCTTGACCGTTCCTCTGGGGGATGCACGTAATTGTGGGGAGCGGAACGGTCAAGACCGTTCCCTACATTTTATTACTTCTAAGAACATCTATTTGCTTACTCTATGTTCATTCCATACATTTTCTTGTAATATTGGTATATAATCATAAATAATATACTGAGATATTATCATAAATGAATCATAGACACTTCTAAATTGGTGGGTAGTTCCATTGACAACAACCTTATAAGTAAATATAATATATATGTCTGATATATGCGCTCGTAGCTCAGTAGGATAGAGCAACGGTTTCCTAAACCGTGTGTCGGGGGTTCGACTCCCTTCGGGCGCACCAAATAGAAAGTAAGATGTTTCAGAGGTTGAAACATCTTTTTATTTTGGTAGTATTAGTTGACATAACTTGAAATGGGGACATTTTGGGGACAGAATGGGTAGAGATAATTTATGATATATAAAATATTATTTTACTATTTTTAAGAGGACTTTGCTATATTTTATTTTATATAAATATTAAATTTAGGAGGTAACACACACAATGAAGGACAAAAGAACAACAGAATTTGTACTTGGGCTTATTGGCGGTATTTTTGGAATTATAAGTGGTATAATGGCAATGGGGGTTAGCGGCCTTGGAGCAGCATTTAATGCAGAAGGGGCAGCAACAGTTGGTAACCTTGGAATAGGAGCTGTATTATTATCAACTTTAGGTATAGTTGGCTCTATAACAGTAAGAAATAAAGCAAAGCTTGGCGGAATTTTAATGATTATAGCAGCAATTGGGGGTGTAATCTGCATATCAGCATTTTATATATTGCCTGGGATATTGCTTGCAATTGCTGGCTTAATGGGGATATTTAAAAAATCTAAAAAATCAGAAGCTCAAAAATAGAAATAACGGATTTAAAGCCCTGACGTATATTTAGTCAGGGCTTCGACTTTCTTTGGGCGCACCGAATAAAAAAACCTGCGAAATTGTGATTCACAGGGTTTTAATTTTAAATTATTTAATTCTTCTCAAAACAACTTCTTCATCCCTTGCAACTTCATCTTCAATTCTGTTAAGCTGCTCACTGTTTTGCTTATATCCATCAAACAATGCATCAAGTTTTTGACCATGTTCCTGCTCCATTTTGAAAACTGTTTTTTCGAGCTTATCAATTCTTCCATCTATTTTGTCGATTCTTCCATCAACTTTATCAATTCTTCCATCTATTTTGTCGATTCTTCCATCAACTTTATCGATTCTTCCATCAACTTTGTCAATTTTGTTATTTACCTGTTTAAATCCTTCTTGCATTTCAGAATACATTTTAGTCATAAATTCAAATAACTTTTCATCTTCCATAAAAAATTAGCTCTCCTTTTTATTCAATATTAAATTATTTAGTTCTTCTCAAAACAACTTCTTCATCCCTTGCAACTTCATCTTCAATTCTGTTAAGCTGCTCACTGTTTTGCTTATATCCATCAAACAATGCATCAAGTTTTTGACCATGTTCCTGCTCCATTTTGATAGTTATTTTTTCTACCTTTTCAACTCTCTTATCCACCTGTTTAATGTCGCCTTTTAGGCCATTGACATCACCTTTTAAGCCATCGATGTCGCCTTTTAAGTTTTCATACATTTTTTCCATGAGTTCAACTATTTTTTCGTTTTCCATAAAAAATTCACTCCCATTTTTTTATTCGACATTGGATTTATATTCAAACAATCGATTAAATCATAAATATCACTTGTTCCATTGTACATTAATTTAATTCTTTTAGGTTATACCCTAATACTGATATTTATATTATTTCCAATAAATATTATATCGGGTTCACAAATAATTATAACATCCTTTATTCGGCTAAGTAAATAGATAAATAAGGTGAATTTATTGTGCGCTAAATGCAAGTTAAAATGAAACACTTTTTTGCCTCTGTTAAAATGTATTGAT
>ENA-UOOM01000389-UOOM01000389.1-fermentation-metagenome-genome-assembly--contig:-NODE-389-length-52203-cov-9.097453_pt1 | contig 52203 bp, 67 predicted proteins | sample MGYA00245781_ERZ724031 | MGnify/ENA primary metagenome ERZ724031 (study PRJEB28704, sample SAMN03018317) | fermentation metagenome | biome: anthropogenic terrestrial biome; feature: soil; material...
CCGATGTAGTGGCAGTCCGCGGGGTGACACCCGAGGACCATGACGCCATCAGCGCCCTTGGCGAAGGCCCTGAGCACGTGCTCGGGGTCTACCCTTGCCGAGCACATGGCCCTGAGCACAAGGAAGTTGGTGGGCATCTGTAGCCTGGAAACCCCCGCCAGGTCGGCCCCGGCGTAGGAGCACCAGTTGCAGCAGAACGCGATGATCCTCGGTTCGAACTGCCCCTCTGCGGCCGCCGGAGCGGCCTGGGTCTCGTGTTGGGTCGAAGACATTGTTCACTCACTCTCCTCAAGAGCCGCGTCGATGGCAGCGATGATCTGTTCGTTCTTGAAGCCCCTCTGCTCCATCGCGCCGGACGGGCAGGCCGCCACGCAGCCTCCGCAGCCCTTGCACAGGCCCTCGTTGACGATGGCCTTCTTCTTCTCGGGGTTCTTGGGGTCCTCGACGATGGATATGGCCTTGTACTCGCACACCGGCTCGCAGATGGCGCAGCCGTCGCAGACGTCCTCGTTGACCGCGGCGATCACGCCCTCGCTCTTCAGCTCCGGCTTGGAGATGATGGTCATGGCGCGGGAAGCAGCACCGGAGGCCTGAGCGATGGCCTCATCGGTGAACTTGGGCCAGTGAGCCAGCCCTGCCAGGTACACGCCGTTGGTGGCGAAGTCGACCGGGCGGAGCTTCATGTGGGCCTCCAGGAAGTACTTGTCCTTGCTCAGAGGCACCTTGAGCATCTTGGCGAGTTCCTCGTTCTCCTCGTGGGGCCTGATGCCAGTGCTCAGGACGAGCAGGTCTGGGCGGATCATGAGGTCCTCGCCCAGGATGGTGTCCTTGGCGACCAGCTTCAGGGAGTCTCCCTCCTTGGTCACCTCTGGAGGCATGTCCTCAGGGACCCTGACGAAGTTGATGCCCAGCTGGCCGGCCTCCTTGTAGAGCTCCTCGCGGAACCCGTAGGTCCTGATGTCCTTGTGGAAGACATACACATTGGACTGGGGGTTGGCCTTCTTGACGGCAATGGCGTTCTTGATGGCATTGGCGCAGCACACCCTGCTGCAGTAGGGAGCCTCGGAGTTCCTGGAACCAACGCACTGGATCATGGCGATGGTCTTGGCGTTCACAGGGCCCTGCTGCATCTTGTTCTCGAACTCCAGCTGAGTGACGACCCTCTTGTCATCGCCGTAGAGGAACTCCTTGGGAGTGTACTCCTTGGCGCCGACGGCCACGACAATGGCGCCGGTCTCGATCTCCTCGTTGTTGGTCTTCACCTTGAAGTTGCCGACGAAGCCGGCCACGTCCTCGACGTGGGTGTTCAGGTGGACGGTGATGTTCTTGGCGTTGTTCACCCGAGTGATGAGTTCCTTGGCATACTCGCGCACCTTGCGGTTGTCCTCTTCATGGTAGATCTTGATGGCATTTCCGCCGAGTTCCGAGGCCTTCTCGATGAGGTCGACCTTGAAGCCCTGCGCGGCCATGTCCAGCGCGGCGGTCATTCCGGAGATGCCTCCGCCGATGACCACGCCTGCGTGGGTCACAGGCAGCTTGCTCTCGGTGAGAGGCTCCAGCAGCCTGGCCTTCGCCACGGCCATCCTGACAAGGTCCTTGGACTTCTTGGTGGCCTTCTCGGGCTCGCCCATGTGGATCCAGGAGCACTGGTCGCGGATGTTGGCCATCTCGAAGAGGTACGGGTTGAGGCCGGCCTCCTTGAGGGTGCTCTGGAACAGCGCCTCGTGGGTACGGGGCGTGCAGGACGCGACGACCACCCGGTTGAGCTTCTCGTTCTGGATGATCTCCTTCATCTTCTGCTGCGAGTCGGCAGAGCAGGTGTACTTGTTCTCTTCAGCGTAGACGACGTTGGGCAGGCTCTTGGCGTATTCGGTGACGCCGGCGCAGTCCACGGTTCCCTTGATGTTGATACCGCAGTCGCAGACGAACACACCGATCCTGGGCTCCTGTCCGGAGACATCGGTCTCCACCACGCCGCTCTCCTTGACGACGCCCCTCTTGTCAGCGATGAACGCCCCGGCCTTTGCCGCAGCGCCCGAGGCCTCGGCGACCGAGGTCGGGATGTCCTTGGGGGACGCGAAGGCGCCGGTGACGAACACGCCAGGCTTGGAGGTGTTCAGCGGGCTGTACACGTTGGTGCCGGCGAAGCCGAACTTGTTGAGGTTGATGTCGAAGATCTTCGACAGCGCGCTTGCTCCCTGTGGCGGCTCCAGGCCGACGGACAGGACGACCAGGTCGAACTCCTCCTCGAAGATCTCACCGTTGCTGGTGTAGCGAAGGTAAAGGTTCTTGGTGACGGGGTCCTCCTGAACGCTGGCAACGCGGGTAGCGCGGTGCATCTTGATGCCGTACTCCTTCTCCGCGCGGGCCCTGTAGTCCTCGAACTCCTTACCTACCGCCCTGATGTCCATGAAGAATATGGTGGGCTCCAGTTCGGCGCTGTGCTCCCCGGCGATGATGGCCTGCTTCATGGCGTACATGCAGCAGACGGAAGAGCAGTACTCGTTGGTCTTCTTGTCCCTGGAACCAACGCACTGCAGGAACGCCACCTTTTTGGGGGTCTGCTGGTCGCTGGGCCTGAGCACATGGCCTCCATAGGGGCCGGTGGCGGACAGGAACCTTTCGAACTCCAGGGAGGTTACGACGTTCTTGTACTCGCCGTAGCCGTACTCCTTCTTCAGCCTGGCATCGAACACGTCGAAGCCGGGCGCCAGAATGATCGCGCCGACATCGAGCTCTTCCTCGACCGGCTTATCCTCATAGTTGACCGCTCCCGCAGGGCAGTTCTTCTCGCACAGCCCGCAGCGGCCCTTGGTCAACTTCAGACACTTGGTCTCGTCGATGGAGTACTTCAGGGGAACGGCCTGAGCAAAGGGGATGTAGATCGCCTTTCGGTTTATCAGACCGGAATCGTACTCATTGGGCACCTTCACGGGGCACTTCTCCGCGCAGATGCCGCAACCGACGCACTTGTCCATGTCCACATAACGAGGGTTGTGGCGGACCTTGATCTTCAGGTTGGGGGCCTCGCCGCTGACATCAACGACCTCGGTAAGGGTCATGAGGTTGATCAGGGGATGCCTCGCCATCTCAACAAGCTTCGGCGACAGAATGCACATCGAACAATCGTTCGTGGGGAACGTCTTGTCCAGCTGGGACATGACCCCGCCGATGCTTGGCTTCTTCTCTACAACATAGACCTTGAATCCCGACTCGGCGAGATCCAGAGCGGTCTGGACGCCGGAGATTCCTCCCCCGACGACCATTACTGCACCCATATCATCCGACATTTTGACTTCCTCCATGCAATATGGTTCTCACTCCACCTGTACAAAAGTTCTCATATGAATGTCCTCTGGTCAGTTCGACCCCGTTCATCGGAATCCTTACTGTCTCGCATACGAACATTCTTCCTCCAGTTCGAGGGCGGGACACTGAGCAGCGCCTTTCGCCCGAATTAAAGACCCGCAGCCTGGACGAACAGCTGGCATGTACCAGGCCCACATTCGAAGATGAATGATGATTCTGGCACGGGTGCTTTTTCGGGGAAAAGGGGTGTTCATATATTAACATATCGTATATTGCTCCTGTTCTTAGGTGTTTTTGACCCGTTTTTGGCATCATACTAATTAAACATTTCGCTAAGTTGGCCCTCAGGAGACGAACGTTCGTAATCCTTTAAGCATATATGCGGTCCGATCGAAAAATGAATTTTCAGAGAAGGATTTTTGTGGATGGCCTGCTTACCCCGAGGCGTGTGGGAGATGCTCCCCTTCGCCGCCATACTCGGCGGGGCGGGATTCGGCGAGCTCATTCGCAAGTACCATTATGTGACCCGGAGGAGGGATGGCCAGGGTTCTGCCAGGCCCCGAGTGCAGGTCAGCGGCCCGAAGGTTCAGCAGGTGGTATGTCAGATCTGCCTGGGGCGCATCAAGGAGGGTACGGAGTATGTCAGGTGCTCCTCCGGAAAGGCATTTCACGCCATATGCCTGGACAGGGTGGGCCAATGCCCCTACTGCCAGAGGACGTTGGAGATCAAGGGGAGGGAGGGACAGCCTCGACCGGCCCAGGCCCCGGTCTCGTTGCCCGTGCCGCCCGCTCCCCCTGCCCCGGCGAACGATGGATCCATCTCATGTCCGGTGTGCGGCGCGGTGCTGGAGCGGGATGCCCCGCACTGCCTCAGCTGCGGGGCCATATTCGTCAACGCCAACGGCACCTTCATCTGCCCCGATTGCCGTGCCGAGCTGAAGGAGGGCGACTCGTCCTGCGGCCGCTGTGGCAGGGCCTTCGAGAAAGTGGAGATGCCGCAATGCCCACAATGTAATGTCGAGGTGTCGCCCAACGCCGAGGTTTGTCCCCGATGCGGCTGCCTCCTGCAGGAGCGCTGCCCCGAGTGCGGCGAGGACCTTCCCGAGGACGCGGTCACCTGTCCGACCTGCGGGGCGGACTTCGAATTCGTATGACCTCGCTGGCTCCCAAATAGGTTAAAATAACCTCATGGCGATGCATCGAGCATATCGAAGGGATGCATAGATGAGGTCGCCGAAGGATATGGGCGTCGGCATTGGGTATGAGGGAACGTCCTCGTCGTCCTCTGCCGCCGATGATGAGCTGCGCAAGCTGGTAGATGACCTGAGGATCCAGACGACCATCATGGGGTGTGGTGGCGGCGGCTCCAACACCGTGAGCAGGCTGGCCCAGGTCGGGGTCGAGGATGCCACCCTGGTGGCCGCCAACAGCGACGCCCGGCACCTCCTAAGCATATCCGCGCCGCACCGGCTCATACTGGGAAAGGAGACCACCCGAGGGCTCGGGGCGGGCTCCATGCCCCAGGTGGGAAGACGCGCCGCGGAGGAGGCGCAGGAAGAGATCAGGGGCCTTCTCCAGGGCCGCCACATCGTGTTCATCACCGCCGGCCTGGGCGGCGGCACCGGCACCGGCGCCGCGCCCTACGTGGCCGAGTTGGCCCGTCGGAACGGCTCTCTGGTCATCGGCGTGGTCACTCTCCCGTTCAAGGCGGAGGGGAAGATTCGAACGGACAATGCGCTGCGAGGGCTGGAGGAGCTCAGCAGGTACTGCGACACCACCATCACGATCCTGAACGACCAGCTTCTCAAGATGGTGCCCAAGCTGCCCCTTGAGGTGGCGTTCAAGGTCGCGGATGAGGTGCTCATGCAGAGCATAAAGGGGCTCAACGACACCATCACCCGGCCCGGCCTGGTCAACGTGGACTTCAACGACATCTCCAGCATCATGCGCAACGGGGGCATGGCCACCATCGGCCTGGGGGAGAGCGATGAGCCCAAGGAACGGGTACGTATAGCAGTGGAGGACGCCCTCGAGTCGCCGCTTCTCGGCGAGATAGACCTTCGGAGCGCCCGCGGTGCGCTGGTTCGGGTGCAGGGCGGTCCCGACATGACGATCGCCGAGGCCGAGAGCGCCGCCGAGATGGTGAGCAGTCGCATCAATCCCCGGGCGAGGATCATATGGGGATGCTCGGTCGAGCCGGAGCTCAAGGGTAGCGTGAAGGTCATGGTGGTCATCACGGGCGTCACCTCTCCGTACATGCCCCCCCAGGGGCGCTGATCATGGTCGTCAAGTCCAAGCGGGGACGGAGGCGGTACATCGCCTTCACCACCGATTCCTCCACGGACGAGGAGCTCCTGCACTCCTTGGGATCCGCCCTCCGCGGTGCGGGCGTCACATCATACAAGCTGATACAGTACGACGGCAGAATGGGCATCGTTCGGGTGAAGGGGAAGGACCAGAAGGCCGCGGTCGAGGCCCTGCGGCTTCCACGCGAGGGGCTTCGGATCGCCACCCTGGCGGCTTCGGGGACCCTCCGGACGCTGCGCGAGAGGTTCTTTCCGCAAAGATGAGGACCGCAACTATTAGGCCCGTCGAAGCAACGGTATAACTTCCCCCAGAGGATATAAGATATATATCGGAGCAAGCTTTAAGTGAGAATTGCGTGCTAGGAGTGATATAATGCAACCAGGACAAATGGCATATGACCGGGCCATTACCGTGTTCTCGCCGGACGGTAGGCTCTTCCAGGTAGAGTATGCAAGGGAAGCAGTCAAGAGAGGCACCACCACCGTTGGACTGAAGTTCAGGGATGGTGTAGTGCTCATCGTTGACAAGCGGATCGCCAGCAGGCTCATGGAGCCCAAGTCCATCGAGAAAATATTCCAGATCGATGAGCACATCGGCTGCGCCACATCCGGCCTGGTCGCTGACGCCAGAGTTCTGGTGGACAACGCCAGGGTGACCGCCCAGGTAAGCAAGATCACCTACGACGAGCGGATCAGCGTGGAGATGCTGGTGAAGAAGATCTGCGACTACAAGCAGAACTACACCCAGTATGGGGGGGTAAGGCCGTTCGGCACCGCCCTTCTGGTGGCCGGCGTGGACGATCAGGGGGTCCACCTGTTCGAGACCGACCCCTCCGGCGCGCTCGTCTCGTACAAGGCGGGGAGCATCGGAGCCGGCCGCAACGTCGTCATGGAGGTCTTCGAGGAGCAGTACCAGGAAGGCATGGAGATGGAGGAAGCGCTCGTCCTCGGTCTCCGGGCCTTGAAGAAGGCCACCGAAGAGGAGAACCTCAACCCCAAGTCGGTCGAGATCGGCGTGGTGCGCAGGGGTTCCAACTTCCGTCGCCTCGACGACACAGAGGTCGAGGCTGTGGTCGCGAAGGCCAACAGCGCCTGAGCGGGGCACCGGAAGATGGTCGACATCGATGATGCCATCATAGGACGGCTGGAGTCGCACGGCGAGACCTTCGAGATCCTGATCGACCCACGGGTCGTCAGCCTTGTCCGGGAGGGCAAGGAGATCGACCTGTCGGAGCACATGGTCCTAGACCAGATCTACCGCGACGCCAAGAAGGGGACCAAGCCCGAGGATAGGAAGATAGAGGAGGTGTTCGGGACCAGCGATCCGCTGGCCATAGCCCGGCACATCATCCTCAAGGGCGAGGTCCAGCTGACCACCCAGCAGCGCAAGGAGATGCAGGAGAGCAAGCGCCGGAGAGTGGTGGCCATCATCGCACGCAACGCTATCAACCCTCAGACCGGCGCCCCGCATCCCCCGGCTCGCATCGAGTCGGCAATGGAGGAAGCGAGGGTGCATATCGACCCCTTCAAGTCGGCGGAGTCCCAGGTGGAAGGCGTTCTCAAGGTCCTCCGCCCTCTCATGCCCATACGGTTCGACAAGGTCCGCATAGCGGTCCGCCTCACCGGCGAACAGTATGGGCGATGTTATGATCTCATGAACAGTTCGGGCAAGCTCACCAAAGAGGAGTGGCAGTCCAGCGGCAATTGGATAGGCGTCCTGGAACTGCCCGCGGGCATGCGCGATGATTTCCTTGGCAAGCTGAACGAGCTCACCAAGGGCGAAGTGGACACCAAGATACTGAAAGGTGCCATTTAGGAATAATATTAAGTCCTAAAACATGTTTCCGCGACCACGCCTATAAGATATATAGATAGAATGGCAGTTCGATCCGTACATTTGTAGATGGAGATAATATATGACCAATGATGCTTCAAGGCAAGAACGGGAGATCGTTATGCCAGGTGATCTCCTTGACGGTGACAAGTTGCGACCGGGCGCCGGGACCTACGTGTCGGATGGAAAGATATACGCGGCACTGCTCGGCATCAAGACTGTCAAGTCCAACTACATCAACATCATCCCGATGGGAGGAAGGTACATTCCATGTGTGGGAGACAGCGTGATAGGGGAGGTCGAGGACATCGGCCCGTCCAACTGGCTTATTGACATCAACGCTCCCCACCCAGCCCCCCTGCATGTCAACGAGGTCCCCTGGAGGGTCGAGTTCGGCGACACCGCCCGCTACATGAACGTGGGCGACGTGATCCTCGCCAAGATCCTCATGGTCGATGAGACGATGAGGTTCCAGGTGACATTGAAGGACCAGGGCCTGAGGAAGCTGCAGGACGGACAGATTGTGGAGATCTCCCCCAGCAAGGTGCCGAGGGTCATAGGGAAGAGCGGTTCCATGATCCAGATGATCAAGGGGTACACCAACTGCCGCATCTTCGTAGGACAGAACGGGAGGATATGGCTGGATGGCGAGGTCGACGATATCATGCATGCCATCAAGGCCATCCAGATGATCGAGCAGGACGCCCATTCGTTCGGACTGACCGAAAGAGTGAAGGAGTACCTGGAGAGCGTGACGCAGCAGACCGCTGCAGGTTCAGAGTGAGGTTGATCACATGTCAGGAACGCCCAGTGATATCAAGCTTATCGACGAGAACGGGATCAGGATAGACGGCCGCAAGGTGGACGAGATGCGGCCCCTCAAGATCGAGGCAGGCGTATTGAAGAGAGCGGACGGCTCCGCCTATCTGGAGTGGGGGAAGAACAAGGTCATCGCCGCGGTGTACGGACCCCGGGAATGCCACCCCCGCCACATGCAGAACCCTGCCAAGGCCATTGTCCAGTGCAAGTACAACATGATGTCGTTCTCGGTGAGCGACCGCAAGAGGCCCGGACCGGACAGGCGGTCCATCGAGATCTCCAAGATCATCTCCGAGGCGCTCGAATACGTCGTGTTCACGGAGAACTTCCCAAGGACCTCCATCGATGTCTACATCGAGGTTCTGCAGGCCAACGCCGGCACCAGGGTGGCCGGCCTGACCGCAGCCTCGGTCGCCTTGGCCGATGCCGGGATTCCCATGAAGGACCTGGTCCCCGCCGTGGCGGTCGGAAAGGCCGAAGGGCAGATCGTCCTGGACCTCAACAAGGAGGAGGACAACTATGGCAGCGCTGACCTGCCCATCGCCATGATTCCCCGGACCGGAGAGGTCCTGCTCATGCAGATGGACGGCCACATGACCATGGAAGAGGTGGACCTTGCGCTTGGCTACGCCAAGAAGGCATGCCAGGAGATCTACGAGGTGCAGAAGGACGCTCTCCGCCGCCGGTACGCCGTGGCGGGCGGGGCGGCCGGTGACGACGACTCGTCCGATGAGGAGGCCTGAGAATGGGAGAAGAGGTCATTTCACAGATCAAGAGAGGACACATCCACAAGCTGCTCACCATGGGCAGGAGGGTGGACGGCCGCGGAGCGGAGGAATACAGGCCCATCGTGGTGGAGACCGGGTTGATCGAGAGCGCCCAGGGTTCCGCCAGGGTCAAGGTCGGCGGCACCGAGGTGGTCGTTGGCGTCAAGATGGACGTCGGCTCCCCGTTCGCCGACACCCCGGACCGTGGTGTTCTCACCACCAACGCCGAGCTGATACCGCTCGCCTCCCCCACCTTCGAGTCGGGACCTCCAGACCCCGCCGCTATCGAACTGGCCAGGGTCATCGACCGCGGCATCCGCGAGTCGGAGATGATCGACCTGCAGAAGCTCTGCATAAAGCACGGCGAGGAAGTGTGGATCAACTTCGTTGACATATACGTCATCGACTACGACGGCAACCTGTTCGACGCCTGCTTCTACGGAGCGGTCGCCGCGCTAAGGAACACCGTCGTTCCGGCGGCGGAGCATGGCAAGGGAGACGACTACCCTATGCCGCTGCGCCACTTCCCCATTCAGACCACTGCCGTGAAGATAGAAAACTCTATATTATTTGACCCGGCTCTGGACGAAGAGAAGGTCGCAGATGCTCGCCTTACCGTCACCACCGATGAGAACGGTGACCTGAGGGCAATGCAGAAGGGGCTTACCGGCGCATTCACGCTGGACGAGGTCAAAAGCATAATGAGCGCGTCCCTGCGCCTTAGCAAGGACCTTAGAGAGATCATAGGGTGATAAACATGTCCAAGTCAACCGAGAAAGTAGGAAGCTCCGGCCGTTTCGGTACCCGCTACGGTGTCGTGGTCCGCAACAGGGTCCGCGACATCGACAGCATGCGGACGGCGGACCATGAATGCCCCCGCTGCCACCGCCTGGGTGTCAAGAGGGTTAGCTCCGGCATCTGGCAGTGCAGGACCTGCGACGCCAAGTTCGCTGCGGGAGCGTACTCCCCGATATCCAAGAAGGCGCTGGTGGCGGTATCGAGCAAGCCTGCGGCCGCTGTGCCCACCGAGCAGGGTGAGTGAACATGTACAAGTGCGGGAAATGCGACGAGCCCATAAGGTCGAACGTCAACACCGTTGGCATACAGTGTGAGAAGTGCGGCTCGAAGATCTTCTACAAGGAAAGACCCAACGTAAAGAAGATCGTCAAAGCCAGGTGAGGGATGCCACGGGCAACCCTCCGGCTGGCCACCCCGCACGCACCAGCCGTAATGGGCGCGCTCTTCCCCGAGGTGGGGAGAGAGATCCCTCGTTCCCGGGTCAAACTGACCCGCGACGGCGAGGACATCGTCCTGGACGTGGAGGCTTCAGACCTCGGCGCGCTCCGGGCCGCCCTCAACTCATATCTAAGATGGATCGAGATCTCGGAAGAGATCTCCAACATGGTAGGTGAACAGGATGGATGAATTGAGCCCCAAGGTCCAGAATCAGATCGCACAGTTCCAGCAGCTCCAGCAGCAGCTCCAGGCGCTTATCAACCAGAAGTACCAGATGGACGTCCAGGCCAAGGAGATGCAGAGGACCATCGACGAGCTGAACAAGGCTCCCGCCGACGTCACGGTGTACAAGAGCGTCGGCTCCCTCCTCATCAAGGCCCAGGGCAAGGACGAGCTATTAAAAGAGATCGAGGAGAACAAGGAGACCGTTGACATCAGGGTGAAGACCCTGGATCGTCAGGAGAAGAGCCTCCGCGATCGCTATCAGCAGCTCCAGGAACAGATCAGCAAGTCGTTCGGCCCTGGCGCGCAGGGCGGACAGGCCTTCTGAAACCCTTTTCCCATAAACCTTTCCAGCACCTAGCGTTCCTTTTCTTCTAGAAACTGCCAAATATCCTATCCCCATACCATTGAAGGATGCTTCTAGACATTGTCCAGGCGTTACGGGCTCCCGGACGCAAGGTCGTCCTCCTGCACGGTAATGCCGACCCGGACGCCTTGGGGAGCGCGTTCGCCATTCAACAAGCGTTCGGAGATGTCATCATCGCCGCCCCGGGCGGCATGGACAGGGTCTCCAAGGTCGTGGCTGCCAAGCTGTCGATAGACGTCATTGAGAAGGTCGACCTTACAGAGTATGACCTGGTGGCGGCCGTGGACTCCTCCTCGGCCGAACAGCTCGGCGTGGACGGCTCCGCGGTAACGGTGGTCATCGACCATCACGCTCCGACCGGTCAGTGGACCGGCCCGCTGCATCACATCGACGAGAGCAGGCGCAGCTGCGCCGAGATAGTGTTCGAACTCCTGCAGACCGCAGGACACGTTCCGGACCGCAACACCGCGCTTGCCCTTGCGGCCGGCATGCTGACCGACAGCGGCCATTTCCGGTTCGCCAATCCCGAGCTGCTTGACGGCATGGCCGCGGTGCTCAGGGCGGGGGGGGTCGGCATGGACGAGGTCATGGACCTCACCGAGATGGAGTCCGACGTCTCGGAGAGGATCTCCCAGCTGAAGGGAGCTCAGCGGCTCCGTTTCGAGAGGGTGGGCGACCGCATCGCCGCCGCATCCCAAGGAAGCGCCCACGAGAGCTCGGTGTGCCGCGCGATCATTCTGGCCGGCGCCGACGTCGCGTTCGTCGGTTCGCAGCGCGACGAGCGTTTCCGCATCAGCGCCCGAGCCAAACAGGACCTCGTTCGAAAGGGGCTGCACCTTGGCAGGCTTCTCGACGGGGTGGGCGGAGAGACGGACAACAGCGGAGGCGGCCATGCCGGAGCGGCCGGACTGACCGGCACCGGCGACGTGGAGGCGGTGCTGAACATGTGCATGTCCAAGGCCCTCGACTTCCTCCGCGAGGTCAGGGACGCCGCGCGCGCCGAGACCCCGGAACCGTGATCAGTTCCGCTCGAACGACGCCTTGAGCGCTACATAGTTCTCGGGGTGCTCCTCGAAGTACTGCCTCGACGGGGCGAGAACATCGCTTAGCGCCTTGGCCACACCGTTCTTCAGGTCCATGGGGTGCAGCCCCCCTGACAGGTAGGCCGCCTCCAGCTCCTCGTAGCTGTTGAACTCCAGCCGCCCGCCGAACTTTTCCGACCGCTCGATGACCATCTGCGACATTCGTGGGAACAGGATCAGGCGCGCGAGCGTCAAGACGGGGTTGCCCTCGGCCTCGGGCGGGCAGAACCCCTTCTTGATCTTCCTCTCGATGTCGGCCGGCGAGTCGTGGATCAGTATCCCGCTGTCAGGGTGGCTCTTGGACATCTTGTTGGCGATGGGGTCCATGCGGTTGCCTCCTTGCAGGCCGGGCAGCAGGGGGGTGTGCAGCGCCACCGGGACCTTCCAGTGAAGCTTCTCCGCCGCCTCGCGGGCCAGCATGTGAGCCCTCCGCTGGTCCATGCCAGCGTAGGCCAGGTCGATGTCCAGGCGGAAGATGTCAGTGGCCTGCATCAGGGGGTAGAGGAACTTTGAGGAGTCCAGCTCGGCATCGTCCTCCTTGCGGCCCATGATCGTCATGGCCCTCTTGACCCTCGACAGGGAGGTTACCTTGCCCACTTTCATGAGGAGGCCCCAGTATTCGGTGGATTCCATGATCTGGGAGGCGAGCACGTATGTGACCTTGTCCCTCGGCACGCCCAGGGACTCGAACGCATCCTGCATGTACCTCGCGCATAGCCTGATGCGTTCTATGTCGCCGCCCAGCTTGTCGTTGATGTAGGCATGCCAGTCGGCCATGAACACGACGACATCGAAACCGGCGTCGACCAGGTCCCGGATCTTGGCCGCCACCAGCGCCCAGCCTAGGTGGACCAGTCCGGACGGCTCGAAACCGATATACGCCCTGGGAGACCCCTTGGTGGCGAGCATCTTCTTCAGCTCCTCCTCGGTGACGATCTCCTCAGCGTTCCTGGTTACAAGGCGGTATCTCTCTTCGACGTCCATATGACTCGTCTCAACATGCGGCCGGAGTTATAAATCATTTCACCTGGAGCGTTGCCGTGATTGTTGAGAGCGACGTTTGGAAGGATGCTACGACGCCTCCGATGGAGGGTTCGGCCTGCCGCAGCCATTGATCGTCTTTTTTGAGTATACCCGGCCATATGTGTATTGTACTAAATCATAATCAAACAATTGTCGCTTAGAAAAGATTAATACTGATTATTTGTCTACAGTTGTTGTCCCAACGGACAACGGCACTGAATCGCTCTGAGGCCGGCGTAAGGCCGGGCGAAGCGCCGGGGACCGCTGACGAGCCCCGGATGATGCCATGTGCGGTCCAGCGGTCAGGAACGGAGGCGCGGCGATGACCAACAACGTCAAGAAGATCGGCCTGGAAGAGAGAAAGAGGGAGGCCATGGAGATGTGCTCATCGGGCCATCTCCAGATGGTGGATTTCAAGTTCACCGACCTCCCCGGTTCAATGCAGCACATCACCTACCCGTCCCATCGACTGGACGAAGACATGCTGGCAGAGGGCGTCGGCTTCGACGGCTCTTCCATCCGGGGGTTCACTCACATAGATGAGAGCGACATGCTGCTACGACCGGACATGTCCACGGCGGTCCTCGACCCCGCCTGCGGCGTTCCGACGCTGTCCATCACCTGCGATGTGTGGGAACCGGTCAAGAGGGAGAGGTACGAGCGGGACCCGCGGTACATAGCGCAGAAGGCCGAAGAGCATCTTAGGAGCACGGGCATCGCCGACACCGCCAATATGGGTCCGGAGCTGGAGTTCTTCGTGTTCGACTCGGTGCGGTTCGATCAAAACAGCAATTCCGGCTTCTATTACATCGACTCCGACGAGGGCATATGGAACTCCGGCAACCACGTCAACGGGGTCAACCACGGTCACCGGCCAAGGCACAAGGAGGGGTACTTCCCGGTGCCTCCGACCGATTCCCTGCAAGACTTCCGCTCCCGCGCGATGATCGAGCTCATGAAGGCTGGCATCGAGTGCGAGGTGCACCACCACGAGGTCGCCACCGCAGGCCAGTGCGAGATAGGCATGCGGTTCCAGAACCTGAGCAGGATGGCCGACCAGGTGATGATGTACAAGTATGTGCTCAAGAACCTTGCGCGGGCGTCGGGGAAGACGCTCACTTTCATGCCCAAGCCCATGTTCGGGGACAATGGCAGCGGGATGCACGTGCATCAGTCTCTCAGCAAGAACGGCGAGAACCTGTTCTACGACCCGGACGGCTACTCGCTGCTGAGCGAGACCGCACTGTACTACATCGGCGGCCTGCTCGAGCACTCACCAGCCCTGCTTGCGCTGACCTCTCCGTCCACCAGCTCCTACCGCAGACTGGTGCCCGGCTACGAGGCCCCAGTCAACATCGTCTATTCGCAGAGGAACAGGTCGGCCGCGGTCAGGATCCCGATGTACTCGTCGTCGCCGCGCGCTAAGCGGATCGAGTACCGCCCGCCCGACTCGACCTCCAATCCCTACCTTGCGTTCTCGGCCATGCTCATGGCAGGCCTCGACGGCATCAGGAGGAAGATCCATCCCGGGGATCCGCACGACACCGACCTATTCACCCTGCCCAAGGAGCAGGCGGCCCTGATCCGCACCGTGCCCGCCTCGCTGGAAGGGGCCCTGGAGCACCTGGCCTCGGACCATGACTTCCTCACTCAAGGGAACGTGTTCAGCAAGGAGCTCATCGAGGCCTGGATCGAGTACAAGCAGAAGAAGGAGGTTGATCACATCCGCCTGCGGCCTCATCCATCCGAGTTCTATCTGTACTTCGATACCTGAACCATTTCCGAAAACCTTTCCCTCTTTTTCTGCATCGATGAGAGCGCAACGAAAAGAAATGCTCATCCGCCGGCGGTGACCGGCAGTACCGAGACGATGTCGCCATCTCGAACGACCGTCTCGAGGCCGTCGAGGCTGAGGATGTTCTTGCCGTTGACCAGCACATACATCAGGTCGGAGAGCTCCTCGCCACGAGGATGGATCAGGTTCCTCATTCCCTCGTACCTCGCCTCCAGCCCCTTGAGGAAGTCCCGGGCGGTGGTCCCTTCGAACACCAGCTCGGTTTGATTGACCCCGGCCACGGCGGCCGGCGGACCGAAGGTGCGGAACAGCACCTTGGTCAATCCTTCCACCTCTTCACCAGGTCCTCGGCGGCCTTGTTGACCACGTCCTTGACCATGGATGTAGAGGGGCAATAGGCGTTCTCGAACGAGGTCACGAACTCTTCCGCCGTGACATCCTTGAGGATGGCGGACGAGGCCCAGTTGATCCGCCCGTTCAGCTCCTCCCCCCCGGCCATCTGGGCGCCGATGATGCGGTGGCTCTCGCGGTCGGCGATCAGCTTGACGATGAGCGGCTTCCCGCCGGGATAGTATCTCGCCCGGGTCAGGCCGGACGCGCGGCCTTCCACGACCTCGATGCCATAGTAGGCGGCGAGGCCCTTGGACATGCCGGCCCCGGCGACCTGCATGTCGCCCACCTGGGAGATCCAGGGGCTGAGGACGGCCGGGAACGTAGCGTAGCCGCCGGCGGCGTTGATGCCCGCCACCCGGCCCTGCCTGACCGCGGTGGAGCCCAGCTGGCTCATCGTCGGCCCGGGGGCCGCGGCGCTCTCGCACGACACCACGTCCCCGGCCAGGAAGACCGAGGGGACCAGGCGGCCGCGCTTGTACGGCTGCATGGTGGCCGAGACCCGGACCGCGCCCAGGGGGCTTATGTCAAGGCCGAGCATGTTCGGCAGGTCCAGATTGGCCCGGACCCCGGTGGCCATGATGACCATGTCGCAGGGGAGCTCCGTCAGCCCGGCCATGACCGAGCTGACCTTTCCGTCGCCCTTGATGGCGCCGAGGGGCGTCCCCAGCATGAACTTGATGCCGATCTCCTCGCAATACGACTGCACCATCCGAGCCATGTCGTCATCGCATATGCGGGGGATGACCTGGGAGAACATCTCCACCACCGTGACGTCCAGCCCGGCGCGCTTCAGTGCGACGGCCATCTCCAGGCCGATGACGCCGGCGCCCGCCACCACGGCGCGCTTGGCATTCTTCATCGCGTTCTGGATCTCGATGCCGTCAGCGATGTTGCGTACCCTGAACACTCCGGGAAGGTCGGCGCCTTCCACCGGAGGGACGAACACCCTGCCGCCGGTGGCGAGGATGAGAGCATCGTATGCGACGGTCTCGCCGTTAGCAAGTGTGAGAGCTTTCTTGTCGCCGTCGACCGAACTAACGGTGGTCGCGGTCCGAACGGTTATGTTCCTCTCCCTGCGGTAGAACTCAGGATCGTGCATCACGATGGATGGAAAGTCCTTTATCTTCCCCTCCAGGACGAAAGGTATGGCGCAGGGCGAGTACGCGATGTGCTCCTCTTCGGTGAATACCGTCACTTCTGCTTCTCTATCCGTTTCCCTGGCCAATGAGGCGGCGGTCATGCCGGCCGCGCCCGAGCCTACTATCACGATCTTCTTGCCCATGTTCTCCCAGTTCTGAGGCATGTTCCAGATATTATTAATAATTGCGGAGGTGGCGATGCTGGCTCTCGCGCCGCGGTGCGCTCTGCCGTTGCGCGCGGGCGGCTGGGCGAGGGCAAATCTAATTATGCCGGCCCTCATCAGGGAGGGATAACATGCCCCGCGTCATCGACCTAAGAAGCCCCGCCGCCGTCTGGAAGGAACAGGACGTCATCGAAGGCCGCAAGGTCGACACCTTCGTGACGATCCTGCTGACCACTGGCTGCTGGTGGTCGGCCAAGAAAGGATGCCTGATGTGCGGCTACAACGCCGACTCGTCGCCGAAAGTGACCGAGGAACATCTCCGTACGCAGCTGTCCAAGGCCATGGAGCGTTACGGCGGGGAGCCGATGGTGAAGATCTACACCTCTGGCTCCTTCCTCGACGAGAACGAGATACCGCTGTCGTTCCGGGAAGAGGTGTTCAGGACGTTCGGCGACGCTGAGCGCATCCTGTTCGAGAGCAGGGCGGAGTTCGTCACGCCCTCGGCGCTGGACGGCCTCGACCGCCGGTCTGAAGTGGCGATCGGGCTGGAGAGCGCCAACGAGGAGGTCCTGCGCAAGTGCGTGCGCAAGGGCTTCACCGTCGACGACTATCGCCGCGCCGCCGAGGCGCTCAACGCCGCCGGCATACCGCTTCGCACCTATCTCCTGCTGAAGCCCCCGTTCCTCACCGAGAGGGCGGCGGTGGAGGACGCGGTGGCATCGATCGCCTACTCCTCAAGGTTCTCGGAGAGCGTGTCGGTGAACCCGGTCAATGTGCAGAGGGGGACGGTCGTCGAGTCCCTGTTCCGCCGCGGGGACTACCGCCCGCCATGGCTGTGGAGCCTGGTGGAGGTGCTGAGGCGCGGCAGCGAGTTGTCGCAGTGCCGGCTGATGTCATCGCCGTCCGGCGGCGGGACGGTGCGCGGCGTCCACAACTGCGACGCATGCGACAGAAAAATTCTTGAAGCGGTCCAGCGCTTTTCCTTCGAGCAGAAGATCGAAGATCTGGACGGCCTGGAATGCGGGTGCCGCGACGAGTGGACCACCCTCATGGACGTCCAAGGGACCATGGGGACCACGGTGGACGTGGGCCGGCATCTCAGCAATGAGCTGGAGTTCGATTAAAGGGTGAATATCATGGAATTCGACATCAAGAGAGGACACGGAGCATCGCTGGAAGGGGACGGCCTGAGGAAGCTCATGGAGGAGAATCTCGGCCCGGTGACGGAAGATGGGGACAAGCTGGTCACCTCGTTCGGGGCCACCACCCGCTTGGAAGCCAAGCTCATGAGCAAGACCGTTCTGGACATTGCCACCCAATCGGACAAGGGCGCTTCCACCGAGGCCATGCTGGAATCCAACAAGAGGTACAACGCGTTCATGCAGGCCGCCACCGGGTTCAGCGCCAAGGAGCGATCCAAGCGGATGCAGAAGAAGGCCAAGGAAGGCAAGCTCTGACCACTGCCGGCCCCTGCGGGGGCGCCAAACCCCATAACTGACCTTTTTTTCAGCATTGCCCGGCATCATGGGCCGGAAGGTCAAGGCCGCTCTCCCGGGCACGGAAGTCATACATGTGGAGCGGTGCGAAAAGGACCGGTGCTCTACCGTCAACGGGACGCGGCTCTGCACGCCGGATGATTATCGAACGGAGCCGACGGGGTGTCCCGGGCGATGATCATGAGCGCTCATACGAACAGCTGGTCGGTCAGGATCGTACGTTTGCCATGCTTGAACATGTGTACCGTACCGCTGTGACTGAGGATGCCAGCGCCGTACATGACTGCGCTCCCCTCGGGGATGCCGAACACGATCCTGCCGGCAGACGCTTCGACGACATACTGGTCCGCGGCGCGTTGGTAATGCGGCACTACGCAGAAGTCGACCAGGTTGAGGCCGAGGATCATGTTGTAGGTGCTGCTGTACCGGTCGGGCGGGAGCAGGGCCATCAGGGACATCATCATGGCGCCGGCCGCGTCCCCGACGATCACGCCCTGGTAATCCTGCAGTAGCTTCTTCATGCCGGAGAGTCGAAGCGCCCTCTGCATCGTTCTCGGATCGCCGTCGGCGATGAAGACCATGTCGGAGTCGCGGAGCTTTCGGGCGAACGCTTCGACCCCCTCGTCCGGCCAGGTGGCCTCCGCCGTCCCTCCGAGGTCGCGAAAGGCGCCTCTAAGCTCTGCGGCCTTCCGTTCCGCATCCTCGCGCTTCAGCCCCCACAGGAGGAGCATTACCCGGGGATCGCTCCCCGCCTCGCGCAGAGCCCTCATCGTGATCTTGATCCCTCCCTCCAGGAAAGGGTCGTGACCCCCGAGGAAATAGAGGATGGCCATGGTTAGTCCATGGAACATGCATTATTCACCTTTTCGCAGGGACCGCTCGGTTCTAACGAGCCTCTTCTCGCCGGATTCCACGATATTGCCGTCGGACACCTGTTCATCCATATGGGCTTGGGTAATGACAGTTCGTCGGACCGCACACTTTCCATCGTCAAGCATGGATTTCTACGAAATCAGCAGTGAACCTGAACAGTGCCTTTGACGTGGAGTGGAACGCGTTGTTTCCTTTGCGCGACTTGTAGCGCGAGCGGCTACATTGTGGATCCCCATATACCGGGCGAAAGCGTATCGCCATTTTGGATCGTTCTTCAGTAAAGTTGATGGAAAAAGCATCCCTGGGGGCGTCTTTAACTATCGTGGCATCGTTTCTTGTACGTTGACCATGTCCGAGTCATCGTCAAGCCCCGGAAAGGAAAAGATCGTCGTGATGAAGGACGGCCCCTACGTCGTCTCGGGGAGCGTCCCTCTGGTCAAGGAGAACATAATCTCGGAGGGAGGGATCTCCACCGGTTGGGAGAAAGGAGGGAGGTATCCGGATAGAAAGGCGTACACCCTGTGTCGTTGCGGACGCACGTCAACACCGCCCTACTGCGACAATACTCACACCTCGATCGGCTTCGACGGCACCGAGAAGGCCGATCGCGCTCCGCTAAGCGAGCGCTGCGCGGTGCTGGAAGGACCGACCCTGACGCTCTACGACCGCAAAGACCTGTGTGCTCGGGCGGGACACTGCCAACAGCTCACCGGGGCGTGGACGCTGGTCAAGCATTCGGACGAGGAGGAAAAAAGGATCGCGGCCATCGGTGTTGTCAACGAATGCCCGGCAGGCCGCCTGGTGCTGCGCAACAAGAAGAACGATGAGATCATCGAGATCCCGGCGGAGAAGGAGATCGCGGTGGTCCAGCATCCCCATAAAGGCGTGAGCGGTCCGCTGTGGGTCAGGGGCGGCATCCCGATCGTCGCGGCCGACAGCGAAACGTACGAGGTCCGGAACCGTGTGACGCTGTGCCGCTGCGGCGCCTCCGAGAGGAAGCCGTTCTGCGACGGCTCTCACATAAGCATCAACTACAACGACGGGGACCCGTCGCTGAAGAGGTGACCTACCACATCTTGGGATAGGTCCCGGCGGGCATGAACACTCTGTCCGTCGATACCGCGACTCCTTCTTTGGCCGAGACCATCTCGGTGGCGGTCATCTTGGCCCTTCCGACGCCGATCGCCTCCCCCTTGGCGGTCATGAACGCCACCAGCGTCTCCTTCTCCACCGAAGCGTCGATCTTGTAGACGCCAACGGCGGCGAGGTCGGCGCCGTGACACACCGCGTCGACCGCGCTGTCCTTCACGATCACCTTGGGCAGCGGCTCGAACAGAACCTCGAACGGCTGGACGATGCGCCTCATCCATTCCTCGTTGCCGTCCTCCTTCCACTCGACGTAAGCGTCCTTTATGTCCTGGAGAGTGAACGCGTTCGCCTCCGTCATATCGCCGGAGCGCGTTCTGCGAAGGTCCTCCATGCTAGCGCCGACCGCCAGGGCATCGCCGATGTCCACGCATAGCGTCCGGATGTAGGTGCCCGCGTCGCAGTCGACGCGGAACAGGACGTCCCGACCGCTTATCTCCAGGACCTCCAGCTCGTGTATCGTCCTGGTGCGCAGCTGTCTCTTGACCGCCGAGCGGACCGGAGGCGTCTGATATATCCGGCCGACGAAGGTGGCCATGACCTTACGGATGGTCTCCTCGCTCTTGTCCCGGTGGAGCCGCATCATGCATACGTACTCCTTGTTGGACTTGAGAACGAGGTTCAGCGACCGCACGGCGCGGCCGGTTGCCACCGGAAGAACGCCGGACACCTTGGGATCGAGCGTTCCTCCATGTCCGATCTTCTCGACATGCAGGATCTCCCGGACCCACGCGGTGGCCTGATGCGATGTGGGGCCCATGGGCTTGTCCATGTTGATGACGCCCGCCTCGAGCAGTTCCTCCATGGTGCGCTCGGCCGGCCGCTTCCCGGCCTGTAGCGACAGCGGGCTCTTGTCCCTAACGAGCATCTCGGCCATTGCCTGCCTCCCGTATGATTGCCCCGGCGACCTCTTCCGCTGGGATGTGAGTGGTATCGATCACCAGGTCGTACACGCTTCTGTCCCTGATGTCTATATCATAATACGCCTGGTAGCGCTTGGCCTCGCAGGCCTCCCGCTCCTCTATCTCCGCCTTCCGCTGGTTGGCGTCGCCACCCTCGCGTTCGGCGACGCGCCTCGCCCGTTCGCCGATGTCGGCGGTCAGGAGCACGCGGAACGCATCGATGCCGTGGCGGGTGAGCATGTAAGCGGTCAGCCGGCCTTCCAGGCATACGTGGTCGTTCTGGCGCGCGATCTCGACCATGCGTTCGTCGAGCGCGATGTCGGCCTGGGGGTCGGCCTCGCACATCCTGCCGAACTCCTGGAGGGACATTCCATGCTCCTTCGCCATCTGCCTGAAGATGTGGCCAGATATCACCACATCGATGCCCAGGCGATCACCCAGCATCCGGCAGACGGTGGTCTTGCCGGAGCCAGGCGGGCCTGAGATGGTGATCCTCATGCCCCGGCCGCCTCGATACCCCGGAGCTTCTTCTTGAAGCTGAAGTACCGGAGGGCACGATTAAGCACCTGGGCAAAGGGGATGCTGATCAGCGAGTACAGCAGGATCCAGTGCGGCATGATGGTGGACGCGTTGAGGTCGACACCGGAAGCCCATGGCACGTTCACGATGGCCGCTCCGGCCGGAAGGCCGGCGATGAACACCGAGACCCATGCGAACACCGGGATGATGATCAGCATGGTGACCGGCATGAGCTTCATCTGGGTGGTGGACATGTCCATGCTCTTCTGCAGGATCTTGTTCTGCTGCTCGGACAGCTTCTTCATCTTGTACATGTTGTTGTCCAGCCGGGCCTGGCGCAGCTCCTTGTTGAACGCGCTCACCACGGCCTGGCTCTCGGCCTGGCCGACGTAGTCGGTGAAGAAGTGCCTCAGCAGGGTGGTCAGTCCCGTCATCACGATGCCCGCCAGGATGAGCGTCAGCACCGGAGAGGAACCGCTGAACCCGATGAGCGGTTCCAGCACATATCCGACCAGGTTGCCCAGTCCGCGCCGCAGGTCCTGATCGAACAGGACGAACATCGCGAACAGGAAGATGAATATGGTGATGAAGGTGCTCGACTGCTTCTTGGCCGAGGGTGCCGGAGGCACCGGCGGGGATGCGGTCGTCACTTTCACTCACCTCCGAAGAAGCCCCTGAGCATGGGGTGCATCTCCATCATCTGCTCGCGGCCCAGCGCTTCGTAGAACTGGATCAGGATGCCCACCGCCAACAGCACGCCGGTACCGGATGCGTTGCCGACCGTTCCGATGAGGTCCGCGCCGGCGGCCAGTGCGCCGACCAGCGCACCGGATATCACCGTCACGACCGGGATGTACCTCTCCAGCACGCGCTTCAGGACGCGGGGGTCGCGCCTGAACCCGGGTATCTGGAGGCCGGAGCTCTCGATCTTCCTGGCCACAGCCTCCGGGCCCATGTTGGTGGTCATGATCCAGAACTTGGCGAACATGATCGAACCGATGACCATGACGCCGAAGTACGTGATCACTCGTATCATTATCTGAAGCGAGCTGTGGCCGTACACCTGCGCCGAGTATGCCGCGGGATTGAGCATCGGCAGCAGCCAATCATGCAGCCCCCGGGGCGCCGACAGGTACCACGCCAGCCCTCCGGCCGGATTGGTCTGCCCCGGCTCGAAGTAGCCAAGCGCGCTATTGTGCCCGATGAGCGGGATCTGCGACAGGATGCTGTCCGGGTTCCACAGCAGGAGCGTGAACATGCTGACGTTCGCCAGCAACGCGGCCATCAGGATGACCGGGATGTTGGACGCGTACAGCAGCTTGATCGGATATCTTCCGCGGGCCCCTCTGGCGCCGCCGTGGGCCAGAGGCAGCTCGATCCTCGCCGACTCGATGTAGGCGACGAACATGAATATGACTATGGTGCCGATCAGAGCGACCATTGGATTGGGCGGCGATATGAGTATGGACTCATAGCCGCCTCCCGCGAGGTCGCCCGCCGACATGTTGGTAAGGAAATAGATGGTCTTGGGGATGGTCCCCGAGGGCGGGTTGTTCAGACTGACCGCCTCGCTAGGTACGGCGGGGACCCAGTTCGCCGTGCCGGTGAATATGGCTTGCGCCACTCCGGCCGCGATGAACAGCGATATTCCGCTGCCCACGCCCCATTTAGACACCACCTCGTCCATCAGGAACACCAGGTAGGAGCCGATGAACAGCTGCGCTATGATGATGATCTGCGCAAGCCCCTGGCCATCTATCAGGCCGCCCACGCCGACGACGCTGTTGAGGCCGTCGATGAGGTTGCCGGAGGGAACCAGGTAGCCGAACACCTGGGGGACCGACTCGATGAGGATCATGACGAGCACCAGGAACTTCTGGGTCCCCTGGTACACCGACTTGTCCTCCTCGTTCGAGAGGTCCAGGCGGATGATTTTGGCCCCCACGAAGAGCTGCATTATGATGGACGCCGTCACGATCGGACCGATGCCAAGGTGCATCAGCGAACCCTGAGCGCCCGCCAGGATGGCCCGGTACCCGGCGAACACGTCAAGGCTCTTGCCTTGGTCCAGTCCATAGAGGAAGACGTTTGTCATTATGAAGTAGAAGACCAACATCAGGACTACCCACATGATCTTGGTCCGGAAGTGCACGTGCCCTTCTGGACGTTTGACGGTGGGAAGCCTGTCTGTCAGCGGCTTCAGCCTGTATAGCATGCTCTTCGTTTCGGCCATGTTCATCCCTGAACGTCTTTTAAGGCTGTTCTATGGAGCCACCGGCCGCCTCCAACTTCTCCTGAGCCTTCGCCGAGAACTCGGCGACGACTATGTCGTAGGAGTTGGTGGTCTTGCCGAAGCCAAGGAGTTTGTCGACGCCCATATTGGCTAGGTTTACTTTTACCTTGCCGTCCTGTTTCTCGGCGAAGCCGTCCCTGAGGAACCCTTCGAGCTTCTCGTCGAGGTCCCCGATGTTGAGGGTTATCTTGGCCGAAACCATCTTTTGGGGGCGCTTGAACCCGTGTCTGCCGAAGTGCAGAGGGTCGTACTTGAGCACCGACATGGTCTTGTGCTTGTGCAGACCGGCGTTGCCGTGTCCACCTTGGATACCGGCTCCGCGACCCGCCTTCTTGCCCCTTCCGTGGGTCCTGCGACCCCTGAACTTATTGGTCCTGCTTGGCATTTTGATACCTCACAGCATCCTCTCAATGAGGGCGTTGATCTTCTCGCCGCGGTATCCCAAGGAACCGTGGGTCTTGAAGTCCTTCTTCACAGCCTCGTAGCCCTGCCGGGGAGGGTGAAGCCTGAACAGAGGCTTCACTTCCTTGAGGTCGGCATACTTGACCTCGTCGGCCACGACGCCCTTGGCGAACGCGTCCACGCTCTGGTAGGGGGTGTTCTCGGCGACGTAGGCGTCGTCGATGATCTTGTCCCCGACCAGCCGGCCGCGGCTCTGGATCATCTTGGCCAGCATTTCGTCCGATACCTCGCCCCAAGTGATGAAGTCCTTTGCCTTCTGGAGCATCCCCTTATACACGTCGTTCTGGGGGATGACCACGCAATGGTTCACCCTGTTGAGGCGGAGGAGGGTCATGGTGTCCTCGATGTCCTTCTTGATGTTTATGTGCCCGCGCACTCTGATGACAGCAAATGCCATTTCAATCACGCTTCCTTGCCCTGGACGTCCTCGGGGAGGTCCGTCCCGACGATATTGATCTGAGCGGGCCCGCTGACGATCCTCAGGCGCTTCTCCTGCTCGTCGGAGACGCGAAGCTCAGAGGTCCTCTTGAGCGCATCGAAGGTGGCGAGGGCGTAGTTCACCGTGGTCTTGGTGTGGCCACGGGCGAAGCCCCAGCAGTCCTTTACCCCGGCCAGGCCGAGGATGCTCTTGGGCACGTCGCCGACCGCAAGGCCGACCCCGCGAGGCGCCGACCTGAGCGTCACCTCGACGGAGCCGGTCTTGCCGACGACGGTCATGGGGAGCGAGTGGGCGGTGCCGCAGCCGCACTCCCAGGAGCCGCAGCCCCTCTTGATCTCGATCATGTTGAGCTTGGCGTTGTCGATGGCCTTCCTGATGGTCGGCCCGACCTCCTTGCCCTTGGCCCTTCCAAGTCCGACGAACCCGTCCCCGTTGCCGATGGCGCAGGTCACAGCGAACCTGACCCTCCTTCCGGAGTCGGTCATGCGCTGGACCATGTTGAGGTCGAGGACCTCGTCCTTGAGCTCGGGAAGGAGGATGTCGACGATCTCAGGCTCCCTCAGGGGGAGCTTGGTGGCAAGGGCCTGGCTCATGGTGTTTATCTCACCGTTCAGGACCATCCTGCCCAGCTTGGTCTTTGGTATCCAGTCGGCCATCCTTAATCAGCCTCCATGCGGCTCTTCACTTCTTCGATCATCTTCGCGATGTCCTCGCTGATATGCTTCCCAGCAAGCCTGTCCTCGGAGGGGAACACGCCATCGCCGTACGGTATGTCCATACCGGCGTCGACCATTCCCTTGAGGGCGGCGAATACGTTCGAGCCTTTGACCGGGACCTTCTGGCCTATATCCAGCACCGCTTCCTCGATGCCGTTGGCCATTGCCCTCTTGCCGGCAAGGTAGCCGGTGAGGTAGGTGGCCGGGATGTTTCCGGTCACGCCGTTCCAGCCCAGGTCGGCGAGCTCACGGGAGCTTGCCTGGGCAAGCACCTTGTCGCCTTCCATCTCGAACGCGATGAACTGAATGCTGGCGTTGCGCAGGGACAGCCGCACCACCGCCCGCGGAACGCGGGCTCGGAGCAGACGCTGCCTCTGCCTGTAGTCGGTCCTTCCCTCCCGCCTGCGGCGGAAATGGACCCTGTATCTTGGACCCTCTGCCATTTCACTGTCCCTCCTGGAGGTGTCCTTCGGTCTTCAGGTGGGATATCAGGTGAGCACGGCTCTTGAACATCCCGCCCTTGGCCTTCATGTAGAACTCCCGGTACACGGAGCGGGTGATCTTGCCCTCTTCCCTCAGATCTCTGAGGGTGGCGCGGATGGGACGGATGGTCTGGATCCAATCCCTCTTGGTCGGGGTCCTCGCACCGGCCCGGCCCTTACGGGAGCCGGGGCCGCGCTGGCGGCCCTTCCTGCGCTGGGCACGGTTGTGCCTGGTCCGGCCCTTGGAGATGCCTTTCTTTGGCAGCGCCTTTACGGTGCCGGATGCGATGGCGGTCCTGATGTCCGCCCTGGTGATGGCGTCGGCCACGTCCTCTGCCCGGTTGGGGTCGATCCATACGCGGTTGTACCCGCAGTCAAGGATCTCGGCGGCCATACGCTTCTGGTTCTTGAGGTCCATGTTCATCCCGTCCTGTTGAGCACGCGAATGCCCATCTCGTCGGCCTTAGCCTCGATGACCTGCCTCTTCTTGAAACCAACGCTCGAGCCCACCCGGACCGCCTGGATCTTCGGATCGACGTTATCGAGCTGGTCAGGGTTGTGGACCAGGACTTCCTGGAATCCGGAAGCGTGCAGGCCGCGGACCTTGGCCGGGCCGCGGTAGCCGATGCTGACCACGTTGGGGCGGTAGCTGTAGTGCCGCCTCATCTTGGAGTGCATGCCGCGGGGCTTTCTCCACTTCTCGCCCAGACGGGGGAAGCGGAACCACTCCTGGCGGAGGAAGGCGATGCGGTCGTTGGACATCTCGTTGCGCAACGCCAGCAGCTTCTTCGTCTCCTCGTCCAGCTCAGGCTTCTTCTTGACGCGGTAACCGCCCTCCTCGACGATCTCGGCCTCGGGCTCGACGATCTCGGCCTCTTCCTCGTCCGCCTTCTTCTTGCGGGAGGCCTTCACGCCCAGCTCCTTCTTCCAGAGGGCCATGTACTTGGGGCCGATGCCCTCGAGCTGGTCCTCGATCTCCTGGGCCTTGGCCTTGTCGGCCAGAGCCTTCTTCAGCTCGGCCACCGAGGTGATGCCCATGGCTTCCAGCTGGGCGGTGTACTCGTTCCTGTAGTAAGGAAGGTCGGTCAGCTCGTTGATCTCCATCTTCTCGTCAGCGCTCACGGGCTCACCCTCTTTCCCTTCTTAGTGATATATATCCCGTCCTGGAACACCCTGCTGTCGAAGCCCTTGATGGTGGTGGCGCGCTCGATGTTAGCGGCCGTCTGGGAGACCTTCTCCAGGTCGTTCCCGGTCACCAGGACGTCGTTCCCCTTCACCTGTATCTTGGTGTTCCCGAGGATCTTGGCCTTGCGGGGCGCTCTCTCCCCGAGGAAGTTCTCGATGACGAACACGTCGCCCTTCACCGAGGTCTTCATGGGGAAGTGGGAGTGGACGATCTTCATCTCGTACTCGAACCCCTTGGTCACGCCCGCCATCATGTTGGCGATGTGAGCGCCGAAGGTTCCCACCATGGCCTTTTCCCGGACACGGGGGAGCTCGCTGCTCACAACCACCTCGTCACCCTCCACCTGGATCTTGATCTTGGGGTAGGTGAACTCCCTCTGGAGGGTGGCCTTAGGCCCCTTGACGGAAACCATGCCTCCGTCGACGGAGGCAGTGACGCCCGCGGGGATGGTGATTCTCTGCTCTATCATTCCGCTCAGTGTCATCTGCATCCCTCAGTACACGTAGGCCAGAAGCTTGCCGCCAACGCCCAGCTCCTTGGCCCTGGCATGGCTGACCACACCGGCGGTGGTGGTGAGTATCAGCACGCCAAAGTCCTGTGCCGGGAGGTAACGGGACTCGAACCTCTCGAGGTCGTTCTTCTGGACCGAGTATCTCGGCTTTATTACGCCGCAATCATTGATCTTGCCCTGCATTCGAACCTTGAACAGTCCGGCCTTGCCGTCCTCGACGAACTCGAACTGGTTGATATAACCGTGCTCCTGCATGACCTTCAGCACCCTTCCGATCATCTTGGAGGACGGGTGGATCACGCATTCGCTCTTGCCGACTGAGGCCGCGTTCTTGATGGTCGACATAGCATCGTTAAGTGGGTCGCTCTGCATGTCATCACCTCACGAATACTTCTTGAAACCGATCTCCGGTGCTGCTTCACGGAAGCATTGCCTGCACAGGTGCATACCGTACCTGCGCACTATGCCGCGCCTCCTGCCGCAACGCAGGCAGCCCTTCTTCCTGCCGAATTCCTTCTTAGTCTTCAATCGACCACCTCCACGTTGAACCGCTCGCGCATGAAGGCCTGGGTCTCCTCGCGGGTGATGCGGTGTTCCCTGGGTATCCTCTTGGGCGCGATGCGCCTCTTCGCCACCCTGTAACCAGGGCGGTTGAATACCACGCTGACGTCCATTCCGAATATGCCGATCTCGGGATCGTACTTCATACCCTCGAAGTCGGTATAGTCGGATATTCCGAACGACATGTTGCCCTCCCGATCGAAGCTGTAGGTGGCGATGCGGTTCTCGCGGATGGACAGGGCCTTTCGCAGGAACTCATCGGCGTCCTTCCGCCTGAGGGTGACCTTGCACCCTATGGGCATGCCATCCCTGACCCCCAGGTCACGGTTGGTGACCTTGGCGACAGTGACCTTGGGCTTGTGGGCGGTGAGCATTCCGAGGACCTTCTGGGCCTTGTTGAGGCGGTCGCCCGCCTCGCCCACGCCGATGTTGACCACGACTTTGGCGATGTAAGGAGCCCTCATGACGTCGCTCATATCGCCGCCTCCTCGGGCAGTTCTATCTCCGGCACCTTGTTGCCGATGACGAACACGTTGCCCCTCGTGGTGGAGGAGCCGTTCTTGAAGTTGACGATGTTGTCGGAGGACAGCCTCCTGACGATGATCTCATCGATGACCTCGGCCCTGCCGACGCTGGAACCGGAGGTGATGAGCGCCATGCTGCCCTGCTCCATCTTGTACGCGCCCAGGATCTTCTGGGTGGGGACCTCGATCTTCAGGACGTCCCCGGTCTTGTACTCGTCCTTCTCCACCAGGATGTTCCTCCCGTCGTGGAGGTTGAGCTGGGTCTTTCCACCGGGCACGATGGTCTTGTTGTCGATGCGACACAGCTTCCACGAGGACTTCTCCTCGGGAATGGCCACCAGGGTCAGCTTGCCGCGGACATTGACGACCATGCGGTAGTGGGAGTTGGCCTTCGGGAACGAGATTACGTCCATCAGGCCGATGCCCTTCCTTGAGTCGTTCACTATCTTTCCGTCCACCAGCATGTCGCGGTTGGACAGGATCGTCTTGACCTCGGCCGCGGTGTTGCAGATCTTGAGCAGGTCCCTGACCACCACGGTCACCGGCACGCTGTCCTCAAGGGCATGTGCTCCGGGGGACGGCTTGGTGATCCAGAGGTGCGCCTTGCGCTTGATCGGCCAGCTTCTGGGGGCGGTCAGTCTCTTCATTTCATTGCTCATTGTGAAACCTCCTTGGCCTTGGTGAGCTTCTCCTTGCGACGGGCGTCGGTAAGGTCAAGCTTGGTGATCATGACCTTGGAGGAGTGCACGGGGCGCGCGGTCTGGGTGCCATCGGCCTTGGCGATGGTCACGCCTTCCACTATGATGCGCCCGGTCTTGGTCTGCACTTCCTGGACCTTGCCCTCGAGCCCGAGGACCTCTTCATCCCCGCGCATGATCTTGACGGTGTCGCCCTTGACCACACGGACCGCGCGCAGCTTGTACTCCTTGCGCAGCGGGTCGTCGAGGTGGGAGGATACCATGGCGCTACGGACATGGTTGGGCGCGTTGTACAGCGCCTTCCTCTGCTTTCTTGCCTTCTTGCTGTCTACCATTCTATTCACCTCAGACGATGATGGATGCCGTTGCGGCTATGCGGGGCCACCTCTCGGCGGCCTCCCTGGCCACGGCACCCTTTATGTCCGTTCCCTTGGTCTCGCCCGTCTCGGAGGTGATGACCGCAGCGTTGTCCTCGAACATCACCATCACGCCGTCGGCGCGCCTGAACGGGCGGCGCTGACGGACCACGACAGCGTGGACTATCTGCCTTCTCATCTCTGGAGTGCCCTTCTTGACCGACGCGATGACGATGTCGCCGACGCCGGCCGAGGGGACCCTGCGAGCGGTCCCGTGATAACCGGGGACGGTGATGATCTGGATCGTCTTGGCGCCGGTGTTGTCGACGACATTGAGCGTGGAGCCGTTGCAGACCCCGCGCGTTTGGTTCCCTGCGATTCCCTTCATCACCTTCACCTCTTATCTACGATAACGAAGGAGACGGTCTTGCTCAGCGGGCGGCATTCCATGATCTTCACATGGTCGCCGGCCTTGACCTCCATGCACGGAGGGTTGTGCGCCGAGTAGCGGCTCGTCCTCTTCTCGTATCTCTCGTACTTCTGTTGATAGTTCAGATAGTTCCTCTCGACCACTGCGGTCTTGTCCATCTTGGTGGAGACTACAACCCCCTCGATGATCTGACCCCTTACCGCAAGCTCCCCATGGAAGGGGCAGTTCTTGTCGGTGCAGACGGTGTCAGGAACCTTGACATCGATTCCGATATCCTTGACTTCATTAGCCATTGGGATCACCTTATCTTCTTGATTCGATCTTCAGGTCGGAACTGGATCTCCGATCCTTGGAGGAGAACCTTTTCGCCCTGGTATGTGAACTGGAACTCGCTGTGGTCCTTCGGCACCACGACCTCGCGGTCCTGCCGCCTTATGGTGAAGGTATTCTTGGTCTCGTCCACCACGGTGCCTTCGAAGGCGCCCTGGCCAGACGACCTGACCTCCACATCCAGACCTATGAGTTCCGATCTCATGACATCCCTCTTTCGTACCCTGCTCATCTGACGTCCGTCTTGAAGCCCATCTGCTCGAGGGCCTCTTTGACCTTCTTCTTGTGGTCGCCCTGAAGCTCGATGCGGCCCTTCTTGGCCGTACCTCCGGCAGCACATTTGCTCTTGAGCTTCTTGGCAAGGTCATCCATGTCGATGTCGTTCTCATCGATCCCTTCAACGACGGTGACGATCTTGCCGTAGCGCCGGCTATCAGTGCTAATACGGACGGTCTGTTGCTCACGTGCGATCTCTTCGCACATGCACAGCTCTTGGGGTAGTCCACATACCGGACAAATCTCAGCCATTAGTGCTTCTCCACCTCCCTCTGGATGGTCACGATCCGAGCGATGCTGGACCTGAGGGCCCTGATCTTCCCGGGGTTGACGGGCGCACCGCCCATGGCGGCCGCACCCCTCTCATGCATGAGCTCGTCGCGGAGCTCGCGGAGCTTCTTGTTCCTGTCCTCGACGGACATCTTCCGGATCTCCTCAGAGCGCAGGAGGGCCATTACTGCTCACCCTCCTCCGCGCCGGAGGACGCCTCAACGGGCTCTTCCGGCTCTTCTGCCTCAGCCGATTCCTCGGCCTTCTCCCTCACTTCGACGGCAACGATGGGCGCCTCCTTCTTGTTGATGAGTTCAGCAAGGTCGGGGAACTTCTCGGCCGCCTCTGCGGGAATGGCAACATCTACCTCGTCGGGCAGCTTGGCGTCGGGGTGCATGATCTCCACGGTGACGCCGATGACGCCCGGCTTGAGCTTGGCGACGGCATAGCCACGGTCCATGTTGGTGAGCTTGGTCTCGCCGCAGAACTTGATGTAGCCGTCCTTGAACTTCTCGGTGCGGTGCCTCTGGCCGGTCAGCTTGCCGGCGATGATGATGTGGCAGCCGCGGGCGCCGGACTCCATGACCCTGCGCAGGGTGGAGTGCCCGGCCCGGCGGAAGTGCCAGCCTCTCTCCAGAGCGAAGGCCAGCTTCTCGGCCATGATCTGGGCGTTGAGGTTGGGGCTCTCTACCTCCTGGACCTCCACCTGGGGGTTGTCGAACTTGAAGTCCTCCTCGATCGCCCGGGTCAGGTTCTTGATGGCCGCGCCGCGGCGTCCGATGACGATCCCGGGGCGCTCGGTGACCAGCGTCACCCTCGTCCCCATGGGGGTCCTCTGCACATCCAAACCGCCGAAGCCGGCCCTGCTGACCTCCTTCATGAGGTACTCCTTGAGGAGGACCCGGCGGACGTTCTCTGCTATGAACTTCCTCTCGTTTGCCATTACTGCACCTCCTCCAGGATGACCTCGATGTTGACGGTCTGCTGATTCCACTGGGTGCTCCGTCCGTAGGCGCGGGGCATGTATCCAGGGGTGGTCCGGCCGAGGTTGGCGGTGATGACCTTGATCCGCAGGTTCTCAGCGTCAAGGCCCTTGTACTCGGCGTTGTGCCTGGCGCTCTCGATGACCCTAAGGATGGCCTTGGCGGACTTCTCGGGGAAGCGCCCGGGGCCGACCCCCTTCTTGTGCGCTACGCCAGCGTTGTTGCGGGCGAACTGCACGGGCCTCTTGAGCTCGGCGACCTCCTGCAGCATGCGGATGGCGACATCGACCTTCTTGCCGCGCACCATCCTGCACACCTCGCGGGAGTTCTTGGGGGAGATGGGCATCTCCTTGCCGATGGCCCGAGCGGTGGTGTCCGGATCCGAATATTGTGTGTATCCAGCCATGTGTGTTCACCTCACTTCAGCGGCAGGAACTTGGAGCCTCTGGTGGCACCGACACCCGGTCCGGAGTGCTTCACTTCGCCGCGGGTCATCGCGAACTCGCCGGTGAAGTGCCCGATCATCTCGGGCTTGATCTCGAATTCGATGAACTCTTTCCCGTTGTACACGGACACTCTCTTCCCGACGAACTGCGGGACGATGGGCACATCGCGGCGGTGGGTCCTGGTGACCTCGCGGTCCTCGTTCTTCAGGACGTTATACGCGATCCTCTGGTCCTCGTTCATACCCCGGGAGAGGGTCCTCCTGGCCCTGGAGGGGAGCAGCAGCACCATCTCGTCGAAGGGCATCTCCAGGAGCTCTTCCATGGTGTATCCACGGAAGGTGAACTCCTTCTTCCTCTTCGCGGTGATGCCGCCCTTCTTCTTGCGCTGCTTCCTGCGCGCGGCTTTCTGGCTGCCTACCTTTTCCTTTGCCATTTAATCACTTCCTCCGCTTGGGGGATAGACGACCGACCTTACGTCCTGGCGGTGCATTCCTGCTAACGGTGCTGGGCTTACCCACATGCGGGTGTCCTCCACCGCCGTGGGGGTGATCGACCGCGTTCATGGCCAGACCCTTCACCTTGAAGGTGGCCTTGCTCTTGCTGCGGTAGGCGTGGACCTTGTTGCCGGCCTTACCGAACGGCTTCTCCTTCATGCCGCCCCCGGCAACGACGCCGACGGAGGCAGCGCAGCGGGGGTCGAACGACTTGAATGAGCCGCTGGGCATTAGCAACACGACCTTGTCGCCCCTGCTGACCACGGTGGCGGACGTTCCGGCGGTGCGCACGAACTTGCCGCCGTCGCCGGGCTGTCCTTCGATATTGTATACGAACGTTCCTTCGGGGACGCTGCTGATCGGGACCACATTGCCCGGAGCGATGCTCCCGGCGACCCCGTAGCTGACGTCTTCCCCTACCATCATGCCCTCGGCGGCGATCAGGAAGACCTTCCTGCCGGCGAAGTCGACCTTCGCCAGGGGGCCGCTCCGGCCGGGAGCGTGCACAAGGTCCTCGATGGTGCCGCTGGTGGCATCGAGGCGGGGATACCGGATGTCTGCAACGTGCCTGTGGCTAGGGCTGCGGTATACCGACGTTCCCTTGCCACGCCTCTGCTGTCTGAGTTGTTTTCCCATAGTATCCCCTCAGAACACTCCGATTCTCATTCCGATGTCCTCTGCCGAGTATCCCTCGGCGAGCAGTATAGTGGCACGCTTCCCATTCTTGGTGACCTTGGTCCAGACCTTGTCGACCTTTACCTCGAAGTATGCCTCGAAGGCCTCCTTGATGTCCTTCTTGGTCGCGGACTTCAGGACCACGAACTCGATGCGGTTGCCGTCCTTGAAGTCCTGGGTGGGGGTGCCGGTCATGCCGTTCATTGTCTTTTCAGTGACATAGGGGTGCATGAGGATGTTATCCTTGGCCATCCTTACCACTCTCCTATCATCTTGAGGGCGGACTCAGAGAACACCGCCAGCCTTCCGGGCATTCCGCCCGGGGCGAGCCTGCCGGTGTTAAGTCCGTCAGCGCTTACGATCTCGACGCCGGGCAGGTTGCCGGCCCCCTTGAACAGAGGAGCCTCCAGAGCGGAGACGACCAGCAGGACGGAGCGCTTGCCCTTGTGCCTGCGGGAACGCATCTTGCCCCTTCCCGGCCTTATCTTGCGGCCGTCCTTGGCCCTTCCCAAGTCGGCGGAGACGCCGATCATGTCCAGGGCCTCGTAGACCTCGGCGGTGGTGGACAGGCTCTCGAACACGTCCTCCACGATCACCGGGGTGGTGATGCCCTCATCGAAGAGATGGCCGCGCTGGCGGACGATCTCGACATCGGCCATGGCGGCCAGTGCGGACAGTCTTGCCTTCTGCCTCTCCTTCCTGTTGACCTTCTTGGAGTAGTCCTTCTCTGGCTTGGGCGGGAAGGCGCGGCGGCCGCCCACGTTGTTGGGCGACTCGGCGGCCTTGCTGCCCTGAGAAAGCCTCTGGACACGGGACACGCCGCGGCCCTTTCCCCACTGGGAGACAGAGTGCCTCACACCCGCGGTGGGGCTGGGGCCATAGGCCTGGCGCTTGTTGGCCTGCTCGGCCACTACGGCGCGGTGGATGAGGTCGGGCCTGAACTCCGCCTCGAAGGCGGAGGGCAGCTCGACGCTCCTGACAACGTCGCCTTTTACAGAATAAACATTGACACTGTTCTTTGCCATGATCTTCAGGCCCCCTGCTTGGACTGGGTGGAGACATAGACCAGGTTCGGAGCTTCCTTCAGTGCGGGGCCGCTCGGCCTGACGGGGTCCCTGAGGCGGATGAGCCTCTTGGTGGGTCCGGGCACGGAGCCGTGGATCAGCACGTAGTTGTTCCTGACCTCGCCGTAGTTGAGGAAGCCGCCCTTGGGGGTGACCTCCTCTCCCTTCTCACCGATCTTGAGGACGCGCTTGTTGAACTCGGTCCTCTGGTGGTAACCGACCTGACCGGCCTGAGGCACGGTCGGCCTGACATACCCGGGCCTCTTGGGGCCCAAGTTGCCGACCATGCGGCGGTGCTTGGAGTTCTTGTGGTGCAGAAGCTTGATGCCCCATCTCTTGACGGCGCCCTGGAATCCCTTGCCCTTGGTGATGGCGGAGACATCGACGACGCCTCCGTCCTTCACGAAGTCGGCGACCGTGATGTCCTTGCCCAGCAGCGCCTTGGCGTACTCGAGCCTCTCATCGATGGTGCCGCCGCCGACCCTCGTCTCCATCAGGTCGGGGACCTTCTTGGGAACGCCGGTGATCATCCTGGGCTGAGTGTACGTGAGAATACGGACATCTTCGATGTCGCTCTTTGTCAGTTCGCTCCAGGCCTTCTCGGCATCATAGTTCTTGGGGATGGGCAGTTTCCTTCCCAGCTCGCTGTTGAGCGATCCGGCCCAAACCTCTCCGACGGTGCGCAGGCCGTACCGGGTGCTCTCGTACACCCTGACAGCCGCCACCTTCATGGGCGGGACCTCCAGCACGGTGACAGGGATCTGGATCTCCTGGCCGGTGGTGAGGCTCTTGGGTCTGAAATCGACCACGAAGGCATGGGTCATCCCTGCCTTGTACCCGGCGAATCCCTGAAGCTTAGGGCCTTCGCTGATCTCGGGCCACGAGTCTAGTCTAGGAGTCTGGCTTACTGCTCTCTTGCGCGGTGAATATGCTTTCGAGCCTTTCCGTGGACGTCTTTTGTTTGGCATGGTTCTCCCTCTCGCATCTGGAGAGAATCCACTCTCTTTGTGCTACGCGTGATTTTCTCGATCGCTCGATATCGATCGCTCGAGGTCAGCACCTTCGACCGTGACGCGTTATCCGCCCTCCGAGAATGGAGTAGAGGGGAAATTGGGATGCTAGAGCATTGCCCATGGCGTCTGGTCGAACGTCCTCAGCGCGTTCAGCGTATGGGTCCGATAATGGTTATGATATTTAAAGTTAGCGTGGTATGAAAAACCCATGCTGGCTCGATGCTATTCTGCCGCAATGGAACATGCCCGGCGAAAGCTGGCATTTGAGATTCCATTCGGACATGGCCATCGGAATGATATACCTTCCCGTGCCCGGCCGATCCACTCTTCCCTCAGTATGAATGATTCCGACCGTACATCGGATATGTACGATGGTATGCATCGCTTTGTCACGGCGGACCTGTTCGCCGTTGGCTTTTTCACGGCAACAAAATCGAACATATCCGCCACGGGATGCTAGTAGCGACACGCCCATTCTCCCCCGGATCGGCCAACGATGGGCCGATGGAGGAGAAGAGGAATGGCACTCGACAGTAAAGCAAAATCGAAGGTGTTCCGGTATCGCTGGGCGATATTCGGTATTCTGGCCTTCGCCTACTTCTTCGTGTATTTCCACCGCGTATCAACGGCGGTGGTCTCGGAGGACCTGCAGAGCACATTCGGCGTAGGGGCGGCCTCGATCGCATTGTTGAGCTCGGCGTACTTCTACGCCTACACCATAATGCAGCTGCCCTCCGGCCTGCTGACCGACAGCTGGGGGCCGCGGAAGACGGTGAGCATTTTCACCTTGGTGGCTGCGGTGGGCGCGATCCTCACCGGGATCGCGTCCAGCTTCCTGCTGGTCATCGCCGGCAGGGTTCTGATCGGCGTCGGCGTGGCGATGGTGTACATCCCCATCATGAAGATCCTTGCCACATGGTACCGCAAGAACGAGTTCGCCTCGCTGTCCGGCATACTGCTGGCAGTGGGGAACATCGGCGCCCTCAGCGCCGCCGGACCGCTCGCGCTGATGTCCGACGCGGTGGGATGGCAGCAGGTGTTCCTGGTGCTGGGCGTCATCACCGTCGTCCTGGCCGTGGTGGCATGGGTCATCACCCGCGACCGCCCCGCTGACATGGGCCTGCCGACCATACAGGAGATCGAGTCGGACGAGACCGGAGAGCCGATACCGGAGGCTAAGGAGGTAGAGAAGATCCCCATGAGGAAGGCGCTAAGGATGACCTTCGGCTCGGGGATGAAGTTCTGGCCCCTGGCCATCTGGTTCTTCTTCATGTACGGAAGCATCATGGTGTACCAGGGACTGTGGGCCGGACCGTACTACGCCGACGTCCTGGGCTGGGACAAGGCCACCTACGGCACGGTGCTGACGTTCATCGGCATCGGGATGATCGTGGGCTGCCCGCTGGCCGGGATACTGTCGGACAAGGTCCTCAAGTCCCGCAAGAAGGTGCTGATCGTCGGAACGGTCGCATACACCGCCATATGGGCGGTCATATGGATGACCGCCGGGATGCTGGACACCGTGATCTCGCAGATCGCCATCAACTTCATGTTCGGCTTCTTCGGAGGCTTCTTCGTGGTGAGCTATGCGCAGATCAAGGAGCTGTTCCCGATCAGCATTGTCGGAACTACCACCGCAGCGTTGAACATCTTCCCCTTCGCCGGCGGGGCCATCCTGCAGCAGCTGACCGGCCTCATGCTGGTGGAGCGCACCGCGGCAGGATACCAGACGATATGGCTGTTCATGCTGGTATGCATGGTGATCGCCACCGTGGCCGGCTTCCTGTCCAGGGAGAAGGCGCGCGCTCCGGCGACCCTGCCGAAGGTGGAGACCCAGAAGAGGGGGCAGACCAACTGAACGGACCGAGGGGGCGCCGAGCGCCCCCTCTCACACATCAATGGACGTGACAAAATATGGCAACTGAAGAGAGGAAGGACAACGGAATGACGCCGAGGGAGCGCTTGCTCCGCTCGCTGGCATGCAAGGAAGTTGACCGGCCGGCGGTAGCGGGCATGACCACCGCCGCCACCACCGAGCTGATGGACTATTGCGGAGCAGCATGGCCGGACGTGCATACCGACGCCAAGCTGATGACCAAGCTGGGTCTTTCGATGTACCCCTTCGTCGGACTGGAGTCGTGCCGGATACCATACTGCCTTTCGTACGAGGCCGAGGCGCTGGGCTGCAAGGTGGACCTGGGGAAGAAGAACAGCACGCCAATGGTCAAGTCCAACCCGCTGCTGTCGCGCATCGACGAGGACCTCGTGCTGCCAAGCCGCGACGAGATCAAGACGATGGCCAGGAACAAGGTCATCCTGGACGCCGCCCGCGCAATGAAGGAGGGAGCGGGCAACGAGCTGCCGACCATCGTCGGCGTCACGGGGCCGTTCACCATCGCCGGCCACCTGGTAGGGACGGACAACCTGCTGCTGTGGATCGTCACCGAGCCGGAGAAGACCCACAAGATCGTCAAGTTTGCCGCCGAGTACGAGCGGATGTGGCTGCAGGAGGTGGAGAAGCTGCACGTCGACCTCATACAGATGTCAGAACCGTCCGCGTCGTGGGACATGATCAACCCCGATTGGTTCGATGAGTACGCCGGACCGTACGTCAGGCGGGCGTTCAGCGGACTGGAGGACACCAAGAAGGTGCTGCACATCTGCGGGAACATGGTGCCGATGCTCGAACAGATGGTCTCCACCGGAGCGGACGGACTGAGCATCGAGGAGAAGAGCGACCCCTACAAGGCCGTGGAGATCGTGGACGGCCGGGCCGCGCTGATCGGCAACGTCGGCGTCGTCAAGCCGCTGCTGCAGGGGACGCCGGAACAGGTCAAGCATGATGCGCTGCGCTCCGTGGACGCTGGCTTCAACATCATATCCGCCGGGTGCGGACTGTCGGCGCTGATCAAGAAGGAGAACTTGCAGGCCATGGTGGACGCGGTCAAGGGCCTGCCTGCCAAGAGAAGGTGAACGATCCCAGAGGCCGGGGCGATATCTTCCGCCATGCCGTTCCGCCCCGGCCTGTTTTTTTCTAACGGGACAGGTGCTCGGCCAGCAGCTTCCTCTCGGCCCGACGCAGGATGATGTTAAGGGTCGATTTGGAGCATCCCATCATGGGAGCGAGGTGCTTCAGGGTGATGCGCTGCGGGATGTCGTAGTAGCCGTTGTCGAACGCGAGCTCCAGCGCCTTCAGCTGATGGCCGGTCAGCCCGGTGCTGGAGCTCTGGTCGCGGCTGCTGCGCACGACGATGTCGCGCCCCGTTTCGCGCAGCATGGCGATGAGCTTGTTCACCGATTCGGAATCAGGGCCGAGGATGGTCCATGATACACCGCCGTTCGGCTCCGCCCTGGCCGATTCGACGAAGCAGCCGCATGCCGGCATGAGGTGGCAGATGTCGCAGTCGTCGTTGGATACCATCGCGATGTAATCGCCCGGCGCGTGCTTGGTGAGCTGCACCGTGCACCATTCGCCCAGCCTGCTGTCCAGGTTCGACAGCTCCCTCTCGCACTGCTCCGGCGGCCCCTGTATGCGCACCAGGCTGTATCCCGACCTCGGACCGGTGGGAGCGCACCGCATCGCCTCCACCGTGAGGCCGTTGTCCACCAGGCCGGGGAGGAAATTGGTGCAGATGTTCTTGTTCACCATTTTGTAGGATAGGACGACCCGCCTCATGTTTGCCGGCCGAGAAACGCGATGCCCCATGAAATATGCTCGTTTCCCGATATCTCGCCCTGACGAAGCGTCACATGGGGAAGGATCTTTCGCCTGTAGGCGGAGTTGGTGAGCTGGGCCGCGGCGGAATAGTAGCATATGAGCGAGAAGGCGAGGGCGAGGAACCCGGCGACGATCAGCGGTACCGTGGCGGTTCCGAACACGCCGGCGAGACTAAGTCCGAGAAGCAGGAGGCCTGTACCTATGATCGCCAGCCCTGCCGACATGAGGCGGGACAGGCGCAGCATCGACGGGATCAGCATGAAGAACACTATGCTGGTGCCGGCGAACCAGTAGCCGTCCATGACCGACTCGCCGGGGACGGTAATACCTCGGATGAACGAGAGGCCGGCGCCCAGGCCGAGCAGTCCGCCGAACACTATGCCCATGGTGCCGAATAAGACCTCGTTGCGACGCATCTCGATGATGCCTAGAATGATGAGCGGGGCCGAGATTCCGAGAATTCACAGCCCCAGGGCCGGTGCAAGCGCTGCCTGATCGCTCGACGTGGCGAAGAAGAACAACCCCAGATGCAGCACGCCCAGGATGAACAGCGTTGCGGGGCCTCCAGGAGCCCAGCCTTGATTGTCGGCCATCGTTCCACCTTGGTCAGGCCGGGGTACATATCGATGACGACGATCGGCCGATTGATGTTAGAAATGTATAACAAAGCTTAAGTACAAATGTTATGTTGTTCGCACATAGAGTTAGAAATACATAACAACGGTGACATGATGACATGGATCAAGCAGGATAAATTCGACATGATCGCGGATCGCCAGGAGGGACAATAATGGCCATAAGCATGGTGAAGGCGAGGACCATCAGCATGGTGCTGGGAGGGGCGCTGCTCGTCTTCAGCGGCATCCTGATGCTGCTGAACGACACGCTGGACGGCATCCTGTGGTTGGAGGTGCTGTTAGGCCTTGGCCTGTTCGGCGGGGGTCTGTTCCAGCACCTTGGCCTGGAGAAGCCGCTGAAAGATGAGCGGGCGGCGCGCATAGGGACTAGGGCGGCGACATACTCGTGGTATGCGATGTTCATCCTCGTGTGCTTCATGGCAATGGTGTTCGGGTTCGGCGGGGGCTGGAAGATCAGCATGTCACAGGCGGTGGGGGCTATGCTCATCGTCATGGTGGTGTCGATCCTTGGCCTCAACTGGTACCTCGGCCGCCGCGGAGATGTGGAATGAGGACCGCCATCAAGGAGAACCGGGCGCGCCTCGGCCTGACGCAGGAGCAGCTGGCCGAGAAGGTCGGCGTCAGGAGGGAGACGATTGTGTTCCTGGAGAAGGGAAAGTACAATCCCTCGCTGCGGCTTGCTCACGACATCGCCGTGGCGCTGGGCGTCAGCATCGACGAGCTGTTCCTGTTCGACGACGAGGAGGCGAAAAAGGATTAACGCCGCAGGCGATGACGAGGATATGACCGAGGTGCTGATCGTGCCGGTGGACGCCAGGAACGCGGAGCGCTATGTCGAACTGGTCGAGGCATTGGCCAACTTCGAGCACCTCGATCCCCCGAGCGAGGAGGGCCGTGCTCGACTGATAAGCGACGCGACCTCGGCCGACAGGCCGTTCCATGCGTTCCTTGCGATGATGGACGACGTGGCCGTCGGCTACGTCACCTTCTTTTTCACGTACTCGACGTTCCTGGCACGGCGAGCGCTTTTCCTGGAGGACATATTCGTTCTCGAGCAGTATCGCGGTCGGGGCATCGGAACGAAGCTGTTCCAATTCTGCGCCGAGGAAGCGAAAAGAAAGGGATGCGGACGCATGGAATGGACCGCCCTCGACTGGAATGAGCCGGCGCATCGATTCTACGAAGGCCTGGGAGCGAAGCAGCTGGACTGGTATCTGTTCCGTTTGTCCTCGGACGGCTTCGACGCCGCGAAGCAGCGCTGATCACGGCTTGGCGTATTTCGATTCCTCGATGCGGCGCCTGAGCAGCTCTTCCTCATCGATGAGCGTTTCCTTCCCTACCTTTGCTTCCTCTCGCTCTGCCGATGCATCGCCCCACACATACAGAGGAGTGAGCTTTCCGCATACGGAGCAACGCCGTATCCTGACGATCAGCAGATTGATCCCGAACAGGCCGGGAACGAAGAGCTCGCCGCACCTTCGGCAGCGTCGAATGCTGGCCATGAGCAGGGAATGAAGATGCCCGATATATCAATGATGGATCGGACGGTGCGAGAAGAAAAAAGAGAGGAAGGGGTTTAGGAAGAAGCTCACTTCCTGCGCTGGCGCAGGAACCCGAGCACACCAACCAGCACCGCCGTGATTGCGACGGCTACGATTATGAGCATGCTCATGTCGCCAGGCGGATCGGCAGCGGCCTTGGACGCTTCGACGGCAGCGAGGTCGAGCCCCAAGCCGTCGACGGTGACGTTGTTCGTAAAGCTCTCGATGCCATTACCGCTCACAGTCAGGGTATGATCCCCACGCGAGGTCATGATGACAAATGTACCATCGACGTCGGTGGTCGCTGAGGTCTCGTTGTCCAACGTCACCGTGATGCCGGCTAGGCCGTTGCCGTCGGCGTCGACGACCTTTCCGCGTATCGGAACCACCACCGGCCAGGTCTCGGCGCCGAGCGCCACGCTCAGTTCAGAGGCGCCGAGGGCGTTGACCGCCTTGACGCTGAACTCATACCTCGTGCCAGCCTCAAGGCCGGTCAGAGTGATGGAGCGGCAATCGGCCGACAAGGCGTCGCCGTACCTGCTCCATCCGTCACCAGCGCTATAGAACATCTCGTAGCCGGTAATAGCGCTGTTGCCGTTCGTCAGCGGAGCTCGCAGCTGACCACGGCCGACTCCCTGCATCCAGTGGCCCGCACATCCTGCGGCGCGCCAAGGGCGTTCATGGGGATGAGTTTCAGACCGCCCCACGCTGCCGCATCAAACCCCTTCGCGCTGCCTAAGTGGTAGATGGCGGGCCGGAGTTATGGTTCAGGACCCAGTTATCACCGACCGCCGGAGAGTCTCCCATGAACTCGATCCTGGTCAGCGAGCCGCAGTCGGCGAATGCTTGCGCTCCAATTGTTTCTACGTTAGCTGGGTGATCGTCGAGGCTAGGTTGACACATCCATAGAATGCGGAGTACCCCAGCGGGGTGAGGCCATCTGGCAACGTCACTGAGATCAGGTTCTCGTAGGCCCTGAATGCTGAAGTGTTTATCCGGATCACGCTCTCGGGAATGACCAGCGAGGTAAGGCCCGCACAATCTTGGACCGTAGAGCTGCCGATCTGCTGCAACCCGTCAGGCAGGATAATGGCGGATAGGGACGTACAGCCGCTGAACGATGTGACATTAATCGATACTACGTTGGCCAGAATGACCACCGAGGTCAGGCTGGTGCAGCCACTAAAGGCGCCTATGCCGATCGTGACGATGCTGTCCGGCATCCCTATCGAGGCCAGGGACGAGCACCCCTGAAAGGCAAAATTGCCTAAGGAGGTCACTCCTTCGGGGATGATTACTGAGTTCAACCACGGCTTTCCGTAAAATGCGATGTACTTGATTGAGGTGACGCTCTTCCCATCTATGGTGTAGGGTATGACGACGTCAGCTCCCGAACCGGAGAACCCTGTGATCTGCACCTCGGTGCCGTCCTTGATGAGCCAATGACTGAACTCCCCGTAGGTCAATCCCATTACCATGCCCGTCGCCGATGAGAGCAATATCGTGAGCGACAGTACTGCTACCACCATTGGGCCCAATAGCTTCCGTGCTGAACAATTCCCCATTGATGAAACGCTCCAGTGCCTCAGAATGACAAACGTCTTGGATGAGCAGCATGAGGATTTAACGCATCTCAAAATTTTATATTATTTTAGATATCGATGATGTCCCGGAATCCTGGACCTGAGAATATTCGAATGGTCGATCAAACGTCTGAAACCAGATCGCGTAGCTGAAAGTAGGCATCATTGCTCCAAAAGATCAGGTCAGATAGGGTCTGGTGAACGCTAGATTATAGAGAAAAAAGATAAAAACAGCCCCTGAACAGGCCTTCAACACGCCATCAGAAAGCCTCTGGAGATGTGCCGAGACCGATAAGGGAGCGTGACACTGTCACAACTCCCTGGCCGATCTTGCTCCATGCGGCGCCTTGCCAATCCTCATACGCAAGTTGGCGGGGCTCAAGGCCGGCCCTTGAGGTACTTCAGTCTTTCTAGGCGTTCCGAGGGCGCTTCTTCCAGCTGACCCCTTTGGAACGTCCTGATATTATAGCTCTCCCGATATTCTATATAATCCAAGTATAGCCGAATCGCGGCCATGATGAACTCGGATCTGGACTTATAACGCCGGTGATCCACCCAATAATCAATATCGTCGACTATCTGAGTGGGGACTCTCAAATTCACTATGCGGGTCCTCTGCTTCTCTTCCGCATTCGCAGCTGGCTCTTTCCCCATGGCCCTCGAACGTTGTCCACTGGTGCGCATCTCATCTTCACTTGGTTCCGTTCCCATCCCATCTCGCTCTTCAGCAGATCTCCTTCCAGGGTTACCTGGACGATGAGCTCTTGCCGTCGAGCTGACATTTGAGCTATCGGCCTCTTTCGCATGATCGCTCTGAGCGAGAACACTTCCTTTTCCAGGCATTTTCTTCGCGTTCGTTTTCTCGGCCATGGCCGCCCCCAACCTATCTTGTACAATATTGCGTTCGAGCTACTAACTAGTAGCTGTATTACTTATGTATATGCTATTGCGCTCATCCGTAAGCAATATATTAGTAATTCTGCTACATTCTGGTCAATCGTAAAGGACCAAACATCATTGTGACCTCTGAGCTCCGACAGAATGGTCAACGATGTCAATGCCAAGGGGGGCTAGTGGTGAGTGAGGAGTCAAAGGCAAGCATATTTCGTCTGATTGAAGGAGAAGAGGCTGACCGTGTCCCGGTCGCCCCTCCTTTTCAGGGCTACTGGACGTTAGGCATCGAAGGAATCCCAGTAATCGAATCCATTAGAAAACCGAAACTGGCAGCTAAGGCTCAGATGGAGATGGCTTCGAGATGTGGATTCGATGCCATGGAGGCGTCGTGGGATTGGCTCTCTCCGGTGGAGATGTTCGGGTGCAAAGTGCGCGTACCGGTTAAGGGCGAGATCGTGACCAAGACGCGCCTCATCACAGGACCGGAGTCCCTCAAGAATCTGACGCTCCCCGATCCCCGACAGGACTACCGGGCCCTGAGCTCTGCAGAATCTGCCGAACTGATTGTATCGAAGATGGGCAGGGAGATGTTCCTATACTCCACCATTTGCTGCCCTTTCACACTCGTAGGTGAGATGCGTGGCGTTGAAGCGCTCCTCCTCGACCTTGTCATGCAGCCCGACTTCGCACAGGACATGCTTGAGATGGCCACGGATATGATCCAGGAATACTGTCGAGTCATATGCAAGACGGGCGTGGACGGGGTCATCCTGTGCGATCCGACCGCATCTGGCTCGCTGGTCAGCCCCATGGAGTTCCAGAACTACTCCCGCCCATATATGAAGAGATGCATGGGGACCGTAGCCCAGGAGGGATGCGTCCCCATGGCGCACATCTGCGGAGATACATCCGAGCTTATGGAAATCATCGCCGACATGGGTACCAGCATATTCTCCCTCGACAGCTCGGTGGATCTGCAGCACGTCACCGAGCATGTGAAGAAACGCATGACCTTTCTGGGAAACGTGAACTCACAGATGATGTTCAGGCGGAGCCCTCAAGAAGGATTTGCAGAATCGATCAGATGCATCGAGCGCGCCGAGAATACGCGATTGATCCTAGGGCTGGGGGACGACATCGTTACCGGAACTCCAGTGGACAACATCATGGCAATGAGGAAAGCCTCGGACAGCCTCTTGTCGAAGGAGTGAACTGGACGATCGGCTGGCACCTCATCAATATTTCTGCCTGAGCTTATTGCTATAACATGCTCATAGGGGCAATCTCTTTAGGGCTGCCCGAATCCCATCGTCGCCCTTGGCCGTCTCGAGTCCCGCTGAGGATGAGGGCTATCTCAATCTGGCTTACCACAACGATTCTTCTGCAGAATAATCCATTGGATTATTTTCATATATATGACATTTGTATTACAGATGCACTACAATAGTATGCTGAAAAACAACTATAGTTCGTATCAAAGCATACTATTGTTACAGGAGGATATCTAATGGCAAACGAGGAGGGTAGTGGAGGGCTGAACCGGTCCATCGGACCGTTGCGGCTCTTTGTTCTGGGTACAGCATCCATCGTAGGGCCGTGGCTGGTGATGACCAATTGGTGGATCTCACTGACTGGATCATCGATCGCTCTGGCGTTCTTCGTTCTTGGCTTGCTTTGCATACCCATCGGATTGGTGTTCGGAGAATTGACGGCGATGTTTCCTCAGGCAGGAGGTTCGTCCGTATATATCGAAAAGGCATTTTCACGCAAGGTCGCATACTGGTTCAGTTGGGCGCTGATGTTATCCTACACGACCGTTCTGGCGTTCCAGCTGAGGGCCTTGATGGAGATCATCGGATACATGTGGTGGCCGGACATGAGCCTGCTCACCACAATGGTCATTGCAGCCATCATCGCGTTTGCCATATTCTTGCTGAACACAAGGGACGTCTCCATCAGTACTGGGGTGCAGGTGGGCATATTTGCTATGCTCGCGATCGTAGGATTTGGATATTCCTTCCTGTTCTTCGCTCACCCTCAGTTCGACGTTGCCAACTGGCAGCCCATGTTCCAAAACGGTACAAGTGGGTTCCTCACCGCGGTCGCTCTGATGACCACTATGTTCTTCGGATTCGAGGTCATACCGCAGTTCGCAGAGGAAGCCAATTATCCAGCAAAGAAGCATTGGAAGCTCATGGTGGGAGCCATAGTGTTCGTGATGGCCTTCGATGGCGCGATCACTCTATCCGAATCGGGGATGCTGCCCTTCGATACCGCGATCCTCACTCCGATGCTGGGGGCAGAGATCGCCAGTGTCGCGTACGGCCCCTGGTTGCAATACATCATCGTATTCGCGAACGTTGCCGCCCTCTGTGGGTGCCTGGTCGGATTCTGGATGGGGGGCTCTAGAATGCTGCTCGCCATGGGCCGGTCCGGAGCGCTTCCGTCCATATTCGCCAAGGTGAACAAGAACAAGGTCCCCAGCACGGCGAACGTGTTCATTCTGGGTGTCGTTCTCATGTTCATCCTGCTCTCTGGAAGCGCCTGGCTTTCGAGCTTGTTCACCCTCATGGCCGTGGGTGTAGGCGTGACTTACACTGGAGTGAGCCTCGCCTTCATCAAGCTAAGGATAACCGGAAAGGAGATTGCGCGACCCTGGAAAGTGCCCGGCGGCATGGGCATGGGATTCCTGGCCCTCTTCGGCGGCCTCGTGATCTCGTACTTCACCTTCGCATACTTCACGGTAGATGTGTGGATGCTCTTCGTCATGTTCTTCGCGCTGGTCGGCGTGGTCAGGCTGATTCTGGTCATCGACTCGCGAAAACATCCAGAGAAGTACGGTATGCACGCTGCAACTGTCGAAACGATAGCCATGGCCGGCATTGAGCCGGGGAGCAAGAAGTAGAGAGGAATGGAGGAGATCTAATGAGCGTGACATCAAAGGAAAGGATAATAGCAGCAATCAACAAGGAAGAGGTCGACCGAGTACCCATTGGCCCGCCGTTCCAGGGTTACTGGTCCCTTGGCGTCGAGGAGGTGAAGGTTCGCGATTCCATCGAACATCCCATGATGGCCGCCAAGGCCCAGATGGCCATTGTTGAGTCCTGCAAGTTCGACTTGCTGGAGAGCATGTGGGACTGGCTTTCGCCGGTGGAGGCCCTGGGATGCGAGGTGAGGATCCCCGACTTCGGCTCCATTCCGACTTGGAGCAACATCATCAATGGGCCGGAAGACCTGGATAAGGTCGTTATCCCCGAACCGAAGAAGGACTACCGGTTCGAAGCATCGATGGAGACCACCCGCATCCTGGCTCAGGAGCTGGGGAAAGAGAAGTTCCTTGTCCAGACCATGGTGTCCCCGTTCACACTTGCGGGGGAGATGCGCGGAGTGGAGACCATGATGATGGACACGGTCATGGATCCCGACTTCGTGCACAGCCTCCTCAGGAAAGCGACCGAGGTGATGAAGGAGTACCTCAAGGTTGCGGTGACCTCTGACGCTGATGGCATCATTCTGTGCGATCCGACCGCCTCGGGGTCGCTGATTTCCAAGGAGCATTTCGTGGAGTTCTCGCAGCCATACATGCGGGAGTGCGGCAAGGTCGTGCGGGACGCCGGGAAATACCTCCTGATCCACATCTGCGGGGACACCGGCGATCGCCTGAACGACGTGGTCGATGTCGGTGCCGACATCTTCTCAATGGACTATCAAGTGGATGTCGGCTACGCCCTGGAACAGGTCGGCGACAAGCAGACCATACTCGGGAATGTGAAACCCGCTCAGACCCTGTTCAGCGGAACGCCTGATGATGTGAGAGCAGAGTCCAGAGCATGCATCGAGAAGGCGGCCGGCCGGGCCTTCATCCTCGGGGCAGGTTGTGACATAGCTCCCGGAACGCCGCTGGAGAACGTGGAGGTGTGGAAGAAAGCCGTGATCCCCTAAGCGTGCTCACACGAACGCTCAAACCTTTTCCCATATATTCCCCCAAACCCCTTTTTCTATTTTTATGTCGGGGACGCCCATATATACCAAGAGCGCGCAGATGAATGGCCTATGGGGCGTTAGGCCGTTGAAAGACCGGGGGAGTCTCCGATGCCTTCGCCGAACCTAATCTGACCCTAGGATCACGGCCCCATGTATACCAGCCGGCCCGAGTCGTGGCGGATCCGACCGTCCTCGACTAGTCGCTCGATGGCCTCAGAGATCCTCGCCTGTATCGCCGCGCCCGTTCTCTGGAAGCCGAACAGCTTAGCCGTCTCCCTCGCCAGGTCCTCGGCCGGCATGCTGACCTGCCCCTTCAGCACGAAGACCGCGGCGTTGATCACCTCCATCAGAGGTATCTCGCCGATCTTTCTCTTCGACTCTGGGTCGTCGCCCGGCGCCCTGAATCCGGCGTAGCTTTCCGGCGTGCTGCCGCTTGGCCACAGCACCTCGGAAACGTCGCCGTCGGTCGTCAGGACGGACGTCTGAGAGAGGGCGTGCCTGACCCGGTCGACGAACCGCTCGGTGCACTTGTTCACATTCCAGTATGGCGCCAGGCGCTTCGCCGCCACCTGCAGGAGCACCGGTCCTTCCACCTCCACCAACCGTTCCAGCTCCCCTTTAATCATCCAGTACTCGAACGAATCGCCCGAGTCGTCGTGCATGTATGTCTGGCGTACACCTCGTACGCTTCCAGCGTCGCGAGAGCGCCTCGGTCGATTATCGGGAACGCATCCTCCTCGACCTCATGCGGCAGCTCCATCTTCGCCGGTACCTCCGTTTGGGCAATGGTCGGCGAAGAGCGCTCCCTCTTCGTCCGCTCGATGGCCTTCTCGATCTTCTCCAGCTCTTGCTTGGGACTGTGCCACCAATCGGTGGACCAGATGCGGTGCAGCTTCCAGCCCAACCCCTCGAGCACGCTCTGCCTTAGCTCGTCACGGTCCCGCGCGGTCCTGGAGCGATGATAGTTGGCGCCATCGCATTCGATGCCCAGTAAGTAGCTTCCCGGTTTCTCTGGATCGACGATGGCCATGTCGATGCGGTAGCCGGAGCAGCCGATCTGGTGATGCACCTCGTGGCCTACAGAACGCAACGCCTTGCTGACCTCCTCCTCGAAGTACGATTCGGTCCCGGCATCCGGGTCGACCGCCGCTACTTCCGACAGGGCGGCCGTGCCCCGTTCCGCGTAGTCGAGGAAGTACTTGAGGTCCCTCACCCCGGCGGCGCGCGTCCGGGACAGGTTGATCTTGTCGGCCGTGAGCGACGAGAATACCATGACCTCCCAGCGCGCTCTCGTGATAGCAACGTTCAACCTTCTTTCCCCGCCCGTCTTGTTGAGCGGGCCGAAGTTCATGGAGATCTTTCCCGCTCGATCGGGTCCGTAGCAGACGGAGAACAGTATGACGTCCCGCTCGTCGCCCTGGACGCTCTCCAGGTTCTTGATGAAGATTGGCTCCTCGACCCTTTCGCTCAGGGCTTCCAGCTCGGGGTCCTTGTCCTTCGCCTCGTCCAGCAGGTCCTCTATCAGCGCCTGCTGGGATATGCTGAACGTCACCACGCCGATAGAATACCTCGACAGCTCGGGATCTTTCAGCCGGCGGACGATCTCCTTCACCACCGCATCCGCTTCCTTGCGGTTCGTTCGGGACGCACCGGCGTCGTAGACTCCCTGGGCGGCCCTGAACTTCACCGCCGTGACGCTTTGAGGCGACGGGAAGGTGATCAGGCCGTTGTCATAGTACTGTTTGTTGCTGAAGGCAATGAGGCTCTCATGCCTGGAACGATAGTGCCAGCGGAGGTGCTGCTCTGGAAGCTGCGCAGCGATGCACTCGTCCAGGATGCTCTCCATGTCCTCGACCACGTCCTCGTCCGCCTCGGCGAGCTCGTCCGAGTCTGTCCGGTTGAAAAAGTTGGTGGGCGGCAGCTGCTTCGGGTCGCCGACCACCACGAGGCTCGTTCCTCGGGCGATGGCGCCCACCGCGTCCCACACCGGCATCTGGGACGCCTCGTCGAACACCACCAGGTCGAACGGAGGATAGGAAGCGTCGATGTACTGCGTCACCGAGATAGGGCTCATAAAACAGCAATTCCATACTGTCTCTCGACTTAGTTTCCGGTTAGGTGTATGGGCCGAGTCACATCCATCAGGTCCTTGGAGTTCAGCCTAAATGTGTACCCTCTGCTGCAATTCGGTAGGCAGCGTTCAAACCGATAGCTAACGATTTACACGACCTAATCTCCGGACAAACGCCCGTCCGATGTGCTTGACGATCCTGGGCCGAGTTATTTCTCGATCATAGAGCTTCAGAGGACATTACCCGTAGGGATCGAAGCCATAGCATAGTCGTCTGCCCACGTAGACAAATAATGAGGTACAGCATACACAATGTCTTCACCGCTATATACACGGAGGACCGAAGCGCCTTAATCCCAGATGTGCATCTCTGGCCATCACGGGGTGCATCCATGGACATGGAAACGTCTGAGCCAACAGGCGCCGAAACGGACAGCTACCGCCGGCTTAACAGGAAGTGCATGCTGTCAATGTACATCACCAATGGCATCACTTACACTATACTCCTGGCGGCCTTCATCTTACTGCTAATCTTCGTGCCCGCGCTGCGCGAGTCGACGTTTAGCATCGTCACTATACTGGCCGCGGCGGGCATGGTCCTGCTCCTCGTCTACTTCATCGTCGGCCCGCGCATCTACTACGACCGCTACCGCTACATGATCACCGCGGACAAGGTGGACGTGCGCTACGGCATCATCATCCTGCGGCACATTCTCGTTCCCATCGAGAGGGTGCACCAGGTGGAAGTGTCTCGCGGCCCGGTCAACAACATGCTCGGCCTGGCCAACGTCAACATCACCACCGCCGGCGGGGTGGCCACCATCAGCTACCTTGAGATTGACGAAGCGGAGAAGATCGTCGAGCGCCTCACCGAACTGATCAACAGCATGCTGCGGGACAGGGAGTGACGTGTCCGAACAAGGCCTGAGGCTTCACCCCATAATCATCGTGGAGAACACCATCCGCACCGCCATAGGGCTGCTGGTCCTGATCTTCGTAGCGGGCGTACCGCTCGACATACCGATTCTCGCGGCCATCGCTGCGGTCGCCCTCGTCGTGCTGCTGGTCTTCTACTATCGACAGTGGAAGCTCACCTTCGTCCGCTTCGGCGAAACGGACATCGTTGTAGAACGAAAAACGCTGTTCAAGCTCAAGAAGACCATACCGTACTCCAGAATCGCTTCGGTGAACCTCAACCGCGGCGTTCTCAACCGTTTATCCGGGACCTCGAAGCTCATGGTGAACATCAACTCCGGCCACAACGCCGTCCGGCCGGAGGCGTCGCTGACCTTCGAGCAGCACCTCGCCGACCGATTTCGGAACGACATATCCCGCCACATCTACCGCGGCGAGATGCCATCGTTCGAGGAGACCGAGCAGATGGTCCGCTTCACCACCATGGACGTCATCCTCCACGGGCTGTTCAGCGTCTCCACCCAGCAGACCATCATAGGAGGTTTCTTCCTTCTCAACTCCATCGTCGACCAGTATCGCATCACCGTCGGCGAGGCAGATGCGGGCCCGGGAGGTACGTTCATCTCCCTGCTGCTGTTCTTCATCTTCCTGGTCCTGCCAGCCGTCCGGCACATGATCTACTACTACGGATTCAAGGTGCACCGGCAGGGCGACACCATATTCCTGGAGCACGGACTGATCCGCACGTACAAGACGTCGTTCCGCATCTCCCGCATCAACGCCATCAGGGTCAAGAACACACTCGCCTCCCGCCTCCTGCGCCGCTCGAGCATTGAGGCCGAGGTTGTAGGAATAGGCTCAGACGACGGCAGTGGGACTACGAGGCCGCTGATCAGTCTTCTGGCTAATGACGCCAAAACGCAGAGCCTGCTGCAGGAGCTGGTGCCGGAGTTCATTTACGAGAGACAGGCCGAGAAGCAGCCAGCGGGAGCCCGCCGCGTCCTGATCACCGAGGGAGTCATCGCGTCCGTGATCCTCATCGCCGTGATGGCGTATCCATCTCTTCTCGCTTATGATGCGTTCTCCGGGACCGGGAACGGCATCATCGGCGCCCTGCTGCCGTATGCCATCCCCATCGTGACTGCTCTCGTGGTGGCGGCCATCGCCTACTCCGTGTCCGTGTCGTTAAAAGTGCGGGAGGTAGACACCGGCGAGGAGCTCTTCACCTTCGTGAACGGCATACTGGACCGCGAGGCGG
>ENA-UOOM01000390-UOOM01000390.1-fermentation-metagenome-genome-assembly--contig:-NODE-390-length-52072-cov-7.494261_pt1 | contig 52072 bp, 47 predicted proteins | sample MGYA00245781_ERZ724031 | MGnify/ENA primary metagenome ERZ724031 (study PRJEB28704, sample SAMN03018317) | fermentation metagenome | biome: anthropogenic terrestrial biome; feature: soil; material...
GGCGAGGGAGGGCGGGTGATAGGCGGGCAGCTCCATCACAAAGGGGGCGGGGTCGCCCGCAAAGCGCCGGGTTTTTTTCAGGATGAGGCCGGAGATGATGACGGCGGCCACGCCGATGAAATAGGTGGACACCGCCACCCAGTTGGACTCATGAAACAGCGCGCCCGCCAACAGGGCGATGATGGGCAGCTTGGCGCTGCAGGGGATGAAGGAGGTGGTGATGATGGTCATGCGCCGGTCGCGCTGGGACTCAATGGTGCGGCTGGCCATGATGCCGGGCACCGAGCAGCCAGAGCCGATCAGCATGGGGATGAAGCTTTTGCCCGACAGCCCAAAACGCCTGAACACCCGGTCCATGATGAAGGCCACCCGGGCCATATAGCCCACATCCTCGAGGATGGACAGCATCAAAAACAATACCAGCATCTGGGGCACAAAGCCCAGCACAGCCCCCACGCCGCCCACGATGCCGTCAACCACAAGGCCGGTGAGCCAGGGGGCGACGTTTGCACCCTCCATGGCCCCCCTCAGGTTGGGGATGATCCACTCGCCAAAGAGGGTTTCGTTGGTGAATTCGGTCACAATGGCGCCCACAGTGGTGACGGCGATGTAGTACACCAGCGCCATCACGGCGATGAAGATGGGCAGCGCCAGGATGCGGTTGGTGACCACCTGGTCGATGCGGTCGGACAGGTTCATTTTCTGTCCCCTGTGCTTTTTGACCACCGCCTGATCCATGAGGGCTGCGATGTAGGCGTAACGCTGGTTGACGATGATGCTCTCCGCGTCGTCATCCAGCGCCTTTTCGCAGGCGCTGATAAAGCCTTCCACCCGGCTTTTGGCGTCTTTGGGCAGCGAAATTTCCGCCCGGGCTTTCTCATCCCGCTCAAAGAGCTTGATGGCGCTAAAGCGCAGGGCGCTTTGGGGGACAGACCGGGCGATGGCCTCTTCGATATGCGCCAGGGTGTGCTCTAAGGGGCCTGAAAACACGGCGGGTGGCTCCATGCCGGCCTGCTTCCGGGCCAATTGGATGGCCTCCCGGGCCACCTGCTCGCCGCCCTCGCCCTTAAGGGCCGACAGGGGAACCACCGGGCAGTGAAGGGCTTGGCTCAGGCGGGCCATGTTGATGGCGTCGCCGCTTTTTTTCACCAGGTCCATCATGTTCAGCGCCACCACCACCGGGATGCCCAGCTCCAAAAGCTGGGTGGTGAGGTAGAGGTTGCGCTCCAGGTTGGTGCTGTCCACCACGTTGATGATGGCGCCTGGACGCTCCTGGGTGAGGTAATCCCGGGTGATGACCTCCTCTGGCGTGTAGGGGGAGAGGGAGTAGACGCCCGGCAGATCCTGGATCATCACATCCGGGCTGCCCTTGAGCTTGCCCTCTTTTTTCTCGATGGTGACGCCCGGCCAGTTGCCCACATACTGGGCGGAGCCGGTAAGGGCGTTAAACAGCGTGGTTTTCCCGCTGTTGGGGTTGCCTGCCAGGGCGATGGTGGTTGGCATGGTGTGCTCCTTTCAAAGTTAGTTTTATCTAACTAAACGGCAAAAAAATTAGCGGATCTCAATGGTCTGGGCATCCTGCTTGCGCAGGGACAGCTCATAGCCCCGCACAGTCACCTCGATGGGGTCGCCCAGGGGGGCCAGCTTGCGCAGAAACACCTGGGTGCCCTGGGTGATGCCCATGTCCATGATGCGCCGCCTCACGGCCCCTTCGCCGTGGAGCCTCTGCACAGTCACGGTGTCTCCTGGTTTTGCGTCCCGCAGCGTCTTCATCCTGTTTCCTCCTTAAATTACCCCACAAAAATGTGCCTGGCCATGTCCTGGCCAAGGGCCACGCGGCTGCCCTTGACCCGCAGAATGACGCCGCCCTGGGACTGGCCCAGCACCTGCACCTGGGCGCCTGTCACAAAGCCCAACTCCGCCAGGCGCTGGCGGGTGGCTGGGTCGCCGGAGATGCGGCGGATCACCGCGTCCTCCCCGGATGCCAACAGAAACACCGGCATGGCTCCTCCTCTGCCCGGGGTTAGCGTTAACTAACTCCTGGCCCGCAATATCGGCCGCATGACCGGCCGTCCAGGGGGAGTTTAGCGCATCTAACTCCCCCTGTCAAGCACCTTGTGCAGCTTTCTCAAAACTGATAGGATATAAGGGAGTGAAAGGGGTGAATGCGATGAAAATCAACGAATCCCAGGAGAATTATCTGGAGCGTATCCTGCTGCTCCAGCAGGAGAAGGGCTATGTGCGCTCCGTTGATATCGCCGATGCCCTGGGGGTGACCAAGCCCAGCGTCAGCCATGCGATGAAGCTGCTGCGGCAAAACGGCTATATCCTGATGGGTGATGACAACCTCATCACCCTGACCCCCGCTGGCAACGACATTGCCCAGCGCATGGTGGAGCGCCACTATGCCATTGCCCGGATCCTGATGCACATGGGGGTGGCAAAGGACATCGCCTATGAGGATGCCTGCAAGATTGAACATGATATCTCTGAGGAGAGCTTTGAGGCCCTGAGGCGCTTTGCCTGTGAGCATCTGGAGATTGAGTGCGACAGATGAACCGGTTTGTTTTGAAGGCCCCCTTCACCGCCCGGGGTGACCAGCCCCAGGCCATTGACGCCCTGTCAAGGGGTGTGAAGGAGGGCATGCGGGGGCAGACGCTGCTGGGGGTGACGGGCAGCGGCAAAACCTATACCATGGCCGCGGTGATTGAAAAGGTGCAAAAACCCACCCTGGTGATTGCCCATAACAAGACCCTGGCGGCCCAGCTGTGCGCTGAATTTAGGGCCTTCTTCCCTGACAGCGCCGTGGAATACTTTGTCAGCTATTATGACTATTACCAGCCGGAGGCCTACATCGCCTCCAGCGACACCTATATTGAGAAGGATTCCTCCATCAACGACGAGATTGATCGCCTGCGCCACAGCGCCACAGCGGCGCTAAAGGAGCGCCGGGATGTGATCATCGTGGCGTCGGTCTCCTGCATTTATTCCATGGGCGACCCCAGCGAATACCTGGGGCAGATGATTTCGCTAAGGCCAGGCATGCGGCTGACGCCCGAGGAACTGGCCCGGCAGCTGGTGGCGATTCAGTATGCCCGCAACGACCTGGCCTTTGCCCGGGGCATGTTTAGGGTGCGGGGCGATGTGGTGGAGATTATCCCGGTCAACGAGAACGACAACAGCCTGCGGGTGGAGTTTTTTGGCGAGGAAATCGAGCGCGTTTCGGAAACCGATATCACCACCGGCCGTGCCCTCCGGCAGCTGAATCACGCGGCGCTTTACCCCGCCACCCACTATGCCACAAGCCAGGCGGGGCTGGAGCGGGGCATCCTACAAATGGAGAAGGACCTGGAGGAGCGCATCAAGTATTTTGAGGGCGAAAACCGCCTGCTTGAGGCCCAGCGCATCGCCCAGCGCACCCGCTATGACATTGAGATGCTGCGGGAAATCGGCTTTTGCACGGGGATTGAGAATTACAGCCGGTATTTTGACGGACGAAGCCCCGGCGACCCGCCCTATTCGTTGCTGGACTATTTCCCCAAGGATTTTCTGTGTTTTATCGATGAATCCCACGTCACCGTGCCCCAGATCAGGGGCATGTACAACGGCGACCGGGCCAGGAAACTAAATTTGGTGGACTATGGCTTCCGCCTGCCCTCAGCGCTTGATAACCGGCCCCTCACCTTTACAGAATTTGAGGAGCGTATCCGGCAGGTGATCTATGTGTCGGCCACGCCCGGGCCCTTTGAGGCGGAGAACAGCAGCCAAACGGTGGAGCAGATTATCAGGCCCACGGGCCTGCTTGACCCCAAAATCGCCGTGCGCCCCGCCACGGGCCAGGTGGATGACCTGATTGGCGAAATCAAGGACACGGTGGACAAGGGCTTCAGGGTGCTGGTGACCACGCTGACCAAGGCCATGGCCGAGCGCCTGACCGATTACCTGCGTGACATGGGCACCCGGGTCAGGTATCTGCACTCTGACATCAAAACCATGGAGCGCATGGAGCTTTTACGGGATCTGCGCCTGGGTGCTTATGACGTGCTGGTGGGGATCAACCTCCTAAGAGAGGGGTTAGACCTGCCGGAAGTGGCGCTGGTGGCCATTTTAGATGCGGATAAGGAGGGTTTTCTGCGGTCAGAGACCAGTTTGGTGCAAACGGTGGGTCGCGCCGCCCGGAACACCGAGGGCCGGGTGATCATGTATGCTGATCAGCCCACCGATTCCATGATGCGCGCCATCTCCGAGACCAACCGCCGCCGGGCCATTCAGGAAAAATACAACCAGGCCAACGGCATCACGCCGGAGACCATCAACAACGCCGTCAGGGATTTGATCGCCATCGCTGAACAGACCCAGCAGGATGAGCGGGTGAAGCACCTGTCCGAGGAGGAGCGGGCCGCCATGAGCCTGTCCATCGAGGACCGGATGCTCTCCGCCGCCCGGAACCTGGACTTTGAGCAGGCGGCCAAGCTGCGCGACCAGCTCTTTGCCCTCAGGGGTGACGCGCCCATTGAGAAAAAACAGCCCCAGCCCGCGCGCAGGAAGCGGGCCAGGACGCGGAAATAGGAGGGGTTTATGCAGGTTGGGATCCATGTGTTGGTGATGCTGATGTTTGTGGGGTTGGGCATCGCTTTTTACAGGGGCAAGGCGCTTGATTTGGTGGCCGGCTACAACACCATGACCAAAGCCGAAAAGGCCAGGGTGGACCAGGCGGGGATGGGGAAATTCATGGGCAAGCTGATGTTTGCCATCGCCGGGTGCAACCTGGTGATGGCGCTGAGCCCGCTGCTGGGCAACATGCTGTTTTTGTGGCTGGGCATGGGGCTGATGATGGCCCTGGTGATCGGAGCGGTGATCTATGCCAACACGGGGGACCGTTTTCTCAGGAAATAAACTTTTCAAAATAGTTTTTCGGGATTCACGTTTTTGCCCGCTTGCAACCCATCGAATTTACAGAATATTAGAATTGACGCCCTGTTTATAAGCGAATTATGCATTTCCATCAGCCGTTTTCCCGTCGTTTGGACGGGTATTTTTGTTTTAATAGCCGGTTGCTATTAAGGAAGCGGAACGATTGACAGGGGTTTTGGCTGATGAAATATTATTATATTATTGACATGATTCTGCATTTTATGAGACAATAGCTAAAATATACATGTCGAGGAATCGACGAAGGAGGAGCCATGAAGTTTTCCAAACGGACCCCCCCTGTCGTCAGGCTGTTGATTTGCACAGCCTTGCTGATCACCCTCATGGGCCAGGTGGTGTTAGCAGCGCCGGCTGGTGAGAAAGTACCGGCGATCACCATCCTGAGCTCCCTTCCTGAAGCCAACATGGTCAACTACGAGATGTCCCAGGAGGCGGTGGAGGAGCTGCGCAAGCTGGGCGTTGAAGCCACCGCGCAGCCCACAGACTTTGCCGTGCTGCTGGACATCATCTATGGCGAGGCTTCCGACTACGATGCCTACACCATCGGCTGGTCCGGCCGGATTGAGCGGCTTGACCCGGACATGTTTATCCACTCCATCAACCACTCTGATAACGCCCTGCCCGGCGGCAACAACACCAACCGCTACCGCAACCCCGAGTTTGATGCCCTGGCCGATGCCCAGCGCCGGGAGATGGACATCAACAAGCGCCGGGAGATCGTGTTTGAGGCTCAGAAGATGCTGGCCGAAGATGTCCCCCATGTGACGCTGTACTCCCGTGCCACCATCCAGACCTACAACAAGGACAAGTTCACCGATGTCTTGAACCTCCCCGGCGAGGGCGTGTTCAACGAGTGGACCCCCTTCCAGGTGAAGCCCTTGACTGAGGACAAAATCCTGAAGGTGGCCAGCAACGTGAACATCGACGACATGAACCCGCTGAGCTCCAAGTCGGTCTATGGGTGGCGCAACCTGCGGCTCATCTATGACAAGCTGGTGCGCCTGTCGCCTGAAACTCAGCCCCAGCCCTGGGCGGCTGAGAGCTGGGACGTGGTGGCCGATGATGTGGTGGATGTGGTGCTGCGCTCCGGCATGACCTTCCACGACGGCAAGCCCGTGACGGTGGAGGATGTCAAGTTCTCCTACGAGCTGTTCATCAACGAGAAGAACGAGTACTTCGGCTCCTTCCTCTCCCCGATCAAGTCCATCGAGATCACCGATGAGAACACCGTCCGCTTCAACCTGAAGGAGCCCTATGCGCCCTTCATCACCAACACCCTGGCCCAGATTCCCATCCTGCCCAAGCATGTGTGGGAGGGCATTGAGAACCCCACCACCTACCCCAACCTGGAAGCGATTGGCTCCGGCCCCTTCAAGGTGGAGCACTTCCGCACGGGCGAGGAACTGGCGGTTTCCCGGTTTGAGGATTATTTCCAGCAGCCGCTGATTGACGGCTACATCTTCCAGATTTTCGCCGCCCCCGAGGGCGTCTTGACAGCGCTGGAATTGGGCACGGTGGACATGGTCTCCTACGACCTGGTGCCCGCCCACACCAACCTCATCAAGGAAAATGCCGGGGGCAAATACAGCCACCTGGAGCTCACCGAAGCGCCGGACATCGGCTTCTTCTACCTGGGCTTCAACATTGACCGGGCCCCCTTTAACAACAAGGCCTTCCGCATCGCCTTTGCCCACATCGTGGACTATGACCTGGCCATTGACGTGCACCTGGACGGCTATGGCGCCAGGGGCGGCGGCGGCCTGGTGATTGTGGAAGCCAACGAATTCTGGCACAACCCCGAAGTGCCGGTTTATGACAAATATGACCCTGACCGCGCCAAGGAGATTCTGGAAGAAGCCGGTTTCACCTGGGACAGCGCGGGCAACCTGTACATGCCTGCTGAGTAAGGCTTGGGAAGGAGCCATCCTTCCTGCCAATATTAAAGGGCGCGTCCTGGCAACGCACGCACCCCGCCGGGGCGCGCCCCTTTTGGATTTACCAACCCTGCCATTCTGTTGACAAGACCCATACCCCGGCCCCCCGCAAGGCTCTTGAAGCCCCGGCCTTGCCAGTACATGAGGTGGTGAGCAATTGTTTGGATATGTATTGAAACGGCTTTTGATCATGGTGTTGATGATCGTGTTGGTGTCCACCATGATCTTCTTCCTGTTCCGGGTGATGCCCGGTGACCCGACTGCCTTTTTGGTGGACCCTTCCATTACGCCGGAGGCCCGGGCCCAGATGCTCTCGCGCTATGGGCTGGACAAAGGGCTGTGGGATCAATACCTGATTTTCATGAAGGACCTGGCGCGGCTGGAGTTTGGCAGCTCCTACTTCTACAACCGCCCAGTGCTTCAGATCATCGGCGAAAAGCTGCCCGCTACCTTGATTCTGATGTTTTCCGCCATGGCGCTGGCCTACCTGATCGGCGTCCTCTTTGGCGCCTGGATGGCCTGGAGGCGGGGGTCACGGCTTGAGACCGGGGGGATCGTGTTTGTGCTGTTCTTCCGCTCGGCGCCCACCTTCTGGGTGGGGCTGATGGCCATCATCCTGTTTTCAGCAGGGTTGGGCTGGTTTCCCGCCCAGGGCATGCGCACGGTGGGCACCCCCAGCGGAAGCTTTGCCCAGATGTTCCTCAACTGGGATTTCCTGCACCACCTGATCCTGCCCAGCATTGTGGCGGCGCTGTATTTCATGGCGACGCCCCTGCTTGTGATGCGCAACTCGATGCTTGAGGTGCTGTCTGAGGACTATGTGGAGATGGCCCATGCCAAGGGCATCAAGCCCCGCAAGGTGCTCTTCCGCCACGCAGCCAGAAACGCGCTGCTGCCGGTGGTGACCTCGGGCGCTTTATTCATTGGATCGGCCATTGGCGGCCAGGTGCTTATCGAGGTGGTGTTCTCCTGGCCGGGGCTGGGGCGGGAGATTGTGACCGCTGTTACCCGGCGGGATTATCCCCTGGCCCAGGCCTGCTTCATCATCATCTCCACCACCGTCATGGTGATGAACCTGGTGGCCGACCTGCTGTATGCGGCGCTTGACCCCAGGATTTCCTACAAGGCGCTGAAGGGGTGAGAATGATGGAAAAAGTGAGCCGAGTGAAACGAAACGTGAACACCCAGAGCGTGTTCCATCAGTTTTTGAAAAACATCAGACGCGACAAACTGGCCATGGTGGGGGTTATCCTGCTGGTCTTCTTTGTGTTTGTGGCCATCTTTGCAAACTCCCTGGCCCCCCACGGCGCCAGGGACCGGCACTACAACGAAGCCCGCAAGATCCGCCGCCTGGAGCCACCCTCTTTAGCCCATCCCTTTGGCACCACCGATGTGGGCCGGGACATCTTCTCCCAGGTGATCCTGGGCACCAAGACCGCACTCACCGTGGGGGTGCTGGCGGCCATCCTGGTCACCGCCGTGGGATCGGTGGTGGGCATCGTGGCGGGGTATTACGGCGGGGTTGTGGATGTGATCATCATGCGCGTCGTGGACTTCTTCTACGCCATCCCCTTCATCCCCTTTGTGATTGTGCTGGCGGCGGTCACCAAGCCCAGCATGTGGAACATCATCCTGGCGGTGTCCATGCTCTCCTGGCGCACGGTGGCACGCCTTGTGCGCTCCCAGGTGCTGTCCATCTCCAAGCGCCCCTACATCAAAGCCGGGCGCGTGGCTGGCGCCAGCGATTTACGGCTGATGTTCAAATACATCCTGCCCAATGTGGTGCCGCTGATCCTGCTGGAGATGGCCTTCATGGTCAACTGGGCCATCACCGCGGAGGCCTCCATCGCCTTTTTAGGCTTTGGGGATCCCAACGTGCCCAGCTGGGGTCAGATCCTGCACATCGCCTCCTCCACCGGCAACGCCCGGGTGGCCTGGTGGTGGGTGCTGGCCCCCGGCATGGCGATTGTGCTCCTGTTGATGTCCATCTTCTTTGTGGCTCGGGCCCTGGAAGAGGTGGTTGACCCAAGGCTGAGGAGGCGCTGAGAATGACACTGCTGGAAGCGAAAAATATCTCCATTGAGTATAAAACCGAGGCCGGTGTCCTGCGCGCGGTGGAGGACGTATCCTTTTCACTGGCGGTGGGCGAAAGCCTGGGCCTGGTGGGGGAGTCCGGCTGCGGGAAGACCACCCTGGCCAAGTCCATCATCCGCCTCCTGGCCAAAAACGGCCGGATCAGCCAGGGGCAGATGCTGTTTAAGGGGCAAGACCTGGTGAAGCTGAGCGACGAGGAAATCAGAAAGCTGCGGCTCAAGGAAATCGCCATGGTCTCCCAAAGCGCCATGAACGCCTTGAACCCGGTCTACACCGTGGGGGATCAGCTCATCGAGGGCATCTGCGCCCACACCACCCTGTCCAGGAAGGCGGCCCATGCCCGGGCGGTGGAGGTGTTCAAAATGGTGGGGCTGGAGGAAAAACGCCTGCGCAGCTACCCCCACCAGATGTCAGGTGGCATGAAGCAGCGGGCCATCATCGCCATGGCCTTAACGCTGGACCCGGCGCTGATCATCGCCGATGAGCCCACCACCGCCCTTGATGTGGTGGTGCAGGACCAGATCCTTCAGCAGATCATCCAGCTGAAAAAGGCCATCAACGGCTCCATGATCCTCATCACCCACGACATCTCGGTGGTGAGTGAAACCTGTGAGACCATCATCGTCATGTATGGTGGGAAGATCATGGAGCAGGCGCCCACCAAGGTGTTTTTCAAGCAGCAGGTGCACCCCTATTCCCTGGGGCTGAACAACGCCTTTCCCAGCATCACGGAAATTGGGGAGCAGCTTATCTCCATCCCCGGCGCCCCGCCCAACCTGCTGGAACAGCAGGCCGGCTGCCGATTTCAGGCGCGCTGCCCCTTTGCGGATGACACATGCCGGAAGGAGCAGCCCCCCCTCGCTCCCGTGGGGGAGGGGCACCTCTCCGCCTGCCACTACAACTACAAGGCTGATTATTTCCGCCAGGAGAGCAAAAAGCCCCAGACCTGGCAGGCCGTGGCCCGCCGCATCGAGGCGGAAGGCATCCAGAAAGGAGGCGCCTGATGGACAACCCCATCATCCAGATCAAGGATTTGAGCAAGGTTTTTCCCGTGCCCCGGGGGCTCCGGGATGTGCTGGAGGGCCGCCGCCAGGCGGTGAAGGCCATTGACGGCATCAGCCTGAACATCGCCAAAGGCGAAATCATTGGCCTGGCGGGGGAGAGCGGCTCGGGCAAGACCACCACCGGGGAAATCCTGGTGCGCCTGCAAAAGGAGACCAGCGGCAGCATCACCATCGACGGGCACCCGCTGGATGGCAGCGGCAAGAAGCTGCAAAAGCAGTTCCGCCGGGAAGTGCAGATGATCTTCCAGGACCCCTATGAGACCCTCAACCCCCGCTTCAACGTGTTTGAGACCATCGCCGAGCCGCTGAAGATCCATGGCGAGCGGGATCAGCAGGTGATCAGAGACCGGGTGATCCAGGCGCTGGAAATCGCGGAGCTGCGGCCTGCCCAGCAGTATATGCACCGCTACCCCCACGAGCTTTCCGGCGGCCAGCGCCAGCGGGTGGCCATTGCCCGGGGTGTTGTGATTGGCCCCAAAATCCTGGTGGCGGATGAGCCGGTGTCCATGCTTGACGTGTCCATCCGGGCGGATATTTTAAACCTCTTAAAGCGCCTTAGGGAGCAGATGGGGCTTACCATGCTCTACATCTCCCATGACCTGTCCACCATCAAATACCTGTGCGACCGCATCGCCATCATGTATCTGGGCAAGATCATGGAGATTGGCCCGGTGAATGAGGTGATTGCCAACCCCGTCCACCCCTACACCCAGGTGCTGCTCTCGGCTGTCCCCGTGGCCGACCCGGACCATGTCAAAAAGCGCATCCTGATTGATGACGAAACCCCCGACCAGATCAACCTGCCCCCCGGCTGCCGGTTTAGCCCCCGCTGCCCCTTTGTGCAGCCTGCGTGCGCCAGCTGCGACCACACCATGCGTGAGGCCGGGGAAAACCACTTTCACGCCTGCCTGTTTACCCGAGAAGAGCAGCGTACTGAATGCAATCATTAACGCTTTGATGAGCCGGTCTTTTTTCGCCTTCTCTGTGCGTTAACTCATTCATTCAGCATTGATAAAAGAAATAATGGATAAAGTGCGGGATGTCGTTGCATTTGCAACGGCATCCCTTTGCTTTGCCGGGTATACTGGCATCGTAACGTTAGGAATGACTAACCTTGAAGATAACAGGAGGGAAAACCATGAGCGCACACATCAACAACCGGGAGCAACCCCAAGACCCGCAGTCCTTCCGCAAGGAAAAGCTGAAGGAGATCATCGCACGCCTCCACGAGGGCCACACCGTGGAGCAGGTGAAGGGCGAGTTTGAAAAGGTGTTTGGCGAGGTTTCTGCCGAGGAGATCTCCCAGGCCGAGCAGGCGCTGATCAACGAGGGCATGCAGGTGGAGGAGGTGCAGAAGCTCTGCGACGTCCACGCCGAGGTCTTTAAAGGCTCTATCACCCAAATTCATCAGCAGCCCACCACAACCCGCCCCGGCCACCCCATCCACACCCTCAAGGCCACCAACAACGCGCTGCGGGCGCTGATCGCGCAGATCCGGGGCCTCATCGGCAAGGCTGACGGCGCCTCCATCGAAGCCCTGCGGCAAAAGGCCCTGAAGCTGGCAGAGATCGACAGCCACTACAAGATCAAGGAAAACCTGCTCTTTCCCTATATGGAAAAATATGGCGTCACAGCCCCGCCCAAGGTGATGTGGGGCGTGGACGACGAGATCAGGGCTGAAATTAAAGACGCCATCGCTGACATCGCCCACGGCAAGGCTGAAAAGCTGGAAGCAGTCACCATCCGGCTTGAGGACATGGCTTTCAAGGAGGAGCACATCCTGCTGCCCATCCTGGTGGAAAAGCTGCACGAGGACGAGTGGCAGCAGATCGCCCAGGATGCGCCGGAGTTTGGCTTTTTCCTCATTGATCCTCCCCCCGCCTTCCCTTTGCATGACCGGACACCCGCCCGGGGCGAGGCCCAGGCCGAGGGCCGCTTCACCCTGCCCACCGGCAGCTTTAATGCTGAGGAGCTCACCGCCATTTTCAACACCCTGCCCCTGGACATCACCTTTGTGGACGCGGATGACCGGGTGCGCTTCTTCTCCCAGACGGCTGACCGGGCCTTCCCCCGCACGGTGTCGGTGCTGGGCCGCAATGTCTCCAACTGCCACCCGCCTGCCAGCGTCCACATCGTGGAAAGCATTGTGAATGACTTCAAATCAGGCAAAAAAGACCACGAGGATTTCTGGATTGGCATGGGGGAAAGGCTCATCCACATCCGCTACTTTGCCCTGAGAAGCCCTGAGGGCAAATACCTGGGCGTGGTGGAAACCACCCAGGACATCGCCCCGCTCAAGGGGATCACCGGAGAAAAGCGGCTGCTCTCTGAAAGCTGACAAGCATAAACAAGCCAAAAACAAGCGTTCCTTTGACAGAAGGGACGCTTTCCTTATACACTGGCTGCATTGCTTTCAAGGAGGCCCCCATGCAGCACCTGCGCATTCCCAAGGGCTACACGCCGTGGCTGAACCTGTACGAGACCCAGGAGGCCATCGCCCTGATCAAAACCACCTTCACGGATTTTCTCTCCAAAGCGCTGAACCTCAAAAGGGTGTCCGCGCCGCTGTTTGTGCTGGAGGACAGCGGCCTTAACGATGACTTAAGCGGCGTGGAACGCCCGGTGGCTTTTGACATCCCTTTTTCCCGGGTGCAGGCCCAGGTGGTGCACTCCCTGGCCAAGTGGAAGCGCCAGGCGCTGGGGCAATACGGCTTCCCCATGGGGGAGGGGCTGTATACCGACATGAACGCCATCAGGCGGGATGAGACGCTTGACAACCTCCACTCCATCTACGTGGACCAGTGGGACTGGGAAAAGGTGATCGCGCCAGAGGAGCGAAGCATGGAGACGCTCAAGGATGCCATGCAAAACATCGTCACCGCCATCATCTGCACCTATGATTTATTGAAGTGGAAATACCCCCGGCTGCCGCTGAAGTTCAAGCACGATGTGCGCTTTGTCACCACGCAGGAACTGGAGGACCGCTGGCCTGACCTCACCCCCAAACAGCGGGAGGAGAAGACCACCCGGGAATACCGCACCTGCGGCATTCTGCAGATCGGCGGGAAGCTCAAATCCGGCCAGCCCCATGACGGCAGGGCCCCTGACTATGACGACTGGACCATGAACGGTGACATCCTCTTCTGGCATGAGCCGCTGGGCTGCGCGATGGAACTTTCCAGCATGGGCATCCGCGTGTCCCCCGATGCGCTGGACCGTCAGCTGCGGGAGAGTGGCTGTGACCACCGCCGCTCCTACCCCTTCCACCAAGCTCTTTTGGCGGGGCACTTGCCCATCACCATGGGCGGGGGCATCGGCCAAAGCCGCATGTGCATGCTGCTGCTGGGCAAAGCCCACATCGGCGAGGTGCAGTCCTCCTACTGGGATGAGGCGACCCGGACCCGGTGCCGGGATGGCGGGATTGTGCTGCTTTGAGTGATATGGTGTGCTGTATTTCCGGCAAGCTGCCTTACTCCGCACCCTCCCCGTGCCTCTCCCGGATCATCCGGTCGATGGCCTTGGCGGCGTCCTTGCCGGCGCCCATGGCCAGGATGACGGTGGCGGAGCCGGTGACCACGTCACCCCCCGCGTAGACCTTTTCCCGTGAGGTGAGGCCGTCGGGGCCATCCACCACGATGCCGCCCCATTTGTCGGTGGAAAGCCCCGGGGTGGTGAGGCGGATGAGGGGGTTTGAGGAGGTGCCCAGGGCCATGATGACCACATCGGCGGCCAGCTCATACTCGCTGCCGGGCTGCTCAATGGGACGCCTGCGGCCGGAGGCGTCCGGCTCACCCAGGGCCATTTTGATGCATTCCAGGCCGCGTACCCAGCCTCTGTCGTCGCCCAGGATCTGGACGGGGTTGGTCTGCAGGTGGAAGACGATGCCCTCCTCCTGGGCGTGGTGCACCTCTTCAGCACGGGCGGGCAGCTCCTTCATGCCGCGGCGGTAGACGATGGAGACGTCCCCGGCGCCCAGGCGCTTGGCGCAGCGCGCGGCGTCCATGGCCACGTTGCCCCCGCCCACCACCGCCACATGCCGGCCCCTGAGGATGGGGGTGAGGCTGTTTTCCTCGTAGGCCTTCATGAGGTTGATGCGGGTGAGGTATTCGTTGGCGGAGTAGACACCCTTGAGCGACTCCCCGGGGATGCCCATGAAGCGGGGAAGCCCGGCGCCCGAGGCGATGAACACCGCCTCAAAGCCCATTTCCAGCAGCTCGTCGATGGTGAGGGTTTTGCCGATAACGGTGTTGAGCATGACCTCAACCCCCAGACGGGAGAGCGCGTTCACCTCCGCCATCACGATGTCCTTGGGCAGGCGGAACTCGGGGATGCCATAGGTGAGGACCCCGCCTGGCAGGTGCAGCGCCTCAAACACGGTGACAGCATAGCCCATCCGGGCCAGCTCCCCGGCCGCAGTGAGGCCGCCGGGGCCCGCGCCCACCACGGCCACTTTGTGGCCGTTGGGCGTGGGCTTGGGCGGAAGCTCGCAAGCGTTCTCCCGGTGCCAATCGGCGGCGAAGCGCTCCAGGCGGCCGATGGCCACAGGCTCTCCCTTCAGGCCCCGGACGCAAAGCTCCTCGCACTGGGTCTCCTGGGGGCACACCCGGCCGCAGACCGCGGGCAGGGCGCTGGCTTCATTGAGGATGCGGAAGGCAGCTTCAAAATCCCCCTGGGCGATTTGATCAATAAAGCCGGGGATATCAATGGCCACCGGGCAGCCGGCCACGCAGGGCTTGTGCTTGCAGGACAGGCAGCGCCGGGCCTCCTCCACGGCCATCTCCGCCGTGTAGCCCAGGGCCACCTCTGTAAAATTGCGGTTGCGGGTGTGGGCATCCTGGGTGGGCATATCCACTTTGGTTTTAGACATATTGCGCGCCATGTTATTGATCCCCCTGGGCGAGCAGGTGGCAGGCCTCCTCGCGTTCCCTTTTCTCAAACTCCTCATAGATGCGGTTGCGGCTGATGACCTCGTCAAAGTCCACCTCGTGGCCGTCAAAATCAGGCCCGTCCACGCAGGCGAATTTCACCTGGCCGCCCACCGTCAGCCGGCAGCCGCCACACATGCCGGTGCCGTCCACCATGATGGGGTTCATGGACACCACGGTCTTGACGCCGTATTTTTTGGTGAGGAGGCTGACATACTTCATCATCACCAGGGGCCCGATGGCGATCACCTCGTCATATTGATGCCCTTCTTTGATGAGGGCCTCCAGCGCGTCTGTCACCAGGCCGTGGGAGCCATAGGTGCCGTCATCGGTCATGACCTTGAGAAGGTCAGAGACGCGGGCAAAGTCTTCTTCCATGAACACCAGGTCACGGCTGCGGAAGCCGATGATGCTGTGCACGACGCTGCCCTGGTCATGGAGCTGGCGGGCCACCGGAAAGGCGATGGCACAGCCCACGCCGCCGCCCACCACACAGGCTTTTTTGATTCCCTCTGTCTGGGTGGCGCTGCCCAGAGGGCCCACAAAGTCGTGCAGGCTTTCGCCCTGGTTGAGCGTATCCAGCTCCATCGTGCCCGCGCCCACCACCTGGTAGACGATGCTGACCGTGCCCACCTCCGGGTCCTGGTCGTGGATGGTGAGGGGGATGCGCTCGGAATGCTCCTTGGCCCGCAGAATGATGAACTGCCCCGCTTTGGCCTTTCGGGCCACCAGGGGCGCATGGATCACCATGCGGGACGCGTTGCCGGACAGGGCGGTTTTTTCCAGGATTTTATATTGTTGCAAGGCGAGATTCCTCCTATGTCATGCTGGGGTGTTTTTTAGCATCTGGGCACGCTGGCGGTGATCGGGCATGAGGGACGCCAGCACCCGGTAAAAGGCGGGGGAGTGGTTGAGCTGCTTCAAATGCGCCACTTCATGGGCCACCACATACTCGATGGCGGGCAGCGGATAGCGCATCAGCCTCCAGGAAAAGCACAATCCGCCCTTCCCGTTGCAGCTGCCAAAGCGCTTTTTGGCGCTGGTGATCTTCACATACCGGGGTGTGACCTGGAGCTGGCCGGCATAGCGCGCCACCAGCGCCGGGAGCATTTCCCGCGCCCTGTCCTTTAGCGCCGCCTCCTCAAGAGGCGTGGCCTCCGGCATCAGGCGGCGGGGCTTTTCCAGATGCTTGGCGATCCAGCCCCGCTTTGAGGTGACAAAGCGCTGGATATCAGCGGCTGACAGCCGCTGGGGGGCGCGCACGATGACCTCTCCCTCGGGGGTGACCTCCAGGGACAGGGTGCGGCGGGCGCTTCTGATCAGGCGGTAGTCAGCCATCAAAAAAGGCGGCGCGGATCATCCGCTCAACCGCCGCTTCTTCCCAGGAGGGAACGCGCCTTGCCCGCCAGCCTGCCAGGCAGGGTGCGGGAGCGCTTCAGCGCCATCTCAGCCGCCAGGGCGCTGCGGCGGTATTCCCGGTTGTCAGGCTCCAGGCGCACAGCGCTCCGCCAGGCCTGATGCGCCGCCAGATGATCCCTGAGGCCTAAGAGGGTCTCCCCCTGGAGGGCATACCACTCGGCATCCTTGCTCTCAGCGCGGCTTAGCTGGAACAGCGCCATGTCATACTGCCGGCGGGCCAGCAGGCTGCGCGCCCAGTATTTGGCCTGGGCCACTGGCAAGGCGGGGGAGGCGGTGTGCCTGGACTCTGCCAGCTTCAGGCACTGGGCATAGGCCAGGTTGATGCTGATCAGCTCCCTCTGGCCATCCTGCTGCTGCTGCGGGTCCAGGAAGCTATCCGGATGGCAGGTTTTGACCAGCTTCCGGTAAGCGCTGCGGATGGCGGCTTCGTCAGCGTCGGGCTTAAGCCCCAGGCGCTCAAAGGCGGTTTGCATCGCCGTTACTCTCCTCAGGGTCAAGGGGGGCGCGGGAAATCCTGGCCCCCAGGTCACCCAGCTTGCTCTCCAGGTGCTCATAGCCCCGGGTGATGTTCCCCGGGTTGTAGACCTCGGTGACCCCCTGAGCCATGAGGCCAGCGATGACCAGGGCCGCCCCGCCCCTGAGGTCAGAAGCATAGACCGGGGCGCCGTGGAGCTCCGGCACCCCCTCAATATGCGCCACGCGGCCGTTAATGACCGCCTTGGCACCCATTTTGCGCATCTCATCCAGGTGCTTGAAGCGGGATTCGAAGATGTTCTCGATCACCTCGCTGGTGCCCATGGCCCGGGTTAAAAGGGCGCTCATGGGCTGCTGGAGGTCGGTGGGGAAGCCGGGGTATTCCTGGGTGGACAGCCGGATGGCCCGGTGCCCCTGGCGGAGGTTCACGGTGATGACGTCATCCTGGCTGGTCACCATGACGCCCATCTCAAGCAGTTTGGCTGTGAGCGCCTCCATATGGGTGGGGATGCAGCCGTGCAGCGCCACGTTCCCCCGGGTGGCCGCGGCGGCGATCATCAGGGTGCCGGCCTCAATCTGGTCGGGGATGACGGTGTAGCTGCCGCCACCCATTTTGCTGGTGCCTCGGATGCGGATGGTGTCCGTCCCCGCGCCCCTGACCCGGGCGCCGATGCGGTTTAAGAAGTTGGCGGTGTCAACGATGTGGGGCTCCCGGGCGCAGTTGGTAAGAACGGTGTCCCCCTCAGCACGGGAGGCGGCCAGCATCACGTTGATGGTGCCGCCTACGGTCACCATGTCGAAGTTGATGTGGGCGCCTTTGAGCTTGCCCTCCAGCACGATCATGCCATTTTCGTCCTTGATGGTGGCCCCCAGGGCTTTAAAGCCCTTCAGGTGCTGGTCAATGGGCCGGCTGCCCAGATCGCATCCACCGGGATAGCCCACCTCAGCCCGCCCATAGCGGCCCAGGAGGGCCCCCATCAGGTAATAGCTGGCGCGCATGCGCTGGCTGTAGGAAAAGGGCACCGTCAGGGAATTGACCCCGGTGGGGTCAACGGCCATCTGTTTTTGCTCCGGGTGCCATTCCACCTTGGCGCCAAGGTGCTTCAAAATGCGATATAAAACCCGGATATCTTCGATAGCCGGGAGGTTCTCGATGACGCAGGGGCGGCCGGCCAGCAGCACCGCCGGGACCACCGCCAGGGAGGTGTTCTTGCCGCCGGAAACCTGGGTTTCACCCTTTAGCTCCCGGCCGCCGTCAATCACCAGTTTGTAATCAGGCATCCAACCCTCGTCCTCCTTGGTCGTTCGCCAAAGTATAACATAGCCGGGAATTGAATGTAAAGGCGGTGAAAAGCCGTGATATTGTCATTAATGCCAGGGTTTTACAGCGAATCGGGCTGTTTTGACAGGGCGTTTCTCACCTGCTGCTGCAGCACCGGCACCAGCTCCTGCTCAAACCAGGGGTTTGCCGCCAGCCACCTGAAATTGAGCGGTGAGGGGTGTACGATGGGGAAATAGTCGGGAAGATAGGCCTGATAGTTGTGCACGGTTTGGGTGAGGTTTGCCTGGCGGCGGCTTCCCAGGTAGTGCCGCTGGGCGTACTGGCCCACCAGCAAGGCCAGGCGCAGGTCTGGCATCAGCGCCATGAGCCGGTCATGCCACAGGGGCGCAAAATCCCGCCGGGGCGGGATATCCCCCGATTTGCCCTTGCCCGGATAGTAAAAATCCATGGGCAGGTGGGCGATCTGCTCCGGATCCCGGAAGGTGGCCTCATCCACCCCCATCCACCGCATCAGGCGCTGGCCGCTGGCGTCATCCCAGGCCAGACCCGCTGTTTGCGCCCGGATGCCCGGGGCCTGGCCGATCACCACCAGGCGGGCCCTGGGGCCAGCCACAAACAGGGGCTGGTAGCCCTGCGCCAACAGCGCCTGGTTGCTGGGGTGGTGGGCGATTTCCTGGCGGATGGCTTCAATCCGCTCATCCATCGGCGTTCTCCCGCGGGTAGGTGATGTGGGTGCCGTCCACCACCGCAAAGGGGGTGAGGCTGTGGGCTTTGGTGGTGGTTTGGTCCATGATGTCAAGCACGGTTGCTCCGCGCACCGTGAGCGCATCCGCCACCAGGGAGCGGTGGCAGCGCCAGGGCAGGGCCTCGGCGCACATGATGGCGGTGGGCTTTTCCGCAGCGTAGCGCATCAAGGTGTCGATGCCCTCCTTGAAAGCCGCGGTCTGCATATAGTCCGCGTAGCTGCGGAAGGAGGCGTTGCGCCAGCCCAGGTTAAAAGACGCCCCGGTCGGGTGCCGCAGGCCGCCCAGGGATTTCATATGGATATACTCGATGTGGTTTTCCGGCATGGACATGATGAGCGCGCTTTGCTCATACTGCGGGTTGAAGCGGGAGCGCGGGATGGAGCGAATATCCACCAGACGCGTGACGCCGTTGGCCCGGAGCATCCTGACAAAGAGTTCAAGCGGGTGGGTGGAGTGGCCGATGGTATAGATGTCAAGCATCGCAGGGGGCTACCATGCCGTGGCGCAGCAGCAGCATCACCTCGTCCACCACCTTTTCCAGGTCCGCGTTCTTGTCAAAAAACACGTATTTGAGGCCGATGAAGTTGGCAATGCCCATGAGGACATAGGCCATCACCGTGGTGTCCATCCGGGTCAGTTCCCCCTGGGCCTCATCCAGCTGGGTTTTGTAGCGCCGGGCGAAGGTCTCGTAATAATCCACAAACAGCCGGGGGTTGATATAGAGGGATTCCCAGATGATGTTGTACATATGGGGTTTGCGCCTGACGTGGAGCAGGAAGGCCAGAAGCCCGGCCCGTTCGATCTCAAGTCTGTCGGTCAATCCCTTGGTGTGCTGGGCGATGTTCCGCCTGATATGGTGGCCATACTGCTGGAGCAGGTGGCAATAGAGGGAGTATTTGTCCTCAAAGTAAATGTATATGGTGCCCGGGGCCACCTTGGCCCTGAGGGCAATGTCATTGATGCCGGTGTTGTAATAGCCCTTGCGGCCAAACTCGGTCTCCGCCGCCCGGATGATCCGGTTCATGGTGGTCTGGCCCCGGGCCGTCTTGGGGCTGGTGGTGGACATCGGGCGATGTTCCCTCCTTGGCATTTGATGGGGGAATTGTAGGGGAATGGCCATGGGGTGTCAAACCCTGAGCTTAGGGGATGGGGATTTCCCTGCGATAGTCAAACCAGCCCATGGCAAGGGCGGTGAACAATTCCGGCCGCTCCAGAAACAGGACGTGGCCGGTGGCGGGGAGCGTGATCAGTTCAGCCCCGGGGATGGCCTGAGCGATGCGCCGGTTCTCCCAGGGCATCATCACCAGGTCCTCCTCTGGCGCCAGCACCAGGGTGGGGCAGGAGATCCGGCCGATGCGCTCCCGCAGGTCAAAATCCATGATGGAGCGGATCAAACGCCCCATGCGGGCCAGGAAATCCGGGTTGTTGAAGACGCTTGCCTCCAGCAATTCCCGCCTGTGCGCCATCCAGGGCGCCTGGTTGCGCTGGAAGGTGGCGCCATAAAACAGCGGGATGGTGGCGGTGTAGAAGGCCTGGGGGCTGGCTGTGGCGTGCAGCCAGGACTCGCACATGTCCCGGAACAGCGGGTCAGTCCAGGCGCGGGTGGCCGCCAGCAGCAGCCTGTCCACCCGGCCTGGCGCGTCACAGGCCAACTGCAACGCCAGCGCCCCACCATAGGAGGTGCCCAGCACCGACACGCGCGCAAGCCCCAGATGATCGAGGAAGGCCTGGAGCATGGCTGCCTGATCTGCCATCCGGTAGCCCTCCGGGAAGGCGGCGCTTTTGCCCTGGTCCATCAGGTCGATGAGGATCAGGCGGTGGTTTTGGGAGAAGGGCGCTATAAATGGTGCCCAGGACTCCGTCGACATCATGACGCCGTTGAGCAGCAGCAGCGGGTGCCCCTGGCCCTGCTCCTGGTAGTGAATGTCCTTGCCCTGGTATGTGAAGATCATGCTCGCTCCTTTCAGGGGAGGGCGATGGCCTCCCGGTGGCTTAAAAAGCCGGTGAGCAGCGCCGTGAACAGGTCAGGGCGCTCGTAGAAGGCGGCATGCCCGGTTTTGGGCAAGAGCACCAGCTGGGCGTTTGGCAGATGATCCGCCAGATAGGCCTGCTCCTCAGGCGGGGTGATATGATCCTGCTGGGAGGAGATGAGAAGCACCGGGCAGGTGATGGCGTGGAGCTGGCCGGTCACGTCATGGCTCTCCGCCGAGCGGGTGAGCCGGGCCATGCGCGCCTGAAAATCAGCGCTGGCAAAAGCGGTGCCGGTCAGGAGGTTTTTGCGGTTCTCCATCCACTGGGCTTTTCTGTCGTAAAAGGCCGGGCTGTAGATGACCGGGATGGTGGTGGCATAGTAGGCCCGGGGGTTGCCCCCGGCCAGGATCCAGGCATCGCCGATCTCCTTGAGCCAGGCATTGGTGCGGGCCACGGTGTTGGCCAAGACCATCCGGCCCACCAGGTCCGGCCGGGCGGCCGCCAAATTCAGCGCCACCTCGCCCCCATAGCTGGTGCCAAAGATATCCACCTGGCTGAGGCCCAGGTGGGCGATCAGCGCCTCCAGCATCAGGGCCTGGCGGGCGATGGGAAAATCCTTCTCCATCGCCTCAGACTGGCCCTGGTCCAGCAAATCCACCAGGATGGGCTGGCTTCCGCCTTTCTGGATGGCCTCAAGGAAGGGCGCCCAGGACTTGGTGGACATCATGATGCCGTTGAGCATGAGCAGCGGGCGCCCCTGGCCCACCACCTCGTAATGGACGGACTTTCCCTCAAACAGGAAAGCGCTCATCGGTCAAACAGCAGGCCGAGCTCGTGGGCCTGGCGGCGCAGCTCCTCGCGGAACTTGGGGTGGGCGATGGAGATGAGCAGCTCCACCCGCTCCCTGATGTTGGTGCCCCGCAGGCGCACCACGCCATACTCGGTGACCACGTAGTCCACCTCGTTGCGGGAGAGGGATACGGCGGCGCCGGGCTTGAGCTGGGGCACGATCTTGGAGATCTCCTCCCGCTCACCGGTCTGGGGGTTTTTCACCATGGCGGTGGAGTAAAGGCAGATGAAGCTGCGCCCATTCTTGGACTTCTGCGCCCCGGCGGCGGTGTCGGTCTGGCCGCCGGTGCCGGAGAACTGGGTGGAGCCGATGGATTCGCTGGCGCACTGGCCGGTGAGGTCGATCTCCATGGTGGAGTTGATGGACACCATGTTGTCATTCTGGGCGATCACATAGGGGTCATTGGTGTAGGACCCGGCCAGAATCTCAACCGAGGGGTTGTCATGGGCAAACGCGTATAGTTCTGGGGAGCCCATGATGAAGGTGCAGACCATCTTGCCGTTCTGGGGCTGCTTTTTGCGCCCGGTGATGACCCCGGCCTTGGCCAGTTTCATCATGTTGGTGGTGAGCATCTCGGTGTGGATGCCCAGGTCCTTCTTGTCATACAAGGTGTCGGCGATGGCGTTTGGCATGCCGCCGATACCCAGCTGGATGCAGTCGCCATCCTGGATGTAGGGGGCCACCAGGCTGCCGATGGTCCGGTCCTTCTCCGTGGGCTCCACATCCGGCAGCGCCGGCACGGGGTAGTCCACCTCAATCAGGTGATCCACCTCGTCCAGCCGCACAAAGGCGTCGCCAAAGGTGCGGGGATAGTTGGGGTTGATCTCAAGGATCACGCGGTCGGCGGCCTTGATCATCTGCATCTCGTAGGTGTTGGACAAAGAAAGGCTGATGTTGCCGTGGGCGTCGGGCATGGCGGCCACCCCCACGAAGATGTTGGGCCTGCGGTGATCAAGCCGCCTGGTGGCGGCGAAGTGCAGATAGTTGGGCACAAAGGAGGTGTTGCCGTTGTGGTGGGCCTTGCGGGTGGCGGGGCTGTAAAACCAGCTGTCATGCAGGAAGGCGTGGCGGTATTGGGGGTCATTGAAGCAGGGATAATCCCCCATGGGCAGACAGGTGGAGATGGTGACATCCCGGAGCCTGTCCGCAGCGGTGTGCAGGTGGCTGAAGAAGGCGCCCGCGGTGGAGCAGCCAAGGCCGGTGACGATGTAGTCTTCCGACTGAACCATGTCAACCGCCTGCTGGACGGTGATGAGCTTGTCCTTGTAGTTCATGGTGTTTCTTACCCCCTATGTCCTGACATATTATTCTTGCTTGTGCCATCCCTGGCCTCATGCGGCCGGAGCTGACATGGGGGAGGGCGCCCGGAGGCGCCCCCCTTGAAGCTGGCGAGGATTATTCGCCCAGCAAATCGCCAATGGACTTCATACCGTCAACCGTCACAAAGGCCAGGGTGGGGTCGGTGTAGCCCTTAACATACTTGGCAAAAGCCATGCCGTCAAGGCCGATGCGCTGCCCGGCGGAGTAGTCAACGCCGCCGGAAATCGGCACGTTGATGCGCTCGGATTCCATGGCCTCCAGGAAAGCTTCCCGGGTGACTTCCTTATCGGCCAGGCGGTTGATGCCCTCCATGAACACGTTGACCGCGATGAAGGAGGACATGGAGTAGGCGGAGACGCTGTAAGCGTTGAAATCATCCTGGGAGATGTAGCCTTTCTCAAGGCCCCAGCGCAGCACTTCGGCAAACTGCTTGATGTCGTTTGCCTGGCGCTCGGTCTGGGCTTCCGGATCGATCACCACCCAGGCGCCGCCGTAGATGTCGCTGGTGTCCTTTTCATTGGCCAGATCGGTGGGGATGTTGCTGGGGGCGATGTTCACGTAGGACACGATGCTGGGGATGCCGCGGGTGGCGGGGTTGGACTGCATGGCGGTGTAGATGGGGTTGAAGTAGGCCTGAAGCCCACCGATGATGACCACATCAGCGCCTTCCAGCTGGGCAACCTGGCTGGTGAGCTCGTCTGCCACCTGGGAGTTGACCTTCACATACACCACCTCGGGGCGCTTGTCCTTGGGGATCAGGTCAAACTGCAGCTTCACACCGGATTCAATCTGGGTGCCGGAGTCATCAGCGGAGAAGATGACGCCCACTTTTTTGACGGCCTCAACGCCGCTGTCCTTGATGCCGGGCATATTCATGGCGCGCAGCAGCATGATGCGGCCTTCGGTGATGTAGATGGGCTGCACGGGGAAGGTGTAGCGCTGGTTGCCTTCGGCAGGGAGGTAATACTGAAGCGCAGAGCCGGTGCCCCAATACACGGAGGGGATGCCTTCTTCCACGATGTACTCCTGGGAGGAGGCGATGTTCCAGGTGCCCAGGTTGCCAACCAGCGCAAAGACCTTGTCATCCTCCACCAGTTTTTGCATGTAGATCAGGCCCTGGGCGCCGTCGGTGCCGTCGTCATAGGCGGTGTGGTCCAGGTAATAGCCCAGGCCGTCAGCGCCCTTGACGATGCCGCCCATCGCCTCGTTGATGTAGCGGACAAAGAGCTTGTAGAACTGGCTGTAGGGCACGCCTACGCCGGCAACGGCACCGGTTTCGCACATAACCGAACCGATCTTGATGGTGCCCTTGTACTTCACGCCTTCTTTTTCCAGGGGTTTGGTGTCCACGCCGGTTTCTGCCAGGGCGCTGATGGCGACCACCGACAGGAGCATGGCGAGAACCAGAGCCAGGGATAGAATTTTCTTCATGGTAACTCTCCTTTTTTGGTTTCCTTTGTTTTTTATCAAACGCGGTCTTCCGCGCTCAATGCGGTTATATCAGGCCTTCTGGCCGCCCAGGTAGGCCTCCACCAGGGTTTCGTTGTGGATGAGCTCATCCGCCGGGCCCTGCATGGACACATGCCCCAGCTCAAGCACATAGGCATAGTCGGCGATTTTCAGGGTCTGGAAGGCGTTTTGCTCCACGATCAGGATGGTGTTGCCCGCCTTTTTCAGCTGCTGGATGATGGCGAAAATATCCCGGATAATCAGCGGCGCCAAGCCCAGGCTGGGCTCGTCCAGCAGCAGCACCTGGGGGGAGGCCATCAGCGCGCGGCCGATGGCCAGCATCTGCTGTTCGCCGCCAGAGAGGGTGTTGGCCTGCTGCTTGCGGCGCTCCTTGAGGATGGGGAAAAGGCTGTACACCTTGTCGAAATTCTCCCGGGTCTGCTGATCCTTGCTTTTTCCTGGCTGGTTTTTCAGGCCGTAGGTGCCCACCAGCAGGTTTTCCTCGGTGGTCAGCCCCTGGAGAATCAGCCGCCCCTCCGGGGACTGGATGACCCCCAGCTCAGCGATTTTATAGGGGTACATGCCCAGCAGCTCTTTGCCGCCGCCCAGCACAATGCTGCCTGATCTGGCTTTGACAACGCCTGAGATGGTCCTGAGCAGGGTGGACTTGCCAGCGCCGTTGGCGCCCAGAATGGCCACGATGCTGCCCTCTTGGACCGCAAGGCTCACGTCCTTGAGCGCCTCAATCGCGCCATAGGTCACGGTCAGGTTTTTGATTTCAAGCATGTTGGCCATTACACCGCCTCCAGTTCGCCTTGGTCGTTGGTGCCCAGGTAGGCTTCCTGCACCAGCTTGTCATTTTGGATGTCAGCCGGTGTGCCATAGGCCAGTTTCTTGCCAAAGGAGATGGCGCAGATGTGGTCGCACAGGTCCATCACCAGGCCCATGTTGTGCTCCACCAGGAAGATGGTGGCGTGATAGTCCTGCTGGATGCGGCGGATGAGCTGGGTCAGCTCAATGGTCTCCTGGTCGTTCAGGCCGGCGGCCGGCTCATCCAGGATGATGAGGTTGGCCCCCGCCATGAGCGTCCTGGCCAGTTCAATGCGCTTGAGCACCCCGTAGGGCTGCCCCACCGGCGGGTAATCCTTAAGCGCTGTCAGCCCGCAGTAGTCCAGCACCTGCAAGGCCCGGTGCCTGATGACCTGCTCCTCCTCCCGCACCCGGCGGGTGTTGAACATCTGGCTGAACAGGCTGCTGCGGAACTGCTTGTGTGCCGCGATCAGCAGGTTTTCAAGGATGGACAGCTCCGCGATGACCTCCACATTCTGGAAGGTGCGCACGATGCCCTTTGAGATGATGTCATGCACCTGGTAGTTGTTGAGCCGGAGCACATTGCCCTCCCGGGTGCGGTAGAGGATGTTGCCGCTGGTGGGTTTGTAAAACTGGGTGATGCAGTTGAACACCGTGGTTTTTCCGGCGCCGTTGGGGCCGATGAGGCCGAAGATCTCGCCCTTGCGCACATCAAAGCTCAGATCGTCCACGGCTTTAAGCCCGCCAAAGGTCATGCTCAGCCCGTCCAGGCGCAGCACCACGTCCTCTGGCAGCTGATGCTGGGCGTGGCTGTCGCTAATCAGCAGGGCGGCCTGCTTTTTCTTGAGCAGGGCAGCCTGCTTGGCGGCTTTGGCCTTCTGCCTTGCCGCAAAGGCGTCAAGCTGCTGACGGTCCTTTTCTTCCATCTGGCGGCCCAATAGGCTCAGGCTCTCTTCCTTGTGGGCCAGGGCTTTTTGGTAGGCTGCCAGGGCTGCCTCCTGCTGCGCCCCCTTCAGGCGGGTGGTGCGGGCTTCTTCCTCCAGGCGGCGGGCCAGGGCCTCCTGCTCGGCTTTTTGCTGGTTCAGGAAGGCATCGAGCGTCTCCTGGGACGCCTGGCTTAAAGCCTTTCCAGGCAGCAGGCGGCCCTCCTGATCCAGCAGCCCTTCTTTACGGCGCAGATCCTGGCGCAGCTTTCGGAAGGCCAGGCGCTGCTTGTTGACAAGCGGCGGGAGGAGGCTGCCCAGCTTTTCCTGGGCGACGGCCTGGGGCTCTGCCAGCGCCAGCTCTTGGGGATACAGAGCCTTTTTGAGCTGCTGATCCCGCTTCAACAGGGCGCGCTCGCGCTTTGCTTGAAGCTGTTTTTCCTTCAGCGTCACCAGCTCCTGGCTCATGCGGATGCTGTTTTCCAGCTTCTCGATCTCGCCAAAAAGCCTGCGGCGCTGCTTTGCGCCCTTGGGGTCGCCGAAATACCGGGTGTCAGTCGTCTTCGCCATAAGCCAATAACCGCCTCTTTGTCAGCAAGTTCAGGAAGAAAGCCTTGATGTTGCGGGCCAGTTGCACCAGGCCCCCCGGATAGAACATGACCACCAGGATGATGATCAGCCCAATGGTCACGTTGATGACCCAGGGATTCTCCCGGAAAAAGGTGATGTCCTGAAGGAAAATGGGGGTGATGCCAAACACGATGAAGCTGCCCAGGAAGGTGCCGATGAGGTTGCGGGAGCCGCCAATCAATACAGCCGCCAGGATGTTCAGGGAGAACAGGATGGTGTAGTTTTGCGGGGCCGAGTAGCGCAGGTAGCTCATGAACAGCACCCCGCCCAGCCCGGCGTAGGCGGTGGAGAGCAGGAAGGCCAGCAGCCTGTACTTCAGCAGGCTGATGCCCATGGCCTGGGCGGCAGAGCTGGAGTTTTTCATGGCCAGCATGGCCCGCCCGGTGCTGGACTTGCCCAGGTTGTGGGTGAGCATCATCAGCCCCACCGTGATCAGCACCAGAAGGATGAAAAAGGCACGCTGGGAATCCTGGCGGGACATGCCAAGCATCGTCTGGAAGATGGGGAACTTGGAGATGTTGGCGCCGTTGGGACCGTTGGTGAAGTCCAGCCAGTTTTGGAAGAGCTGGTAAAAAATCTCGCTGAGGCCCAGCGTGACAATCGCCAGGAAGATGCCCTCAATGCGCAGGCTGATAAAGCCCACAATAGCCCCCAGGGCCAGGGAAATCAGCAACGTCGCCAGGATGACCGCCAGATAAGGCACCCCCGGCAGGTTTCTCAGGGCAAAGGAGGTGATGTAGGCTCCCAGGCCCACAAACCCCGCCGTGCCCAGGCTGGCCAGCCCCGCATAGCCCAGCAGATAGGTGAAGCCATAGCCCACAATCGCATAGATCATGACGGTGGCAAAGCCGTTGAGCATGGAGGATTTGGGCCAGGCGCCGTCGGTCAATATGGCGATCACCTGCAGGGCAACCAGCAGGATGCCGATAAGGATAAAGCCTGCAAAGGGATGGCTGGTATATCGTTTCACAATGCCCTTATCCAGGCGCTCAAAGCGGTTTTGCATCTTATACCTTCTTGATGTATTTCTTGCCAAGCAGCCCGTTGGGGAAGGCCAGGATGAGCAGCAGCACCACCACAAAGGTGATCATGTTCTGCCACATGCCGGCGTTTGGGCCCATCAGCCCGGGGTTGCCGGCAAAGTTGTAGACCAGGGGGATGATAACAGCGCCCAAAATGGGGGCAGGGAAGCTGCCAAAGCCGCCCAGCACACAGGCCAGGAAGCCGTACACCTGGGCGTTGCCCATGAGGGTGACATTAAGCGCGGTGCCAGCCCCGGTGAAAAAACCGCCCAGGGTGGCCAGGGACCCTGCCAGAGCCCAGGAGAAGGCGGTGATGATCCGGGTGTTGACCCCCATCATCTGCGCCACTGTCTCATTGGCGGCGGTGGCCCTGACGCCCAGGCCCCATTTGGTGAACTTCAGCGCCGCAAAGACAGCGCCCAGCACAACCGCTGCAATCACAAAGGCCAAAAGCCCCATTTCGGTGATGTTCAGCGCATGGCCAAACAGGGAAAAGTGCAGGATGCCGGTGGTGAACGCCTTGCCCGGGCGCGTCCACAGGGTGATGTCCCGGAAGATCATGGGGGTGACGTTCACCAGAATCATCATCACCCCCATGGTGATCATCTGCTTGCCGGAGGGCGTGATGCGCCTGGCCTGGCGGATCAGCGCCACATCCACAAACATGCCCAGCAGGAAGCCCACCACCATGCCCAGCAGCAGGCAAACCCACAGCGGGAGCTCAGTAAAGGTGAGGGAGAGGAAGGTGACAAAAAAGGTGCCGAAGGTGCCGATCAGGCCCTGGGCGAAGTTGGTGGTGGCGGTGGTGCGGAAAATGAGCACAATCCCCATGGTCACCAGCGCATAGCGCCCGATCATAGGCAGGGAGTTGACCAGGGTTTGCAGGATATCCTGAATGCTCATGTGCTCATCGGCCCCCATTTGATGATGTTCGCGGCCCAGACATAGCCGATGCCGGCAGCCAGCATGCAGATGACTGAGCCATCCTTAACCTTGCCCTGTTGCAGGGCCAGGTGCAGGGAGAGGATCTGATCAATCTGGCCGATGTGGCCATAATCTTCCAGGTAGATGGTCTGGTCCTCTGTGAGGCCCAGGTCTTTGAGCATCCCCAGGTGACCGGAGCGCTTGATGTGAAGGATGGCCAGAAAATCCAGGTCTGACAGTGAAAGCTTTGACTTCTCCAGGGATTTTTCGATGCAGGTGACCCAGTTGGCGGCGGACACCTGGTTCAGGCGGTTCTTCATCTTCTCCGGCTCAAACAGCCTGAGGGACTGGTAGGCCTCGCCCAGGTTGTCACAGGTGATGGGATGGGCGATGCCGCCGATCTCCACCCCGGCGGTTCTGGCCAGGGAGCCGTCTGAGATGATGTGGCTGCCAAGGAGCAGGTTTTTGCCCAGGTTTTTCTTAAGCAAAATGGCCCCGCCGCCAGCGCCCAGGTTGTACATCATGGACATGTTCCGGTCGGTATAGTCCAGGAAATCGCCGTTGCGGTAGCCGCCCACCACCAGGACGGTGTTGATCTGTTCATCCGCCAGCATCATGTCCTTGGCGATTTTCATGGCGGATACGCAGGTGCAGCAGCGGTTTTGCACGTCAATGCCCCAGGCGTTGACAGCGCCGATACGGTCCTGAATGTACAGCGCCGAGGTGGTGAGGGGGTATTCCTTCCATTCCTCGCCAATGCACAGGATAACGTCGATGTCTTTGGGATCGGTGCCGGTGTTCTTCAGGCAGTCAAGGGCCGCCAGGGCACCCATTTCCTGGGTGCCGTCACTGGCGGGGTCAGCGGGCACCAGCTTCTGGTTGATGCCCAGCTTCTCCCGGACCGCGCTTTCAGCCCACACGCCCTTTGTCGCTTCCGCGATTTGGGCGGCGGTCATGATGCCCTTTGGCAGATACACGCCGGTACCCACGATGCCCACATGGTTTTTTTGCATGGAAAACTCCTTTTGCCTTACAGGCGCATGCCGCCGTCCACCTGCAGGACCTGGCCGGTCACATAGCTGGCATCATCAGAGGCCAGAAACAGCGCGGCGTTTGCAATTTCGTGGGGCTGTCCCAGGCGGCCCAGCATGGTCATGGCGGCGAACTTGTCGAGCAGGTCCTGAGGCACGGTTTTTAAAATATCGGTCATGGTGTAGCCGGGGGCGATGCAGTTGACCCGGACGTTGCCGCCCTTGAGGGAGAATTCCTTGGCCCAGGTCTTGGTCAGCCCGATGATGCCCGCCTTGGTGGCGGCGTAGTTGGCCTGGCCGATGTTGCCAAATACCCCCACCACGCTTGAGATGCTGATGATGCTGCCCCCGCCCTGGGCCTGCATGTAGGGCCCCACAAAGCGGGTGAGGTTGAAGACGCCCTTTAAGTTGACGTCGATCACCGCGTCCCACTGCTCGTCGGTCATTTTGCGGGTCATGGCGTCCTTGGTGATGCCGGCGTTGTTGACCAGGATGTCAATGCGGCCGTATTTTTCCTTGGCGTGGTTGAAAAGCGCCTCACAGGCGGCCACGTCGGTGACGTTGAGCTGATAGTATTCGACCCCCTGGGCCTCATAGGTGGGGGATGCCATGTCACAGGCGATGACCTTGGCGCCCTCCCTGGCAAACAGCTGGGCCATTTCTCCGCCCAAACCCTTGGCGGCCCCGGTGATGATGGCGACTTTTCCTTCCAGTCTCATGGTTTTCTCCTCTTCTTTTTATGGTTGTGCGGCTTATACCGCTTTGATGATGACTGCGGTGCCCATGCCCCCGCCGATGCACAGGGAGGCTAGGCCGATCTTTTTGTTCAGGCGTTTCATGCCGAACAGCAGGGTGACCAGAATGCGGGCGCCGGAGGCCCCCACCGGGTGGCCCAGAGCGATGGCGCCGCCAAAGAGGTTGGCGCGGGCGAGGATGTCTTCTTCCTTGATGCCGTGCTCCTCGCTCAGCTCTTTCACAACACCCAGGGACTGGGCGGCAAAGGCTTCGTTGAGCTCGATGAGCTCCATCTCAGAGAGCTTCATCCCGGCTTTGTTCAGCGCCTTGCGGATGGCGGGCACCGGGCCCAGACCCATCACAGAGGGCGCAACCCCAGCCTGGGCGGTGGCGACGATCTCGGCCAGGGGGGTGAGGTTCATGGCTTTCACAGCGTCCTCGCTGGCCAAAAGCAGGAAGGCAGCCCCGTCATTGATGCCGGAGGCGTTGCCGGCGGTGACGCTGCCGTCCTTCTTGAAGGCGGGGCGGAGGGTGCCCAGTTTTTCCCGGTTGGTTTTGCGGTTGGGGTATTCATCCCGGGCAAAAGTCACCATTTCCCGGCCCACCCTGGCCTCAATGGGCACGATTTCCGCGTCAAACAAGCCCTCGTCCACCGCCCTGATGGCTTTTTCCTGGGAGGCGATGGCAAAGTCGTCCTGGGCTTCCCGGGTGAGGGTGTGCCTGGCGGCGATATTCTCGGCCGTCATGCCCATGTGGATGTCTTCAAAGGCATCGGTGAGGGCATCTTTGATCATGTGATCTTCCGCCTGGAAGCTGCCCATCCGGATGCCCTTGCGGGTCTCCTTGGGCAGAAGGAAAGGCGCAGCAGACATGTTTTCCACACCGCCCGCCACGATGATCTCCGCCTCGCCAGCGGCGATGGCGGTGGTGGCGTTCATCACCGCCTTCATGCCCGAGCCGCAGAGCATGTTGAGGGAATAAGCGCAGACCTCAACCGGGATACCCGCCTTGACCGCCGCCTGGCGGGCCACACCCTGGCCCAGGCCTGCGGAAAGGATGTTGCCACAGATCAGCTCATCCACCTTCTCAGGCGCCACACCAGCGTCATCCAGCACCGCTTTCACCACAAGGGCCGACATGTCCGCCGCATGGGTGGCGCTCAGGGATCCCATGAAGGCGCCGATGGGGCTGCGCCTGGCAGCAACGATGTATACCTTTCTCATGTTTCCTCCTCACGTACTTCATTTGGTGATAAAGCATCCCTGCTCTTTCCCAAATATGAAAGATGATTCATGTTCCATGTTTATTCTTACCTCATTTCGAACGAACTTAAAATAGACGAATCGGAAAACTTTTTGTACATTATGCGTTTCCATCCGGGTGGGGGGAAAACGTCCCGGGGGCGGGGGCAGATCCTGTTTGACAGCCCATCAGGCGCTCCGTATAATACGGTTTAATCAGAAGATTCCCGGTGCAGCCCCGATATAGAAAGGCGAAAGCAATGGAGCAAAAGCAGTTTGTCAACGTCAACGGCCGGCAGACGGCCTATTACCGCCTGGGGGAGGGGAAACCCCGCAAGCTGATCCTGGTGCATGGCAACGCCTCCTCCGCCGCGTTTTTCTTTCCCACCATTTATCAGCTGGCGGAGCACTTTGATGTGGTGGCGCCAGATTTGAACGGCTTTGGGGATACCGAGGCTGTGCCGGTCAAATCGCCCACAGCGCTTGAAGACTGGGCGGAGGATGTTAGCGCCCTGGCGGAGGCACTGGGCTTTTCCCATTTTGCGCTTTTGGGCTGGTCCCTGGGCGGCGGGGTGGTCTGGAAATTCGCCCTGATGCACCCTGAAAAACTGACCCATCTGGTGCTGCTGTCCCCCATGTCGCCCTACGGCTTTGGCGGCACCAAGGGGGAGGGGGGCGAGATGTATGACGCAAACGGCTGGGGCTCGCCCGGCGGCTTTGCCAACCCGGCCTTCATCGGGAAACTGGCGGAGAAGGACCGGGGAGATGATCCCATGGCCGCCCGCAGCGTGCTGGCCAAGTCCCTGTTTGCCGCAGGCTGGCCGATTGAAAAGCAGTGGCAGGACCTGTTTGTGGAGGAGCTGCTCAAAATCCGTCTGGGGGAGGATTATTATCCTGGTAACTACCAGCCCCTGGCGGCCTTTCCCTATGTGCTGCCTGGTGACCGGGGGATTTCCAATGCCTTGGCCCCGCAGTATGCCAATGTGTCAGAGGTGGTGAACATCAGCCCCAAGCCCCCCATCCTGTGGATCAGAGGGGATAAGGACAGCCTGGTGTCCGACCATTCTTTTTCCGACCTGGCGGTTTTGGGCCAGCTGGGGGTGGTGCCCGGCTATCCGGGGGCAGACGCCTTCCCGCCCCAGCCCATGGTGGCCCAGACCCGGGCGGTGCTGGAGCGCTACCAGGCAAACGGCGGCGCATATCAGGAGCTGGTCTTTGAGGGCTGCGCCCATGCCAGCCACCTGGAGGCACCGGAGAAGTTTGCCCAGGCGCTCAAAGGGTTCATCAACGCTTAACCTGTTCCATCCCCGGCAAAAACCCTAATAAGGAAGCAATATGAAAGACAAAGTCAGGGCCTTTTTCAAGCGGTACTTCATCGATGCCATGAGCTATATGGCGCTGGGGCTGTTTTCCTCGCTGATCATCGGCCTTATCCTCTCCCAGCTGTCGGCCATCTCCTTTTTGGGCTTTCTCAAGCCCTTTGCGGCCATGGTGTCAGCCTCCTCCCCGGTGGTGGGCGCGGCCATTGGCGTGGCGGTGGGATATGGGCTGAAGGTCAAGCCCCTGGCCATCTTCTCAGCGGCTGTGGCAGGCGCCTATGGCTATCAGCTGGGCGGCCCCATCGGGGCCTATCTGGCCTCTGCCGTGGGGGCAGAGTGCGGGCAATTCATCTCCGGAAAAACGCCGGTTGACATCGTGCTGGTGCCCATCTTCACCATTGTGGCGGGCGGCGTGGTGGCCAACTTCGCCGGCCCCGGCGTGGCGGCAGCCATGGACTGGCTGGGGGGGATCATCAACCGGGCGACCGAGCTTCACCCTTTCCCCATGGGCATTTTGGTAAGCGTGGTGATGGGCCTGGTGCTGACAGCGCCCATCAGCTCTGCGGCGCTGAGCATCTCCCTGGGGCTGAGCGGGCTTGCGGCGGGGGCCGCCTGTGTGGGCTGCTGTGCCCAGATGGTGGGCTTTGCGGTGCAGTCCTATGAGGACAACGGCGTGGGCGGCCTGCTCAGCCAGGGGCTGGGCACCTCCATGCTGCAGTTTGGCAACATCATGAGAAAGCCGGTTATCTGGCTGCCGCCCACCCTGGCCTCGGCAGTCCTGGGCCCCCTCTCCACGGTGGTGTTTGGCATGACCAACACCCCCTCGGGTGCGGGCATGGGCACCAGCGGGCTGGTGGGCCAGTTTGGCGCCTGGGCGGCGATGTCGCCCACCACGCCGCCCCTTGAGCTGGCGGGGTTGCTGCTGCTCATGCACTTCATCCTGCCGGGGGCATTGACGCTGGTGATCTGGTGGGTTTTCAGGAAGCTGGGCTGGATCAGGCCCGGGGATATGAAGCTGGTGCTGTAAACCCCGGCGCGCGTTTGTTCACAAGCCTGCCATATAAGCCTGTGGCAGGCTGTGTTATAATGAATTATCCATCAGTGCGGAGGGCTTTTAGGTGTTTGGAAAATTCCTCAACAACTACTATTACGGCAAGTCCGGCAAGGGCGACTACCGCAAGGGCGACCTGCCCCAGAACCGCTGGCAGCAGTTCTGGGAGATGCTCAGGGTGCGCCTGGCGGGGCTGTTCCGGATGAATCTGATGACAGCGCTGGCTTTTTTGCCGCTGATGTATGTGCTGATCATCACGCTCAACGCCCTGTTTGCCCATCTGATCATCCTGGCGGAGGTGGCGGCTGACCGGGCCGGCGCCAGCGCCGAATACCTGCAGATCGCTGACAACAGCGCCCAGCACACCTACAGCATCCTGTTCACCGGCTGCCTGATGCTGATTCCCGCCATCGCCATCACAGGCCCGGTGCAGTCGGGGCTGGCTTATGTGACGCGCAACTGGGCGCGGGATGAGCACGCCTTTGTGTGGAGCGATTTTCTGGACGCCCTTAAGGGCAACTGGAAGCAGGCGCTGGGGGTATCGCTGATCACCGGGGTGATGCCGCTGATCGTCCTGGTGTGCTACCAGTTTTATGGCGCCATGGCGGCAAACAGCGCCTTTTTCATCGTGCCCCAGATGCTCACCGTGGGCCTGGGCCTCGTCTGGGCGCTGGCGCTTACCTACCTGTACCCGATGATGGTCACCTACCAGATGGGCTTTGGCACCCTGCTGCGCAACGCCCTCCTGCTGACCCTGGGGCGCCTGCCCCACACCGTGGGGGTGAGGCTTGTGATGCTGGTGCCCGCCTTGATCGCCCTGGCAGTTGCCTTTGCCACGCCCTACTGGATGTACGCGGTGATGGCGCTGGCGGGGTATTATTTGCTCATCGGCAACGCCTTGGCGCGGTTTGTGTATGCCGCCTTCACCAATGCCGTGTTTGACCGCTTCATCAACCCCCGCATCCCCGGCACCCAGGTGAACCGGGGCCTGGCGGACCCTGAGGATCTGGACGAGGAGGAGGAGTTGGTGCAAGAAGCCCCTGTCCGCCCGGAAAATGCCCCTGGCACCCTGGTGTAACCAGTGTACGGGGAATTTGCGGCGGTCTATGACCGGCTGATGCAGGAGGTGGACTACCCGGCCTGGGCGGCCCACTACCAGGGCATGCTGGCCCAGCGCGGGGTGGCGGCGGGGAGCCGGGTGCTGGAGGCTGCCTGCGGCACCGGCAATCTCACCATCCACCTGGCCAGGCACTATCAGCTGCTGCCCGGCGACCAGTCGCCAGAGATGCTCAGCGTAGCCGCGCTCAAGGCGCGAAACGCGGGTCTGACGCTGCCCTTTGTGCGGCAGGACATGCGAAACCTCAGCGCCCACCGCCCGGCCCAGGCCGTGGTCTGTGGCTGTGACGGGGTGAACTATCTGCTGACCAAAGCCGACCTGCGCCGGTTTTTGAAAAGCGCATGGGAGGTGCTGGCCCCCGGTGGGGTGATCGCCTTTGATATTTCCTCCTTCCACAAACTGAGCCAGGTGCTGGGCCACAACACCCTGGGGATGAAGGAGGAGGACATCTGTTACCTCTGGCGCAACGCCTGGCAGGCGGGGAGCCGGCGGCTGTCCATGGCGCTTTCCATTTTTGTCAAAACACCGGACGGCCTCTGGCGGCTGATTGAGGAAACCCAGACCCAGCGTGCCTGGCTGCAGGAAGAGGTTGAGGAAGCGCTTGAGGAGGCGGGCTTTGAAAGCGCCGCCTGCTACGGCGACATGACCCTGGGGCAGCCCGCGAAAAACGCCCGGCGCCTGCACTTTTGCGCCACGAAACCACAAGAAGGATAACAAGATTCATGCCACAAGCGCTCATTTTCCCGGATCCGGATGCCCTGCTGCGCCTCACCCTGGCAAACCGTGAGGCCCGCGCCTTGATGATCCGCACCACCCGCATGGCCCAGGAGGCCAGCGACATTCACCAGGCCAGCGATGTGGCCGCCGCCGCCATGGGGCGGCTTTTGCCCGCGTGCGCCATGCTGGGCGGCCTGATGAAAGAGGCGGCGGGCAGGCTGTCGGTGACGGTGGACGGGAACGGCCCCGGCGGCCGGATGCACTGCGGGGTGAAGGACAACACCTTCAAAATCACCGTGCACAACCCTCAGGCGGTTTTACCCCTCACCCCCGATGGGCGGCAGGATGTGGGCGGCTTTGTGGGGAGCGCGGGCAAGCTCATCGTGGTGAAGGATTTTGACGGCGGGGAGCCCTATACCTCGGTGTCAAACCTGGTGAGCGGGGAGCTGGGGGAGGATTTTGCCAGCTACTTCACCCATTCCGAGCAGACCCCCTCCCTGGTGGCGCTGGGCTGCCTCAATGAGGCGGGCACCGTGCTCTCCTCCGGCGGCATCCTCATCCAGGCGCTGCCGGGCTGCAGCGAAAAATCCCTTCAGGCCCTGGAGATGCGCATCCCGTTTTTTGCCAACATCAGCCGGGAGATCTATGACCGCAGCCTCAGGGAGCTGGCGGAAAATTGGTTCCGGGATCTGGACCTGGAAATATTGGGGGAAGAGCCACTCACCCTCAGGTGCGACTGCAGCCGGGAGAAGATGCGCCGGGCGTTGCTGGCCCTGGGCCGGGCGGAGCTGGAAAAAATCCTGGAGACCGGGGAGGACACCCGCCTCACCTGCCATTTCTGCCGGACGGAGCGGGTGTTTGGGGCCGGTGAAGTGGCGAAGATGCTGGACGAAAGCGAGGAAAGCTATGACGCCCATTGATTTTGACGCCCGCTTCTCCCGCTGGCTGCGGGATTTTCTGGAGGAAAACCAGGACAGCTTCACCGATGTGGCCCAGGTGGAGGCGCTGATGCCGGAATTGTACGATCGCTTTGTGACAAGCCCGGCTGACTGGCTTTCAGGCCTGGCGCCGGCCCATTACTTTGATGGCCTGAGCGTCCAGGCGCTGGTCAACTGGATCAGCCAGTATGAGGCGGAAGGGGTGCCGGTGCCGGAACTGCTGCTTGACACCATCGCCAGGGAAGGGGCCAGGGCCCGGGACGCGCTGATCATGCTGATCGCGGACCCCCAAGCCTCTATACCCGCCAGGATGATGGCGGTAAACCTCCTCAGGGAGATGGACCAGCCCCCGCCCACAGACCTCTACATCGCCTGGCAGATAGACCGGGGGCTGGAGGATGAGCTGGCGGACTGCGCGCTGGAGGCCCTGGAGGCGGCGGGTGAGACCCCCGTGCCAGAGATGCTGGAAGCCCTGCCCCAGGCGGGGGAGGCGGGACAGGAGGCGCTGCTGTCGGTTCTCAGCCGCTATCCGGGGCAACCCGGGGTGTATGAGGCGCTCATCCGCCTGTTTGACGCGGCGCCCGCCCGCGCGGCCGCCCTGGCAGCCTACCTGGGCCGGCTGGGGGATGAGCGCGCGCTGCCAGCGCTTGTGGCCCGGGCCAAGGAGGAAGACCTGTCCTATATCGACTATATTGAGCTGAGAAGCGCCATCGAGGCCCTGGGCGGCGAGGCCCCGGAAAGGGATTTTGAGGATGACCCGGCCTACAGGGCGCTGTCTGGCACGGAGTGAGCCGGGATGATCTGCAAATTTTGCCAGCATGAATCAAACCCCGCCTCCCGCATCTGCCCGTTTTGCGGGCAATATATGGGGGTTGAGGGAGAAATCAGCGCCGATGCCATCATGGAGGACGCCCCCTCCATTGATCTGAGCTGGGCCGGGCGCACCACCAAAAGCGCCCGCACCGGCAAGAAGCCCCGGCGCAAGCGGGGCAAGCGGCGCAGCCGCCTGGCCAAGAAGAACACCTACCAGAAGCGCATGGTGAACTGGGCCAAAGTGGCGGTGTCGGCCGCGGCGCTGCTGATGGTGCTGGCGGCGGGCGCATTGATGTACATGCGGCTCACCCCCACGGGCCAGCTGATGATGGCGCGCATGGGCAGGGACGCAAACGCTGACGCCTACTGGGCCCTGGGCACTGAATACCTGGACCAGGGCTATGTGGGCCGCGCGATTGAGACCTATCAGAAGGCGCTGGAGCAGGAGCCCGAGCGGCCGGACCTGGCGGACAAGCTCCTGCTGCTGGCAGAGGGCTATCAGGCGGCCTCCCGCTATGGGGATGCCGAAGCGGTCTACAAGCGCATCTATACGGAGGTGGACAAGAAAAATGTGACCGCCTTCCGCCAGCACATCGATCTCTTGCTGTATCAGGAGAAGATATATCCGGCCACCGACCTCATGCAGGCGGCCTTTGAGGCCACCAATGACGAGAGCTTCTCCAACCAGCGATCCCAACTGGTGCCCCTGCCGCCGGTGGCCTCCCTGGCATCGGGGCGGTATATGTTCAGCCGCACGGTGGAGTTCTCCTCCCCCCAGGGCTATGAGGTGGTGTACGCCACCGGCGATGAGGAGCTGCCCGAGGCGGGCACGCCCTATACCGGCCCCATCACCATGGAGGAGGGCACCCACACCTTCAGGGCCGTGGCGGTGTCAAGCGCGCTGGTGAGCAATGAGATGTCCATCGGCTATACCATCACCCTGCCCTCCCCCCTGGCGCCGCGCACCAACATGGCCTCCGGCACCTATGAGCGGCCCATCCGGGTCTCCCTGCGCAACATCGATGAGGACAAAAACCTGCGCTATTTCTATACGATTGACGGCACCCGGCCCACCCCGAAAACCGCGCCGGAGTATACCGGGGAACCCATCCTGATTTCAGCGGGAAAAACCATTCTGCGGGCGGTTGCGCTGAACAAATACGACAAAATATCAAACGAGCTGAACATCGAATACGATGTCAAGGGAGCCTTCAAGCGCTATTTCCGCGTGGAGGACCAGTTTGCGGGGCTGGAGATACATAAGACCACGCCGGAACAGTTCGCTGCCAAGATGGGGCCGCCTGAGAGCCAGGAGGACATCGTGGATGAGGATGTCACAGGCAAAGCGATCAAACTGGTCTATCCCTGGGGCGAGGCCCGGTTTTTCACCGGGGAAAAGGGCATGATCCTGTATTATTTCACAACCGACCAATCCTCCCATGGTGGACCGCGCAAGACCGCCGTGGGCCAGAGCCTGGACGAAATCATCGCCAAATTCCGCACCATGGGCCAATTGCCCAACGCCCGGGGCGACCGGGGGCTGTATTACAACATGTCAGAGGGCTATGCCCACTACCGGGTGGCCTCTGATGACCCGGACACCGGCACCCTCAGCTATGTGTATGTGGGGCAGGGGATCAGCGGGAGCCTGATTCTGGAGTATCAAATCAAGGCCGGGCGCGCCCAGCGCATCACGCTGCGCAATGTCAGCCGGCAGCTTTCCCTGATCCAGTGACCTTATCAAGGAGGTAAGACGTGAAAGAGATCAAGTCACCCCAGAAAAACTGGATGTACTACGCGCTGATCGTGATGGTGGTGATGATGCTGCTGAACATCTTCGTCTTTCCCAACATCATGCAGCCCAAAATTCAGGAGGTGCCTTACAGCGCCTTCCTGGAGATGCTGGAGAAACATGAGATCAGCGAGGTGAGCCGGGATAACGCGCAGATTACCTTTGCTGATAAATCACCCGAGCCCAAGCTCTACAAGACCGGCGTGATGGAAGACCCGGGGCTGGTGGACCGGCTGACCGCTGCGGGGGTGAAATTTGCAGCGCCCATCGTGGAGCCCACCTCCCCGCTGATGAACCTGCTGTTCACCTGGCTGCTGCCCATCGGCTTTTTTGTGCTCATCGGAAGGCTCTTAAGCCGCCAGATGAGCAAGGCCGGGGGGCTCAACGCCATGCAGCTGGGCAAGAGCAACGCCAAAATCTATATCGAACCGCAAACCGGCATCACCTTCAAGGATGTGGCCGGGCAGGAGGAGGCCAAGGAGGCCCTGCAGGAGGTGGTTGACTTCCTGCACAACCCACAGAAATACACCGAGGTGGGCGCTGTGATGCCCAAGGGCGTGCTGCTGGTAGGGCCTCCTGGCACCGGCAAGACGCTGTTGGCCAAGGCCGTGGCGGGGGAGGCCGGCGTGCCCTTCTTCTCCATCTCAGGCAGTGAGTTTGTGGAGATGTTTGTGGGCATGGGCGCCGCCAAGGTGCGGGATTTGTTCAAGCAGGCCTACGAGAAGGCGCCTTGCATTGTGTTCATCGACGAGATTGACACCATTGGCAAACGCCGGGATTCCGCCTCTGGCTTTGGCGGCAACGACGAGCGGGAGCAGACGCTCAACCAGCTGCTCTCCGAGATGGACGGCTTTGACGGGCGCAAGGGGGTCATGATCCTGGCGGCCACCAACCGGCCGGAGATCCTGGACCCGGCTCTCACCCGGCCCGGGCGCTTTGACCGGCGCATCCCCGTGGAGCTGCCGGATTTGGCCGGGCGCGTGGCCATCCTGCAGGTGCATGCCAAAAAGGTGAAGCTGGACAGCCGGGTGGACCTCACCCGCATCGCCCGGGCGGCTGCGGGCGCCTCTGGCGCTGACCTTGCCAACATGATCAACGAGGCAGCGCTGCGCGCGGTGCGTTCCGGGCGCAAGACCGTCATGCAGGAAGACCTGGAGGAAGCCATCGAGGTGGTCATCGCCGGCTACCAGAAGAAGGACCGGGTGCTCTCTGACAAGGAGAAGAAGATCGTGGCCTACCATGAGGTGGGCCACGCCATGGTGGCGGCGCTGGTGGGAGGCTCGGCCCCCGTGCACAAGATCACCATCATCCCCCGCACCTCAGGCGCCCTGGGCTTTACCATGCAGGTGGATGAGGAGGAGCGCTTCCTGAGAACCAAGGATGAGATAGAAAACAAAATAGCTACCTTCACCGGCGGCAGGGCGGCGGAGGCGCTGGTATTTGACAGCATCACCACCGGTGCCGCCAACGACATCGAGCAGGCCACCAAACTGGCCCGTGCCATGGTGACCCGCTTTGGGATGGCTGAGGAGTTTGGCATGGTGGCCCTTGACCGGGAGACCGACCAGTACCTGGGCGGAAACCTCATGGGCAACTGCTCCGGCGAAACCCAGGCCAAAATCGACAACCTCACCGTCGCCATCGTGAAAGCCCAGTATGACAAGGCCTACCAGTTGCTGTCTGACAACCAGCGCAAGCTCCACGACATCGCCCATGTGCTCTATGAAAAAGAAACCATCACCGGGGAGGAATTCATGGAGCTGATGTCAGCCCCCGCTTTGATCAGCGAGCAATCCCAGCCATAAAAGAGCAAAGTAAAGGAGTGTTTTCATGAGAACAAAGGCAAGGATTCTGATTTCCCTGATGCTGGCGCTGTGTCTGTTATCAGGCGGTACCGCCCTGGCACAGGAGATGCCCTCTGCTTCAGCGGTGCTGGAGGCTGGGAAAAGCCTGCGGTATACCGCCACCCTAAGCCTGGATGAGCAGCAGATGATGGCCCTGCTAAAAAGCCAGCTGCCCCAGGGTGAGATGCAAATTGACCAGACGATTGCCCCGGTGGCAAACCTGGCCAAGATCATGAAGGAGCTGGTGATTTCTGGCAGCCTGTATCAAGAAGGCGTCACCTTTTCTCTGGGCTCTGATAAGGGCGAAGTGATCGCGGGAGAGGTGGGCGTTTACGAAAACGGGAAAAACGAATTCCTGCTGAACCTTTTGCCGGGGTATGTTTTTTCCATGCCGGAAGAGATGATAAAACAGATGCAGGCCGAGGCGGCTAAGAAAACGCCCTTTACGGAAGCCGAAATAAGGCAAATGGAGGGCAAATACCTGGATGTGATCATTCGGGCGTTTAATGACAAGGTGATGGGCGATGTGAAGCGGGAAACCGGAGCGTTTCAAATAGACGATGCCGGAAGCTTTGCCATGAAGCGGGACTTTGTTTTTACCGCCGGGGATATGGGCATTTTGCTGCGGGATGTGCTTGAGGAGCTGAAAACCGACAAACGCGCGCAGGAGCTGGTGATGATGGCTGTGGATATGGTGAGCGCGATCAAAGCCCTGAACCCGGACGGGTATGGGTCCGCGCAGGAGGAACCCAAGCCCACCATTGAAGACCTGATTGCAACCTTTGCGCGCAGCGTGGTGGCGCTTGAAACGGAGGGGGAGCAGGACATCTTTCATGTGACCGTGTTTGAACGGGAGGACCATGAGCATCTTTATGCGCAGATAAGCACGGTAGAGCCCCTGAACCCTCAGGTGTATTTGATCTTTCAGGTGAAAAACCCCATGACGCCTGAGGCGCTGAGCGTGAAGGCAGACATGATGGTTACGCACAATAGCCCATTTGAGGGGCGCCTTGATGAGGCGGACTGGGCAGATGTTCACAAGATGGTCACAGGTGTCAGAGACGGGGATAAGACCATTGTGAATCTGGCTTATGATGCCACACTGCCCCAAGCGGATGCCAGGTTAAACACCCGCTTGTCAGCCGACATCAAAACAGAGTTTGTGTCCATTGGTCTGTTGCTGGACAGCGACGTAAGCACGAAGGACCAGTATGAGGCCAGGCGCAGCCTGAGCGTGTCGCTGGATCATGAGAAGCCACTTGTTACCCTCCATGCGGCGGTTGTTCAGGAGGATGAGCCGCAAAAAATGGTGAAGCCTGAGCAGCTAAAGACGCTCGTGATTGACGAATCCTTTGGGCAGGACAAGGCTCAGCTTAAAGCGCTGACCAAAGCCCTGTTCATGGAGGTGCCTGATTTTCTGATGCGCTTGAAGACCGCTTTCCCTGATGCGTATGAGTATGTGGCGGAGCTGGTCGCCGAGGCCTCAATGCAATAAAACAAAATGCGGGGAGGGGCAGAGAACCTGCCCCTCCCACATGATGGAAGGAAGAGAACAGCATGCGCCCAAGAAAGAAGGCGGCTTGCCTGGCTTTGGTGGTTTTCGTGTTGGCGTGGGGGAGCTTGGGAGCGATGGCGCACTCAGATGACGCGGCTTTTTGGGAGGCGTTTTTCAGCTCCGACGCCATGACCTATTGCTATTGGCTAAAAGCTCCAAAGCGCGTGCTGAGGTTCCCGGCGCAGTCCCGGGTGTATATCGAGCAGGACTGGGAAAACGGATGTGTCCTTGATATACAGTTTGCGGGGATGGGGGAAGTGCGCGCCGGCTTTTACGCCTTCAAAGCCTCTTTTGCCCAGGTGGATCTGGGCGCTTACAGCGACCAGCAGGTGAGGAATATCCTGGCCGATATCCAAAGCCAGTTTAGTTTTGAGCGCTTTGGCGAAATAGCGCCTGGGGTAAACGCGGTGTGGATGGATGAGCAGCTTCCGGATGGCAAGGCAAGGCATCTGATGGTGTTTGACGGCGGCTGGGTTTATAATTCAATGATGAGGACAAAGGGCGATGCCCCCATCCCGGCGGCTGCGCAGGAAAAACAGGAGCGGCTGATGCGCTCCATGTATACGCCTGAGGGCCGCATCGTAAGAACCTGGGATGTGGGGGAGGGGACCATCCTCAGCCTGCCTGATTCCTTCCTGCTGCATGAGCATGCCCAGCAGGCTGGGGACATGCGTAAGGCCAGCCTGTGTGTGGATGAAACCGGGCAACTGCTTGAGATGGCCAGGCTATCGGTGATGGCGCTAAGCGCTGAGGAGGCCAAGAGCCAGGACGTGTTTCAGACCTTGTCCACTAAGCTGCCTGGCTTTGAAGAAAACAGGATGTTTGTCCAGAAAGTGGAGGGGCATCCCGGCATCCTGATGTATGACACAGGCGATGGCAAGGTCTATTGCGCCGTAGATCAGGGCAGAATCCTGGTGGCCGAGGAGAATATCTATCAGGATAAATCCAAGGATTGGCAGGGGGATTTCTCCCTGGCCGCCATGAGCGCCCTGCTGGGGCGGGAGGTGGCGTGGCCGGTGCGTTTGCCGCCGGATTACTTCACGCAAAAGATGGGGAATAGGCTGATCATCCCGGTAGGGGAACGCAGGGTGCGCATGGCGATTCCCGAGGGTTTTGTGGAGCGTATTGCGTTTGACCGGGAGGATGCCAAGCTCATTTCTCTCACCGGGGAAAACGGGCTGCAATATACGCTGCGGGTTATGTTTGTTGATGCGGAGTTGTCGTCTTTTCTGGCGCCGGATGCGCCGGAGCGCGAGGCGATTTTTGCAAATGTGTCAGAGGAGATTGAAAAAGTTGCTGCTGCGGATGTGGCGGGCGAAAGGCTGACGGCAGCGTATCATAAAGCGGCCCTGATGGGCTTGCCAGGTGGCATCATAACAGGGCGGAGAGGATATTTGATGGCGTTTTGCCCGCTTGACCGTTATATGGTCGTGCTGTCTGTGTTTAGCCCCAGCGCGGGTTCGCCTGATATAAAGGCGTTTGGAAATATCCTGGCAGTGGAATAAACCAAGCGGGCTCAGCCTGCGTTAAAACCATTGAGCACGAAACAGCGGGTTGCTTGCTGCTTAACGATTTTCGCCCTTAGCCGGCCTGCTGCTCGTGTTTTTTGCGGCGCCTGAAGCGGCTGCGGAAGCGGCGCCTGAGCTTTTTGGCGGGGGGCAGCGAGATCACATGGCCCTGGTCGTGGAGGATGGTTTCGGGCGGGGATTCAAGGATGGTGGGATTGGCCAGAAAGCGCTGGAAGTTCTGCAAAAAGCGGCTATAGACGATGCCGGCGCAGATGCGCTCGTCTGCCACCACCCCCATGGGCAGCACGCGCCGGCGCACCGGCTTGCCCTCATTGTCCAGGCCCACCTCCCGCTCGATGTTGCCGATTACCACAAACTGGCTGGTGGTGCCGAAGTTGTAGATGTGGTGATGCACCGGGGGCAGGCCTACGGAGGCGTTGTTGCTAAAAAACAGCCCGGTGTGGAAGGGGCTGGCATCGATGAGATATTTGGGCAGGAGGCCATAACGGTCAAGCAGCCTGCCGATGAACACGATGGTGTTGGCGATGAGGGGGTTCTTCAGCAGCCTGGCCACCTTGAGCGTGCTGTTGTCGGCGGTTTCCTTCCGGGTGGCCACGATAGCCTCCTGGATACGGGAAGCCACGTCATACACCGTGTCCCGGGGGTCGAACTTGCACTTGGCGATGTTTTCCCGGTCCGAGCCATCGGCGGTGTTCTGCAACACCGCGAAGGACACCACGATTTCCTTGCGGGTGTAAAAGCGCTTGTTGGCGATGAAGCGGTTGAGCTCCGGCAGCTGGGAGATGGAGCGGACATAAGCCGCCAAAATCAGCTCCATAAAGGAGATCTGGTGGCCTTCCATGCGCTTTTCGGCAACATAGCGGGCCAGCGGCTCGTAGGGGAGCTTCAAGGTGGTCATCACTTGGGCATCGCAGCGCATGGGCATAATATAGGGGGTGAGTGCCACCACCGGGTCAATGTCCTTGACCAGGAAACCATCACTTCGCTTGCCAAACATCGCAATCCCTCATTCCTGGTAGTTAAGTAAGCGAAGTATAGACGGAATGGGGATTTTTGTCAATTTCGTCTGATTGTATATTTGTGCTATGTGTAAAATCCGCAGGGGTTGATAAGGCTGGCTTGACAGCCTTGCGATATGCTCCTACACTGGGGATAAATCACATGATTATGCAAGGGGTGAAGTGCCGTCATGTTATGGGAAGAAGTCTTTGGAAAAGCGGAATACGCCAGCATTGCCACCCGGCTGGGGAAGCCTGTGAGCGGGGCTGATGTTGTGCTGGATACCGACGCCTATAACGAAATTGACGACCAGTTTGCCCTGGCTTACCTGGTGCGCTCTGAGCCCTTCTGCCGGGTGCGTGCCATGACCGCGGCGCCCTTTTACAGCCACCCCTCCAGGGGGCGTGCCGTGCGCTCTGACAGTCCCGCGGACGGCATGGAGCGCAGCTATCGGGAGATTCTGAAAGTGCTGGCTCTGATGGACAGAGATGATCTGAACCCCTTTGTGTTCCGGGGATCACCCCAGTATCTGCCAGGCCCCCTTGAACCAGTCCGGTCTGAGGCGGCTGGGAAGATCATTGAGATATCAAAGGATTATGACGCTATAACCCCCTTGTATGTGGTAGCCATAGGAGCGCTTACCAACGTGGCCTCTGCCCTGCTGATGGACACCACCCTTCGGGATCGGATTGTAGTGGTGTGGCTGGGTGGGCACGCCAGACACTATCACATGGCCTCAGACTTTAACCTGGAGCAGGATGTTGATGCTGCCCGGGTGGTGTTTGGCTGCGGGGTGCCCCTGGTGCAGCTGCCTTGCCTGGGGGTGGTGAGCGAGTTCCGCTTCTCAAAGGCGGAACTGGAGCATCTCTTCCGCGGCAAAAACGCACTGTGCGACTATCTGATCGACAACACCTTCAGCTATATGAACCAGCCCGATGAGGCCCGTTTCTGGAGCAAGCCCCTGTGGGATGTGGCAGCAGTGGCCTGGCTGATGCCTGGAGACATGATGCTGGATCGCATTCTCCCGGCCATGATTCCTCAGGCGGATTTCAACCACAGCTACCCGCTGGAGGGCCCACCCATCCGTTATGTCTACTATGTGAAAAAGGACGCCCTGACAAATGACCTGGTGACAAAGCTTTGTCAATGAGGTTATAGCCGCTTGCGCGGTGATAATAATCATCCAATAAGGAGGCGAACCACCCCAATGCCAATGAGAAAATTCCTATCCCTGCTGCTGGCGGTTATGATGCTGGCCACCCTGACTGGTGCCCTGGCCCAGTCCGGCGGCGATGTTGTGACGATCAAGCTGATGATGTCCCAGACTCAGGAGCCGGGCGTGAGCGCCGCGGTGGCGGCGTTCAATGAAGCCTACAAGGGAAAGTATGTCTGCGAGGCGGACTACCTGGCTTTTGACAACGTGTTTGAGACGCTGGAGATTCTCATGTCCTCCAAATCCTCCGAGTATGACGTATTCGCGGCTGACGGCCCCAACATTGCGGCCTATGCCACCCGCGGCTACCTGGCGCCGTTGACCGGCCACTTCACCCCGGAGGAGGTGGCCCTGTTCACCCCGCCCATGCAGGACGAGTGCGTGTATAAAGGCGAGCTGTATGGTTCTGCCATGGGGGACTCTTCGCTGGTGATGTACTACAACACCAAGCTTCTGGAGGAGGCGGGTGTCACCTATGATTTTCAGGCCCTGACCGGGGAGAACCGTATCAGCTGGGAGGAGCTGGTCAAGATTGCCAAGGAAGCCCAGGCTAAGCTAGATCCGGACGGCTCTAAGGGCATCGCCGGCATTGAGTTCCAGCAGGTAGGCCGCACCTATCACATGAACGTTTTGGCCAATGATCTTGGCGGCAAGAACATCGGCGAGGACGGCTTTGCGGTGGATGGTATCCTCAATGGTCCTGAATGGATTCAGGCGCTGACCTGGTATCAGCAGCAGGTGGAGGACGGGGTGTTCACCAAGGGCATTCCCGCCAACGAGACCAGCAGCTATTTCATGGCTGACAAGATCATTTTCTATCTGGGGACCACTGCCATGCCCGGCAACTTTGATCGCAATGGCATGACCCACTACGCTTACACCTATGTTCCCTATTTTGAGGGGCATGAGGAAGATGTCACCACCTCCTGCGGCAGCTGGACGGTGGGGATGAACCCCTACTCTGACAAGGTGGAGGCGGCGGTTGCCTTCATCAAGTACCTGACGCTGTATGATGGCGCGGATGTGTACATCAACGCCTCCGGCATGGTGCCGGCGCTGACCCGCCAGTTCACTGAGGAATTGATGACTGCCAAGCCCTACCTGCGCATTGCCCAATATGAAGGCGCCAACACCGCCCTGGTGCGTGCGGTGACCCCTGGCTTTAACGAGTACGCCACCGCTGTCAACGCCCTGTGGGAAAACGTCCGCAACGGCTCTGATCCTGTCAAGGCCGCTGATAACTGTGTGGACGAGCTGAAGACTGCTTTTCTGGAATACGAGTAAAACAAGCCGATGCACAAGCCGGGGAAGGGTTTGCCAGACAGACCCTCCCCGGCTCATCAATCCGTGACTTTTGGTGATTAAATTAATGGAAAGAACGCTAAGGGACCGGGACAGGTCCAGAATGCTGTTGAAAATAGCGCCCTATCTGCTGATTTCCCCCGCGCTTGTCTTTATTCTGGTGTTCAAGATCTACCCCATCATCTCGGTGGTGGCGGGCTCCTTTATCCGCCGGGGAGAGCTGTCTGTAAGGACGTATGAGATCCTCTTTGGGGACCGGGTATTCTGGAACGCTTTTTTGACGACGCTGAAGATGAACGCGGTGATGATCCCGCTGCAGATCGTGATCTCACTGATTCTGGCGCTTCTGATCAACAATACCATAAAAGGTGTGGGCGTCTTTCGGAGCATCTACTATCTGCCGGTCACCATGGCGATCTCGGTGGCTTCTGTTACCTGGGGGCTGATGATGAACGTGAACAACGGGGTGTTCAACAGCCTGCTATCGCTGATCGGTGTGCCGCGCCAGGGGTTTTTCACTGATCCCAACCAGGCGCTGTGGTGCATTGTGCTGATGGCCACCTGGAAGGGCTGCGGATACTGGATGATGTATTTGCTGGCGGGGCTCAAGGGCGTTGATACCGCCATTTATGAGTCCGCCAAAATAGACGGTGCGGGCTATTTCACGGTGCTGTTCAAGATCACCCTCCCACTTATTCGCCATGCCATGCTCTTTGTGCTGGTTGCCAACACCAGCGCCAACATGCTGCTGTTCGCTCCTTCAAAGCTCATCACCGAGGGCGGCCCGCAAAACAGCACCAATGTGCTGATGTATGAGGTGTATAAGTCCGCTTTCAGAAATGGCAACATGTCCCGTGCCGGGGCCATCACAGCGATCTTGCTGCTGTTGATCGTGCTGATGGTGTACTTGCAGTTCAAGCTGATGAACCGCGGGGAGGAAGACGCATGAGCACACTGATATCCAAACGCCAGAAAAGGGCGCTGTCCCATACAGCTCTGTATTTTGTGCTGGGCTTGATTGCTATGATCGCCCTTTTTCCCATGGTATATGTGATCCTGGCCTCCTTCAGGACTGACTATGAGATTTTCAAGTATGCGCTGCCTTTTTCTAAAAACACCATCATCCCGGTGGAATGGACGATGGGGAACTATCGGGAGATTTTTGATAAGTTCCAGTTTGCCACACCGCTGAAGAACACCTTCATCGTGGTTGGCATCCTGGTGCCCATCAACCTGTTGATTTCCTCTCTTGCCGGCTATGCCTTTGCCTTTTTCAACTTTAAGGGGAAAAAGCTGCTGTTTTCCATTTTCATCGTGTCCTTTATGGTGCCCATTGATTCCATAGCCCTCCCGCTCTATTCCTTTATCGCCTCCTTAGGGCTGGTGGACTCCTATTGGGCGCTGATATTGCCCAGTGTGTCAAGCGGGCTTGCGATGTTCCTGTTCACCCAGTTTTTCAGGAGCCTGCCGGAGAGCCTGCTGGAGGCGGCGCGGATTGACGGCGCCAGCCTCATTCAGGTGTTTATCAAGATCGTGCTGCCCCTGTCGGTTCCTGTGATTATCACGGCGGGGCTGATGATCTTCGTCACCGAGTGGAACAACTACCTGTGGCCGCTGCTGGTTACTCGCTCGCCTGATGTGCGTACCATCCAGGTGGCCCTGGCCTATTTTAAGGATGAGCATGAGACCTTCTGGAGCTTTATCTATGCGGCCTCCTCCATCTCTGCGGTGGTTCCGGTGCTGCTGTTTTTGCCACTTCAGAAGTACTTTGTCCAGGGGGTCACCTCAAGCGGGCTGAAGGGGTAACAAGTGCGGGCGAATTTCGTCCCGCATGGACAAAATCGTTTGACAGCGCATCACAACAAAGGTATACTGTACGAAAAAGCTTTGTCTTTGACAAAGAGAGGAGGCAGTTATGCCCTTAGTCAATTCCAGAGGGATGTTCCAGAAAGCCTATGAAGGCGGCTATGCCATTGGCGCCTTTAACGTGAACAACATGGAGATCATCCAGGGCATCGTGGAGGGCGCCCAGGAGGAGAAAGCCCCGCTGATCCTTCAGGTGTCAGCCGGCGCCCGCAAGTATGCCAACCACACCTACCTGATGAAGCTGATTGAGGCGGCGGTGGAGACCAGCGATCTGGACATCGTGGTGCACCTGGACCACGGCCCCGACTTTGAAACCTGCAAAAGCGTGATTGACGGTGGCTTCACCTCCGTCATGATCGACGGATCCCATCTGCCCTTTGAAGAGAACATCGCCCTCACCCGCAAGGTGGTTGAATATGCCCATGACCGGGATGTCACTGTGGAAGCGGAATTGGGGCGCCTTGCCGGCGTTGAGGATGACATCAAGGTGTCGGCTGAGGATTCCTCCTATACCAGACCCGAAGAGGTGGAGGAGTTTGTGAAGCGCACAGGCTGCGATTCCCTGGCCATTGCCATTGGCACCAGCCATGGCGCCTTCAAGTTCAAGGGCGAGCCCAAGCTGCGCTTTGACATTCTGGAGGAGGTGGAGCGCAGGCTCCCTGGATTCCCCATCGTGCTGCACGGTGCCTCCAGCGTCATCCCCGAGTATGTGGAAATGATCAACCAATTCGGCGGCAAGCTGGACGGCGCCCAGGGGGTGCCGGAGGCCATGCTGCGCCAGGCTGCCCGGATGGCCGTGTGCAAAATCAACATCGACTCCGACCTGCGCCTGGCCTTCACAGCCATGATCCGCAAGCACTTTGCCGAGCATCCGGATCACTTTGACCCCCGCCAGTACCTGACCGACGCCCGCGCGGCCCTCAAGGGCATGGTGCGCCACAAGATCGTCAACGTCCTGGGCTGCAACAACAAAGCCTGAACCTGACTTCCCCGGCCTGCGGGCATCCCCGCAGGCCTTTCCATGTACATCTATCATAAAACGGAGGCAAAACAATGGAGTTACAAGGCAAAGTGGTGGTCGCCCAGGGCGGCGGGCCCACAGCGGTCATCAACCAATCCCTGGTGGGCGCGGTGCTGGAAAGCCGCAAGTTCCCCCAGATTACCAAGGTCTACGGCGCTTTGGGCGGCGTGAGCGGCATCATCCATGAGAACTTCCTGGACCTCACCCAGGAGACCACCCACAACCTGGAGCGCGTGGCGGTCACTCCCTCATCTGCTCTGGGAAGCACCCGGGACAAGCCGGATGAGAAGTACTGTGAGGAGATTTTCAAGGTCTTCCGCGCCCATGACGTGCGCTATTTCTTCTACATCGGCGGCAACGACTCCTCCGATACCGTGCGGATTGTCAACCAGCAGGCCGAAAAGAGCGGCTATGAATTCCGCGCTATCCACATCCCCAAGACCATTGACAATGACCTGATGGTTAACGACCACACCCCCGGATTCCCCTCGGCCGCCAAGTTTGTGGCCCAGGCCTTTTCAGGGCTGAACCTGGATAACCGTGCCCTGCCAGGCGTTCACGTGGGGGTCATCATGGGCCGCCATGCGGGTTTTCTGACTGCCGCTTCCGCCATCGCCCGGAAATACCCGGATGACGGCCCCCATCTGGTCTACCTGCCGGAGCGGCCTTTCATCATGGAGCAGTTCCTCAAGGATGTGAAGGAGCAGTACGACAAACACGGCCGCTGCCTGATCGCGGTGTCAGAGGGCATCCAGGATGGGGAGGGCACCCCGATTCTGGCCACCTTGCAGCAGACCGAGCGGGACGCCCACGGAAACATGCAGCTTTCCGGCACCGGCGCTCTGGGCGAGCAGTTGTCCAACCAGATCAAGGAAAAGCTGGGCATCAAGCGGGTGCGGGCCGATACCTTTGGCTACCTCCAGCGCTCCTTTTTGGGCTGTGTGTCTGAGGTGGACCAGCGGGAAGCCCGCGAGGTGGGGGAGAAGGCCGCCCAGTTTGCCATCTGGCACAACATTGACGGCTCCATCACCATCCACCGCACGGGGGACTATTCGGTGGATTACCGCTTGACCAAGCTGGAGGAGATCGCCGCCAAGACCAAGCTGATGCCCGACAGCTTCATCAACAAGGCCGGCAACGGCGTGACTGACGCCTTCATTCACTATTTAAGGCCCCTTTTGGGAGATCAGCTCTCCGAGGCCTCCAGGCTGCGCGCGCCC
>ENA-UOOM01000391-UOOM01000391.1-fermentation-metagenome-genome-assembly--contig:-NODE-391-length-52021-cov-176.983836_pt1 | contig 52021 bp, 49 predicted proteins | sample MGYA00245781_ERZ724031 | MGnify/ENA primary metagenome ERZ724031 (study PRJEB28704, sample SAMN03018317) | fermentation metagenome | biome: anthropogenic terrestrial biome; feature: soil...
AGCATTCTCGCAGAAATCAGAAGGTAAATCTCCTTTTGACAATAAGATGTTAGAAGAGTTTAGAGATGTAAATTTAAACAGATCAAGTGATTCTTAGAAGGATCACTCTAGAGACGTACACCCGTTAGATATTACAAATGGCATCCAGCGGCTAAGGTGATTCTTAGGCTCAGATGAAGTTTGCTTATAAGATACCCTCCTCCAATCTGAGCCTGAGCCTTAGAAGAGCCGATCCAGGGGCGTAGCAGCCGTAATACCCTCATCCTCTCCTTATGTGGAGGATAACAAATGCTGCATCACTGGATAAGTTCTTCACTTTTTGTTAAAATTTTAATTATGATACTTGTTCTAAAAAATCTTTCATAGATAAAGAATATTGAATTTCTTTTGATAGCTCTTTATCTTCTGTAAAGCCTAATTTTTTAAATGCCCTTTTCGAATATTCATTATTAAAATTAATTTTTGCAATGACTTCATCCACTCTCCACTCAAAAAATGCATGTTTTAACCCTTCTGCAATTGCATTTGTACCAAAACCCTTATTCCATTTTTCTCTATCTCCAATTACGATTACCATTTCTGCTCTTTTTCCTTTGGGAACAAGCCTTAAAAATCCAATAGGTTCTTTCTCACTGGTTGTAACCATGAAAAAGCTCCCATTTTGATTAAATAAATGTGTAAGAATAGGCATATTAATTCTATATATTATTTCTCTAATGCTTTCACAAACATTTTGCCCTTCGTTTAAATATTTAGTTACTTCATCATCCTCTAACCAATCAATTATTTTCCATGCATCAGATGTAAAAACTTCTTGGCGAAGCTCTACACTATTATCAACCATTACTACAACCCTCCCTATATAAATAAAAGCCCTATTATTTGCACTTTTATGCCAAATAATGGGTCTTAAATCAAACACATATAGATGATAACATAATATATCATTTTAGTGAAATGTTGTAAGTAAGATTTAATTGCCTTTACTCATGTTTACATAAGGATATCGGTTGAAAAATGCCTTTCCCTCATGAATTCTCCATAACCAGTATATTTATTTATAGACAAACTCCATCTGAGTCTAAAAATCACCTTATCCGATGGCTATCATCATGCAGAGGCCACAGAATGGAATTACTACTGGGTATTAGCACCATTCCCGCTCTCACAAATTCTGCTCGTTCATCAACAGAACAGTCAAGACCGTTCCCTGCTATAAATCAAACAAGTCAATTGATGAATCAAATATAATATCCTCGTCACAGAAAGCTACAGATATTGCATCAATGGCTTCCTTAGTATTAGGCACTATCCATGCCCTCTTTGCTTCATTCCATCTGCTGCCTTTTACTTTTTTGATTGCTGAAACCTTATCGTGGCCATAACTAAAGCTTACCATTATATAGTTACCATCACCTTTTTTAATTGTAACCGCCATTATTATTACCCCCCATTAAATTTTAGCCGGCATAAACCTAATGTAAATATTTTTATTCCACCATTCCTGAAACTATTTGCATCAGTAAAATACTATAATCCCAAATGCTTATCCCTTCTTTTATAAAACTTATCCTTTTATCAAATCTAATATCAATTAACTGTCTTAACTCGATTAATTCCTTATCTGTTAATCCATTGTTGTTTATTCTTAAACCCATTTCAATAACTTCAAACATTTGCTGTCTTTCTGCTTCAACCATTGCAAGTTTTTCATCATAACAATTTCTTGAATCATCAATAGCAATTGGCACTGCGATTGCATCCACCTGGACATTCTTAAAACCTGTTTCTTCAAATAATTTGGGCAATCCTACAGGATCTGGCCAATACTTTCCAATATTATTTTTTTTATCAATATCTTCAGTCCCTTTAAAAAGTTTATCGAGCAGCTCTTTCTCACGCTCACATTGTTTTAGAGATATATCAGTTTCTGTTTTTATGTACTTATCTGGTCTTGCATACATTACATTTACTCTCCCATTTGACCTGCATATCCTTTTCTGCTCCAATAAGAATTCCCTATTTGGTACATGTTCAATTACAGTATGAGAAATGCAAGAATCTACTGAATTATTTTCTAAAGGTAGTTTTAATGCATCTCCCTCATAATAACATATATTATTTAGACCTTGAATTGCAGCCTTTCCCTTAGCATAATTTATAAAATTTGAATCCCTGTCTATTCCAATAATTTGTGATTTTTGGTCAAGCCACTTGGACAATTTTCTGGTAATAGTTCCTGGACCGCAACCAATATCAACTATAGTCATTCCTTCTTTAAGCCCAAGCAAATTTAGAAATAACTCCTTCCTGTCATCTCTAAATCTCATTTCTCTGCTTAAATCAAGATTTAAAATGCCCTGAATATTTTCAGACCAAATTGTATTCACATTATTCACCCCCCATAAAAGTTTCAGCCTCTTATCGCTTACTGCAAATATCACAGCCATATACTTCAATCATCATTATTGCATATTAATTTACCAATATGAATCAATTATTTTAATCACAATCCTTGATTTCCTTTATTCTACCAAATATATTGACTAATTTCTATTAAATTTTGTTCTTTTGTTTTTAAATCTCAGTTTACTTTGTTAGAGTATTTGATTTTAATTTAAGCCCATCCAATCCCTTGCCTTTTGCCTTGTTCACATAATGATATTTTTGATGCCTTAAACGCTTACATGGCCTAATTTAGGCATAGAAAAAGCCCTGAAGATATTATCTTCAAAGGCCTTACGCTCTCTAATTATCTACTATCTATAGATAGGATATTTCTTATTATATGCATTTTCATTTCATATGTTCCCTTAATTTTGTTTATAAGATTATTTTATACACATAACTTATTGAAAAGATCTGTACTATAATCTCTAATATCTGATATATTGAGCATATTATACTTTAGTTTAATATCTTCAAAATACTTTGCTATCAGCTCTTTTTCAATAATTCGATCTGAACTTTCATCATCTTTTAAATCTGCTCTGGTATGACTCCATGGCATTTCTGCATGAGTCATCTTTTCTAGTGTCTTTCCACTATAGCACCCAAAGTTCCTAATTACACTGTCTAAAATTTCCTCTTCTATCTTAGACAATTCTATACCTGTATAATCATACTCATTTTCCTCAATAGGATTATATCCATAGTTTTTATATTTATAATATACATTTCTATACACAGGCCCATGTACCCAAGCTTCACAATTATTATAGAATAAATATTCACCTGTAAAAGCTTTGAAAAAGCCCTGAGCATAGTACAATAATTTTTGCAATGCCAAAGGTGTTATATCTGAACAACTTGCCAAAAGATATTTTACAACATGGTCAATCTTATCCTCAGATCTGACAGTAATAGAATCATCTTTTTCAATTTCTGCTAATGCCTCATTACAACGCTTATATGCGACATCTGTTATAGCGTCTTTGTTTTCCTCTAGTACTTTTTTCATATACTTTGAGTCATTAAGGATTGTTTTTAAAATATCAGAATATTGTTTAGTAGGAATATCCCCATCCAAATATCTAGTAAGAGTACCTTCACCCCACCCTAATAACAAAGATAAAGGTCTTTTACCAATATTATACTTATCTAATATAAGCTTCATTTCTGAAACAGAAATCAATCCCTCTTTTTCCCTAAAAGCATTATCTAACATTTTAAGATTATAATCACGAATATCAGCTACAAATATTTCACTTCCACACTCACTACAAATTGCTACTTTCCCTATATACTCAATTTTTTTACCTTTGATGTTTTTTGTCATTTTCTTTTCTTTGATATAGTATTCTACCATATCGTGACACTTCTCACAAAATCCTAACATCTAGGTTACCTCCCTTTATTTAATCACCATTATTAGGCTATTTATTTAAACAAATATTCTATTGGCTTATTTCTTTTATGAAAAGATACAATAAACACAAAATCATCACCATTCTTTATTTGAGTCATATTAATTTTAATATATATATCAACATTTTCTAAAGTGCCCCAATAATCTAATTCTTGGCGCTTGCAAAATATGTATAATACTTCATGAGAAAATTCTTCATTATCATTATCAACCGCATAACAAAAATCATCATATTGAATACCTAATAGTATTTCTTTTTCTTTTTTTGTATCAATTTTATAATCCTCAATAAAATCTATATTTTCTCGTCTATTTTCATTTTGAGCAATCGCATATTTATCATCTAATATAGATTTTCTAAATTTAGCAAGATAGCTTTTTATTTCATCTGGAGTAAGATTTGTATATTTCTTAGTTTCTTTTTTAGTGCTACCCAAATTTTAATCTCTCCCTTCTCCTAGTATAATACGATTATACATTAATTATACCAAAGTTGCAATATATAAGTGTACCTATTGATACAATGCATTCATTTTATGTACCATGCATTAATAATTTTCATTAAAGTGATCAATATAAATCAACTTTCTGGCTTTTTCTATGCACGGTTTTATTTGGCGCTAAGTCATGACAGGCAAATCTTTTTGTGTATCTTCCAATTTCACTTCCATTTCTATAATTGAATCTTCATTTTCATCAACAATCTCTACTGATATCATGTCCACTATTGTACTGAACCTATCTTTTATTCCACCTACATCCCTATAAACACTATCTAACTCTTCCTTATTGTAGAAATTCCCTATAGTCATATGTGGCATAAATTCTACATTATTTAACCAGCTGGGTTTATACGCTTTAAGCATTCCTTCATATAATTTATCATGGAGTTTTTTTATTTTTTCAGCACCTTCTTTTACGCCTAAAAATAAATAATATCCTGAATCGTCATGAACTTTTATGACTTACCCCAAAATTAAATGGAAACTTTTCATTCCATTTAATGAGGCTACCAAATACTCCTGCAATTCTTCTTCGCTCATATTACTTTCAAAAGGAAAAATAATAGTTATATGTGGTCTTACATTATTTGTAAGCGGATCATATTTTTCTCTAATACTCTCAATTATATTGATGTTGCTAAACTGTGAAAATATCATTATACATCTTTTTTTAGTATTAGAGTTTTCAAGCTTTGTATAGCAACGTTCGTCAGCAGCTGCCATATTAAATACCCCCTTTTTTATTTTTGCTAGAAAATATTGATTGATCAAAAAGTTGCAGTATAGCTATAATTTCTTCAACGCACATTTCCCTGTTTTCAAAAAAGCCTGATGCTGTCTCTTTTCCACATATCATTGATTTCCTTTATTTACTGAATATGTTAACTAATTTCTATTAAATTTTATTCTTTTTAATACCTATTCCCCTTGTCAATATCTTAACTCCCATGGGCATAAAAAATACACCTGATTTAGGTGCATTTAAACTAAAACTCCTAGCAACTGAAGTCGTGGGGTTCTAGTGTATATTTAATTATTTAGTTGAAAGAGAAAAAAGGATATAAGGTCAGAGTGACCAAATATCCTCAAATATCAAGTGATTCTTAGACTCAGATGGAACTGCTTATAAGGAATACTTCTCCATCTGAGCCTTAGAAGAGCCGATCCAGGGGCGTAGCAGCCGTTATTTTCTGCGTTAAGCGGGACATTACGGATGGTAGCCATCGGATAAATAATTATTTGTTAACCTTCTTGTTACTTTAATGTTTCTAATATCTCTAATGCAGTGTTTTTATATTCATCGGCACTTCTTGCCCCGACAATAACCTGCCCTACAATGTTTCCATTGCTGTCAAGGAAAATTGTTACAGGATAGCCTCCTATTTTAGAAAGCAATTCATCCCTTATTTTATCATCAGGTAAAAGATTTAAAAAATTAATTTTCTTTTTTGCAACAATTAGTTTAGCTTCATCCAAACCATCGTCCCCATTAACATCTCCAACCAGGCCAATGACACCAATTCCTCTGCTTGAAAGTTCATTGGAAAGCTTTTGAAGTTCCGGCAATTCCTTAATACATGGAGTACACATTGTTCCCCATATGTTCATTAAAGTGAGTTTATTTTCCTTAAATACATCATCACTGTTATAAGTATCTCCTTCTATGTCCTTTAAAGAAAATTCAAGTTTCCCTAAAGCCATTATTGGATCATCAGATGTTGGCTTTGAAGTTGGTGATCCAGTATTTGTTTTTGTAGCAGCATTTTCCGGCTTAGAGGCAGGTGGTTTTGCAGCTGAATTTTTTGCTGTATTATTTGATGCTGTTGAACCCGGTTGAGATGCAGGCTGCCCTGAGGCCCCTTGTGTTGAACTATTTGAAGCTGCAATGTCCTGTGTTGAACTATCAGAAGTTTCAGTGCCTTGAGTGTTTTCTGAAGCATTTCCCGATGCATTTGCATCACTTGACTGGCTTACTGCAGGCTCTTCTTTTTTAGGTGTTTCTGTTTTACTTATAGCTTTCCCGCAGCTCAATAATGATATTGATATAATAGTAGTTAAAAATATACATATCAGTTTCCTTTTCATTTTATTCCCCCTGTTTCATATATTATTCCTGCGTTGTTATGTGTTCCTTTAAAGGTATATTCTTTATTTCATTATGCTTAAACCCTTTTGATATTGCATTTAACGGGCATGTTCTTATACATTCACCGCACCTTATACATTCACCGCTATTAGGGTTTTCATATACCTTCACATTCATCTTGCATGCTCTTGTACATGCATTACAGGATATGCATTTATTTTTATCAACCTGTAATGAATAGAAACTAAAACGATTAAATAAAGAATAAAACGCACCAAGGGGACATACATATTTGCAGAATACCCTGTATATAGACATAGATAATACTACAATAATAACCAGTATTGATACTTTCCATGCAAATATAAACCCTGCAGCACTTCTTAAATCCTTATTCAGCAATACCAACGGTATACCGCCTTCCAAAGTACCGGCAGGGCAGATCCATTTGCAATAGTAAGGATCGCTGGTTCCCATATCGCTTGTTAATGCCCCCATTAATGGAAGCAAAATTACAAAGATAACAAGTACTACATATTTTAAATATATTAACACATCGTGTAACTTTTCTTTTACCTTAATTTTTGGTAAAGGTATTTTATTTAACAGTTCCTGTATAAATCCAAATGGGCATAACCATCCGCAGACTAACCTTCCAAAAAGTACACCTACTAAAGATAAAAAACCTAATACATAGAAAGAAAAGTTGTAGCGGATGCTCCCTATAACTGCTTGCAGTGATCCTATGGGGCATGCTCCGAGAGCACCCGGGCAAGAATAACAATTTAAAATTGGTACACATACCATTTTGGATTTTTCTTTAAATATTTTCCCCTCAGTAAACCCTTTAAAATAGCCATTCATGCCTATGCTTGATATTATTTGAACTATATGCCTTTTAAAGTTTTTAGCCAATTCCTATGCACTCCAGACATATATTAACTGCTTTTTTAAAAACTATTTTATATTCTCCTCTGTATAGGCCAAAAATAATCAGGCACAGGCTGGCTGCAAGTATTATATATCTCTGTAGTTTATTATTCATTTCATTTTCCTCCCAACATAATCCAAAGTAGTTATCCCCATAAGAATATGCATGAAGGTGTCCGGTTAAAATTTACTTAACCTTGCTTAATGTATCTTCAATAACCTTTTTAAACTCATCTTTTGTTAGTGAACCGACAATTACATTTCCAACAATGTTTCCTTTGCTGTCCACAAAAAATGTTGTAGGATATGCAGTAAGATATTGTAAAACACTATTATATTTAAGATTATCATCAGGTATCAGGCTTAGATATTTAACCTTTGTATCTTTAACTATTTTCTTTGCTTTGTCCAAAAGCTTTGCGTCTACCTGGCCGTTTGAATAAACATCTCCCACTATGCCTATTACTCCAAAGCCCTTATCCTTGTACTCATTTGCCAGCTCCTGTATATACGGCATCTTATCAATGCAGTATCCGCAGTAGGTTGCCCATATATTTACCATAGTTATCTTGTTATTCTTAAATATGCTTTCAGTCAATTCATTCCCATCTAAATCTTTTAATTTAAACTTAAATGTCTTTAAACTCTTAATGCCCTCATCAGTAGATACCGGCTTAAATACCGTCATCGTATCCCTTATAACTTCAGCATCATCATAAAGTGCCTTGAAAGCTGCTTTATCCGATGCCGGCAGGTCCTTATCGTCATAGTCGGCATATCCAAAATAAAATACATACCCACCGTCTTCCCCAAGCATGATGACATTTGGCATCTTAACATCCTTTTTTATCTGTGCAGCAGATGGAAGTCTGTCTTTTCTGTAAATTACATAAGAGTAAATACCCCTTGCCTTGCTAAGTATTTCCTGTCTTGCAGCACTCCTCTTTGCCCTGTCAGTTATCTTTGAAGTTTCATCATATTGCTTTAATAAGTCACTTGATATAAATGAATAGTACCTTCCATCATATATTGGTTTTGAAATATCCTCAGAATCCGATTCTTCAGGAGCATCCAAATATATGAAATCATCATACTTCTTCCATAAAGCAGAATCGATCTTGTACTCTAAACCCATGGTTGGTTTTCTCATATAACCAAGTTTTCTTTTTTCAGCAGGTGATAAATTACTTGTTTGATCTGATGGATTTTTGGCGGCATCCGCTATCTGTGGCAGTACGGTATTACTTTTTTTAAGTGGTTCTTTTGCAGCTACTATACCAAATGGCGTGAAAGCAAGTAAAAATGCCAGTACAATAGCAGTTACTTTTTTGTACATTATAACTCTCCCCCTTTAAATAGAATTATTTAATTCGCTTATTATATAAACAAGCGAATTATAAACACATTTACACTTCAGAGCATTTAAATCTTTTATTAAATAAAAAATTAATTGAAAATAAAACTCTATTCTAAAGGTATAGGATATAGCATATTAATAGCATCAAAGTATGATAACTATTATCCATGTAATGTACTATTTTACATGATATAGCATATCGCTTTTATATTTGTACTATAGTATATATATCCAATAATTATGATATTATGATTATATAAATAATTTTTACCAGAAGGATTGTCGAAATGATTAATAAAAATCCTGACCGTAAGGAGATATACAATGGACTTTAACAAACACTAGTTTTAAAATCTATTGAATAGATTAATGAGGAAAAATACGAAGATGCACATGAAAATTACAAAAGCATTTATAAAAAGCTGATAAAATAAATTTAGCCGGCAGCTATTTATCACTGCCGGCATTAAAACTATTTATACTTCTTTTATTGATTCCAGACTCTCTCATCGTTTAAAACAAAGCCCACATTAAAAACATAATTTTATTAGATTCAACTGTCAATTTTTTTATTGTACAATTAATGCTACTTATATTATTATTCATATATAAGGAGTGAGTCTTAGAAACGCCAATCCAAGGCGCAGCATCCGTTATCCTTTGTCTTAAACGGAGTGTTACGGATGCTAGCCATCGGATAAAAAATGTAGATGGGGGTTAAGCAATAATATGGAAAAAATAGAAACAGGCATAGATTTTCCACATAAGGTAAGCAGAAAAGAAAGAAGACAGGCTAAGGAAAGATTGCGGCGAAAGAAAATTAGAAAAATTATTAGAACAATCATATTAACATTTGTAATAGTTATATTTTCTTTTATAGGTTTAATACGTGCAGGAATATTTTCTGACCTTCAAGAATTTTTAGTTACATCAGCTATGACTACTATGTCCCACAAGTATATTGCAAATATATTTGCAAGTGATAATCAAATTAAAAATATTATGGAAAATAACAAAGTAATTGAGAACTATGAAAAATTTGATGAGTCAAAAATAACCGAAGATGGAAAATTAGATAAGGTTGAAATAAAGGATATAAGCAAAGATGGTTATACTGGATACATGCTCATTGTAAGCAATCCCAAGCGCGTATTTTTAGGAACCTCGGGCAAGCTTGGTGAATATGGTACTAAAATATCACAGTTAGCTGAAGATTATGATGCAATGGCAGGTATAAACGCTGGAGGATTTTCAGATGAAAATGGGACAGGAAAAGGGGGTATTCCTACTGGGATAATTATTGAAGACGGTGTAATAAAGTATATTGAAAAAGGTTTAAATAAATTTAACATTATTGGTTTTAATAATAAGGGTGTGCTGATAATTGGTCAGTATACATTAGATGAAATTAATCGTTTAAAAATAAGAGATGCTATTGATTTTAGACCCTTTCTTATAGTAAATGGCAAACCAACAAAAATGTATGGGAACGGCGGCTGGGGTACAGCTCCAAGAACTGCTATTGGACAAAGAGCAGATGGCACTGTATTATTTGTGGTCATAGATGGAAGGCAGGTACATTCAGCCGGAGCCACAATGAAGCAGCTTCAAGATATCATGATTGAAAACAAGGCAGTAAATGCTGCAAACCTTGATGGGGGTTCCTCATCTGTTATGTACTTTGAAGATAAAATAGTTAACAGTCCAAGCTCTGTTTATGGGGACAGATATTTGCCTTCAGCATTTTTAGTTAAAGGAGATGGTCTTGCAAGCGAAAACATAATTAATAATTTAAATAATTAATTATGATACTTAATAATATAGTTTCAATTCAACAAATTTTCCATGAAAAGGGAGACCATATATCATTCCTAAAGTTTAAGGTAAAATTATAAACTTAAAGGACACTAAATAAAGTCCATCTCAAAAAATGAGATGGACTTTTGATAATTCGTCAAGCATGGCCAATTGAAATACGCTGTTAGCGTACTGCCTTTAATCTTCTGCTGATTGACTGCTTACTGTCGTTGTTGTTTTCCTATTAGATATTGCTTTGGCAATTTCGACAATCAACGTTAAGCATAGAGCAAAACCTATTACCAACATCCATTGAGAGAAGCTCAGCATTACTAGGCCTAATGCATTGCGCAGTCCTGGAATCACGAATGCAATAAATATCGTCGCATAGCCTATTAAAACAGTCCAAATCAGCGGCTTATTGTCAGAAAGTTTGTTCATGTGGATTATAGGCACTCTCAAGCTTCTGTAAGCAAAAATGTAAATAAGTGAGTTTATAGCTAAACTTGCAAAAACGATACTGCGTCCTGCTGCAGGATCTTGGTGAACTCGATAATAATGATTAAAGACTGATAGTCCAAAAGCAGCACTGGCAATACTAATCACAAATATAAGGATCTTACCTACTTTTGTAAGGATTGGCTCCTTCTGCGATTTAGGTTTTTCATCCATTATGCCATTCTCTTTTGGTTCAAAGCCCAAAATAACATCTGAAGGTCCATCACAAATCAAATGAATCCACAGTATCTGGGAAATAAGTAGCGGAGCAGGCCAATTAAAGATAATTGACATAAAGATGATCAGCACTTCTGCAAATGAATTGGAAAGCATAAATGCAACCACCTTCTGGACATTGGCAAAAATAACCCTGCCCTCTTCAATTGCTGATACTATTGTACTGAAATGGCTATCCAGCAGTATAAGATCAGCGGTTTCCTTTGCTACATCAGTAGCTGTCCCTACCACAACACCTATATTAGCACGTTTTAAAGCTGGGGCATCATTTACACCATCACCAATCATAGCTGTGACCTCTTTATTTTTATTAAGCGCATCAACAATACGGAACTTTTCCTGAGGGCGTATTCTTGCAAACACAGTGGTCTCGGTAACCCTGCTTTGAAGCTCCTCATCGCTCATTGCCTCAATTTCTTCCCCTTCAAGAGTTCTCCCTTTACCTGTCTTAAGTCCAATACTTGATGCAATCCTCTCAGCCGTCCTGCTGTAATCCCCGGTAATTATTTTGACTTTTACCCCTGCATGCTGAGCAGCTTTAATTGATTCAGCCACATCATCCCTTATAGGATCTTCTAAGCCTACAAGACCAGTCCATGTATATCCTTCTCTTTCTTCAACCGATCCTCCCTTACGGCATGCAAACCCAATAAGCCTAAGGCCCTTGTCTGCCCAGCTGTCTATTTCTGCCATCAGCTTCTTTCGGCTAGATTCTTCAATATCGCACATGGATAGGACGATTTCCGGTGCGCCTTTAAGGAAAAACATATTGGAGGTATCAAAATCCCCTCCTGTTACACCTGCAATCATAAATTTGGTTTCGCTTGAGAACAGTTCTTCTGCAATCCTCTTTGATTTGGAAAACAGTTCCTGTGGGTTTGCATTGAGCTGCTGTCCGGCATACTGCCATAAAGCAATTTCCACCGGGCCCTCCATATTATTACAAAACACCATATTTTGAATTGAACTTGTTGTATCTGCAAAATCAGTGCAGCTTACCTTCATTTGTCCTTCTGTCAAAGTCCCGGTCTTATCTGTGCAAATGCTAGTTACCGATCCAAGTGTTTCTACCGCTGCCAGTTTCTTTACAAGACCTTGGCGCTTTAGGATCTTTTTCATTCCAAGCACCTGTATAATTGTTACTGCAATAAGCAATCCTTCTGGAACAGCTGCAACTGCCAAAATGATAGAAATCCTCAGTATTTCAAAGAACTCTTGCCCTCTGATGAGGCCTACCAAAAAAGTCGCAATAGTGAATCCTACAACGATCTTGGTCAGTGTTTTACTGAAATCCTTGATCCTTATTTGGAACGGCGTATCGGCTTCCTGCTGCTCACTTAGGCTAGCTGCAATCTGCCCGAATTCGGTAGTTGTACCTATTTTGCCAACCTGCATTAAACCTCTTCCGGTAACTACAGTAGTACCCATATAAACTGTATGACTTTTATCCTTCGATGCTTTTTTTGATGATAATTTCTGATTTAATTCTTTGGAAGTTTCCTTCTTGCTGACAGGTTCACTTTCCCCTGTCAGGATTGATTCATCCATGGATATCCTTGTTGCTTCTATCAATGTACCATCGGCAGGTGCTTTTTCACCTACATTCAATACTACCAAATCGCCAGGTACCAGTTCCCAGACTTCCACTTCCTTACGCTGTCCGTCCCTAATGACTGTTGTTGTCGGATGGATCAGCCCCTTGAGTGCAACATATGTCTGCTGAGCCTTATATTCCTGTGTAAATCCCATAACTATATCTATAGCAACTACAACCATTATCATGATAAAATCGCTCGTCTGACCCATTATCAGGGACACTATAGCTGCAGCAAGAATAATGTAAACAAGTGGGCTTTTAATCTGGTTAAGTAATATTTTCCATATTGATACCTTTTTTCCTTCAGGTATGCGGTTTTCTCCATATTTTTTACGCAGCTCTTTAACTTCATCTAAGGAGAGCCCCTGATACACATTCCCATGACTGGAAATGTCAACTGTTTGTTTTATTTCTGCATTTTCCATAATAGTCTAACCTCCTTATTTTAGATAATTGTGATTTTTTGAGCTTTACGCAATTTTCCTGCAGTTTCAGGCTTTCAATATCAATCTGATTAACCTGGCTTACATGCTGTCGACACCGCACCTTTGCCTGCTAAACGCAGCCCTGAAATACTGCCTGGTAAATTGGGGCAAATTCTATACTAATAAGCATAAAAAAAGCACGCATTTGTGGAACAATATTGTCGTCCCACAAATGCGTGTTACCATCATTTGTTGCCATACCATTATAGCCCAGCCCCATAAACCTAAAAAGGTCCATCGCCTGCTCAGTTTGTACTGTAGTTTTATACGCAGTGCAAAGAAAGTAATTTTATTATAAACTTAATTTGGTGCTGTTGTCAAGTATAAAGTCCAAAATATTCAAAATTTAACAATTTAATTAAATTGCGGTTCACCAAAGCCAAAAATATCCACCAACTTACAACTTAGTTGGTGGATATTTTTATTTATTTTCTAATAATGCTTTTGGTTTACCCTTGATTTCCTTTGTCCCAAACTTACCATAGATTTCACTAACTGTTTCTGCCGTAATAAACACATCAATTTGTTCTTTTTTAATAAATTCCATAAGATAAGAAAATTCATTTCGTGTCATTAAACTTTCAACTTCAAACTTATCCTCAAATCCTAACCCGCCTTTAATTGGATATATTGTTGCACCACGGTTCAAATCTTCTATTATAAATTTACGAATTGACTGGTAATTCTTTGAGATAACGCAAACCCTTTTTTTTGAGTTAAATCCTATCATAAAGTTTTCCAACATTAATCCATTAAGATAAGTTCCAATTAATCCTATGATTACTGTCCTTGCATCATATACAAAAATTGCAGTACAACAAATAATTGCTCCTGAAATAGAAACTGATAAGCTTAAATCAATGTGAAAATATTTGTTTATAATTTTAGCTACAATATCAAGACCGCCAGTTGATGCATTGCGTCTAAATAAAATCGTTTGTGCAAAACTCACAAGCAGCACAAAGCACAATAAATCCAGCCACTGATCCTGCATCAATGATTGTTTAACTGGGCATACTTTTTCCAGTATAGCAAGCATAGGTGACAAAATCAATGCTGTATATACAGTTTTAATACCGAATTCTTTCCCAATAAGAAAATAAGATAAAATTAATAGAAATGCATTTATAACAAAAATCAATATTGGCAGAGGTATTGATGTAATTAAATTAATTACTATTGATAAGCCAGTAATGGAGCCAAGAATTAATTTACTTGGAATCAAAAAAAAGTGTACTGCCAATGCTGTAATAATCATACCTAATGTTAATATTGGTAAATCCCTAATAAAAGACTTTATACTTTCCCCCATTTTATCTCCCCTTCAAACTACAAAGATTCTACAAATATTTTTCTTAAAAGCAACGAAATCTTCTGAAATCAAAGACTTTGCATTGTATTAAAACTATAGTTCTTATTTTTTTGTAAACTTAAATTTTGATAAAGTTAGCAATATTTGGTTAATGCTAAAAGGTTTGCACCCCCCTTATAAAGGCTTTTTTAAATATATATTTCAGTTTATAGATAGCATATTCTTGACCTTCTTTATTCTATCAAATATATTAACTAATTTCTACTAAATTTTATTTGAAATAAAAAAAATAACCCGCTAGTCTTAGGCGTTATAACCTTTAAACCAGTAGGTTCTTATTTTTATGATAGTTCCTGTTTAATTTTAGCTCCATCCCCATCTTAGCCATTAAGCTGCCATTTCATCATAATTTATTGTACTGTGTAACAACTAACAATGATTAATCTTTTTATAAAGTTGCTATCTTTGGTTCTTCAACCTCTGGGCATTCATTATATAAAGTAATAGGATCTATATCCAAACATTTAGTGGAGTCATAATTACCTATTAAATCCCATGCTAATGTATCATTTAATACAGTACATGTCCCCATAAACACATCTATATCTTGTAATTGCTTGAAAACTCCTTTTTTAATTAATTCTTTGGCATCAAAAAGTTTAATCTTTCCGTCTGCAAAGTAAATATAAACTTCAAAATCTCTAGTTGGGATAACCTGAATAACTTTATAATTCATGCTATTCACTCCTTTACTTTAATGGTTCAATTCTTTTTATACTCTCATGTTGTTCAGCAAGATGCCAATTTTCCATTAATTTATCGCTATGAATTTCACACCATGCAAGGACTAATTTTAACTGTTTAGCAGGGAAGAATCCTTTGAAAACAACACCATTTTGTATATATACTTTGCATGAAAATGAGGTGGTAAATGGTCATTATAATACATGGTTATCTTTATCCCATAAAAGGATGATATTTCTGGCAATAGTATTCCCTCCCTATATAATATTTATTTAATGATATATGTTTATTATATCATATTGTTAAAGATATATAGTAAAAAGATCCATTGAATACAAAAGTTTAGCTTCAAAATTCCAGTAGAAATTTTGAAGCTAAACTTTTGTAAATTTATAAGGATGGATATACATGGAAGTGTTTTCCTGATATAATAAAAAATGATTATGGGTGTTTTCAATACACTAAGGGTAAACTTATTGTTAATGGGCTATTGCTTTGCTAGACATCATCAGAAGTTGCATCTTGAAGTGCAACTTCTGATTCTCAATTATAAATTAAATGGGGGTCAGGCCATATGGGAAAAAAGAAAACAGTAAATATTAGAAACATAATGGCTCTTATGCTTATTTTTTTGTTGCTAATATGCACAGCTTGTGCAAAAAAACAAGATGAAATTAAAACGCAAGTTAACGAAATTCCCTCAGAACAAGTTACGCAAAAAACATCATCAACACCGGACACAATTCAACTAAATTTCACCGTGCAGGATTTTTCTAATATAACTCTTAGTTTATTGAACAATAATCAGATAGGAAGTATTGTTAAATCAACGAAAATTGATGATATGGTCACATACGGTGAATATATCCCCAAAGAGTTCAATGAAGAAAATCCCAAAAATTATACCTATTCCTATATTGAAATTTCCGGAATACAATATGCTTTGTCACGTTCTCTTGGCAAGACTGGGTATGGTTTAACTAAAACAACGCTGAATGAAACTGATACGGTATACGTAATAAATGAGCTTCGTGGCGCAAGCTACGGCGTCACAATCTTTATTGTGATAAAGGAAAAGACACCTTATATTATTTCAGAGATCGATGGATTTGCTCAAATCAGCGATATAGATGAAAATGGTGCAAAGGAAGTCGTCTCCACTGTAGGCACAGTGCCTGACACTTCAATTTATTTTTTTAATTTTGATAAGCAAACAGTTAGCAGCGTTAATATTAATGAACAATCAGGTGCCAAATATTCAATGTACGATGCCACAACGAACACTTTCAGCTTAGCCTTTGAACCTAATCAAAATCCGGTGACTTATGTTTATGAAACGAATAAGCTGTTACGAACTAAATAAACAGAAAGTAGAGGCTTATTCTCTGCTTTCTGTTTATTCGATAATATCGATTTCATATCATTATAAAAATGCTTGATTAGTTTATTCTAATCAAGCATTTTATTTTTCATTTGGTGGAGGCGAGGGGACACATATTCCATTGTTTCCAATGGGGCTGACTATATCTTAAGCTTAATTTTGCTAAGCTTCCCGGCGTGTTATGAAAGCTGTAATATTTATTTTAAAGCTTCCATCCTAGTGCTTCATGTTTTCCTTAATGGAAAAGTTAGAAGTCTATAAGTCGATACATGGCTGTTGAGTTTCCCCACATACCACTCGGTATTGCCATCACCTATTGTGTTACGGTTTCACCGATAAAGCCGGGTTTTCACTTATGGATTACTCCATAAGGCGACTCTTTTTGAATCGAACCCCTGTCCGAAAGCCCAAGAATTTAAGCATCTTCGGGTGCAGCTTTTGTTTTAACATTCCCTCTGCTTAACGCCCAAAAGCAGGCTTTAAGTTTCAGTAGCTTCATAAATTCCGTTCTAACCTCAAAGCTTTGGTAAGCTCGGTTCACCACTATCGACGCCCTGCTCTAAGCCGTGGTACTCTTAGGAGGACGAGCTGCAACTAGGCAGCTAAAGCTAAATTATTATCGTTATCGTTTATTTTTTAATCCCCTGTTTTTTACGAGGCACTGGGATCCTCGACCCGCTTCTTAAACCCTTCTGACCCCCGTCGAAAGCCAAAACGCCCCCATGTTATTATTATATTAATTAAAACTACTAAAAGTCTCTGCCAAACTTTGCAGCGAAATAAGTAATGATAATTCATGGTTAGTTTAAATGATATTTAAAATAATTCATCTGAAATAAGCTGAACTTATCTATAGCTTTCCTTAAAGCTTCTTTCAACTTCCCTTTGGGCAACTTTTTTAGCCATGACTTCTCTTTTGTCATAGAGTTTCTTCCCTTTGGCAAGAGCTATTCTTACTTTAATAAGACCCCTTGTTTGGTATAGTGCTACTGGAATTAGAGTATAACCTTTTTGCGAAACCAATGCCTCAAGCTTTCTTATTTCAGCTTTATGCATAAGAACTCTCCTTGTTCTAAGTGGATCCCTATTAAAAATATTTCCTTGCTCATAAGGACTTATATGCATATTTTCAATAAATAATTCACCATTTTTAATCTCCGCATAGCTGTCTTTAAGATTAGCTTTGCCAAGTTTAACTGATTTTACTTCAGTTCCTACAAGCTCAAGCCCTGCTTCATAGGTTTCTTCTATAAAATATTCATGATATGCTTTTCTGTTTTCACTAAGGTTTTTCTCTTGCTTATTCATAATATCACCATACATAATTCTATTTAGATTTTTATTATATCACATAAGTTTACTATGTCAATATAACATTTTTTAAGAAATAAGTCAAAGGCGGCCCAATTTAGTTTTACAATTGGGCTCAAAGGCAACCCCCTATTCCTCTTCTTCAAAAGGATCTGCTAAAACAAAATCAATAGTTCTTTCATCAACATTTGCTTTTGCGACCTTTATTCTAACCTTATCCCCAAGCCTATAAACCTTTTTTGTCCTTTCTCCCATAAGCAGGAAATGTTCTTCATCATATACATAAAAGTCATCTGTAAGATTGCTTATGTGAACAAGCCCTTCAACTGTATTATCAAGTTCAACAAACATTCCAAAAGGAGTTACAGAGGATATAATGCCGTCAAACTCCATTCCCACCTTATCCAGCATAAACTCCGCCTTCTTCATATCCTCTGATTCTCTTTCTGCTTCATCTGCAAGCCTTTCCATTTCACTTGACTGCTTTGAAGCTACCTCTACAAACTTTGTTAACTTTTTGGTCTTATTTTCATTTAAATTGCCATTTATAAAGCTCTTTATAATTCTATGAATTTCAAGATCAGGATAACGCCTAATTGGAGATGTAAAGTGGCAGTAATATCTATCTGCAAGGCCAAAGTGCCCAAGACACTCTGGTGAATATCTTGCCTTTTTTAATGATCTTAAAAGCAAAGTGCTTACTACAGTTTCTTCTTTTTTCCCTTTTATCTCTTCAAGGACTTCCTGTAATACTTTTGGATGAACTTCTTTAGATGGTTTTACATAGTACCCTAAATTATAGACAAACTCCTTAAATATAAAAAGCTTCTTCTCATCTGGAGTTTCATGAACTCTATATACAAAAGGCACTCCTGCCCAGAACATATGCTCGGCAATAGTTTCATTGCATACTAACATAAACTCTTCAATAATTCTGTTTGCAATTTCTCTTTCATAAGGTTTTATAGCTATTGGTTTGCCCTTTTCATCAACAATTATCTTACATTCCTCAAATTCAAAATCGAGGGCTCCCCTTCTCATACGCTTTTCATATAGTATTTTGCAAAGCTCTTCCATATCCTTAAACATTGGAACTAAATAATCATATCTTTTAACTGTTTCTTCATCATTATCCTTTAATATTTTAGTTACATCTGTATAGGTCATTCTTTCACTTGTCCTTATGATGCTTTCAAATATTTCATGTTCAACTACCTTACCTGTCCTGTCAATTATCATTTCGCAGGAAAGAGTAAGCCTGTCAGTCTTTGGATTTAAACTGCATAATCCATTTGAAAGTCTTTTAGGAAGCATAGGAATTACCCTGTCTACAAGATAAACACTTGTTCCTCTTTTAAAAGCTTCCTTATCAAGGGATGATTTTTCTTTAACATAATATGTAACATCTGCAATATGAACTCCAAGTTTGAATTTTCCATCAGGAAGCTTTTCTACACTTACTGCATCATCTAAATCCTTTGCATCTTCGCCATCTATAGTAACAATTTTAGTATCTCTAAGATCCCTGCGCCTTTTATACTCCTCTTCCGGTATTTCTTCTGACAGCATATTGGCATCAGATTCAACTTCATCTGGAAACTCCACAGGAAGATTGTATTTTTTTATTATAGAAAGTACATCAATACCTACGTCCCCTTTAGCGCCTAAAACTTCCACAATTCTTCCTTCAGGATTTCTTCTTTTTTCAGACCACTTTGTAACTTCAACTACTACCTTATATCCATTTTTAGCGCCATTCATATCATTTTTTGATATGAATATATCCTGATATATTCTTTTATCATCAGGTACAACGAACCCAAAACTTTCATTTTTTTCAAAAGTGCCTACTAATCTTCCATTAGCTCTTTCAACAATTCTTATAATTTCACCCTCGGTGCGCTTATCACCATTTCCTTTTCTTATTACCCTGGCAATAACCCTATCATTGTTCATAGCTCCATTTAAATTTTCAGCAGAAACATAAACATCCTCTAATTCTTCCTTATCTTGAATAATAAAGCCAAAACCTTTGGAATTTCCTTGAAGTTTTCCTGATATAAGGTTCATTTTTTCAGGAATGGCATATCTATTTCGTCTCGTTTTTACGATAGAACCACTTACTTCCATATCATCTAATATCTTTTGAAATTCTCTAAGCTCACCTTTATTAATTTTAAAAACATCTGCTAATTCTTCAATAAGCATTGGCTTATATGCTTTATTTTGCATAAAGTCTAATATACTATCATTGATTTTACTCATTATATCACCCCTAAATCTTAATATTCTAATTTTTTTGCTTCAAAATAATACAATAATAAGTTAAATTAGTCTTTTCCCACAACCTATCTCCTTATATTTTTCACTATTACAATCAAATTATTCAAATCACTTAATATATAATATATTAAGTTAAAAGGACCTGATTTCACATCAGGTCCTTTATTGCTGTTATAATTAATTTTATTTAATTAATCTTAATAGAAGCCCTCCATAATTTACAAATATCGGTGCAAATATTAATGAAACAATAGTCATTAATTTTATTAATATGTTCATTGCCGGTCCTGCAGTATCCTTGAAAGGATCTCCTACAGTATCTCCAACAACTGCAGCTTTATGAGCGTAGCTTCCTTTTCCGCCATATGCACCAGTTTCAATATATTTTTTAGCATTATCCCATGCACCGCCTGCATTTGCCATGTATATAGCTATAAGTACACCGGAAACTAGTGCCCCGGCTATAAATCCGCCAAGAGCCTCTGAACCTAAAAGCAATCCTATAACTATTGGAACTGCAACTGCAAGTATCCCGGGAACAATCATTTCCCTAAGCGCAGCAGCTGTTGAAATGTCAATACATCTTTCATAGTCAGGATCCTGCTTTCCTTCCATAATCTTAGGATTTTCTCTAAACTGCCTTCTTACCTCTTCAATCATATGATTTGCAGCTTTACCTACAGCTTCCAAAGAAAGAGCACCAAAGAAGTAAGGCAATACCCCTCCCATTAATACGCCAACAAGAGTAAGCGGATTTAGCAGGTCAATTTTATCAAGGCCAACTGCTTGTGAATAGGAAGCAAAAAGTGCTAAAGCAGTTAACGCAGCAGAGCCTATTGCAAATCCCTTGCCCATTGCAGCAGTAGTATTGCCAACAGAATCAAGATCATCAGTTATTTTACGAACATCTTCAGGTAAGTTTGCCATTTCAGCAATTCCACCTGCATTGTCTGCTATAGGTCCATAAGCATCAACTGCAACAGTCATGCCTGTAGTTGAAAGCATCCCAACTGCAGCAAGGGAAACTCCATATAGTCCTATTAAAGTATCCTTTTGTCCGCCCATAATGAAAAATGATAAAAGTACAGCAAGCCCTATGAAAAGTATAGGAAGCACAGTTGAATACATTCCTACTGCCAAGCCAGATATTATAGTTGTAGCAGGGCCTGTTTGCGATTGACTTGCAATTTTTTTAACATGCCTATAATCAGCTGATGTGTAAATTTCCGTTAGTCTTCCAATTATTATTCCAACGATAAGTCCTGATAAAATAGCATAAAATGCCTTTAAATTTCCAAACATAGTTTTACTTAATATTAGGGATCCAATAATTACAAGGATTCCACTTACATATGTGCCCATATTTAATGATTTTTGAGGATTAGCATCCTTTTTCCCACCAACAAACAATGAACCAATTATTGATGAAATAATCCCTACAGCAGCTAAAAGCATAGGAAATAGTACCCCAGTGCCATCTTTATATAATGCTGAACCAAGTGCTAATGTTGATATAATAGAGCCAACATAGGATTCAAAAAGATCTGCACCCATACCAGCAACGTCTCCAACGTTATCTCCTACATTATCTGCAATTACTGCAGGATTCCTTGGATCATCCTCGGGAATCCCCTCTTCAACTTTACCAACCAAGTCTGCCCCCACATCTGCTGCCTTTGTATATATTCCACCGCCTACACGGGCAAATAGTGCTATGGAACTTGCACCAAATCCAAATCCAGTAACGACATTTGGATCTTTAAAAATCATATAAAGTATTCCAATTCCCAAAATCCCAAGACCAACTACAGACATTCCCATAACTGCACCGCCAGAAAATGCAATTTGAAGTGCTTTGTTTTTTCCTGACTTTGCTGCAGCATTTGCCGTTCTTGTGTTTGCTCTTGTTGCAACCATCATTCCAAAAAAACCTGCAAGTATTGAAAATGCAGCACCAACTACAAAGCAAATTGAAGTTGACCATCCAATACCGCTTGATAATCCTAAGACAAAAAATACAACTATAACAAAAATTGCAAGAGTTTTATATTCTCTTTTCAAAAATGCTATAGCACCTTTATGAATAGCGTTTGATATTTTTTGCATTTTCTCTGTGCCAGGATCTGCTTTCATAACTTTTTTAGACAGATAAAATGCATATAATAGTGCTAAAATCCCCGCTATAGGAGCAAAAATAATGGCTGAGCTGCTCATAATAAATTCTCCCCTCTTTTATTAAATTATTTGTATAAAACAAGAAACATTGAAGTTATTACAAATAATATCATTGAAATAGTAGTGACTTTTGATAGCTTGCTCTCAATTGTTCTGCCTTTATTTTTTCCAAAAAACGTTTCAGCTCCACCTGAAATAGCTGAAGGAAGTCCCTCAACCTTTGCTGGCTGAAATATAATGGAGAAAATTATAACAAATGATATAATGATGTGTAAAACTAGCATGAAGGTTTTCATTTTATCCCCTCTTTCTTAAATTTCGATATACATATTTTAGCACACGCACAAGATAAAAACAATAATAGATACTTTTTCTCAATATTTTTATATATGTGCTATACTATACTGATTTTAAATAATTATGAAACATTAAGTATATATAATTGATATACTTTATTATGATATTGGGTATTTATGAGCAGCTTATTTTCATCAAAATATATTTTTAAGCAATTTTATTTAGGGAGAAAAATCAAATATAGAGGGTACAAAACCCTCTATAATAATAACATTTTGATATGAATTTGTCTATTACTTGATGTTGTAAAAAGCTTTCTTCCCTCTGTATTCTCCAAAGTCCTGAAGCTCTTCTTCAATTCTTAAAAGCTGGTTATATTTTGCAACTCTGTCTGTTCGGCATGGTGCACCAGTCTTTATTTGTCCAGCATTTACTGCAACAACAAGATCAGCTATTGTTGTATCTTCAGTTTCTCCGGATCTGTGGGAAACAACTGCAGTATATCCTGCTCTCTCAGCCATTTCAATTGCATCTAAAGTTTCTGTTAATGTTCCTATCTGATTAAGCTTTATAAGAATTGAATTTGCAACTCCCATTTCTATTCCTTTTGCAAGTCTCTTTGTGTTTGTAACAAATAAGTCGTCTCCAACAAGCTGAATTTTATTTCCGAGTCTTTTAGTTAACAGCTTCCAACCATCCCAGTCATTTTCTGCAAGTCCGTCTTCAATTGAGATTATTGGATATTTATTAACTAAGTTTTCGTAGAAATCTACCATTTCTTCAGAAGAAAATACTTTTCCTTCTCCTTTTAAATGATATTTTCTATCTTTCTCATTATAAAGTTCTGATGATGCAGGGTCTAGTGCAATTGCAATGTCATCTCCTGGTTTGTATCCAGCTTTTTTAATAGCTTCAACTATAACCTGTATAGCTTCCTCATTTGACTTAAGATCAGGAGCAAATCCTCCCTCATCACCAACAGCTGTGCCATATCCTTTATCAGCTAAAGTTTTCTTTAATGAATGATAAACTTCAGAGCACATTCTTAAAGCTTCTGCAAAATTTGGTGCCCCAACTGGCATAATCATGAACTCCTGAAGGTCAACGTTATTATCAGCGTGTTTCCCTCCATTTAATATGTTCATCATTGGAACTGGAAGAACCTTTGCATTTACTCCGCCAATATACTGGTAAAGCGGAAGTCCTAAAGACTGTGCAGCAGCTCTTGCAGCTGCAAGGGAAACTCCTAAAAGTGCATTTGCACCAAGTTTTGCTTTATTATCAGTTCCATCAAGTTCAATCATAGTTTTATCAATTTTTGGCTGTTCAAAAACATTCATTCCAATAAGCTCTGGAGAAATAATTGTATTTACATTATCAACTGCCTTTAAAACTCCCTTGCCATTGTATCTATTCTTATCCCCATCTCTTAATTCAACTGCTTCATATTCTCCAGTTGAAGCTCCTGAAGGAACCATTGCTCTTCCAACAGAACCATCTTCTAATTCTACTTCAACCTCAACAGTAGGATTTGATCTTGAGTCTAAAACTTCTCTTGCAAAAACGTCAACTATTTCCATATAAGTTTTCATTCTTTCATCCTCCTTTAATTACTTTTCTATTAAAGATTTTTCAGTCATTTCATCTGGTATTTTAAGGCCCATAATGTCAAGCATTGTAGGTGCAATATTGCTTAATCTTCCCTTTTCTCTTAATTTTACATCTCCAGCACCTATCAATATAAAAGGTACAGCGTTTGTTGTATGTGCTGTAAATGGCGCTTTGGTTTCATAATCTACCATTTTTTCAGCATTTCCATGGTCAGCAGTTACAATTAGCTGTCCGCCCTTTTCCATAATCTTATTATATATTTTACCAAGACATCCATCAACAGTTTCAACAGCCTTTTTAGCTGCATCAAATACTCCCGTATGTCCTACCATATCTGGATTAGCAAAGTTCAATATAATTACATCATATTTATCGCTGTCAATTTCAAATAAAACACGCTCACAAACCTTATTAGCACTCATCTCTGGCTGCATATCATAGGTTGCAACCTTAGGGGACTGGATAAGAATTCTATCCTCATTTTTATTTGGAGCTTCAACTCCCCCGTTAAAGAAAAATGTAACATGAGCATATTTTTCAGTTTCAGCAATCCTAAGCTGTTTAAGCCCATTTTTACTTAAGTATTCACCTAAAGTATTTGCATAAGTTTCAGGCCTATATGCTATATCAACATCTTCAATTGTCTTATCATATTGAGTCATGCATACATAATAAAGCGGGAATATTTCTCTTTTAAATCCATCAAACTTTTTATCTACTAAAGCTCTTGTTATTTCTCTTGCTCTATCTGGTCTAAAGTTATAAAAAATAACTGAATCATTTTCAGAAATCTTTGCTATAGGTTTTCCATTATCACATATTACAGTTGGTACTACAAATTCATCTACAACATTTTGATTGTATGATTTCTCAACAGCCTCACGAGCAGTGTTTGCTTTCAGTCCTTCTCCCTTAACCAAAGCATTATATGCCTTTTCAACTCTGTCCCATCTCTTATCCCTGTCCATAGCATAGTACCTGCCTGAAACTGTAGCAATTTTCCCAACTCCAAGCTCACTCATATATTTCTCTATCATGTCAATATATTTTAGTGCACACTTAGGTGGAACATCACGGCCATCTAAAAATGCATGAACATAAACATTTTTAAGACCATTATCCTTGCATAATTTTAAAAGTGCTTCAAGGTGCTCAATATGGCTATGTACTCCACCATCAGATAAAAGTCCCATTATGTGAAGTGAAGTATTCTTTTCCTTGGCATTTTTTATAGCATTTAAAAATGCAGGGTTTTTAAAAAAATTCCCTTCAGCTATTTCTTTATTTATTTTTGTAAAATCCTGATAAATTATTCGCCCAGCGCCAATATTTAAATGTCCAACTTCTGAGTTTCCCATTTGACCTTTTGGAAGCCCTACATCAAGTCCGCTGGCACTTAATTTAGTATGAGGATAATTAGCCCATAACTTATCAAAATTAGGCTTATTAGCTGCTTCTACTGCATTATATTGTTTATTTTCACTTATTCCCCATCCATCAAGAATCATAAGCATAGTAGGCTTCTTTAGCATTTTAACCCTCCTAAAAATTAACGATGGCTGCAAAATCCTCCACTTTAAGGCTTGCTCCCCCAACAAGGGCTCCATCAATATCACTTTGTGCCATTTGTTCTTTAATAGTAGCTGGCTTTACACTTCCACCATACTGAATTCTAACACCATCAGCTGCCTTTTCTCCAAATAGCTTTTTAACTGTATTTCTTATAAATTTAATAACTTCATTTGCCTGCTGTGAGGTAGCAGTTTTTCCTGTTCCAATTGCCCAAATTGGTTCATAGGCAATAACCATTTTTTCTACCTGTTCTTCCTTTAAGCCTTTTAAGTCCTTTTCTATTTGTCCTTCTATTTTTGTAAATGCATTTCCTTTTTCTCTTTCTGAAAGAGTTTCACCAACGCAAAGAATTGGAGTAAGTTCATGTTCAAAAGCTGATTTAACTTTGTTATTTAAAAGCTCATCGTCCTCTTTAAAATACTGTCTTCTTTCACTATGCCCTATAACAACATATTCTACTCCCATTTCTTTAAGCATAAGAGGTGATACTTCCCCAGTAAATGCTCCGCTTTCTTTAAAGTACATATTTTGTGCTCCAACTTTAACAGAAGTGCCCTTAGTTACTTCAAGCACGCTGCATAAAGATGTAAAAGGAGGAATTATAACTACCTCACATTTAGCATCCTTAATTTTGTTTATTATTTCTTCCATAAACTTTTTTGACTCCTGTGGAGTCTTATTCATTTTCCAGTTGCCAGCAATAATAGGTTTTCTCATTTAAGATTCCCCCTTAATTATTTATCATCCAATGCAGCAATTCCTGGAAGCTCACGCCCTTCTAAGAATTCAAGAGATGCTCCTCCACCTGTTGAAATATGAGTCATCTTATCTGCAAATCCAAGCTGTTCTACTGCTGCTGCTGAATCTCCGCCGCCTATAATAGTGGTTGCATTTAAATTTGAAAGAGCTTCTGCAATTTTCTTTGTTCCAACTGCAAAGGCTGGCATTTCAAATACTCCCATAGGTCCGTTCCATACAACAGTTTTTGCTCCTTTTAATTCATTTTCAAAAAGCTTTATTGTCTTAGGTCCAATGTCAAGTCCTTGATAGTCATCAGGCATTCCACCTTCAAACACCTTCCACTCTGCATCTGCTTTAAACTCCTTAGCAGCTACATTATCAATTGGAAGAAGCAGTTTTACCCCTTTTTCTTCAGCCTTTTTCATCATTTCTTTAGCAAGTTCAACTTTATCCTCTTCAAGAAGTGACTTCCCAACGTTCATTCCCTTTGCTTTAAGGAATGTGTATGCCATTCCTCCGCCAATTATCAATTTGTCAACCTTATCTAACAGGTTATTAATAACTCCAATCTTATCTGATACCTTTGCACCACCAAGTATTGCAACAAATGGTCTTTCAGGATTATCAAGAGCTTTCCCCATAATTGAAGTTTCTTTTTCAATTAAAAATCCTGCAACTGCCGGAAGATAATTTGCAATTCCTACAGTAGATGAATTTGCTCTATGTGCTGTTCCAAAGGCATCATTTACAAATATATCGGCAAGTGATGCAAGCTTTTTTGCAAAATCAAGGTCATTTTTGGTTTCAGTTTTTATAAATCTAACATTTTCAAGGAGTACTACATCCCCATTTTTCATCCCATTTGTATACTTAATTGCATTTTCTCCAACAACTTCTTTATCCTCAGCAAATAAAACCTTTTTTCCTAATAATTCAGAGAGCCTTTTGGCAACAGGTTTTAAGCTGTATTTTGGATCATATCCTTCCTTTGGCCTTCCAAGGTGAGACATAAGTATAACTTTTGCGTTATTTTCAATTAAATAATTGATTGTTGGAAGCGCAGATACTATTCTTCTGTCATCTGTTATCTTCCCATTACTATCTTGAGGTACATTAAAGTCACATCTTACTATGACTTTCTTTCCATTTACGTCAATGTCCCTTACAGTCTTTTTGTTCATACCAAACCCTCCTCGTCTTTATAGTTATATACATGAAACTCCCTCAGCTGAAAGCAGCATAGGGCTTTTATGATATATAATTAATAAATGCCCGGCCTCATAGCCGTACTACAAAACCGGGCATTGTTATTTATATTTTATAATCTTTCTGCTACATAGTTTACAAGGTCAACTATTCTATTTGAATAGGCCCATTCGTTATCGTACCATGAAACGACCTTTGCCATATTTTCTCCAATAACCATAGTTGAAAGTCCATCAACTATTGATGATCTTGAATCTCCTCTGTAATCTATTGATACAAGCGGTTCATCTGAATATCCAAGAATTCCCTTCATATCGCCTTCAGCAGCCTTTTTAAATGCAGCATTTATTTCTTCTACTGTAACTGGCTTTGGAGTTTCGAAAACAAGATCAGTTATTGAAACTGTAGGTGTTGGAACCCTAAGTGCAAATCCATTAAGTTTTCCTTTAAGTTCTGGTAAAACTTTTGCAACTGCCTTTGCAGCTCCTGTTGTAGTAGGAATTATTGATTGTGCAGCTGCTCTTGCTCTTCTTAAATCCTTATGTGGAAGATCAAGAATTCTCTGGTCGTTTGTATATGAGTGAACTGTTGTCATAAGTCCTTTTACTATTCCAAAGTTATCCTGTAAAACTTTTGCAAATGGTGCAAGACAGTTTGTTGTGCAGGATGCATTTGAAATGATGTTATGCTTTGCATTATCATAAGATTTTTCATTTACGCCCATAACTATTGTAATATCCTCATCAGTTGCAGGTGCTGAAATAATAACCTTCTTTGCTCCTGCTTGAATATGAGCCATAGCCTTTTCTCTCTTTGTAAAAAGTCCTGTTGATTCAACTACGATATCAACTCCAAGAGCTTTCCAAGGTAAATTCTTTGGATCCCTTTCTGCAAATACCTTAATTTCTTTTCCATTAACAACTAATGAATCTTTTTTAGCTTCTACAGTTCCATTGAACTTTCCAAAGCATGAATCATACTTTAAAAGATGTGCTAATGTAGCTGTATCTGTAAGATCATTTATTGCTACAATCTCAACACCCTTATCTAAATTTTGCTGTGCAATTTTAAAAGCATTCCTTCCAATTCTTCCAAATCCATTAATAGCGACTTTAACAGTCATAACATATCCCTCCTAAACTTAATTAAAAATATAAATAAATTTTTAAAATTAACTAGCATTTTATTTTTAGAATTGCATTAGCTGCCCCTTCATCGGTAACAAGAATTAACGAATTGTTTGGTGTTTTTGTTGAAATAATTGCCTCTGCTTTATTTTTTCCTCCAGCTACAGCAATTATGTTATTAATGTTACCTATATCCTCAAAATTTAACCCGATAGTTGGGGTTTTATAAACTATCTTTCCATCCTTATTGAAATAATATCCAAAAGCTTCAGAAACTGCACCGCTTTTTTTAAGCATTTCAATTTCATGCTCATTCATGCCTCTTCGCTTTGACATATCAGAAGCCCTTCCAATTCCATATACTAAAAGATCTGCTTTCGATATTTTTTCAATTGTGTCTAATATATCGGGTTCATTTGCTATAGTTTCAATTGCTTCATTGCTCAAATTATCAGGAACATGAAGTAATTTGTAATTTGCGCCTATTTTAAAAGCCAATTCTGCTGCAAGAGTGCTTGCTTGTGTTTTAATGTCTCTTCCCATGCCTCCTCTTGCTGGTACTACTAAAACATTGTTCTTATTTATTTTAGGAAAGTTTTGAACTACTTGGGCTACAGATGAGCCACCGGTTAGAGCAATAATTGAATTATCTTTAATAAGGTCTTTAATTCTATTTGCAGCCACCCTGCCCATTTCACGAAGTACAGTATCATCTTTTTCAGCATCGCCAGGAACAACAATAGCTTCTTCTAAATTAAGTACATTTTTTAATTTTTTTTCAATATCTGATAAACCATTAATCTCATGAATCATTTCTTCAAGGTTTTCAATAATATTTTCCCCGTCTTTTGTAACAATCATTCCAATAGAATTTATTTCTATTAATCCCTGGTTTTTAAAAAAATTAACTTCTGTTCTTACAGTTCTCTCTCCCATATTGAGCGCTTGTGAAAGTGCTCTTCTTCCTATAGGTTGATTATAAAATATCTTTTTTAAGATGCAATATCTTTTATCCATAAGTTCAACCATTTCAGGAATAATTCTTTGTTGTAATGAAAGTAATCCTCCCAAATACGTCACTCCCCCTGGCTTTATTTTGTCCCTATGGATTTATTTTGTCCCATGAGCTTTAAATATATATGGGACTGATTTTGTCCCATATATATTTAAATATGTCCCATATCCTTTAACATTTTAAATATAACATTATTATTATTATTTTTCAATAGCCATACCATATATTATTATGTGAAAAATTATTCTTTCCTCCTCCTTTTAGGAGAGGATGCTATATTTAGCTCTGCCCTATATTTTGCCACAGTTCTTCTTGAAATGCTGATATTTTCTTCTTCAAGCTTTCCCGAAATTTCTTGATCTGAATATGGTTTGCTTTTATTTTCATTATCAATTAAATCTTTAATTCTATCCATTATTTTAAGTGTAGAAATATCCTCACCCTCAGCATTTTGAATGCCTCTTACAAAGAAATTTTTAATTTCATAGGTTCCCTTAGGTGTTTGAACATATTTGCCTTTTATTGCCCTGCTTACTGTAGATTCATGGATGCCAGCAGCATTTGCAATATCTTTCAAATTTAAAGTTACCAAATCACTGTCATATTCGAAAAAATCAAACTGATATGCTAATATTGCCTCAACTACTTTTTTTATAGTGCTCATTCTTTGATCAATACTTTTTATAATCCACATAGCTGATTCAAGCTTTTCTTTTACGTAATTGTACTCCGGAGAATCTTTTTGGGATAATAGTTTTTGATATTTTTTATTTATTTTTAATGTGGGGCATAGCTCCTTATTAACTCTAACCACATATTGACCATCTATCTTTTCAATGTATACATCCGGAATTACGTACTTTGTAGTATCCCCGCACAGCCTAATTCCAGGCTTTGGGTCAAGAGTTTTAATTAACTTTATATACTCTCTTGCTTTTTTTTCTGTTATTTTTGCACCCTCAGCTATCTTTGAAATGTTTTCTTCCGCCACATCATTTAACATATTTTTAATAATATAATCAATATTTTTATCATAAGAACCCTTAGCTTTAACTTGAATTATGAGACATTCATATACATTCCTTGCTCCTACACCGGAAGGTTCAAAGCCCTGAATGATATTTAAAATTTCTGCTGCCGCAACACTGCTGACATTAAATTTATTTTTTATATCTTTAGTATCTACTGTAAGATAACCATATTCATCAATATTATCAATTATATATTCACCCATTTTCTTTTGCTTTTCAGTTAACGGAATAAAATGCAACTGTTCCTTAAGATAATCCCATAAGCTTTTTTCCTTTGTTACAAAATTTATAGGCGAAGCATACTCTTCGTCTTTATCATAGGAATTTATGCCGTTTAAATCTTCATAATCTAAATAATTAATAAAATCATTTATCCCATTATCATCAGCAGTATCATAAGAATTTTCTTCACAATTTTCCTTATAATCGAGAAGAGGGTTTTCCTCTATTTCATTTTGAATAAATTCATTTAATTCGCAGGATGTCAACTGTAAAACTTTTACTGCCATTTGCAGTTCAGGTGTCATAACAAGTTTTTGTTCTTGCTGCAGCTGCAGATTGAAATCCAGCTTCATAATTATTCCTCCAATCAGGCGATTTTTAAACCTAGATGAAGTTTTCTTAAAAAATACTCTCTCAATAGCCTATGTATAAGAAACTTTTAGTGGGTATAGAGCTGTCATCCTATGCCTAAATAAGGATGGGGACAGTTACTAAGTCTGTAATATATTCTATGTATTTATATAATTAATTATAGCATACTAAAGCAGCATATGACAAAGGTTAAATTCCATTTCACAGTACAATAAATTCACTGCTTCTGCTTATGCGCTATATGCTACTAACTGTAATTCGTAATTTAGGAAGATTACGAATTACGAATAATAACAATCGTCATGACATAAAAACAGATTTGTGTCAATGTATCTCCAAATTTTCTGATGTTCCTGTTCATTATGAATAATCGGGTGGTAGGGAACGGTCTTGACCGTTCCGCCCCCCCAAATTCAGATTGTCCTGCAAATGTCATAAGATATCCCTTGAAGTAAAAAGGCCTATGTCCATAAAAATATGGTCATAGGTCTTTTGTTTGACAATATTTAATTTTTTCTTTTTTTTATCTTTCGCCCTTTGTATATGGAATTCCATCTTCCCTTGGAGCTGTTGTTTTCCCTACAAAACCTGCAAGAGCAATCATTGTAAGTAAATATGGAAGTGATGCATAGAACTCCTGTGGAAGCGGTAATCCAAATTTTTTAGCATAAAGTGAAAGTGCATCTGCAAAAGCAAATATAAGGCATGCACCCATTGAGCCAAGAGGTTTCCAATTTCCAAAGATCATGGCTGCAAGTGCAATAAAGCCTCTGCCGCTAACCATATTATTTAAATACATATTCATCATACCAATTGAAAGTGTAGCACCGCCTAATCCTCCAAGTACACCTGATAATATTACACAGATATATCTTATTTTATAAACATCTACACCTAATGTATCTGCAGCTCTTGGATGTTCTCCAACTGCCCTTATTCTAAGTCCAAACACTGTCTTATTTAATATATAAGTTGAAAGTATAACCAGCCCAAATGCTAAAAATACAAACCAGTTTAATTCTGATAAGAATGTACCTATTACTGGTATTTTAAGCATCGCATCTCTTGGATAGGGGACAGGGGTAACACCAGGGGTTTGTGAAAATACTCCATAAAACTTAAAAATCAAAAAGTTAGTTAAGGCTGCTGCAAATACGTTAATTGCAGTACCTGAAATAACCTGATCTGCTTTTAAGTGAATACTTAATACAGCATGAATTCCTGCCACAATTGCCCCTGAAAGCATTGCAAAAAGTACTCCAATCCATGGATTTCCTGAAATATATGAACCATATACTGCAAAAAATGCACCAGTGGTCATTATTCCTTCAAGGCCTATGTTTACAACTCCTGATTTCTCTGAAAAAACACCGCCAAGTGAAGTAAGCATAAGAGGCGTTGCAAGTCTTAGTGTTGCTGTCAATAATACAATTGCTCCTGGAATGCTTCCACTACTCATTTACTACCGCCTCCTTCTTTCTTTTTGCACTGATTTTTGCACCAATTATTTTAAACCCATACTCTGCTGCAATAAATAATATTACAATACCTTGTATTAAGCTTGCAATTTGTGAAGGAATCCCTACAACTTGAAGCCCAGCAGAGCTATAGTTTAGCGCTCCAAATAAAAGTGCTGAAAAAATGACCCCTATAGGATTGCTCTTTGCAACAAGGGCAACAGTTATTCCATCAAATCCAAAGTTAGGAAATCCAAAAAGCTGATTTGCCTGATACTGAATTCCCGAAGTATGTGTTGCTCCTCCAAGCCCTGCAAGAGCACCTGAAAGTACCATGGCAAGTATAATATTTTTATTAATGCTAATCCCGCCATATTCAGATGCATCTGGATTTGTTCCAACAGCTCTTAGTTCATAACCTGTAGTAGTTTTCCACAGCAAAATATAAACAAGGATTGCAAATCCTATTGCTATAAATAAGGCTGTATTTACCCTGTCATTTGGAGATACAAACCTTGTTAATTTTGCTGAATCCTGTATAAGCTGCGTACTTGCTGTTCCAGGTTTACGAAAAGGTCCCATTACCAAATAATTTGAAAGATACATGCCTATAAAGTTCATCATAATACTATTTACAACTTCGTTTGTGCCAAGTTTAGCCTTTAAAATTCCTGGTACCCAAGCCCATGCTCCTCCAGCAAGCATTCCGGTAGCTATAATTAATAGAATATGCAATATATGCGGTATACCTGGAATTTGACCTACTATAGCTGCAGTAATCATGCCAATAATAAACTGGCCCTCAACACCTATATTAAAAAGTCCTGTTTTGAAAGCTAAAGAATGTGCAAGTCCTGTAAAAATAAGAGGTGTTGTAAAAACAAGAGTTTCCATAAAATTAAACTTTGTCCCAAAACTTCCCTTCCATAATGAGCGGAACAAAAGGGATGCTGATTCACCAAATCCTAAATTTTTAGCCCACATAACAAAAAATACTGATACAAATAGTGCAAAAATTACAGCTGAAATTGGAAAAAGCATTCCCTTTAAAGTATTTAATAAACTGTCTTTGAATTTAGAGCTTGATTTTTTCCTATCCTCTGATTGCTTCACCTTCAGCACCTCCTTGCGTCTTCTTTAACGTTCCACCTGCCATTAATATTCCAAGTTTTTGTTCTGTAGCATCTTTTCTATCAATTATATCAACAATTTTTCCATCATAAATTACGCCAATTCTATCTGCAAGTGACATTACCTCATCAAGTTCGAGGGAAACAAGCAAAACTGCCTTGCCCTTATCCCTTTCTGCAACCAGCCTCTTATGGATATACTCAATGGCTCCAACATCAAGACCTCTTGTTGGCTGTGCTGCAATTAATAAATCCGGATCCTTATTTATTTCCCTGGCTGCTACCATTTTCTGCTGGTTACCACCTGAAAGAGAAGCTGCACTTACATTTTCACTTGGTGTTCTTACATCAAAATCATTTATAAGCTTCCTTGCATATTCCTTAATCTTTACATAATCCATCATTATTCCCTTAGCAAAAGGAGCTCTATAATGATTCCCAAGTACTGCATTTTCAGCTAAACTCTCTTTCAAAATAAGTCCCCTTTTATGCCTGTCTTCTGGTATATGGGCAATTCCAGCTTCACTTATTTGTCTTGGACTTTTGCCTGTTATATCCTCATCATTAATTATTACTTTCCCACCAGTTGGCTTTCTAAGTCCAACTATAGTTTCAATAAGTTCTGATTGACCATTACCATCAACACCAGCTATAGCAAATATCTCACCAGCATGGACTTCAAAGCTGACGCCTTTAACAGCTGGAAGTTTTCTATAATCAAGTGCCTGTAAATCTTCAACTTTAAAGATTGTCTTGCCAGCATTCAACGGCTTTTTATCTACAACCAAATTAACCTTTCTTCCAACCATCTTTTCAGCAAGCTCGTCTATATTAGTGTCTTTAGTATTTAATGTATCAACTACCTTGCCTCTTCTTAATATAGTTACTCTATCGCTTATACTCATAACCTCTTTTAATTTATGAGTAATAAGTATTATTGATTTACCCTGACTTACAAGATTTCTAAGTATTACACCAAGTTCATCAATTTCCTGAGGTGTTAAAACTGCTGTAGGTTCATCGAGGATTAAAATATCTGCCCCTCTGTAAAGGGATTTTAATATTTCAACCTTCTGCTGCTGACCAACAGTTATATCCTCAATAATATCATTAGGATTTATATTAAAGCCATATTTATCTGCTAAATCCTTAGTATCCTTTACTGCTTTTTTCATATCAACATTCATGCCACTTCTAGGTTCTTTACCTAATATTATGTTTTCAGCTACTGTAAAGTTATGCACAAGCATGAAATGCTGGTGAACCATTCCAATTCCAAGGTCAATTGCTTCTTTAGGGCTTTTCATCTCTACCTTTTTCCCTTTTATATATATTTCACCAGCATCCTGCTGATAAAGTCCATAGAGAACATTCATAAGTGTAGTTTTCCCTGCTCCATTTTCACCAAGCAGTACATGGATTTCTCCCTTTAAAAGTTCAAAATCAACATTGTCATTTGCAACAACTCCCGGGAAAATTTTAGAGATGCCCTTCATTTCAACAACTTTTTCCATTAGTGTCCTCCTTTCTTATTTTAAAAAAGGCTAGATGCCTGGCATCTAGCCTTATGTGTCTTATTACAGCTGTGGAGCCTTATAATTCACTAATTCTTTTCTTGTTCCCGGGACTACAAACTTATCTGTCTTTATTGCTTCCTTATACTTAGCTACTTCATCCATTACTTCTTTTGGAACAGCTGGATTAATTGTTGGTGCAACATCAACACCATCTTCCTTGATTCCCAAATTCATTGTTTTTCCGCCCTCAAATTTGCCATCTTTAAAATTCTTTATTGCATCATAAACAGCTACATCAACTTTCTTCTGCATTGAGCAAAGAATAACATCCTTTGCATCTGGTACTGTCTGAGCCTGGTCAGCATCAACACCAATTGCATATTTTTTCATTTCCTTAGCTGCTTCAAATAGTCCATTTCCTGCTCCTCCTGCTGCATGGAATACTATATCGCATCCATCATTATAGAGCATTTTTGCAGCTTCTTTTGCCTTTCCAACATTATCAAATGAATCGATGTATTTAACAGTCTTTCCAGGGGTTTTCTCATCAATTGGCATTAAACCCTTTCCTGCTTCAGGGTTAACTGCCATAACTCCTGCAGCAAATCCTGATTCAAATCTGTTAATAACTGGTCCTTCCACTCCTCCAATAAAACCAACTTTATTAGTTTTTGTCATTTTTCCAGCTATAACTCCAACAAGAAATGAACCTTCTTGTTCCTTAAATAATAGTGATAAAACGTTTGGACTATCAATTGAGGCATCAACTATTGCAAATTTTTTATCTGGCATTTGTTTTGCAACTTCTGTCATAGCCTCTGCCATCATAAATCCAGCACCAACTGTAAGGTCAGAATTTGATGCCATTGTTTTTAAGTTTGGCTGATACTGTTCAACCTGTTTTGATTCAATTGGGTTGTTCTTTTCAACTCCAAGCTCTTTTTCAGCCTTTCCAATTCCTTGCCATGCAAGCTGATTAAATGACTTGTCGTTAATTCCACCTTGGTCACTTACAAACCCTATTTTAAGTTTTGTTTGTTCTTCAGTCTTAGTTCCTTCTGGTTTCTTTTCTTCTGTTTTCTTTTTACCGCAACCTGTGAACATACTTGCTGCTAATATTACAGCAAGAGCAGTTGCTAAGAATTTTTTCATTTTTACTCCCCCTTTGAAAATTTTGTTCTGTAAAATATTAATAAAAAAGTTATTAATTATTATTTATTAATATTATGTTAATATTTTAATATTCGCCATGGGCTTAAAAAATCCTGCTAAAATAAAATATAAAATATAAAGTTTTTAAAAAATTAGTAACTATATAATGTATTTAAAACAAATAATTATTGAACTTTCCACGACTGAAGTCACAAGTGTGCGGTCAGTTTTCATCAATTTCTATGATAAAAAGCCTGATTCTTTTAATATTTTTTTGGCATTATCTGCATCGTCTTCTGAAACAAGAACCACTGGTCCGGTACATCCCATGCCGCTTTGTGAATAAATCTTATTTTCCCAAAGCTTATGCACTGCATCCTCAAGTACCATAATGTCAATACCTGCAACTGCGTAAGTAACAACCTTAGCTGGTGGTGCTTGAACCTCTTTAGCATTAGTATCTGCAGGCTTTACACTGCAATTTGAGGATAGTATATCCTTAAAGTTTATTTTGTTTAATTTCTTAAACTCTTCATCTTCAATTTCAAATACTTTGCCCTTTGCAGCATCAGCGCAGTATTTCAATGCATCACAAATGAGTGGCGCGCCAGATGCTCTTGATATAATAGATACAAGCCTTTTGTATCCTTCTCCAATTCCAGGTCCATATCCATATCCTAATGTTTCATAATCTCCGCCAGTTGTAAAGGATGCAAAAACCTTTATAAGAAGATTGCCTGTTAAGGTATCACATACCATAATGTCAGGTGTCCCTGCAAGAAGGTCATTTCCTCTCATAACACAGCCGCCGTCTTCTCTAAGGGAATCAGCAAAATTGATTTCATATCCTTTTTTAGATATCTCTTTTAATATTTTTTCTACTTGCCTTGCTCCATCTAAGTTTAGTATCCCAACTGTAGGATTTTTTATACCAATAGATTTTGCTGCAATGATTCCATATATTGCGTTTTTAACCATTCCTTCAACTCTATTTACAGATGAAGTTCCTGTAGTTGTTGCTAAAATCATTTCTTTTCCTTTCCCAGGTGTTATAACTCTTCCAACTGTGGATACACCTATTGGAAAATTATAATGCTGTGTTACACAGCCATCAATTTCGCCGCTGTCAAGGAGCTCTTCCATAATTTTATGAGTTTCTTCAGCATCATTAGCTTCATAGACTTTAAACGGTGCATCAACCTTAGGCCCAATTAAAACAATTTCAAAATCCCCATATTTTCGGGATGCAAGCATTGCCCCTTTAACTATCTCATCTACTCCATGTTCTCCGCCTAAAGTAGTAAGGCCTATTTTTATTTTTCTTCCAAAGTTACCAGACTTAATTCCATCACCAATTTCATTAAATACTTCACCAATAACCTTATTTATACTTTCTTTTTCCATTATTACACCTCCTACTTATTTAGTAAATAGGATGCAAATTCCTTCATAGCATCTGCTACCATAAGCTTTACTTCTTCTTTTGATACTGATCCCTCATCCTTAATTCCAGGATTCTTTTCAACAATAAATGACACCCCATCAAATAAGTTTGTCATCCTGCCAAGGAATAAACTTCCTTTACCAATTAGCATAAATCTTTGCATATCCCCATTTAAAATCTTTTCTCTTCCATATCCAATTACTGGAACACCCGATGGAACATGACCCTGTGTTGGTGCAAATCCGGGATAGCCATGACTTTTTATAAAATCATTCATATCGGTTCTTTTAATTTGACCTTTTTTCACTGCAAGAGCACTTATCATCTTGTAGTTTTGAGTTGGAACATCTCCTGCTCCAGCAGGCTCTGTACATTCTGGGTTTTGCATTTCAGGAGCATATTTATCTACATCTGTAAATTTCAATCCAGCAGCTTCAAGCGGTTCAGCAACTAATGCTTCCATAACTGCCTGAGGTGAAGCTCCAGCACAAATTGAATGTTTTCCAATAGCATCAGTTCTAATTATTGGATTTACTCCATCATTTTCTGAAACAAGCACTGCAAATCCGCCAAGAACATCCTCCATTATAGGCATATCCTTCTTCACATGATCTTTTCCATTCATTCCAAGTTTTGCAGTAGCGCCACCGCCTACTACAACTACATTCTTAAATATTCCCGAGCTGACTAAAGCTGAAGCATTAATCAAAGAATGAGTTGGTGCGGCACAAAAACCTCTTATATCACAGCCTGATGCATTTTTAAGTCCAACTACTTCTCCAATAGATTTTGCAAAGTTTCCGCCGCCTCTTTGGTTCATATCTCCGCAGGCTTCTTCTGAACATTCAATTATATAATCAACATCTTCAAGATTAATATCTGATTTATCCATAAGATGCATTACTGCAAGAACTCCTGATGCTTTAACAGCAAGGTTTTCACACATTATATGAGCAGACAAGTTTTTATCAAATTCATGTGCTCTCTTAACGCATCCAACTAATTTTCCATCTGAGTATAATCCTTCAGCTCCGACTTCGTTTACAAGCTTTTCAATTTCAGCAATTTCAACACCCTCACCTAACTTTTCAGTATAGTTTTTTAAAATAGGGTGCTTATTAAACTTTTCCTTAATATTGTCATTAAAGCCCTTTTCTATACGAACAAGCTCAAATGCATCTGAAAGCTTCATAAGCCCATAGAATTCATCCTCTGGCATTATTTCGCCATATCTTCCCCATCTTGATGCTTTATCTAAATTCTTCTTATACCATGGCATTTCAATTTTTCTTAACTCCTCTGGATCTAAATTCCCTATATAAGTTTGATTTGGTGCATAAGCAACTACATCTTCAAATTTTCTTAAATGCTGTGGAACTTTCTTTAAATATTCTGAATCTGGATGTGTTTCTCTTTCTAACGTTTGTGTAGTACCATTATGAATTACCATATCTGGGGTATTAACAAGTATATAACTGGCTCCTTTAATTACTGGATACATTTTTACACCTCCAAAATTAATAAACATAACATTTATTTTATATTCTATCCAATGGCTACCATCCGTTATTCCCCGCTTAACGCGGGGAATAACGGATGCTACGCTCCTGGATAAGTTCTTCTAAGAATCACTTAATTTAAACTCAAATAAAAGGGGTGGCATTCCACCCCTTTATATTAATCTTCAAATACTGTCTGATCCTTAATAGGAGTTTGAAGGGCTTTAAGTGCCTTAAGCACAAGTTTTCTTCTAAGCTCCTTTTCATCCTCTTTTGAAAGATTTGGATTCCCAAGTGGATGAGGGATTGCAACTGTAGGAACGATTCTGTTTGCTCCTACTGTTTTTGATATTGGAACTATTGTGCACATATGAACTACAGGAAGTCCTGCTCTTTCAATTTCTTTTACCATCGTTGCACCGCAACGTGTACAAGTTCCTCACGTGGATGTGAGTATAACTGCATCTACCCCATCTGCTATAAGCTCCTTAGCAATAGTTGTGCCAAATTTCTTAGCACTTGCAACAGCAGTACCATTTCCAACTGTTGCATAATAATATCTGTATAAGCTTCCAATTTTTCCTTCCCTTTCAAGATCTCTTAATACATCAACAGGAAGTACTCTATCTGCATCTGCATTAGCATAAGTTGGGTCATATCCGCCATGAGCTGTTTCATAAGTTGCTTCAGTTAAATCATATACACCATCAATATCATATTTGCCAAATTTAGATGCACTGGATGATTCTATTCTGTCTGGATTTCCCTTTGGAACAATTCCGCCTGAAGTTACAAGGGCAATTTTTGCTTTTGTAATATCTTTAACAGGTGGGTTTGGTGCTACTCTGTCAAAGCTTGGCATTTCAAACTCTGTTTCAAATTTTTCGCCATTAACCTTCTTAACAAGCATATCAACTGCTCTCTTTGAACCTCTTTCATCTGCAATGTAGTTCTTTCTTATTCCTCTTGGAATATATCCTTCTTCCTGTGGTGATCCCATTGGCTCACCCTTTGCAAGTTTTAAAGCAAGCTTTGCCATTTTAGGAACTGCTTCCCTCATGCCTACAGCACTGTTTTTTGTTAAAACTATATAAGCATCCTTTTTATAAAGATCAACTCCTGGATTTTCTATATACATTCCAGTAACTACAGGAATGTTTAAAGCTTCTTTAACTGCTTTACATACTGCTCCACATGCTGTTCCATATCTTCCTGCATTAAATGCCGGTCCTGCAACAAAAACATCCGGATTATATTTTTTAATCATGTCCAGTATAGTTTTTGTAGCTTCTTCCTGATGTTCTGCAAAATATGAATCTCCGCATATTATAGTAGCAACTATATCTGCTTCACCTTTGAAAGCATTCTTTAAAGCCATCCCTGGTCCCACAACACCCTCATGTAATTGAGGAGTAATATCAGCTTTTTCTTCTCCGCCTATCTGACCAAAAAACTGGTTTATATAATGAACGACCTTCATCATTTAAAAAACTCCCTCCTGGTTGATTAATCGTTGAATTTTGTATACTGCTTTCTTATATTCCCAACTTCAGATTTGATTGCATCAACGTCAAGAACCATTTCCATCATTCCGCACTGTTCATCGTAAACTGCTGGGTCAAACTCATTTTTTACTTCATCCTCAACTACATGGTATACTCTAAGTCCTAAAGCGACTCCTGCAAGTGGTCCTGCAAAAGTTGGGTCCCCTGCTGTTACTGTTTCTGCTGAAAGTCCTGCTGATTCTGCTTCTGAACCTCCAAGTATAACTACAACATTTTCAGGTCCAAATTTCTCAGCAATATCTTTAACTCTTTGTTGGATCTCCAGATCCATTGCACCTGCAGCTGTTCAAACGAAACATTCTGTTGATGCAAATACAACATCTGCTCCTGCTGATTTAGCACATGCCTCTATAGCTGGTCCTGGTATTCCATCCCTATCACCAATTGCAATAACTTTTTTACCTTTTAACATTGATAATTACCTCCTTTTTATTTGGAACTTAAAATTTAAAATCCTTTTGCACTTAAATAGTTGAATCCTACTTCGCTGGTACATCCTGTTATAACCTGAAGTTCAGCTTCAATTGAGCCATCTGGCCTTAATGAACCTGAATACCCTCCTGCTATAATATTAGCAGCTTCAGGATGTCCTATAACCTTATCCATTGCTTTAAGAACAACAAGTTCATTAGCATTTCCTGCAGTTACAACTGCATTGCCCTTTGGAGTTGAATCTGCAAGTGACTGTGAAGCTCCATCACGTCCTGCATATTCATCAGTAACAAGTACAGTTTTAATTCCTTTTTCTTCAATCTTATTGCAGTTCATAACAAGGTCTGCATCAGGATTTCCGAATCCTTCTTCTGAAATTATTGCTGCATCTGCTCCTAAAAATTCAACAAGCTTTGCAGTACAATTTGATGATCTTTCTTTATCTGCTAAATATACATTTTCATTTGTTATTACGCATCCAAGAAAGTTAATATCCTTCCCATCTCTATCATATAAATCTTCAATAATTGGGTGATTTAAATGAACATACGTTGGGTTCTTATCACATGCAGAAACACAGTTTCCGCTTAATATTGCTCCATCAAATACCTCTGTTGGGTAAATAAATGTCGGAATGATTTTCTTAGCATCAACGCCATAAACATAAGTATCATGCAAAAGTCCCTGGCTTTGAAGCATATAAACGTAAACAACCTTTGGAAGGTTAGGATACTTTTTAACTTGTTCTAATAAAGGTAATGTCTCATAAGTCTTTACTTCATCAGGCTGAACATCTTTTCCAGCTTTTCCAAGATAAGCAGCAGCTTTAAGCCCAATCATTCTTATAGCTTCTTCATGTTCATGCTGTTTAACATCATCATTAACTTCACAAGTAATAACTAAATTATGAGTCTTTGAAAACGGGGTATATTTTGCTCCTTCCCCGGACATATCAATTATTCCTTCCTGAAATCCGACAATTTTACCAGTAGTTACTACAGCAGCTCCCTTAAGTACATTTGTTCTTCCTGAACCTACTGTATCAACTTTTGATATAAATCCTGGGAATATGCCGCCTTTTCCTTCAACTTTAACTCTTGGTTCAATAACATCCTTTACAGGAATAATTCTTGCTGAATCCCCCGGGTGTACAATGTCAAAATCAATAGATTTAACTTTTTCATCACCTGAAACTTCTTTTAAAAGTTCTTCTTTGTTTACATAAAGGATTCCTTTTTCAACCTTAGTTTCTGGTCCAAATTGAAGATCTTTAATAAATATATTACCTAACTCAAGGCGCAAAGCCTTCACCTCCCCTATTTTTTAAATGGTTATATAAATTTTTTAACCATTTCCTCAACGTCAGCAATTGATGAGATTTTATCTGGTGTTAAGACTTCAGCCTTTTCACCATTTTTGTACATAATCATAGTTGGAAGCCCTAAAACTCTTTCACCAATTGCAAGCCTTCTGTTTGAGCTTGTATTTAAACTGCAGAACTTGATTTTGTCGCCATATTTTTCTTCGAGCTTGTGAACATCTGGCATAAGTTGTTTGCAAACCTCACATTTGTCTCCCCAAAAGTCAACAAATACTGGTTTCTCAGTATAGTTTTTAACCTCAGTTTCAAAATTTTCCTTATTAACCTCTAACATGTTAACCCCTCCTATTTATTTATTAAACTTTTCATTTATATATTTTTCAGCAGCAGTAGCTGCTATTGCGCCATCAGCAGAAGCTGTAATAACTTGTCTTAATGTCTTAACTCTAACGTCCCCTGCAGCAAAAACTCCAGGTACATTTGTCCTCATTTCCTCATCTGTAGGAATATAGCCTTTATCATCAAGAGTAACTTTTCCTTCAAACACCTCAGTTATCGGAATTAAACCTACAAATACAAATACACCATTTACAGGAAGCTCTGAAAGCTCTCCCGTAATTTTATTTTTAAGGACAAGGGATTCAAGTATTTCATCACCCTTTGCTTCTTCTACAGTGCTATTCCATATAAACTTTATCTTTGGATTTTTAAATGCCTTTTCTTGAAGTGATTTTACTGCCCTAAGAGCATCCCTTCTGTGAATAACTGTTACTGTTTCAGCAAATTTTGTCAAATAAATTGCTTCAGTTATAGCTGAATCTCCTCCACCAACTACTGCTACATCAAGTCCCTCAAAGAAATCTGCATCACATACAGCACAATAAGAAACTCCTTTTCCTCTTAAATTCTGTTCATTTTTAAATCCACCAGGTTTTGGATTTGCGCCAGTTGCAATAATAACTGCTTTTCCCTGATAAGTTTCTCTTAAACAATTAACTACTTTAATATCACCTGAAAAGTCTACACTTTGGACTTCATCTTTAACAAATTCTGTTCCAAAGTCTTCTGCCTGCTTTTTCATTCTCTCTGTAAGTGCAGGCCCTGTACAATTTTCTATTGAGCCAGGATAATTTTCAAGTTCTGCTGTAGTTGTTGCCTGGCCTCCAAATTTTCCCTTTTCAATTACAAGAACGCTAAGCCTTGACCTTGATGCATAAAGTCCAGCTGAAAGTCCTGCAGGACCTCCTCCAATAATTAGAATATCATAAATTTTTGGCATCCTCTTCACCCCAATTTTTTTAAATTTGTTTTTAAAAAATACTTTTAATTAGCTCTAAATCAATTACTCTAAAATCTTCTAGAACTTCTTCAGGCCATTTTTTATAAGGTTTTGATTTAATTAATTTTTGTGCTGTTTGTATGCTGTTTTCAATTACTAATACTGATTGTTCATCAGTTTTGTCTTTTGGTAATTTAGAAATAGCTACAGTTTTATATGGTGTTTGGTTTGGTTTTACACTGCCCATAAGAGGATGAGTAAGAAGAACATAACCTTTGTGTATTAAATCTCTAACTTTTATAAGAACATCCATAAGACTTCCATTTATAAATTGCACTTCATATTTGTCGTTAAAAAATTCTTTTGAAAGTGGATTGTTCGTAATTATTATTAGCTTTTCAACCAAATTTAACACCCCAATTAAAATTAAATTTCGTTTACTTTTAAATGTAGATTGTTTATTTGAAATTTTTTTGTTTTATGAAATGTCTGTCATAGTTTAAGAATCATTTGATATATGTATTTTAAAATATTATAAAAAAAAGAGAATGTAATTGTGCCATTACATTCTCTGCTTTACAGAGTTCTGTCCACAAATAGTACTTTTGCCTGAGAGTATCATTTTATAGGGCATATAAAACTTACCCCTTCGGCGCCCTTTTGGGTCTCTCCTACTTGCTTCATCCAATGTTATTTTTTTATCACATTTCTATTATATATTATTTTTCTTTATTTGCCAACAGTATTTAATCAATTTTTGCTTTTTTGTTTAATTATTTCATAATTATTCGACTATAAGCTTATTTTAAAACTTTTAAATTATATATAATTCCATTTGAATTTATTAATTATTTTTCATCCCTTGTAAAAAAATATATACCAATTGTCCCTGGGCCGCAATAAGTTGCAATTGATGGTCCCGCATTTATTGTATAGATATCATTTATATTAAAAGTATCCTTTATCATTTTAATAACCTCATTTGCTTCATCTGTACATGCAACATTTCCAACACAAAAGCATAAGTTTTTATCAATAGTTTCTTCCTCTAAATACTGAATCATTCGATTATAAGCCCTTTTAGCACCCCTTGGTTTGTCCAAAACCTCAAGTTTACCATCCTTTGTATATACAATAGGCTTGATATTTAAAAGGTTTCCTACTGTAGCAGCTACATTTGAAATTCTTCCACCCTTAGACAAATATTCAAGTGTATCAACTACAAATTCCATTCTGACCCTTGGAATAAGTGAATTTAAATTTTCTACTATATCATTAATTGTATATCCGCTTTCCACCATCCTTACTGTTTCATAAACCAAAAGCCCTGTGCCAAAGCTTACATTCTTTGAATCAAATATATGGATTTTGTCACTTCCTATTAAGTCTTTTGCAATACATGCAGATTGATAAACACCGCTTAGTCCCGATGATAAATGAATAGAAATAATTTCTCCACCTTTTTTAATTATATTAGAATATAAATCCATAAATAACTTGGGATTTACTTGAGAAGTTTTAGGGAGTTCTTCATCTTGAAGCATTTTAAGTAAACCCTCTGTGTTAATATCTATTCCATCCCTATAAGTTTTCCCTTTATGGGTAATAGTTAATGGTAGAACATAAACATTATGTTCTTTTGCGAATTTTGAAGGAATATCTGCAGTACTATCTGTTACAATATATATCTTATTCATAAGAGCCTCCTCCTCATTTTATTTCATTCCTGGAAAACTCATCTGCCTTAATGCTTCATATGCTACAATAGCAACAGTATTTGCTAAATTTAGCGACCTGTCTGTAGTGCTTATCATAGGAACTTTTATCAATGTTTCTTTAAGAAGCCCTCTCATGTAGTCTGTTACTCCTGATGACTCCCTTCCAAAAAGAATGAAATCGCCCTTCTTATATTCAACATCAGTATAAAACTTCTTTCCTTTTGTTGTAGCTAAATATATTTTTTTATCCTTATTTATTTCATAAAACTCTTCAAAGCTTTCATAGCAGACATAATCAACATTTTTCCAGTAATCCATACCTGCCCTTTTTACATATTTATCATCTAGTGAAAATCCCAGCGGTTTTATAAGATGGAGTTTCGAATTTGTAAGGACACAGGTTCTTCCTATATTTCCTGTATTTTGCGGTATTTCAGGCTGATATAGAACAATATTTAAATTCAAAATATTACCCCCGTTTAAGTTATTAAATGATACCAATATTAATATATATTTAAAAGTTACCTATATACTATTATTTTATCAGATTTTACAAATAATTTAAATGTTAAAAATCAATTATTTAGTACAAACCTTTCAATTGCCTTGGCAACTCCATCGTTTTCATTTGTATCTGTAATATAATCTGCTGCCATTTTAACATCCTCTGTAGCATTGCCCATTGCAATTCCAAGACCTGCATATTGAATCATGCTTATATCATTTTCACTGTCTCCAACACATATGACTTCTTCAGGAGGTATATTGTATTTATCTGCAAGAATTTTTACGCCATTGCCTTTAGATGTCCCATATGGCATAACTTCAAAGCTGTTTGGAAATGAAGATACAACTGAGAGATTAGATTCATTTTGTATTTTATTTCTCAGCTCATTTATTCTTATGCTCTCATCTGATGCAACAACCATTTTTATAATTTTGCCATTATATTCAAGCACCTTATCTTTAAGACTGCTGCATATAACGATGTTAACTTTAGCATCATCAGGTAAAACCTTATTCCATTCGTTATAATTTTTAGAAGAAAAGACCATCTTTTCAGACATAATCGTATTATATGTGTAAAAATGAGGATAAAAACCATATTTCTTTGTTAATTCTGCAAGCTTTAACACTTCATCTGTTTTTAAGTACTTTTCATAAATTACCTTATTGGTATCTTTATCCCTTATATATGCCCCATTTGAAGCTATAACTGGAGTTTTTGTTCCAATTGTTTCTGCATATATCCTTGCAGAAGCAAAGATTCTTCCTGTACAAACTGCAATCTTAACTCCTTTTTTACTTGCAAGGTTTATTACTTTTTTTGTTTTTTCTGTTATTTGTTTATTATCAGTTAAAAGTGTCCCATCCATATCCATAGCTATCATTTTATACATAAACATCACCCTATCTAAATTTATATTATACACAAAAAAATGTTATCATATTAAGAAATAGTTTACAATAAAATATACATAAGTTAAAGCAAAAGAAAGTTTAATTTTAAAATATGCAATTGAATATAAGATTACCTACAATTCGCAATTTAGATTTAATACACGGCTATTGAAATTTTATACAATATAATGTTATAATAACCATGAAATAAATAAAAACCGAACGCTAGGGGAGCTATATGCTGAGAGGAAGGTAAATCCTTCGACCCTTTGAACCTGACCTGGGCAATTCCAGCGAAGGAAAGCTTAAGCTTCCTCCAATTTGCGCTGCGGTATAAATGGAGGTTTTTTTATGGATATTTCTAAAATCAAGCTTCAATCATGGATATTCATCCTTGTAATCATTGGAGCAGCATTTTTAATTTCACTTACACTAAAAAAAGATAAGCAAAAGCAAAATACCACCAAAAAACTTACATATGGAAGCATATGTATAGCATTATCTTTTGTCCTATCATATATAAGATTCTTTAAAATGCCACAGGGAGGCTCTATTACTGCAGGAAGTATGCTTCCTGTTATGCTGTTTGCTTACTGGTTTGGTCCTACAGATGGAATTATAGCTGGAATGGTTTATGGACTTTTGCAGTTCATTCAGGATCCATTTATTATTCATCCGCTTCAAGTTGTTTTAGACTACCCTCTTGCTTTTGGTGCTCTTGGTCTTGCAGGGCTGTCAAAAAAGAACTTCAGCCTAAGCCTTGCAATAGGTACCATATTTAGATTCTTTTTTTCATTTTTATCAGGCACCCTGTTTTTTGTTGAATACGCAAAGCAGGCTGGTGAGGCTCCTGTAATTTATTCATTAGCATACAATTCAGTAATCTTAATAGATGGCCTTATTTGTATAGCTATATCACTAATTCCTCAGTTTAAATCAGCAATAAATAGGGTAAAATCACAAATTTAAGTAAAAGGGTAAAGATTAATCTTTACCCTTCATTTTTTTGCTACATTCCTTACAGTACCCATAAACATTTATATTATGCTCCCTATCATCGAACTCCATTTTATTACATATTTCATGAAGTTCATTGGATAAGCAGCATGGAATTTCATATATTTTGTTGCACTTTAAACAAATAAGATGGCTGTGATGTCTAATGCTAAGGCAAAACTTATTAACCCCATCAGAAGTGGTAACTTTAACTATTTTGCCATTATTATACATGATGTTTAAGTTTCTATATACTGTAGATAAATCAACCTTCATAGTTTCATTTACTTTACTATAAATATCCTCAGCCGAAAGATGATCTCCATTTTTCAGCACTTCAATTATTGCTTCTCTCTGCTTTGTATTTCTCATAACACCGCCTCTTTATTTATTTAATTCACATACCGTTATATGCCTTTTAAATTTCCACTTTGCTGCCTCACAGCTATCAACAATTTTATATCCTAAAGATTTAATTAAATCATCAAAAACCTTAATGCTTACAATAACCATTTTAGGTGCTAATTTAGAAGCACATTTAATTAAATCCTTTTGTTCATTAATTGATGATATTGAAAGTACTCCATAAGGAAGATCTAAAATTACCACATCATAATAATCATTTAAATTATGTATGTCCCCTACAGAAACTAAAGAATCATCATATCCGAAAAATGAAAGATTGGCTTTAGCATTGTCAATAATAAGGGGATTAATATCAAAGCCTTTTATATCAATTCCCATAGATAATGCTTCCATTACTACAGTTCCAATACCACAGCAGGGATCAACCATTTTTACATTTAAATCCCTTCCTGCTGCAATATTTACTATGGCTCTTGATACCCTTGTTGAAAGAGAATTGCAGTAATAGTAAGGTCTTTCATCATGCTTCTTCCAAATAATATTACTTTTTTTATATTCCCCAAATATCCATTCATTATTTAATTTTGTTATACCAAGAGTTATATCTGGATCATGAAGTTTAGCATTTCCTATAATATCATAACCTATTATTCCCTCAATTTTATGCCTTTCTTCAAACTCCATATCTTTTTCTATATCTATATATTTAACTTTAAAATTATTATAAGCTATATTTAAAGCCCTAATCTTATAAACTAAGCTATTAAGTGAGGATGCAGTAAGCTTTATATCAATTAATGATTTTACAAAGGGGCTTCTGTCAACATCTATTTCTTTATCAGTAATCAGATATTTTGAATAAGGAACTTGTGAAAAAAGGCATTTCATTTCAAGCTTGCACAAATCAAATTCATAATATTGATAATTTATTATATAAAGAAACATTTTTTGCCCCCATGCAATTTAAAAAATAAAGGAGCTATTGTTCCCCTTTTCACGCAGTAAATCCCTCATATCTTTTTAAAAGAATCTACTGAGGTTTTTTAATTGCTTTTTAATTGAAAATTGTTCAAAACCTTTATAAATGTGGTGCGGGTGACAGGATTTGAACCTGCATAGTTTCCCACTAGAACCTGAATCTAGCGCGTCTGCCAATTCCGCCACACCCGCTTAACATAAATATTTTAGCATCATTTCATTTCTTTGTCCACATCTTATTTATTTCTTCTGCAATTTGTAATTTAGATTTAATTCACCGCGAAGATAAGAAAAATATATGGAATGAACATAAAGTGAGCATTTAGATGTTCTTAGAATTAAAAAACTTGTAGGGAGCGGTCTTGACCGTTCCTCTGGGAGATGCACGGAATCGGGGGGCGGAACGGTCAAGACCGTTCCCTACAGCTTGTCTGAAATCTTTTCTAAAGGAGAAATATATTAGCTTTCTTACATTCCTCAATCATCTTTTGCGGCCAAATACTTGCCTGCACCTCTCCAATATGTGCTTTTCTTAAAAAAAACATACAAATTCTTGATTGACCAATCCCTCCGCCTATAGTATATGGCAGCTCACCGTTTAAAAGCATTTTATGATATTCTAAGTCTTTTCTTTCTATGCAATTTGCTAGCTTTAGCTGAGCATCTAATGCATCCTCATCAACCCTTATGCCCATGGATGATAATTCTATAGCCTTATTTAATACTGGATACCAAAATATGATATCCCCATTTAATTTCCAATCATCATAATCCGGAGATCTCCCATCGTGTGGTTTCCCTGATTTAAGTTTACCGCCTATCTGCATGATAAATACTGCACCTTTATCCTTTGCAACTGCATCTTCTCTTTGTTTGGGTGAAAAATCCGGATATAAATCTTCAAGTTCTTGAGAGGTTATAAAATATATTTTCTGAGGTAAAATTTTCTCATAATTAGGGTAAATTGTACAAATATATGCCTCTGTCTCCTTAAAAACTTGGTAAATATTCATCACAGTTTTTTTAAGCGTTTCAATATTTCTATCTTTTTTGTCGATAACCTTTTCCCAATCCCATTGGTCAACATATATAGAATGAAGGTTATCTAAATCTTCATCTCTTCTAATTGCATTCATATCTGTATAAAGACCCTCATTGGATTTAAATCCATACTTTTTTAAGGCAATCCTTTTCCATTTTGCCAATGATTGTACTATCTCTACCTTAGCATTTTTTATACTTTTTATATCAAAAGACACAGGTCTTTCAATTCCATTTAAGTTATCATTCATTCCAGTTTCAGGCCTTACAAATAAGGGTGCTGAAACTCTAACCAGGTTTAATTTTGAGGCAAGCCTTGATTCAAAATAATCCTTTATGTTTTTAATTGCAATTTGTGTTTCCTTAAAATTTAATTTTGATTTATACTTTAATGGTATAATTAAAGATTTTTCTTTTATGCACTCCATATTTTGTCTCCTCTTCTCTATATTAGATGTAACGTATATAGCATGGCCATGCTTTTATAATATAAAAATCCCTTTCATCCATAAAAGGACGAAAGGGATTACTTCCGTGGTACCACCTAAATTAGCTATAAGCTCACTTTTACAGTACAGAATTACATCGATACTGCCCATTCTTTAACGGTTTGGCTCCGTCTAAGCCTACTCTCTTAAAAATTTCGGTTAGAAACTCCAAGATGTTCTTCAATATAAGCATCATATCAGTCTTGCACCATCACTAACTCGCTTAAACTACTCCTATATTTACTTCTTCTCTTCATAGCCTCTAAAATCATTATTAATAATTCTCTTTATTGTATTATAGCTATTATCTTTTGTCAACTGTTGATAACTTCAATTCGTAATTTAAAATTATTAATGAACAAATAACAGCGGAGATAAGAAAAATATATGGAATGAACATAGAGTGAGCATTTAGATGTTCTTAGATTAATAAAAAGTGAGTAGGTAAACTCAGGGTAGCTAATCCCGAGTTTTTCCTC
>ENA-UOOM01000392-UOOM01000392.1-fermentation-metagenome-genome-assembly--contig:-NODE-392-length-51985-cov-7.338648_pt1 | contig 51985 bp, 50 predicted proteins | sample MGYA00245781_ERZ724031 | MGnify/ENA primary metagenome ERZ724031 (study PRJEB28704, sample SAMN03018317) | fermentation metagenome | biome: anthropogenic terrestrial biome; feature: soil; material...
TGCTGTAGTTAGTTTTCAAAAATCCCAAGGATTAAAAACAGATGGCGTTGTTGGTTCGATAACCAAGACCGCTCTAACTGAAGCACAAGATTTGACCTTGGGAAGCCAAGGTTCAGCCGTCACTCAGTTGCAGAAAGATCTTGCCAAGTTAGGCTTTTACTCAAATAGTATTGATGGATCGTTTGGTGCGAAAACTAAAAATGCTGTAGTTAGTTTTCAAAAATCCCAAGGATTAAAAACAGATGGCGTTGTTGGTCCGATAACCAAGGCAGCTCTAAATAAGGGATTAACAGCTCCCGCCAAGACTAAGCGGACCACAGTTACTATTGCTGCCGGAACTACATATGCAACCCCGATGTATATTATTGACAGCGGCGTGTCCGGACCGGTTGTTATGATTGTGGGCGGTGTACACGGCAACGAACCCGCCGGATACACAGCAGCAGGGAAAGTAAAGGATTGGGATATAAAAAAAGGTAAATTAATTGTGTTGCCGCAGGCCAATAAAAAAGCTGTAGAAAACAAGACCCGTACTTATAACGGAGACCTTAACCGTGATTTCCCGCAAAGCAGTAAAGAGTCCTGTGATAATACCCTCTCTAAATCAATTTACGCTGCTGTTAAAAGTTATGATGTCGACTGGCTGATGGATATGCATGAAGGTTATAACTATACAAAAATCAGTGACTCAGTGGGACAAAGTCTAATTTATTATCCCACAACCACTACCAAAACGATGGCCAGTGCTATTGTAAGCAAGCTGAACAGCGGCATTAGCACATCGTATAAGAAATTTAGTCTATTTCGCTACCCAGTTGAAGGAAGTCTGGCCAGGGCTTCCGGCCAGTATCTTGGGGTTCATGCCTTTATTTTCGAAACTAGCGACAATCCCAGTCTCAGCGTCCGTGTAAACTACCATTTAAAAGCAGCCGATACTTTATTGTCACGCCTGGGAGTGATCTAAACTTCCATTTTGGCAACTGGTCCCATAAGAGTATCTCCTTTCTTTGATAGGTGGTCTTGTGAAGCAGTTTCTATTTATCAAAGGGGAGATTCTCTTTTTTAGTCTTTATTTGCTTCCTAGAGTCATTTCATGCTAACTTTGCCCACGATATACGGACGGATCCCGGGCATTTTCATGATTGTCCGCTCTCGTATCGCTTTCCCTGCCAGGTGTTTCTTTGTAGCAGAACCTGATCGATGCGGTTTAAAACCTCCCACTTCTTAAGGCTCCATTGCGGGGCTATCAGCAGTTCGCGGGGGCTGTCCCCGGTTAAGCGGTGGATAATCATATCTGCAGGCAGGATTTCCAAAACCTCCACAACCAGATTCACATACTGCTCTTCATCGAGCACGGCAAAACCATCTTTTTGGTATTTTAGCCCCAGCGGGGTATTTTTCATCACATGGAGCAGATGTATTTTGACCCCCTGCACCGGGCTCCTGGCCAGATAAGCGGCGGTCTCCATCATATCCTCCCGGCTCTCTCCGGGCAGTCCCAGAATGATATGGGCACAGGTTTCGATATGGTGCTCACCCAGGAGTTTAAGCGCAGTCTCAAAATCGCGGCAGTCATATTGCAAGTTCATGGCTTGAGCAGTTTTCTCATGTATTGTCTGCAGACCCAGTTCCACCCACAGGTCGGTATGAAGACGGACCTCATCCAAAACTTCCATCACCTCTACAGGCAGACAGTCGGGACGGGTGGCGATAGCCAGGCCTACCACTCCTGGCTGGGCGGCTATTTCCATATAGATCTGGCGTAAGCGCTCGGGGCTGGCGTAGGTATTGCTAAAAGCCTGGAAATAACCTATGTACTTGGCCGCACGCCATTTCCGGTGCATCATCTCTTTTACTTGGCAAAACTGCTGTGATAGATCTAAGCTGCGTTGGCCGGCAAAGTCACCGGAACCCTTGGGAGTGCAGAAAAGGCAGCCTGAAACAGAGTAGGTGCCGTCCCGGTTGGGGCAGGTGAAGCCGGCATCCAGTGGTATTTTAAATATCTTGCAGCCATATTTCTGGCGCAGGTGGTAGTTAAGGCTGTGATAACGCTTATCCCCCCAGACTCTGGGAGTATGGGGCTTCATATCCATGAGATCTCCTTTTTGAACTGACCTGCCTACAAACTTAATGATCCTATGTCTGGACTGGGCAGTATTCACCTGACCTGTTACAGGATATAATGGTAAGTGGCAATATCTTTACATCAGGGGAGACATACTATGACTTCCAACCAAAAACAATATGCGCTCTTGCTGAGCCTGGTCGCTGTGGTGGTGGCATTCGCTTTGTGGACTGCCAGCCGCGCTCCGGAACTGCAGATCGAGATTCCTCAAGGGGTTAATGTCATACAGGCCGCCGACATGCGGCTTACAACCGATCAGGGCACGGTCATGGTTGGAGAATCAACTTCTCAAGAGGTCGCTGCTCTTTTCCCTGCCGGGAAAACTCTGGGTATGAGTACGGTTTATTATGATCAGAGCCGGGGCTGCACTTTTACTTTCACCAAGCTGGACAAACTTAAAGTAATGCATATCGAAAACCCGGCCTTGATGACCGCGCGGGGAATTAAAGTGGGCGATCCTTTTGACCCTGCAGTGACCGATGCTTATGGCCCAAATTATGGCTATGCTAAAAAGCCGGGGGCTAGCGGAGATATCGATGCTGCCTATGGCAACAACGACGGCGGGGTGATTTTTCAGGTGCGCGACAACATCGTCACTAAAATAATCCTGCAGAAGGAGCCTCCCCGCTAAGCCATAAATACTAGGTAAATCAACGGTAAAGGAGGGCCGCATCAGCCCTCCTTTCGACTTCACTTCAGCCCCGCCCGGGAAACTCACAAACTGTGAAATGATTACTGCCACATCAGTAAGCTGCAGGGCTTTTGTACAGGCTTATTCTTGCTCTGACCGCCGGCCTGGGAATAGACTTAAGCTGCGATCAGCCGGGATCATCCCCTGGATTAACGGGCTTATTACAATAATCCTTGTCTTCAAGATTGTAAAAAATCTATCGTCTCCGGGATGTTTCGACAGCTTACAATTGTTTTAAGAGATTTACCATTTCAATGGCGGTCACAGCCGCATCGACCCCTTTATTGCCGGCCTTGGTCCCGGCCCGTTCTATGGCCTGTTCAATGGTATCAGCGGTTATTACTCCATAGATCACCGGAACTCCGGTCTGTAAACCCACCTGAGCTATGCCCTTGGTCACTTCAGCAGACACATATTCAAAATGCGGTGTGGCGCCGCGAATAACCGCACCCAGACATATTACCGCATCATAACCTTTTTGAGCCATCCGCTGTGCCGTCAGGGGCATTTCAAAGGCGCCCGGCACCCAGGCCACATCGATGTTGTCAGGATCCACATCATGGCGTGTCAGGGCGTCGATGCATCCTGACAACAGCTTATTGGTGATAAATTCGTTGAACCGGGATACGATCAGTCCAAATCGCTGCCCCTGTCCCACTAGTTTTCCTTCGAATACCTGTGCCAAAACTCATTCCTCCTCTAAATCTTTAACCTTACAAATTAACCAACAAATGGCCCATTTTATCCTTTTTAGTCTGCAGATAACGGCGATTCTCCTCTTTGCTGGGGATCTCCATGGGAACACGCTCGGTTATCTCCAGATCGTATCCTTCCAGGCCTTTAAGTTTTTTAGGATTATTGGTCATCAGACGCATCTTGCGGATGCCTAGATCGACCAGAATCTGAGCCCCGATGCCGTAGTCCCTCAAATCCGCAGCAAAGCCCAGATTAATGTTGGCTTCCACCGTGTCCATACCCTTATCCTGCAGCTTATAGGCTTTAATTTTGTTGCACAGACCTATGCCGCGCCCTTCCTGGCGCATATACAGCAGAACCCCTTTGCCTTCAGCCTCGATCATCTCCAGGGCTTTCTGCAGCTGATCACCGCAATCACAGCGTGAGGAGCCCATCACATCACCGGTCAAGCACTCCGAGTGCACCCTGACCAGGACGGGCTCATCCGGCTTCCATTCCCCTTTGACCAGAGCCAGGTGTTCTTTATTATCGAGCAGGGATTGATATGCCACTGCCTTGAAATCGCCGAACTTGGAAGGCAGCTTGGCATCGGCCACCCGTACCACCAGCTTTTCCCGGCGGCGCCGGTATTCAATGAGATCGGCAATGCTAATGATTTTCAATCCATGGTTTTGGGCGAATTCAATCAGTTCGGGCACCCGCGCCATGGTTCCGTCCGAGCTCATAACCTCGCAGATCACCGCCGCCGGATAAAGCCCGGCCAGGCGGGTCAGGTCGATGGAACCCTCGGTATGGCCAGTCCGTCGCAATACCCCGCCTTCGCGGTAGCGCAAGGGAAAAATATGCCCCGGGCGCCTGAAGTCCTTAGCGGTACTGTCGGGGGAAATCAAGGCCGCGACGGTGGCAGCCCTTTCATGAGCGGAAATGCCGGTGGTGCTGGTATAATGATCCACCGAGACTGTAAATGCGGTCTCATGACTGTCGGTGTTATTGGTCACCATGGGTTTGATATCCAGAAGATCGAGGCGCTTGCCTTCCATGGGTACACAGATCAACCCGCGGGCATGGGTAGCCATGAAGTTGATTACCTCCGGGGTGGCTTTTTCCGCGGCAATCACAATATCCCCTTCGTTTTCGCGGTCCTCGTCGTCGACCACAATGATCATTTTGCCATCCCGAACGTCTGCTATTCCTTCTTCAACGGTATTAAACATAATAAGTGCCTCCTTTATAAGAATCCATGTTGGGATAGAAAATCCATGCTCAAGCTGCCGTTTAAAGGTTGATCAGTCCTTGACAGTAGTCTCTCCACATAGCGTCCAATAATGTCACTTTCCAGGTTGACCTCCTGTCCGGGTTGTTTGGAGCCCAAAACGGTAAGATGTGCGGTATGGGGGATCAAGGAGACCGTCAGGTAGTCGCTGCCCACTTCGACCACGGTCAGACTCACTCCGTCTATGGCAATTGAACCCTTGGCTACCGTATATTTCAACACTTCCGGCGGGGCTTTGATTTTATAGACGATGGCTATTTCAAAACGCTCCCGTTTGATTATTGAACCGATGCCATCCACATGGCCCTGTACCAGATGCCCGCCCAGGCGGTCGCTGAGCCTCAGGGCTCGTTCCAGGTTAACCGGGGATCCCAATGTCAAATCTCTTAAAGCGGTCTTGGCAAAGGTTTCCGGCATAACATCTGCCCAGAATTGCCGGGATTCAAATTGCACCACCGTTAAACATACCCCGTTTACCGCGATGCTGTCACCCAATTTGACATCCTCCAGGATTTTCTCCGCTTTCACCCCCAGGCGAATGGAGTGGGCTCCCCGTTTTATATCACTGATGAATCCGATTTCTTCTATAATTCCTGTAAAAATGGCTCTCACCCGCTACCTAAAGTTATTGTCCTGCTCAGCGACAGGCTGGTTTTTTAACGTACCCGGTGGCCAGAATATCCTGGCCGATAAATGTTATCTGCAAATCCTCAACCTCGATGGCATCCGCCATATTTTTACAACCGCTGCCCTCAACCGGAGAAGGGGCTTTAGCTCCCCCGATAATTTTGGGGGCGATAAACCAGTACAGTTTATCGATCAGGTTGTATTTCAGTAAACTGGCATTTATGCTGCCGCCGCCCTCAACCAGAACACTGCACAGCTTGCGATGGGCGGCAATCTGCAATACCTGCTCCAGATTGAGGTCGTCCGGGGCCCCGTCAATGGTTATGACCTCCAGGCCCAATTGCTCCAAGCGTTTGGTCCGCCTGGGGTCAGCCTTTTCAGATGTAAAAACCAGCGTGGTCTGCTGCTTGCTGCTGGATGCGATCTGGCTGTTTACGGGCAAATCCAGACGGCCGTCCACGATTAAGCGCACCGGATCCCGGCCTTCCCTGTCATTGAGCCGGGTATTCAGCCGGGGATCATCGGCTAAAACCGTGCCGATCCCCACCAGAATAGCATCGGCCCGGTCTCTGAGCTGGTGCACCCAACGTCTGGCGGGCTCGGAGGTAATCCATTTGGAGTCCCCGCTATTGCTGGCTATCTTGCCATCCAGGGTCATGGCGGTTTTGAGGGTTACAAAAGGCAAGCCGGTGCAAATATATTTAATAAAAACCTCATTTTGCTTTTCAGCCTCGGCCTGCAATAATCCAGTCTCAATTACGATGCCAGCCTGCTCTAGAGTGGTCAGACCACGGCCATTCACCAGCGGATTGGGGTCTTCCATGGCCACTACGCATCTTCTGACGCCGGCGTTAATCACTGCCCTGGTACAGGGCGGAGTCAGGCCATGATGATTGCAGGGTTCCAGGGTTACGTAAAGGGTGCCTCCCCGGGCCAATTCTCCCGCCTGCCTGAGTGCATGCACCTCGGCATGGGGTGTTCCGGCCCGGTGATGATATCCTTCCCCTACCACTGCCCCATCTTTAACCACTACGGCTCCCACCAGGGGATTGGGGCTGGTTCGACCGGTGGCCAGAGCGGCCAATTCAAGCGCTCTGCGCATATAGACCTCATCCTGATGCAATTTTTCGCCTCCAAACAAAGCAAAAACCCGACACTTCCATCGGGTTAGACATGACAAGACAAGCTGAGCAAACCATGCTCAACCAGCCTCTCTTCTACCATCCAGACTGTTACTGTCGGCCCCGGAGTTTCACCGGATCATGCCTTGCGGCTCGCGGGCTTTACCGCCGATAGGGAGTTGCACCCATCCCCGAAGAAAGGTCAATATAGTATTTTAATATATTTGATGTTAGCACTAGTAGCCCATCAGGTCAAGCACGCAGAGCTTTCAGATTCTGTATGGCCTCTGCAATACTATGGTTATTAAACACATAAGAGCCGGCTACCAGGACATTGCAGCCCGCTCTTACCACATCATACCCGGTATCTGCGTTGATGCCGCCATCCACCTCCAAATAGCACTCAGTCCGGGAGTAGTCAATCAAGGCTTTAATCCTTTTAATCTTGGCGAGTACGCCCGGTATGAAGCGCTGCCCCCCAAAACCAGGATTGACCGACATGGCCAGAACCAGATCCAGTTCCGGCAGTATCGGTTCCAGCCAATGCTCAGAGGTAGCAGGATTCAGGCTTACTCCGGCTTTTGCGCCCAGTTCTTTAATCATGCTCACCACCCGGTGCAGATGCGCGCAGGCCTCCACATGCACCGTAACCAGGTCCGCCCCGGCATCGATAAAAGCGGGAATTAATTGTTCAGGTTTTTCGATCATCAGGTGAACATCAAGAAATAATCCGGTTATTTTCCGAATATCCGCCACTACTTGCGGACCGATAGTAAGATTGGGTACGAAGCGGCCATCCATCACATCTATATGCAACCAATCAGCACCGGCTTTTTCCACCTTTTGTATATCCTCTCCCAGACGGGTGAAGTTGGCGCTCAGAATAGATGGAGCAATTAAAATCACCGGTAACACCTCTCATTTCTCATCACTTCCTCCAGAATAGCCACGTAATTGTGGTAGCGCAGTCCGGACACCTGCCCGCTTTCCAGAGCCTCTTTGACACCGCATTCCGCCTCGCGGTAGTGCAGACAATCCTGGAAACGACAGTCCTCCAGGTGGGGAGCGAATTCCGGATAATAAGCGCCCAGCTGACGGCTGGTCAAATCCTCGGGCAAATCCAAAGTACTGAACCCCGGGGTGTCGGCTATCCAGCCTCCGCCCTCCAGGGGGTGTAATTCGACATGCCGGGTGGTGTGCTTGCCCCGGCCGATTTTGTTGCTGACCTCCTGAGTCTTTATGTTCAAGTTCTGGGCCAGATTATTTAAGAGGGTAGACTTACCAGTACCGGAAGGCCCTGCAAAAACCGCAATTTTACCTTTTATGGCGGTCAGCAGTTGCTCCAGTCCGCAGCGCTGTTTGGCTGAGGTGCTGATAATCTGAATCCCCAAGCCCTTATATATATGCATAATGTCGGCAGCTTTTTCACTGGCTTTAAGGTCGCATTTGTTCAACACCATCACGGGTGTAAGTCCTCCATGAAGTGTCAGTATAAGCAGGCGGTCCAAAAGCATGGGAACCGGTTCAGGACGATCATAAGCCATTACTATCAGGACCAGGTTTACATTGGCAATGCGGGGCCGGTACAGCTCATTTTGGCGCGGTTCCACCCTCTCCAAAATGCCCTGGGCTTCGTCCAAAGGGGTAATTACGGCCTTATCTCCGGTCAATATGACCTGTTTTTTGACCTTGCCCCGCAGTTTGCACTCATAGATCTTGCCCGCTTCATCCTGCACATAGTAGAAACCGCTGTATTTTTTTAGTATCAAGCCAGTAAATGGTTGATGGGGCATCTACTCCCTCCTGAGAATTACCGGGGTTAATTACTGCAGGTTGAACACCTTGAAGCGCTCCGAGTTCAGTTTGACCTCGGCGCTTCCGCTGCCGTAATAGCTTACCCCTACGTTAACATTGGTTCCTGAGTTATGGGTTTGCTTGTACACCTGGCGGGTTCCCTCAGAGTCAGTAACATTTATAACAACCTGGTATTGTTTTTCTCCTGTAGGCAGGGTAAACTGCAGGGTTTTGGTCTTGGCGGTAGCCTTGGCGCCGTTGCTGACTACCAGATTGACGGTGCTTCCCTGCTCAATCAAGATCCCTGAGGCAGTATCCTGAGATATTACAATATCTTTTTTGTAGGTGTTGCTGTCCTGCCTTTTTACCGGACCTAAAACCAGTCCCTTCTCAGTCAATCTATCTTCAGCCTCATCCAGACTCAAACCCTCCAAGGCAGGCATGGGAACCTTGGGCGGGGTCTTGCCTTTGCTGATCAACAAATTCACTTTGGAACCCTTGGCAGCTTCCCCGCCGCTTGGGCTCTGGGAAATAACCTGACCGAGCTGATAACGATCATCATAATTCTGATCAGTTGTTCCCACTTCCAGCCCGTTGTTACGCAGCTGAATCTCGGCATCCCCCTGTGGCAGGCCGACCACATTGGGAACCTGCACCATCTCCGGACCTTTGGACAATATTACCGAGATTTCCCGGCCTGTTTTCACGGTCTGCTCTGGGGCCGGCTCTTGCGAAATAATCAGATCCTTTTCAACCTCATCGCTGAAATTACGTCCGGCCACCGCTATTTTTAGATTCAAAGCCGCCAATTCTTCGGTGGCTTCTTTCAATTCCATACCCTGCAGATTGGGAACCTGAACCTCTTTGCCGAATATACTGCCGCCCATCACCCACCATATACCGGATAACAAGCCTAGAATAGCCACGGCGATGATGGCCATCCCGGCCGGGCGTATTTTGCGCTTGGTAGCCGGGATTTTATTACTGGAGTTAATAGGACTCATTATTAAGGTAGTCCCGTTGCGATCCTTTCTCACTCTGCTTACTGATTCGTCCAGATTTATGAGCGCATTGCGCATCTCCTCGGCGCTGCCAAAACGGTGTGCGGGCAGTTTTTCCATAGCCTTCAAGGTTATGGCGGAAAGGGCGTTTCCTACTGCGGGATTGATTTTTTCCGGGGGGATGGGTTCATCGTGAATGTGCTTCAAAGCCACGGTAATAGTGCTCTCCGCATCGAAAGGAGGCTTTCCGGTCAGCATTTCGTATAAGACACAGCCTAGAGAATAAATATCTGTTGCCGGGGTAACCGGTTCTCCTTTGGCTTGTTCCGGGGAAATGTAGTGAACGGTTCCCACCAGATCCCGGGCGAAGGTGAGGGTTTTCTTGTTGATGGCCTGCGCGATGCCAAAATCGGCTACTTTAACAATGCCTCTTTTGGTGATAAGAATGTTATGAGGTTTGATATCACGATGTATTATGCCATTCTCATGGGCATGGTGTATGCCTTCGCAGATCATGATGGCGATCTCCGCAGCTTTATCTGCGGGTAGCTGGACTTCCGCGGCAATGACTTCCTGCAAGGTCTGGCCCTCGATGTATTCCATAACGATGTAATGAATATTGCCTTCCTGGCCAACGTCAAATATATTTACGATATTGGGATGTGATAGGCGGGCTGCGGCCAGGGCTTCGGTTTTAAAGCTCTGCACGAAAACCTGGTCCTGTGAATATTCCTCTTTAAGGATTTTGATCGCCACAATGCGATCCAGGCTTTTGCAGTGGGCCTTGTATACCGTGGCCATGCCGCCTTCTCCTACCTCCTCAAGGAGTTCATACCGTTCGCCTAGAATCATATCTTTCACTCTCGTAACCTCCTAGTCGATGAGTAGAAGTATGAGGGTTATATTGTCATAACCACCTCGGGCCAGTGCAGTTTGAACCATTTCCTGAGCGATTTTATCCAAATCATTGGTATAATTCCGATAGATCGCCAGCATATCCTGTGGAGTCAATAAATCACTAAGTCCATCACTGCAGATCAAAACCGCATCACCGGGAGATAGGGGAACCTGGCAGCTGTCAACCTCCACCCGGGGGGCAATGCCAATAGCCCGGGTCAAGATATGATTATAAGCGCTGCTGCGGGAGTCCTCTTCACTGAGCAATCCCTTGCTCACCATCTGCTCAGCCAGGGTGTGATCCCGGCTGAGCTTTTCAATCTGATTATTGCGGATGCGAAATAAGGCGCTATCGCCAACATGGCCCATAAAAAGCCGATTTTCCCATACTAACGCCACTGTGGCAGTGGTTCCCATGTCGTGCAGATCCGGATTGGTCTGACTCTCTTCCCAAACCTTGAGATTGGCCTGCTGTATGGCGCCTTCCAATGGGGTGATAGACTGGCCTGGAGGATTTTCTTTTATCCAGGCGTGAATTGTGCGTACTGCCAAGCGAGACGCCACATCACCGCCGCGATGCCCTCCCATTCCGTCACAAACCGCAAATAAGCCCCTGGCGGTGTCGACCAGGTAGCTATCTTCATTTCTCGGCCTAATTTTACCGGTATCTGTTACTACACTAACTTTCATAATCCACCCTGACCTGCCGGATTGGGCACAAAACCCATTAACCCGTATATTAGAGGATGGTTTTCCCCCGTCCCCATTTAATTTGGCTTCACCGCCAGCTGCCCACAAGCCGCTTCGATGTCGCCGCCATGTTCTTCACGTATACTCACGTTCAAGCCCAGGGCCGCCAGCCAGTTATAAAATTGCTTTACCCGGCTGGGGTCCGGTTTGCGGTACAGTAAACCACCTACTTCATTATAGGGAATTAAATTAACATTAGCCAGTAAAGGTTTTACCAGCTTAGCCATGTTTTCCGCGTCCTTGCGGCCGATATTAACCTCATCGAGCATAATGTATTCAAAAGTAACCCTGCGCCCGGTTTTTTCAACATAGGTTTTTATCGCAGCCATCAAAGTCTCCAAAGGGTATTTCTTATTTATAGGCACCAACTCGTCGCGCAGCTGGTCATCAGCGGCGTGCAGGGAAACGGCCAGGGTGACCTGCAAATCCTCCTCGGCCAACCGCAAAATGCCGTGGGCTTCTCCACAGGTGGAAATGGTGATATGCCGCTGTCCCAACTGGATTCCACGCGGATCATTCATTATCTGTATGGAGCGAACCACTTGAGCAAGATTGAGCAAAGGCTCACCCATGCCCATAAAGACCACATTGGTTATCAATGGCTCCTGGGGGTTTTTTAGGCGGCGTCTGAGTTCCCGCCGCGACCCTAAAAGTTGCCCCACGATTTCGTGGGCGGAGAGGTTGCGCTGAAACACACCCTGCCCGGTTGCGCAAAAAGCGCAGCGAAACGGACATCCCACCTGGGAAGAAACACATAAAGTGTAGCGTCCGTTCAAATTGGCAGACTGGGGGATCAATACCGTCTCAATCCTTTTTTTATCATTCATTTCCATCAGGAATTTGCGGGTGCCGTCTTCCGAGACCCGTTGTTTTAAGACCCTGGGTATGGAAATAAATGCTTTGTCATCAAACTGCTGCCTGATCTCGCGCGGGATATCACTCATTTCATAGAAGGAAGAAGTATCTTTTATGTATATCCAGCGGTGCAACTGGCGGCCGCGAAAACGCGGCTGTCCCTGGCTAACTGCGAAATCTTCCATTTCCAGCATGTTCATCCCCAGGAGCTCGATTTTTTCAACACTATTCATGTCCTAATCTCCTCAATAAAGCGTAAAACATGCCGTCACACTGATATCGGCCCGGCCTTAAAGTAAGGCATCCCCTTCGGGCCGCTTCGATGTCCTCTGCCGTTAAGGGGAAAAAACTGATCTTTTCCGCAAATCCCTGCACAGCAAAAGGGGCTTCTTTCAGAAATCGGGCTACCACCTGCTCGTTCTCAGCCGGATTAAAGGTGCAGGTGCTGTATAAAAGCAGTCCATCGGGCTTGAGCAGTCCGGCCGCAGCCTGTAGCAAACGAAACTGCAGCTGCGGCAAGTTCTTGACCTCTTCCTGGCTCAGGCGCCATCTGGCGTCTGCACGGCGGTTTAAGACCCCCCATCCCGAACAGGGAGCATCCAATAGCACCCGCTCGGCCTGGGGAAGGTCCGGCTCAAGCTGTAATATATCGCTTTGCAGCGGGGTCACATGGTTGATCCCCAGCCTCCGGCAATTGGCTTTCAGCAGTTCCAGCTTATGGGAATGCCTTTCCACCGCTATTACTCTACCCCGGTCGCCCGTCATTTCAGCCACATGGGTGCTTTTGCCACCCACTCCGGCGCCGAGGTCATATACCAATCCCCCCGGAGGCGGTTCAAGAAGGGCCGCAGCCAGCATGGAACCTTCATTTTGCAGGTAGAACAGGCCCTGCTTATACGAATCGAGCTCGATGACGGGCTGTTTCAAATCTCTGATGTGGACTGACCAGGGGGTATAACTGCCCGCCTCAGCCCGCACTCCCTCTTGCTTGAGACGGTCCAACAGATCTTCCCGGCCAATCCGTAGCAGATTGCTGCGCGCCGCCACTTTAGGGGGGGAGTTTAAATAGATCAAAGCCCCCTCAACCTCGGCGCTATCTGTCAGGCTAAGGAATTCCCGCACCAGCCAGTCCGGATAGGAGTATTTGACCGCCAGATACTGCAATTCATCTTCAGCCGGGATTTGAATCTTCTCCCGGCTGCGCAAATAATTGCGCAATACCCCGTTTACCACCGCACCCAGCCTTTTTCCGGCTTTTAGGTTGGCCATTTTCACTGCGTCGTCTACGCAGGCATAATCAGGAATGCGATCCATAAACAGCAGCTGGTATAGTGAAATGCGCAGTATATTGCGCACCCAGGGCTGCTGTTTGGCGACCGGTTTGGCCAAAAACAAGTCAAGCACCCAATCCAGGTGCCTGACCATACGTACGCTTCCATTCACTATCTCGGTAACCAGGTGGCGGTCTACCCAGGCCAAGGTGCTCTTGCGCAAAGTGCGTTCCAAGGCCAGATTGGCATACTGGCCTTTCTCGAATACCTCGTATACGATCTGCAAGGCGGTCAAACGCGCCTGTTTACCTGAAGCTGCCGGGGTTGATTGGTTCCCGTCACGGGTTGAAGACTTTTTAATCGTCATTTCCCCCTGTAAAAATCAATAAATAATACAACAGGTTGGATACTGCGGAAATGGTGGCTGCTAAATAGGTTAAAGCCGCCGCTCCCAGGACTTGTTTTATCATGGGGATTTCATCGTTGCTCACCAAACCGGCCGAGCTCAGTTCGGCTACCGCCCGCTGCGAGGCGTTTATTTCCACCGGCAAAGTAACCACATGGAAAAGCACCACCAGGCTGAACAAGATGATTCCTCCCAGGATCAAGCTGGGGCTTCGCAAGATGAAACCCAGAAACAGTATGGGAAAGGATGCCGAGGACGCGAAATTGCTTACCGGCACTATACTGTGGCGCAGTTCCAGAAGTCCGTAACGCTGGTGGTGCTGAATAGCATGCCCGCTTTCATGGGCGGCCACACCTATAGCCGCCAAGGAATTGCTGCCGTAGACCGTTTCGGAAAGGCGCACCGCATGAGCCTGCGGATCATAATGGTCTGACAATGAGCCGGCTACAGCTTCAATGGCGATGCTGCCCATCTGATTGCGGCGCAGTATGGTCGCTGCGGCTTCCCGGCCGGTGATGCCCCTTTGGGATCTCACCTGCGAATATTTTTCGAAGGTGGATTTGATCTTAAACTGCGCATAAAGTGATAAAGCCAGGGCCGGTAAAATAAAAAGCAAATAAGTCATCAGAAGCCTCCTTTGCTAATTGTCAGCAGAGCTTTTTCTATCTCTGCCACGTCAACATCAGTATTCACACAAGGACCATTGGGTCTGCAGTTGAGCACCCCCAGGACTGGAAGTTCACCGGTGTCCTGAATTCCGGAGGACAAATCTCGTTCGCAGGCTATGGCGATTACCGCCTTGGGGTGGTTTTCTCTAATCCATTTTCTGGCCAGGGTGCCGCCGGTAGCGACTCGCAGTTTGACACGGTACCGCTCGGCTAATTCTCTTAAATCGCTGATTTTGCACTTCCCGCAATTCTTGCAGTTGTTGACATCTACCGTGATCTTGAACTTGCATTCCGAATTCTGCAGGCAGTGGGGCAGCAAGATCATTATATCCTGAGTTCTTAAAGCCAGTTTTTTATTCCCTACCAAATAGTTATTCACCGAAATATATGATTTGAGGATTTTTTCTTTTTCTATGCCAAAAAATTTGCCGGTCAACAAAGCCAGAGGAAACAGCATTTCATTGGCCCATTGGGTTAAGTTCTCCAGCGAGGGCACAGTTTTAGAGCGAATAATCATGATCACGATACCCAGAATGCCGATTCCCAAAATGGCAAATATCACCGCTGCTATAAGCGCCAGGCTCAAAAGTACCACCTGGTTGACCAGCGCTTCACGGTTGGCGAATAGGTACCAGACCAGAGCGGCTATCCCGATCACCATGATCAGGCTGACACTCAGCAGACCGATATAAAGACGTTTTTTGGCTTGCATCACCCAGCCCTCAGCTTCCCAGGATGAGGCCTGCTGGTATGCGCTGACCCGCCGCGAAATCGCGGGCCGGCATGCGCTTGCGGCCTTCTTTTTGCACTTCCAACAATTCCACCAGCCCCTGCCCGGTTTGCACCAGGAAACCGCTGCCGGTAGTCTTTACCAGACCCGGCGTACCTTCGTCGCTAAGGCTGGTCACCCGGCTCTTATAAACCTTGAGCTTGTTTCCCTCTATGGAGGTATAAGCGCCGGGCAGCGGACTCAAGGCCCGAATCTGATTATGAATTTGCTGGGCTGTCATCTGCCAGCAGATCAGTTCATCATTGCTTCTCAACACCGGTGCGTAGGTAGCCTGACTGGAGTCCTGTTTTTCTCGAGCCGCAGTACCGTCAGCGACGGCTGCGATTGTCTCCAGCAATAAATCAGCCCCCACCTCAGCCAACCTGTCGTGCAGTTCCCCATAATCGATATCACCGTCAATGGGCACTGTGGCTTTTTTTATCATGTCCCCGGTATCCAGACCCTGGTCCATGTACATGGTGGTCACCCCGGTCACGGCTTCCCCGGCCATCAGGGCGCGTTGTATGGGGGCCGCCCCCCGGTAACGGGGAAGTAAGGAACCATGTACATTGATGCATCCATGTACGGGCAGCGACAGGATACGCGCCGGTATGATCTGCCCGTAAGCCACCACTACAATCATTTCCGGCTGCCATTCGCTGATTTTGAGCAAGGCCGGCTCGGAGTCAATCCTGGCGGGCTGAAACACCTCCAGGTTTTGCTTGACGGCATACTCCTTTACGGGGCTAAAAGCTAGTTTATGCCCCCGCCCCCGTGGTTTATCGGGCTGGGTTATAACCCCCGCTATTTCCTGCCCGGATTCGAGCAAGGCTTGCAAGGCTGGCACCGCAAATTGTGCTGTTCCCATAAATACAATCTTCAATTCGAAATCCTCATCGTTCTCTCCTGGTTTCAATGGCCTTGTCAATGAACAGAATGCCGTCTAAATGATCAATCTCATGCTGCAAGGCCTTGGCCAATAAATCACTGCCCTCAATCTCGACTTCTTCACCCTGGCGGTTTAAACCCCGTACTTTGACATACAGGGAGCGTGACACCCGCCCTATTATGCCGGGTACACTCAAGCAGCCTTCAGTGCCGGTCTTCTCACCTTCCCGCTCGATTATTTCGGGGTTGATCAACTCAATAAACTGTTCCCCGGTATCAATCACGATCAGGCGTTTTAAGACCCCAATCTGCGGGGCTGCCAACCCCAGGCCCTCTTCAGCATAGAGGGTGTCGCGCATATTATCCAGAACCCGTAGTATGCCGTCATTGATTTTGGCGACAGCCGCGGAACGGGTCCGCAAGGTTTCATTGGGCAGTTTCAACACTTGGTATACAGCCATTAAACACTCTCCTTACATAACAACGGTTAGTTTTATTGCCCCTTTTTAGTCTATAAGGTTGACATCGGGTCTATATCTATCTCTATGCGCACACCCGGCGGATATTTCAACCGCTTGAGGGAGAGCCCAATACTGCTTAATAAAGAACGGTTTTGAGCTTTTATCATTATCTGTTGCCGGTATTTCCCGCGCAGACGGGAAATGGGGCAGGGTGCCGGCCCGAGAACCATGATCTGATCTTCTTTGGCATCTATTATCTCATAAATCCATGAAAAAATGTCTGCGGCTGTTTGCTGGGCCCGTTTTTCCTGTCCATCCCAAACCACTATACGCATGATATGGGTAAAGGGCGGGTATTGCAAAACCCTCCGCGACTCAATCTCGGTGCGATAAAAACTTTCGTAGTCCTGGGCGGCAGCCATCTGGATCACTGCATGCTCGGGATTGTAGGTCTGTATCAAAACCTCTCCCGGGTCTTGCCCGCGTCCGGCCCGTCCGGATGCCTGTACCACCAGCTGCAGGGTGCGTTCGTAGGCACGAAAATCGGGCAGGTTAAGGGTAATATCGGCATCCACGATACCGACCAGGCTTACTCCGGGATAATCCAATCCTTTGGCTACCATCTGGGTGCCGATCAAGATATCTATCTGGCGCGTTTTCATACTATTTAATATGCTTTTTTGAGCCCCGGACTTGCGACTGCTATCCATATCCAGGCGTCCGACTCGAGCGTCGGGAAATAAGGCGGCTGCTTCTGCTTCCACTTTTTGTGTGCCATAACCCAGAGGGCTAAGAGCCGGCAGGCCGCAGGCAGGGCAGACCTCAATTACCTCCTGTTGGTAATCGCAGTAATGGCATAAATAACCATTGCTGTCCTGATGATAGCTCAATGACACTGCACAGTGCGGGCACATAAGACTTTGGCCGCACATACGGCATATAGTTACCGGTGAATAACCACGCCGGTTCAAGAACAGTATGGTCTGTTGGCCTTGCTCCAATCGTGCGGATATAGCCTCCCTGAGTTCAGCCGATATCGCACTATGCCGCCCCTGACGATAATGCCGGCGCATATCTATAATCGTCACCCGCGGCAAACGGGCGGGGGCGATGCGGCCTGACATAGTCAATAGCCTGTACTCGCCCTTTAGAGCTTTATAATAGCTTTCCAGTGCCGGGGTGGCACTGCCCATTATCACTGTCGCCTGCTCCAGCCGGGCCCGGGCCAGAGCAACCTCCCGCGCATGGTAACGCGGGGTTTCTTCCTGTTTGTATGTGGATTCGTGCTCTTCATCCAGTATAATCAGGCCCAGCCGGGTCAGCGGAGCAAAGAGCGCTGAGCGGGTGCCCAAAACCACCTGGGCGCGCCCGTCTTGAATCTGCAGCCAGGCCCGATAACGCTCGCGGTCCGGCATTTGACTGTGCAGCACCACCAAGTCCGGAAAGCGAAGGCGATAAACCTGTTCCAGATGCCTGGTCAATGCTATTTCGGGGACCAGCATGATAGCTTGCCGGCCGCAGTCTATCACTTTTTGAATAGCTTGAAGATAGACCTCGGTTTTCCCGCTGGCTGTAACCCCGTGTAAAAGCCAGGCGGTAAACCGGCTTTTTTCCAGACTGGGCTCAAGCGCAGTCATAACTGCCTGCTGTTCTGCGGTCAAAATTTGTTTCCCGGCTGCAGCAACAGCTGCGGGGGCGGTCAGGCGCAGCCAGCCTTTTTTCAGCAAAGCCTCCAGGCTGGATTTGGGCACTATTTTTTCCAGAGCCCGGGCCTCGACTAAACCCTTTTGCCGGCAGATATGCAAAGCTTCAGCCTGCCGGGGGGCTTTTTTGGATAATAAAGCTTCATCCTTTTCCGGGTCAAAGTCGCCAAGCGCGTAATATCGCTCCGGCAGCGGCGTCTGCATTTTATAATAACTGGATAGTGTGATCCAGCCTTGTTCCGCCAAAAACTGCAGCTCATCCTGGCCTAAAAGGGTTAAAGCCTGTTGATATCCCAAAGGCCCGAAACACCACAGCTGCTCCATGAGCTCCCTGGCGGAGGAGCTGATTTCCCGGCTGTCATGCCTCTCATCAGGCTCTACCAAGGGCACTACCACCTGCCCTCGCTTGCGGTGCAGGGGTCTGGGCAGCATGGCGCCTAAGGCTACTGAAAGCGGGCATAAATAGTCGGCAGCCATCCATTGAGCCAGGTCCAGCATCTTGGCGTTGATGACGGCCTGTTGATCGAGTACCTGCAAGACCGGCTTCATGGCCTGCCCTATATCCGGGGCGCCATCGGCCACTACATAGCCTTCAGCCACATGGGCCCCCAGTTTAACCAGAACGCGCCTGCCAAACAGCTCCTGCTCGGTTATATGATCAGGCACCCGGTAGGTCAGATAATTGTCCATTCGGGAACTGGGCAGATTAATGAGAACTTGCACACAACGCATTTCTCAGATCCTTTTCCGTTGATGGGTGGCAAAAAACGAGACCGCAGATGGATGCGACCCAGCCCCGGGGGCTGTTGACGTCGTCATGAACCTGCGGCACAGTCTTCATTTAAGACTATATCTATAATCCGGCCTGCTGTCTTAACGCCTCGGCTTTGTCGATATGCTCCCAGGTGAAATCGGGATCATTGCGGCCAAAGTGGCCGTAAGCCGCAGTCTTTTTATAAATCGGCCTTCTTAACTGTAGATCCTTTATGATGGCCCCGGGGCGGAGATCAAAATTATTCTCTATCAACTCAATTATTTTCTCATCGGAAATCTTGCCGGTGCCGAAAGTCTCAACCCTTACCGATACCGGGCGGGCCACCCCGATGGCGTAAGCCAGCTGAATCTCGCAGCGATCGGCTATTCCGGCTGCAACGATGTTCTTGGCAACATAACGGGCCGCATACGCAGCCGAACGGTCTACTTTGGTGGGGTCCTTTCCGGAAAAGGCCCCGCCTCCATGGCGGGCCATACCGCCATAAGTATCAACGATGATCTTGCGTCCGGTCAGCCCGCAGTCTCCCTGCGGACCGCCTATCACAAAACGGCCGGTCGGGTTGATATAATAACGGGTATTCTCATCCAACATGGCTGAGGGTACAACCGGCTTTATGACATGCTCCAAAACATCCTTCTCAATTGTGGCATGATCCACTTCCGGATGGTGCTGGCAGGAAACCACGACGGTGTCGATGCGCACCGGCTGGTTGTCGACATACTCCACGGTAACCTGTGTCTTCCCGTCGGGGCGCAGGTATTTGATGATCTGTTGATTGCGCACCAAAGAGAGCCGCTGTGCCAGCTTATGGGCCAGTGATATCGGCATGGGCATCAACTCTTCAGTCTCATTGCTGGCATATCCGAACATCATCCCCTGGTCGCCTGCGCCCAGGTTTTCCTGATCATTATCCTTAATATCACCGGCTTTGGCTTCCCAAGACCGGTCTACCCCCAGGGCTATGTCGCCAGATTGTTCGTCTAAAGAGGTAATTACAGCACAGGTCTCCGAATCGAAGCCAAATTTAGCACGAGTATAACCGATACCCCGAACGGTTTGCCTTACCAGCTTGGGAATATCCACATAGCAGTCAGTGGTAATTTCCCCTGAAACCATGACCAACCCGGTGGTTACAAGGGTTTCCGCCGCCACCCGGCCATAGGGATCCTGGGCCAGAATGGCATCCAGTATGGTGTCGGAAATCTGGTCCGCAATTTTATCGGGATGCCCTTCAGTCACAGATTCGGATGTAAATAAAGTCTTGGTCACCCTGGCTCATCTCCTTAATAATGGTTTACATCAGATCGATCACTTTATCGATAATGGCAGCGGCCACATCTCTCTTACTCATCTTGGGCAAAGCTTCGATCTCGCCATTGCAGTCAATCATGGTCACTATGTTGGTGTCAATGGCAAATCCAGCGCCCTCCATGGTGATGTCATTGGCTACAATAAAATCCAGATTTTTGGCAGCCAGCTTCTTGCGGGCATTATCCAATACATTTTCGGTTTCAGCGGCAAAGCCTACCATTATCTGGCCGGGTTGCTTGTTGGCCCCCAGGGTTTTAAGGATATCGGGAGTCCCTACCAGTTCGAGTACCAGGGTTTGACCTTTATCGCCAGTTTTCTTTATCTTCTGATCCGCCGCCCGGGCTACAGTGAAATCTCCTACTGCCGCTGCGCCGATTATTATATCGCAGGCCGGCTGGTATTTAACCATAGTTTCACACATCTCCTCGGCTCCCCAGACTGAAACCAGCTTAACCCCTTCCGGCGGGCTTAAATGAGTCCGTCCGCTGACCAGTATCACGTCAGCTCCGCGCATAACCGCTTCTTCGGCAATGGCATATCCCATTTTACCGGTGCCGCGGTTAGAAATAAAACGCACCGGGTCAATGTTTTCACAGGTTGTCCCGGCATTTACCAGAACTCTTTTTCCCATTAGATCAGTTCGCGGATACAACAAGTGTTTGATCTGTTGATATATAAGATCGACCTCGGGGAGCCGGCCTTCACCCGTAACCCCGCAGGCCAGCAGTCCGGTTCCGGGATCCATAAAATGAACGCCCGCATTAATGAGCTTTTTAATGTTCTCCTGCACCATGGTATTCCTGTACATATTGGTGTTCATGGCGGGAACCACCAGAACCGGCGCGGTGTTGGCCAGAACTATGGTGGAGAGCAGATCATCCCCCCAGCCGTGAGCCATCTTGGCGATAAAATTGGCGGTAGCGGGTGCAATCACCAATAGATCTAATTGCTCCGCCACTCCGATATGCTGCACCTTCCATTCCTGTGACTGTGCCCACATATCAGTCAATACCTCTCGCCCTGACATGGTCTTCATCGTCAAAGGGGTGATAAACTGTGTGGCCCCTTCCGTCATGATGACAATGACATCAATACCCTGGTCATCCTTTTTTAATTTGCTGATCAGGTCTGCAATTTTATAAGCCGCAATGCTTCCGGTTATACCTATTCCTACTGTCTTTGGCATGTCAGGCCTCCTTGAGCGTAGCATCCGGCAGTAGTTCCACACTTATCTTGCCCTGGCTGATCTCTTCCAGCGCTTCTGTGACCATGGTGGATAAACGGTTGTTCTCATTGCTCTTGTTTTGTTCTGCCAACACCCGGGCGCGCTTGGCTACCGCCACCACGACCGCGTATTTGCTGGACGCAATCTGCATAATATCTTTGGTAGAAGGAGGTATCATGAGCAATCACTCCAGATTCAAGTTTTTCCTTTTACAACGTTCCGCAGTAATAATTGAACGAACTTTTTCAACCGCGTCCTCGATGCGGTCGTTTACTACCACATAATCATAGTATTTCATATGGGACATTTCCTCTTGGCAGGCTCCTAGCCGGATTTGAATACTCTGCTCGGAGTCGTTGCCCCGGCCGCACAAGCGCCTGGAAAGCTCTTCAACCGTGGGCGGGGAAATAAAAATAAATACCCCTGCGGGCATTTTTTTCTTGACCTGCAAAGCCCCTTGAATGTCGATCTCCAATAACACGTCATTTCCCTGTGACAGCATGGCGGTCACAAAATCTTGGGGCGTACCGTAGAGGTTGCCATAAACCGAAGCCCATTCCAACAGTTCACCATTGTCTATCATCTGTTGAAAACGGGCCGGGGTGGTGAAGAAATAATCCTGGCCATCGATTTCGCCCTCCCGCGGCGGACGGGTCGTCGCAGAAATGGAAATCTGCATATCATCAACTTGCGGCAAAACCGCGCTCCTTACTGTGCCTTTGCCTACTCCGGACGGCCCGGATATTACAAAGAGGATGCCCTTTCTGGTGATCAATTACAAACACTTCCTAATAAGGTTAGACTTCTTCATTGATATCCTTGGAAGTCAGACGATTGGCAACCGTTTCCGGCTGAACGGCTGAAAGGATCACGTGTGCGCTGTCAGCTATGATAACCGCCCTGGTTCTGCGGCCGTAAGTGGCATCAATGAGGATGCCCTTTTCTCTGGCTTCCTGAATAATCCTTTTGATCGGCGCTGATTCAGGGCTGACTATCGCAACGATACGATTGGCAGCAACTATATTGCCGAATCCGATATTAACTAATTTGATATCCATATTACCCGGATAAACCGGTTCACCTCCTAGTTATTCAATATTTTGCATTTGTTCGCGAATCTTCTCCAGTTCTGCTTTGACTTCAACCACTACACGATTCATCTCCAGGTCATTGGCCTTAGAAGAAACCGTATTGATCTCACGGAACATCTCCTGTACCAGGAAATCGCATTTACGTCCTACCGATTCGTTCGAATTCATTAATTCTTCCAAATGCATAACATGGCTTTTAAGCCGAACCAATTCTTCAGTAACATTGATTCGATCGGCGAATAATGCGGCTTCCTGCAGTATACGCTGTTCATCGACGGCTTCATTGGCAAGCATTTCGGTGATACGGCTTTTCAGCTTGGTCTGGTATTCCTGCACAACTAGCGGGGAGCGGGCTTCCAAATTCTCAACGGCCCGTAAAATCCCCTCATTACGCGCCAGAATGTCCCGGGTCAGGTTGATGCCTTCGCGGGTGCGCATTTCGATCAGGCTCGTCAACGCTTGGCCTATAGCCTCTTTTACCACCTGCCACACCATCTCCAGGTTTTCTTCCTCATCCTCCAGGCTGAAAACCTCAGGTAGCCTAAATACGTCAATTACGCTTATTTCCGGTGAAATATTTAGATTTTCTGCTAATTCCTTCAAATAGTTATAATAAGCTAAAGCCAATCCTTTGTCAACCTTAATAGCCCGCCGCGAATCATCGGTTTTTTCAATGGTCAAGCTGATTTCGATACGCCCCCGGGTGAGCTGATTTTTTATCTCTTCCTTGACCTTTTCCTCCAGGATGCTGTAGCGCCGCGAGGTTCGTATATGAACATCCAGAAAACGGTGGTTGACACCGCGCATCTCACAGCTGACTACATAACCTTGACCGCGGATCTGGCTGCGACCAAAGCCGGTCATACTTCGTACCATGCTGCACAACCCTTCTATTGATAGTAAATGAGATTCGGCAAATTATCCCACCGAATGCCTATTATTATACACTATTAAGAAAAGGTATGCCCACGAATTGACTATATTAGTCACGCGGCTAGCCAGCGCGGGCTCAAGACCTGCTTCCACAGATAGTTTAAATAACGCCACAATAGCTTGCTGCCGGTTAAGGTGAGAATGAAAAGCCATTGCCAGCCATTGAGGGCGCAGGTGGAGAAAATGCTCTGCAAAGCCGGCACATATAAGACTGAAAGATGCATGGATATGGAAACACCTACCGCCATGACTAAAAAGCGGTTGCCGAAAAAGCCCAGCTCGAATGGTGAGTAGCGTTCAGAGCGGCACTCGAATACATAAGACAACTGCGCGAAAACCAGTGTGGTTAAAGCCATGCTGCGGGCCAGAATGAGCGGCTCGGCAAGATTGAGCCAGGAGGCTGCGGCCATGCCCACAACAAAGGCCAGGAGGGTGACTGCTGCAATATAGGAGCCCCGGCCAACGATGATCCATCCCAACCTCCGGGCAAAGATATTTTCATTGCGCGGGCGGGGCCGCTGGTTCATAATACCCGGTTCGGGCGGCTCCAGGCCCAAAGCCATCGCCGGCAAACCATCGGTTACCAGGTTTACCCACAGGATTTGAATAGGCAGCATAGGCATGGGCATAGCCAATAGGGAGGCCAGAAACATCACCAGAACTTCACCGATATTGCAGCCCAACAGATAGCGGATGAATTTGCGGATGTTATCGTAAATGGCCCGCCCTTCGTGCACCGCTTTAACAATGGTGGAAAAATCATCGTCGGTCAGAATCATTGCCGCGGCTTCTTTGGTTACATCAGTACCGGTGATTCCCATGGCGACGCCGATATCAGCCGCCTTCAATGCCGGAGCGTCATTAACGCCGTCACCGGTCATTGCTACCACATGCTGCCGGGTTTGCAAGACTTTTACGATGCGATGTTTATGCTGCGGCGAAACCCGGGCAAAAACCCGTGATCCTACCGCACCGGCATAAAGCTCCTGGTCTCCCATGTTATCGATTTGAGGTCCGGTAATAACCGCCCCGCCGCCAATACCTACCTGTGCAGCGATGGCCCGGGCAGTAAGGGGATGGTCACCGGTGATCATCACCGGGATGACTCCGGCCTGTGTACACTGCTGTACAGAGTGGACTACTCCCGGCCGGGGCGGATCCACAATCCCGCAGATACCGAGCAGAATTAAATTTGATTCCAAATCGTTGTCACTTATGGTTTCGGTTTCCTTCAGACTTACCTCGCGAAAGGCAAAACCCAGAACCCGCATGGCCTCATTTGCCCACTCATCCTGCAGCAGCCGCAGCTCTTCCCGGTTTTCAGGCCTGATGGGGATGGCATGACCCTTTGCCATCACCATCGTACACTGGGGCAAAAGTGCGTCCAAAGCGCCTTTGGTCAGCACCTGCGGGTTGCCCTCGCCTACAGTGACCACACTCATCATCTTGCGTTCCGAGTCGAAGGGATACTCCCTGACCCGGGTGCGCTCCCTTTCGCTAAGCCCGGCTTTTATGGCTAAAACCTTTAAGGCTCCTTCAGTGGGGTCTCCTTGTATGATATCTTCACCATAAAGCTTATCTGTATAAGCATTGTTGCAATAATAGGCTGCCTGCAGCAACTGTTTTAAAGTTTGATCGGCTGTGGGCAGAAAAGGCTGCCCATTCCATAAGAACTCACCTCTAGGGGAGTAGCCTTCGCCTTTCACCTCGACCAGCCTTTCCAGAGTCGCTACTTTTTTGACCGTCATCTTATTCTGCGTCAGGGTTCCGGTTTTGTCAGAACAGATTACAGTGGTGCAGCCCAGGGTTTCGACCGCGGAAAGGCGTCTTACAATGGCGTGGTTTTTAGCCATGCGCTGTACTCCCAGGGCTAAGACGACTGTGACAATGGCCGGCAAGCCTTCGGGAATAGCGGCCACTGCCAGACTGATTCCGGTCAAGAGCATGGTGATCAGATCTTCGCCTCTGTATATTCCCAGCACAGCTACTGCGCAGCACACCAGGAGGCAGATGATGATCAGCATTTTGCCCAGCTGATCGAGTTTTATCTGCAGCGGGGTGGGGGCTGGCTTGGTTTCTGCAATCATCTGCGCAATCTGTCCCATTACAGTGCGCATACCGGTGTCAACTACTATGGCAGTGCCCCGTCCGCGGGTAACTGCAGTGCCCATAAAGGCCATGTTAACCTGATCCGCCATAGGAGTTGAGGCCGGCAGAATTTGATGGGCCTGTTTGCCAACCGGGATGGATTCGCCGGTTAACGGGGCTTCATCGATCTCCAGATTACTGGTTGCGGCCAGACGCAGATCAGCCGGAACCTTGTCTCCCGTTTCCAAGAAAACCACATCTCCTGGAACCAATTCAGCGGCTGGTATTTTACAGCGCTGACCCTCCCTCAAGGCCATGGCATAAGGTGAAGCCATTTTCTTTATTTCGTCCAGGGAACGTTCAGCGCGATATTCCTGGACAAAACCCAGGAGGGCATTTAAGATCACAATTGCCATGATGGTAATGGCATCCGCCATATTGCCAACCAGTCCGGAAATGACCGTTGCGCCTAGCAACACCAAAACCATGGTGTCGGTAAACTGGCTCAGCAATATGGCCAGGGGGTTTTGTTTATGTCCTTGCTCCAGGATATTGGGATAGATTTTCTGCAGGTTTCGAACTTGCTGCGCAGAGAGCCCGCTTTCAAGTCCAGTGTGAAGTTTTGATACAGTTTGTTGGACAGAGGTTTGGTGCCACAGTGTTTGACTCATGATAGGCCCCCGTTTGCTTTTTTAGAATAGTTATTCAAGCAATCGGGGCGTAAGAACGGGAGACATGCTGGAGGATTCTTGACAACTCTTGCCAGATCAGCCGTCTGCAGATGTGAATCCTTGTCAAGGGCTTTTTATCTTGTAGATGTACAAGCAGGAGAGACCGGCCTGGCAAGGCCTAAGGGTTGTTCCAAACCGGTAAATAAAAGCCGTATTTTAAGCGGAAAACGCTGCAGCCAGTTGTTGGCACTCGCCTTCGCCAAAATACTGTTCATTCACGGCAGTAATAAAATAGCGCTGGTTGGAGAGATAAGACCGGCCTGGCTCAGGTAAATCAAAGATACCGTAACTCTTGAGCACAAATTCACTGACCCGCTCGCCCATGAGCAGGACAAAATGCGGATTCAATATATCGATTTCTTCGATTAAATAGGCCAAGCAGTGCAATATCTGTGTGGTGTCGGGTGTAACCGGCACTCCGTTGCAGGGCTGTTTGGTCAGTATGCAGTTGTAGTCTTTATCCAGGAGTTTGCTTGGAGTATAACAGCATACACTATGCCGGGTTGAGCAAGCCTTGGGGGTGCAGCGCGTCATGAAGGTGTGATAAATCTTTTTAACACCCAGGCAGTTTTTAAGCAGCCTGCGCAGTTCTATGATCTGTTCCAAATCGCTGGTATACTGGTTTTCGCCTTCGAATACAATCATTATATCGGGAGACAACTCCCCCTTACCCATAGCCGGCCGACGCACACAATGCAGTTGTTCAGGGCAGCGTCTGCAGTCACAAATTCTATCCTCTAAAGCGATTATACGGCGAATATTCTCTTCCCTCAGCCCATTAGCCAATATTAATCCTCCCCGCCCCTGGATCTTCTCTTCTATCTATTACTAATTAGGGTCGTTCTACTCGGGAAGTGGTCTCAGTCTATTTTATAGAGGTATTCTCTGGTACGCTGGTTTATGCCCCAGGTCGCGTCTGACAATTTATTGGTTATGTAGCTGCGCAGGTTATCATCCAATTCAGGATCAATCTTGTCCATGATCAGGTAAAACACACGCAGAACATCATTCATATTCATCATCAGGCGCCTGGCAGGAGCCTTCTTCAATATGTCTTCTTTTCTGCCATAAAAAGATATCATCCTCTTTATAACCCAGAGGATTTCCACATTAGACCAGGACTTTTGCTGTAATAATTCATCAAGCAAAGCATCCGGTCCTTTGTTATACTCGCGTTCTTCCATGGCTTTCCATTCCAGGCTGCCAAAAATGGTTTGCGGCAAGAAAAATATGGATTCGGTCTCGTCTGGCAAATTGTATTCCCCCATTTATGGAATTATGCGTTTGGCACCGTAATAGGTTCTGGCATAGAAGCCCTCTGACAACGATGAATAAATCACTCCACCACTGCTCGGCGAACTGGAGTGGATGAACTGCCCGCTGCCGGTATATATCCCCACATGGTCGATACTGGAGTTATAGCATTTAAAGAAGACTAAATCTCCAGGCTGCAGGTTGCTTTTAGCCACAGCTGAACCTAATCCATATTGGGCTGCAGCAGTACGCGGCAGGTTGTATCCATTCTGTTTGTATACATACTGTGCGAAACCGGAACAATCAAAACCTCCGGGGCCGCTGCCGCCATATTTATACGGGGTGCCCAGGTATTGCGCAGCTGTTTTGAGTATACGCATTGCATCACTGGGTGCTCCGGAACGAGATACTGCAACCGGTTCAGGAAGAATGCGCAAAGTAACCCCTGCATCTAGGATGTCACTTTGAAGATTATTTATTTGCATCAGGTAGGGAACCGATATGCCAAACTGTGCAGCTACCTTGGCTAGGCTGTCTCCGGGTTGAAGCACATACTGTTGTTCCGATGGAGAAGTCGTTTGAGCCGCAGCGGGAGGGGTGGTTTCGGGAACAACAGTCGTAGGAGAAGCTTGGGACGGGGCTTTTTTGACCAGAAGGGTTTTGCCGACCTGTATTAAATCGTTCTGCAACCCGTTCATGGCCTTGAGTTCGTCCACCGTCATGCCAAACTTAAGGGCAATACTGCCCAGACAGTCACCGGGTTGGATCACATATGCCGCATTTCCTGAAACGGCCGGAGCAATGGCACTAGTCGAACTGCTGGAGCTGCTGAGCTTTAATACATCACCGATTTGAAGATTGTCGCTTTGCAGCTTATTTAATGTTTTAAGATATTCAACTGTCACACCATTTTGATTGGCAATTTTCCATAACGAATCACCAGATTGCACTGTATAGGTCAATGGTTGAGCATTGGTCAGGGCCACGGAGGAACCAACCCATAATAAAGCGCTTAGTGAAATTGCTACAATTTTTCTCAAGATGTCCTACCCTTTCCAGAATATTACCAATAATGTAGTATATTCTACAGGGCAAGGAAATCTTCCTGCAGGGAAGGAGATTTTATTGTCTTTTTAGATTTAATTCGCTATAATAAGTCCTGATTTTCGCCATGTAGTCGGGGTTGACGCCGCAATATCCCAGGCGGTTTCGCCAGGTTTCACCGGGGTTGCCATGGAAATCGGAACCCCCGGTCACCAATATGCCCCTTTGTTCTGCCAGGGCGATAAAATATCCGGTTTCCTGAACAGTGTGCTCGGGATAAAAAACCTCCAGGCCTTCCACTCCCATATCCAGTATCTGGGCTACTAATTTGGGTTGCCGCAACAGTCCGGGATGAGCCAGAACGCTTATACCCCCGGCGGCATGGATCAAATCTATAGCCTTTTCCGGAGTAAATCTGTAGCGCGGCACATAAGCCGGGCGGCCCCTGCCGATATACTTGTTGAAGGCCTCTCGAATCGAGAAAACATAGCCTTTTTCCATCAAGGCCATGGCTACATGAGGCCGGGCAATCAGATCTTTCTGGGCCAGCTTCTGCACCTGTTCAAAAGTTATGGCATAACCCATATCCCGCAAGCGAGCTACCATGCGTTGAGCCCGTTCGAAGCGGGCCGCTTTGATCAGTTCAAGATCTTTAAGCAGCTGCCGGCATTGAAAATCCACAAAATACCCCAGAATATGTATTTCTCCATCTTCAACTTCCGTGTTCAGTTCAATGCCAGAAATCAATTCCAGATCAAGCTGTTCAGTTTCCAGGCAAGACCAGGCAGCCGGCAGGCCTTCTACAGTATCATGGTCGGTTATGGCGATTCCCGGCAAACCCATCCGACACGCCTGACGAAGCACTTCGGCTACCGGCAACACGCCATCTGAAGCACTGGTGTGAACATGCATATCATAAAACATACGTTTACCTCTTAAATAATTAGCTTGGGGTCAGATTGTTTTTAACCTGTTTAATAGATTATATAATACATGGCCTGCTCATGCAGCGAATACCTTACTCAGGAAAACCGCAGCATTGTCGTGCAGGATGGCCTCTACTTCCTGATGAGTAAAACCGCGCCCGTTAAGCCCCGCTGCCAATAGCGCATAATCTTCAACACCGCTTAATAGCAATTCGTCAGCCCCGTCGAAATCAGAACCCAGAGCGACATGTTCAACCCCGACCAAAGACGAAATATAATCGATATGATCCAGCAGACGGTTCAGATTGGGATTATTGGTATCAACAAAGTCCGGGACCAAGTTTACACCGATGATACCCCCATGCTCGGCCAGGGTCATGATCTGATGATCGCTCAAGTTGCGGGGATGGTCGCATATGGAGCGCGCATTGGCATGTGAGACCATTACCGCCGGACTATATCGTTCCAGGGCTTGATAATAACTGGTCTCCCCCACATGGGCCAGGTCTAAAATACTTCCCACAGCCTCCATCTCATTGAGCAGACGCTGGCCAGCGGAAGTCAAACCGGCAGGATCAGGATCTAAAACCCCGCCGGCAAAAGCATTGTTATAATTCCAGGTTAATCCCAGACTGCGCACCCCCATATGATGAAACAACGGCCAAAGGCCGGGGTCTTGGCCCAGCGCATCCGCTCCTTCCAGATGCAGGATAAGGGCCATTTCATCTCCGGCCCGGGCTCTGGCCAGATCCTCATATCCTGCAATCGCCCGGGCCTTTACCGGCCCGCTCAGATTGGCCCGGAAACAAGCGATCTGCTGCAAAATCGCCCTTAAAACCGCATTATCGTCCTGGTTATGGCTGAATAGGGCCAGGAATTGCGCTGTCACCCCGGCCTCTAAAGCCCTGTCAACATCAAAGTGAAATGGATTGCGCCGCAGCGAATAACCGCTATTGACCAGCTTTGATAAAGTGTCGCAATGCAAATCAATCAATACACTACCTCCCGTTGCTCCATGGCGGGCCATGGGTTTGATCTTCAAAAACAAAAACCTGCTAAGAGCAGGTTAATAGTTTGATATCTCTAGTTTCTTTGGAACAAGCTTGACTGAACCATTTATCTGGGCTCGATTATGAGCTTTATCGCAGTTCTCTCCTCGCCGTCTATCATAATATCAGTAAAGGCCGGTATGCATATCAGATCCATACCGCTGGGAGCAACGAATCCTCGCGCTATTGCTATTGCCTTAATTGCCTGGTTAATTGCACCCGCTCCAATGGCTTGTATTTCTGCAGCTCCTTTTTCTCTAAGAACGCCTGCGAGTGCTCCTGCCACAGAATTTGGACTGGATTTAGCTGAGACTTTTAATACTTCCATCTAATAACCTCCTCCTCATATCTTTATATATAGACGCGTTGCTCTCCTACATCTATATTCTAAATGGAAGTATCAATTCCTCCTTTTGGCAATAAATGTGTTGGATAAATTTTCACATTTATTCGCTCAGTATCTTCGAGATTCTCATGATTTTGCCGACCTGGTGGGAATCATCATCCAGCGTCAGGACCACCCCTTCCAACTGCACCTTCCCGCCGGCTACTTCCAAACGAACCGGTCTCCCGGTAAGAAATTTCTGCAAAACCTGTTCTTTTTTCATACCCAGAACGGATTCATAGGGGCCGGTCATGCCTAAATCGGTTATGTATGCGGTTCCCTGGGGCAGGATGCGCTCATCGCTGGTCTGAATATGGGTATGGGTCCCCAAAACCGCCTGAACCCGGCCATCAAAATAATAACCGAAGGCTACCTTCTCCGAGGTGGCTTCGGCATGAAAATCCACGATTATGATATCAGCCTGGTCCTTAATATCAGCCAATGCATCATCAACAGCAATAAATGGGCAATCGAGCGGAGGCAGGAACACCCGGCCCGAGGCGTTGATCACTGCTATTCTGGTATTAAAACCCGCAGTGTAGACGTGGTATCCTTGACCGGGGCAGGGGCCGGGATAATTCAACGGCCTTACCAAACGGGGCTCATCGTCGATAAATCGCAGGATATCTTTGTTATCCCATACATGATTGCCCATCGTAAGTACATCGATTCCCATAAAAAGCAGTTCTTCCATGACATCTCCGGTTAAGCCCCGGCCTCCGGAGGCATTCTCCGCATTGGCAATCACAAAATCAATCTGGTACTGCTGCTGCACGGCAGGCAGCAGAGCCTTGACAGCGCGCCGTCCAGGCCTTCCCACAATGTCTCCAATGACTAAAATGTTCAAAATCCAACCCTCACTTATTAAAGACCAATACCCTCCCCCCTTCACGATAGGAGAGAAAACGATTGGTCTCAGCATCTTCTCTGCTTATCTTCTGTATTAAGTTCCTTTTTACCTTCCGCTTAACCGATTCTTCTACCTCCATATTGGTGCTGTCGCGGTAGATCTGATTCTTGAAGGCATCTGCCAGGAGTCCGATGAACAGCTCGGTTTCCTCTTCGCAAATGCTGTAGCTGTCCCGATGGTAGCGCAATAAAATGAGCCCGGGCGCATAATGTCGATATTCCAAGCTAATCCACCGGGGCTCGGTTCCTTTAATACTATGAAACAATTTCACAGCAGCAACAACCTGCTGCTCAAATTCGGCTTGTTTTTCTGGACTCAATTCTCCTTGCAGTGCGGCCTCAAAGATCAACTGTTCCTGATCGGCTTCATATCTCACAGCACTTAGCTCCGGATAATTCAGGCTGGCACTTATAAAGACATCCAGACCGGAATCCTGATACATATGTATTTTCTCCTTAAACTGCGTAATATAAACGAATTCTGCAATGGGGGGAGAAATCCTGCTGCTAGAAATATGTAAAATATAGAAAACAGGGCTTTGTCAAGCCCTGTTTCCATTTTTTTGGTTTAGAGGAAAACTTATTTGGCATATTCCACCGATCGGGTTTCCCGGATAACGATCACCTTGATCTGTCCGGGATAATCCAGATCCTGTTCCACCTTGCGGGCGATATCACGGGCCATATTGATGGCGTGCAAGTCGTCAATCTGATCCGGCTTGACAATGATACGCACTTCGCGTCCGGCCTGAATGGCAAAAGATTTATCAACGCCTTCAAAGGAATCGGCCAGGTTCTCCAGTTTTTCCAGGCGTTTGATATAGGCTTCCAGGGTCTCGCGGCGGGCCCCGGGGCGGGATGCCGATATGGCATCGGCAGCCTGAACCAGGATAGCCTCAATGCTCTCAGGTTCAATATCGCTGTGATGTGCGGCGATACCATGAATTACCTCTTTGTTCTCCCGGTATTTTTTGGCCAGTTCTACCCCGATCTCAACATGAGGCCCGGCTATCTCGTGGTCAACCGCCTTGCCGATGTCATGCAGCAAACCGGCGCGTTTGGCCAGGGATACATCGACCTCTAATTCCGCAGCCATTACGCCTGCCAGATGCGCAACCTCCACTGAATGCTTCAACACATTTTGGCCATAGCTGGTCCGATATTTGAGTCTGCCTAACAGCTTGATCAGCTCCGGATGCAGATTGTGCACCCCCACCTCAAAGGCGGCTCCTTCTCCGGTTTCACGAAGCTCTTGCTCCAGCTCTTTCTGGGCCTTTTCCACCATTTCCTCTATGCGGGCAGGGTGAATTCGGCCGTCGGAAACCAGATTAGAAAGGGCTTTTCGAGCTATTTCACGGCGTATGGGGTCAAACGAAGAGAGAATGACCGCTTCCGGGGTATCGTCTATAATCAGATCCACCCCGGTCTGGGTTTCAAAGGTTCTGATGTTTCGTCCTTCCCTCCCGATAATACGGCCTTTCATTTCATCATTGGGGAGGGCCACCACGGACACAGTAGTTTCAGATACTACATCCGCAGCACATTTTTGAATCGCCAGCGAGACAATATTCTTGGCCCGTTTATTACCCTCTTCGCGGGCCTCTGCTTCCAGGTTTTTGATTACGCTAGCCGTTTCCTGGCGAATTTGTTGTTCAACATTATATAAGAGTAAATCTTTGGCCTCTTCGGAAGTCAACCCGGATAGCCTTTCTAATTCCTTGAGTTGCTGCGACATCACGGTTTGCAAATCCTGGTTGGTCTTTTCCGCATCTCTGATCTTTTCCTGCAACTGGCTTTCCTTTTTCTCCACATTCTCGTTCTTTCTGTCCAGTTGCTCTTCTTTTTGGATCAAGCGCCTCTCCAGCCGGTCCAGTTCACGTCGTCTCTCCCGGATCTCCTTCTCAGCTTCCTGGCGGTTGCGGTGCAGTTCCTCCTTGCCTTCCAGCAAGATTTCCTTTTTGCGGGCTTCGGCCGCTTTGCTGGCCTCGTCTACGATGCGTAAAGCTTCTTCTTCTGCTGCACCGAGCCGGCTTTCAGCTATTAAGCGTCGGCCATAATAACCGGCAATCAAACCAATGGCCAAAGAAAGGGTTATAACAATAAACTGCAATAAAGTATTGATTCGTCTTCACCTCCTTAAATTTATTCAAATATACACAGCAGTAAATTGCGGACAAATTAAAAAACCAGGCTGCACACCTGGCTTTTTGAAGTATCTCATCTTGTTTTCGCTAACGATAACGGCAGGGGCGGATGGAGAATCCTCTCTCCCAGAATTCCATCACAACATCAAAAACCGTTATAGCAAGCTTGCTCAACCTACAAGACATCTTTTAGATATATTTAAATGTCAGGCTCATTCCCCAAACTTGTCTGCCTGCTTATTGCTCTTCATCAGAGTAAATATATATAAATCTGGCCGTCTTTTTGGTCAAGGTTATTCATTAGACAGGATACTTCTACCAGAGTCCTATCTAAATTCTATTTACTTTCAACTACAGTGTCAAGATTCCAGTTCCGTTGGAGCTTGGGGATAACGCCCGGCCAGTTTTTCCCGAATCAAATTCTGGATATTTTTTACAAACTCAGGGTTGTTTTTCAGGTATTCTTTGGCGTTTTCCCGGCCCTGTCCCAAACGCTCCCCTTGATAGGAAAACCATGAACCGCTTTTCTGAATTATTTCCATATTGGTGGCGATATCCAAAAGATCACCTTCCCGGGATATCCCGCTTCCGTACATGATATCGAACTCCGAGGTCTTGAAAGGTGGCGCCACCTTGTTCTTTACGATCTTCACTTTGGTGCGGTTGCCGATCAATTCCGTACCCTGTTTAATGGCCTCAGCTTTACGGACCTCCATGCGCACAGAAGAATAAAACTTCAAAGCCCGGCCCCCGGTAGTTGTTTCAGGATTGCCGTAAACAATCCCCACCTTTTCACGGATTTGATTTATAAAAATGCAAGTGGCTCTCGACTTGCTGATGTGGGCAGTCAGCTTCCTCAAGGCCTGTGACATTAAGCGGGCCTGCAATCCCACGTGTACATCGCCCATTTCTCCATCCAGTTCCGCTCTGGGAACCAGGGCTGCCACCGAGTCGACAACGATCACATCTATGGCCCCGCTTCTGACCAGGGCCTCGGCTATTTCCAGAGCTTGTTCGCCGCTGTCGGGCTGCGCGACAAGAAGGTTGTTGATATCAACCCCGAGCCGCTTGGCATACAAAGGATCCAAGGCATGTTCAGCATCAATAAAGGCCGCCATCCCGCCCTGGGCTTGTGCCTCAGCGATGGCATGCAAAGCCACGGTGGTTTTTCCGGAGGATTCGGGGCCAAATATTTCCACGACCCGGCCCCGGGGCAGACCCCCTACTCCCAGAGCCATATCGATAGACATGCATCCAGTGGAGATCACTTCCACGTTCATGGCGGCATTTTCGCCCAGACGCATGATAGCCCCTTTGCCAAACTGTTTTTCGATATTCTTTATCGTGCTGTTTATAGCCTCAGCCTTGCCTTGATTACTTTCCGCTTTGTCCACAAACTCTCCCCCTCAAACATATGTTCGCTTAACCTGATTATAGACAAATGTTTTTACTGTTGTCAATGCAAAATCTGTTATATTATGGTAATTGTTATCCGCGTAGGGCGAAAGCTTGCTCTACCCGATATTGAGGCCCATCCTTGGTAAGGCGGCTTTCCATGAGATAAAAGGCCTGCACCGGAAATAGACTGGACCTGGTGGCAGATTCCAGTTGGTGAGCTTTTTTCAACAACTCCTCAACATTTCGCTCCGAGCGGATCCTGCCCAGAGTAATGTGGAAGCGGTGAATTTTTTCTGGTTCAAACCCTAGATCCTGAACGTAAACATCAATGCGTTCCGCCAGAAACTCGGCCTTTTCAGTATCCCCATCCAGTCCCATCCACACCACCCGGGGCTTGCGTTTATTGGGGAAAAAGCTCAACCCGTTTACTTTGAGGTAGAAGGGCGGACAGTATTCTCCCACCTGATACAAGCGATCTCGAATCTTCTGGAGCTGATGATCATCGATATCACCCAGGAATTTCAGGGTGAGGTGGTAGTTTACATATTCCACCCACTTCACATCGGGATTTGTCCGGGCCAGTTGTCTTCTGATCTGCTCGGCCTGGTCTTTTACCGCCTCGGGTGCGGGAATGGCAATAAAAGCCCTCATTTGGCACCCTCCTCGGTTAATAGCCGGCGGCGCACCAGATCCAGGGCGCTTTTCGCTGCCAGGGTGCGAATACCGCTGCGGTCACCTACAAATCGCATTTCTTTCACTTCAACTGTTCCTTTAAGGGCCAGACCGATATACACCAGACCCACCGGTTTTTCATCACTGCCCCCGTCCGGACCGGCAATTCCGGTTATGGATACTGCTACATCGACACCGGAGAGGTTTTTAATGCCCACAACCATCTCGGCAGCGGTTTCCCTGCTCACTGCTCCATAGGCCTGCAAAGTATCCTCCTTTACGCCTACTAAAACCTGTTTGGCCTGATTGCTGTAAGAAACCACTGAACCCCAGAAAAAATTGGAGCTACCCGGCAGATCGGTGATCATTTTGCTGAGCAATCCTCCGCTGCAGGATTCAACCGCAGCCATGAACAATCCCTGCCGGGTCAGCAGTTTGGCAACTACTCCGGCCAGCGTATCCTCACCCACACAAACCACATTTGATCCCAGAGCGGCTTCGATGCTCCGGCATAGTTCTTCCAGGCGCCGACCCGCTTCTACCGGATCGGGACCGTCTACAGTGATCTTTATTATCACTTCGCCTTCCTGGGCCAGAAGGGCGATTCCATAATCCTGCTGTTTATCGAGGATTTCCCCCAGTAAATCTTCCACCTGTGACTCACCAGGCCCCAGAACCCTCATTATCCGGGTTTGCCCGCTGCTTCCCATGAGGCCTTCTTCCTGGCCTAACAGGGGTTCTGCTGCCGCAAGGTACATATCCTGCATTTCCCGCGGCGGACCGGGCAACAAGATTACTATCTTCCCGTCCTTGGCCAGGTACATTCCCGGAGCAGTCCCCAAACGGTTCTTCAAGATTTTAGCCTCAGGTGGAAACATGGCCTGTTTGCGATTGCTCTCCGCCATTTTGCGGTTGCGCTTGGAGAAAAATGCCTTTATAGCCTCAAGCTCTTCTTCCACTACCTGCAGTTCACATCCCAAAAGTTCACAGACCACCTCTTTGGTCAGGTCATCCCGAGTAGGTCCCAAACCTCCCGAGGCTACCACCAGGTCGGCCATTTCTAACCCGGTCTTGAAAGCAGCCGCGATAGTATCGCGGTTATCCCCAACAATGCTTTTTCCCATCACTTTGAGGCCCAATTCGGCCAATTTCCGCGCTAGAAACATGGAATTGGTGTCCACCGTAGTCCCCAGCAGCAGTTCAGTTCCGGTTGATATTATATAGGCCTTTTTCATAGCTCCGTTTCAACTCCTTCAATCCATCCCTATTATTATAAGCATTTTCTGCGGATAGGACACCAGAACTGTGGGCGGTCATCAATTTCTTTCCGGGCTTTCTGCTATGTTGAAAAAATTTGCTTGCCAATTGCACTATTCATTAGTACACTAGTGTTATAGTACACTAGTGGGAGGTGAGCCGGTTGGCATTCGATCCTTCACGCCCGATATACCGCCAGATTATCAGCGGATATTTGAAAAAGATGATTCGCGGCGATTTGCGGAGGGGTGACAAGATTCCTTCACAACGGGAATACGCTGAAATAGCCAAGGTCAATCCCAATACCGTACAACGCGCCTATCGAGAGATGGAGCAGCAGGATATTGTAGAAACGGTGCGCGGTCAAGGGACTTTTGTGAAGATATCCGATCAAAGCCTGGAACGGAGCAAAACCGAAATGGCCCGCGAATACGTGCGGCACTACCTGTTGGAAATGCGCGAACTGGGCTTCGATGACCAGGAAATTATAAGCCGGTTGGTCAGTGAGATTACTGCAGAGGGAGGCAAACCACGTGATTGAATTTCAACATGTTAGCAAAGCATTTGGCAAGGCCATAGCTTTAAACGATTTTTCCCATCAATTTCATCCCGGAAAAATCACCGGGCTATTCGGGCCTAATGGCGCCGGCAAATCAACCACACTCAAGATGATAGCCGGCCTGAATCGCCCCGACCGCGGTCAGGTGCTGGTTGACGGCCAGCCGCCGCAGCAAGTTAAAGAAAAGGTGGCCTTTCTTCCCGAAATCGACCACCTCTACAACTGGATGACGGTTAAGCAAGCCGCTGCCTTTTTGCGCTCTTTTTATACCGACTGGGACCAGAGCCGTTTTCAAGGACTGCTGGAGTACCTGGATTTAAATGAAGACATGAAAGTCGCTTCCATATCCAAAGGGCAGCGGGCCAAGGTAAAATTGCTCTTGACCCTTTCCCGCAAAGCCCCTTATGTTTTGATGGATGAACCGCTTTCGGGCATCGATGTGCTTACCCGTGAGGAGATTATCAGCACTTTGATCAGGGGCTTTCGTGAGGGAGAACAGACCATCATCATATCTACCCATGAAATTGCCGAGATCGAAAATATAATCGATGAGGTAGTTTTCATTGACAACGGCCGGATCAAGCTTATAGGCAATGCTGAAGATCTTCGCCAGGAACGGGCTATGTCCCTGGTTGAAATTATGAAGGAGGCTTTCCGTCATGCAGGCTAAGCGTTTAAAAATGTTTACTGCCCTATATGCTAAAGAGATGCGGGATTTAGCTGCTGAAACCATTATCGTGGCAGGACTTGCGGTCGTAGTCAACCTTTTTTTGTTCTTTAAACTGAATCATACTCCGTATGCGCATATTCTGGTGCTGCCTAATCTGATGCTGCTGGGGCTGGCCGCTTTTCTGCCCTTTATCTCATCATTTAAGCTTATATACCGGGAATGGAAAAGCAATACCATCTATATGCTCTTATCCCTGCCGGTAAAAGGAGCATTGGTTCTGGGCGCAAAAATGGCCGCCCTGGTAACAAATTATATAGCAGGAACCCTGGCGGTCCTGGTCAGCGGCTTCATAGTGAGTCTGGCTTTGGTTGGAGAAGAGATACAACGGGCGCTGCAAACCATCCACCTCACACCAGGAGTAAGCTATGGACAGCTCCTGGGAACAGGACTCTTATTCTATCTGCTCAGTATAGCGGGATTGATATATCTGGTCAGTATTAGCTTCGGCAGTCAGATTGTGGGTAAACTGGTGCGCGGCTATTCAGGTTTGGTGACCCTGCTGGTTTTCTTGGCATTGTTGTTCACCATACAAGACCTGGGATTGCTGGTGGGGAATGAGCTGGTTTCATTTCTCGGCATAGACTTTTCGATTCAATGGACTATTGACGCTTTTAACCAGTTCTTGCTGCTGTTCATCGCGGCCTTGCTGGGGGTCAGCACATTGATATACGCCGGTACGGTATGGATCTATAACCGCCGCATAGAACTGTAAAATCCATGAACAAGGGTACGGTTTTCCGTTCCTGCCAAGGCAGGAACGGAAAAAGAACGAAATCGCTGCCGCGGTGGTTTTAGAAAAAACTATATAAGAAACTTTCGGAAAAAGCGAAAAGGAAAGCACTTTCTGTGGTATTGTTTAAGCCACCAAACCAAAACAGGGCAAAGGTGCGAAATGTAAGATTTAATGAACAAAAGAGACAAATAATCTTCAGAAATCAAACTTAATCTTATATAATTAGGTATCCCTGACTTCCGGAGGTATTATTATCATGCGTAGGATTACCCGGCTTTCGAAGCTAATGATATCATTAGCTTTATTCCTTTCTTTTTTTGCTGCAGGTCTTTTCATTCATCTTGAACAGGTTGCAGCTGCTCAAGCTAATTCTCCAACCACCCAATTAGCGACGAGCGCCACTGCAGTTGACCCGGCTGATGGGGAGATCCCTGGAGAATATCTCTTAGAACCAGAAAGACAGCAGCAAGAGTTTTATGAAAAGGCTATAGTACTGGAGGTAAACAGTATAGATCGTGACCCCTCCGAGACCGCACAAAACAGGATTACCGAACAAACGGTAAAGGTGCGCATGTTAAGCGGTACTTATAAAGGACAGGATTTGCTGGTTACTAATAACTTAACTGGATCGCCAGGCATAGATATCATTGTTGAACCCGGAGATAAAATAGTACTCTATATGACTGCAGAGATTGACAGCGACGGACGTGCAGTACTGCAGAATGTCTATGTAGCTGATCGGTTGCGGAGCCCTGCCTTGCTATGGCTGACGCTTATCTTTACTGCATTGATACTTATAATAGGACGTTATCAGGGATTAAAGGCTCTTTTGGGACTGGGTGTTACAGCTTTAGGAATTTATAAGATATTACTTCCCGGCTTGCTGGCAGGTAAACCCGCCTTGCCTTTAACTATTATGGTGCTGGTGGGAGCTACTCTAATCACCATGGTTTTTATAGCCGGCTTCAGTCGAAAAGCCATAGCTGCCACTCTAGGAACTGTTGGTGGACTGATTGCAGCAGGACTGTTAGCTTATCTTTTTGGCGGTTTAGCTCAGTTGAGCGGGCTTAGTACCGAGGAAGAACGCATGCTTTTATACGTCAACAATATAACCATCGACATCAGGGGATTATTGTTTTCAGGCATCCTTATTGGAGCTCTAGGCGCCATCATGGATGTGGCCATGTCTGTGGCTTCAACGATAAGTGAGGTTAAAAAAGCTGATCCCAGTATGAAGGCTTATCAGTTAATGGGAGCAGGTATGAATGTCGGACGGGACATTATGGGAACCATGGCCAATACGCTAATCCTGGCTTATACGGGCAGTGCTCTTCCATTGATGCTTTTGTTTATGGCGTACAAAATGGAACCAATCAGTTTTCTTAATTGGGAAATGATTACTACTGAAATAGTGAGAGCACTTGTAGGGAGCATAGGTTTAATTGCCTGCATACCATTTACCGCACTAATAGCAGGATGGCTTAATGGATCGGGGAAAATTCAGGCGCTGCCTTATAGGGCTGAGGATGCGTAGGAGCAGAGTGCTATTAATCCTGGATTCGATCCACCAGAAAACCCCGAGGACCCTTTGCCCGAAACCAGCTTATTTATCAAATTTCTTACCAACGTCTAAAACCATTAATAATATTGCTTTAAGCTTTTGGCCCTGATATTCAGGAAACTTAATATCTGGCCCCTTCAAGAACCGTCCGCGCCTGTATCTTTAATGGATGATTTCTACAAATCGCTGCCGGTCTATTGTCTCTTCCTGCTGTATGCTCGCTGCCAGGGTAAAAAGGGCATCCTTCTTATCCTGCAGGAGCTTTATGGTCTTCTGCTCAAGGTCCACGATGATGTTCTTGCATTCTTCAAAAAGGCTCTCCTGGGGCAGATCTTCAGCATGCACAATGCCTAAAGAGGACAACCCGGCCTCTACAATCTGCCTGGCGGTATTCCAGCAGGCTTTGAAGTCTCCTCTGGCTCCGGTGCTGCGGTTGCCGTATTTGATCTCCTCGGCTGCAGCTCCACCCAGCGCTATCATGATCTCACTTTCCAGTTGTTCCCGGGTATACAAGTATTGGTCATCGGGCGGATTCTTGCGCATGAAGCCCAAAGCCTGCCCGCGGGGGACGATGGTGACCGAGGACACCGATCCCGGCATCAGGGTTTCACTCAATAGAGCATGACCGCTCTCATGTACACTTACCCGTTCCACTTCTTCCAATGAAGGCTTGCGATCCAATTTCTCGCCCAAAATCACCTTGTCAATGGCTTCATTGAAGTGGCGGCTTAAGACCTTTGAGCTTTTTTCCCGCATAGCCAGTATGGCAGCTTCGTTGGCCAGGCTTTCGAGGTGAGCACCGGAAAATCCGAAAGTGGCGGCAGCGATCTGGTCCAGGTCCCCGCAGTCGTCCAGAGGCTTGTTGCGGGTATGAATCTCCAGAATTTTCTTGCGGCCGGTTTTATCGGGGAGATTAACCTGTACCTGACGGTCAAATCGTCCCGGTCTTAATAAAGCCGGATCCAGCATATCGGCGCGATTGGTGGCCCCGATCAGAAGTATGCGCACTGAATCGTCGGGATTGATGCCGTCCATTTCCACCAGCAATTGATTCAAAGTCTGATCGTATTCCATGTGGCTGGTGTTCTTGCCGCGCTTGGCTCCTAAGATCTCCAATTCATCGATGAAGATAATAGCACTGTGGCTGTTTTGCTTCAGGGCCTTTTTGCGGGAGTCATTGAACAACTGCCTGACCCGTTTAGCCCCTACTCCGGCATACATTTCTATAAATTCACTGCCTGAAGCGGCGATAAAAACCGAACTGGTGTAGTTGGCTGCGGCCTTGGCCATCAAGGTTTTGCCGGTTCCCGGAGGGCCGACCAAAAGAACCCCTTTTAACGGCCGTATGCCCATTTTGCTTATCAAATCGGGGCTGCGCAAAAATTCCAGGGCTTCGCCCAGTTCGTTGATGGCCGAGTCCTGTCCTCCGATGTCGTCAAAGGAAATATTTTTTTGGCGTTTTTTACCATTCTCTGCACCCAGATTATTAAATCGGATTGCCCCCTGCATATGCAAGAACATATAACAGACTACCGCCAATCCGCCGAAAAGCGCCACAGGCAGTATATTATAGCCGATTAAGGCCAGAAAAACCAGAAAGGCTGTTCCAATCCCGATCAGGTATTCTTTCATGTCCAATTCTCCTCACTAGGTAATGTTCTGGCTGCTTTTCAGTTCAATAACACGGTACATACTATTCTCTCCATCAGCCAGATGCAGGTATAAATAGCGGTCGTCGACGTAAAGGTGATAAGAGATCCCTTTCTCGACCGCGTATTGGCCCAAGGTCTGATCCAGCCATACAAAGCTGTGATTGGCCGCCGCTTCATAAATGGCTGGCTGCAGGTGTAAATATGCTTGCTGCAGCATTTCATCCTGGGGATCGGTGATGATCAGCTTGTAAGCGCCTTTTTTTAAAGTATTATCCAGGGCCTCCTGTATGGCCTGGTACTCCTGCTGCAGGTTGTACACCTCTTGCAGCTGCACTGCGACCTCAAACTGTCCTTCAACCCTTGACAGTTCCACGTTGGCTATGGCAGGCCGGGCCTCCAGTTGCTGGATTACCGGATTGATTATCATATACTTCATATATAGCTGATAGCCGCCCATCAGTATCGCCAGGGAGATAACGAAGACAGCCAGGGAAATGGCAGTTTTAAAATCGCTCTTTTTCATGTGAGCCAGCCCCTTTCCAAGTTATTATAACATAGACCATAGTCCCTAACTTTGGACAATATATGGCAGCACAACCAGCTGTACAATAAATTAAGACCGCTATAAGCAGCGGCCTTTATCATAACTTTAGTAGTTTATTTTGCCTGGGAATAGGGTCCTAGATAGATTCACTTCACCTCACGCATGCTGATATATCGATAAAAATACTCCAACCCCGAATAGACTGTGATGATGAGCGCCAGGTACAGCATCACCGGCCCCAGGACCAGGGTGGTTATGGCATAAAAATCATTTTGCAGTATTACTACCACCACGGCTATAATCTGGCTGATAGTCTTCAGCTTACCCCATATACTAGCGGGAATGATAACCCCTTCCTCTGCTTTGATTATGCGTAAACCGGATACGGCAAATTCACGCCCCAGAATGACAATTGCGATCCATCCAGGAATACGCCCCAACTCCACCAGGCTGATTAAAGCGGCTGTAATCAGCAATTTATCGGCCAACGGGTCGAGTATGACCCCTAATTTGGTGACCTGTTTCATCTTGCGGGCCAGGTAACCATCCAGGCTGTCGGTCAAGGCAGCCACTATAAAGATAGCCGCGGCTATATAATCGCCGTTGGGAACCTTCACGGAGATGATGATAACGAAGAGCGGGATTAATATGATACGTAAAAGAGTTAAACTATTGGGGATGTTCATCAGCAACTTCTCCGATCATGTCATAGTTTCTGACCGCTTTAAGCTCTACCCGCATCAATTGTCCTTTGGGTAAGGCCCGGGTGCTCTTGATCATGGTGATGCCGTCCACTTCCGGCGCCTGATAATAACCTCTGCCGATGTAGAGGTGGTTGGAGACCTTTTCCGTAATCAACACCGGTTCCTGGCTTCCAATCCTGGCAATATTCTTGCTGCGGGTAATGCGGTTCTGCAGCTTCATTATCAGATCCAAACGCTCCTGGCTGATTTCCGGCGGCACTTGATCGGGCATCAGGCTAGCTGCCGTATCTTCTTCAGGATTGTAGCGAAAAGCCCCCAGCCAGTCAAAAGCTGATTCAGCGATGAAATCATAGAGGCGTTGGAAGTCATCTCCGCTCTCACCGGGAAATCCGGTCATCACCGTAGTGCGCAGCACCAATCCTTCGATTCTGCGCCGCAGCTCGGCCAACAGACCTTTTAGTTGCGTGCTGTCATGCTTGCGGTTCATAGCCCGCAGAGTACGGTCAGAAGCATGTTGCACCGGAATATCCAGATATGGCAAGACGCTTTTATTGGAGGCGATTGCATCGAGAATAGCGTCGTCCATATGCGCGGGATGAAGATACATCAGCCTGATCCATTGCAATTCTTCGATCTTTTGCAGGCCGTCCAACAGATCCGGCAGGGATTTGCGCCCGTATATGTCGGTTCCGTAAGCTGCGGTGTCCTGTGCTATCACTACCAGTTCCCGTACCTGTTGTTGGGTCACCAAATGACGGGCTTCCTCGAGCAGGTCCTGAAGCGGCCGGGAGCGCAGCCCCCCTCTAATACCGGGTATGGCACAATAGCTGCAGCGATTGTCACAGCCGTCGGCAATGCGCAGATAAGCCATACCCGGAGGAGTAGTAAGTATTCGCCCCGTCCAGGCCTGTGACTGTCTTTCAGGTTCCGCGCAAGCTGTCACCCGCTGTCCAGACTGAATCGCTTCTATAATTTTATCAATCTCATCGCAATGAGAGATGCCTAATACACCGTCCAGCTCAGGCATCTCTTCCATCAAATATGATCCATATCTTTGCGCCATGCATCCTGCTACCACAAGGTATTTAAGGCTTCCACGGCTCTTTAAAAGACCGGTTTCAATGATCCGGTCAATTGCTTCTTGACGGGCCTCCTCAATGAAAGCACAGGTATTTATTATTATCAGATCCGCTTTTTCGGGCTGGGATACCAATTTATAACCGGCTTTTTTAAGCCGGTATAGTATTATTTCACTATCAACTCTGTTTTTGGAACATCCCAGACTAATCAGGCCTACATTCACTGGAGAAATCCTTTACTATGAACTCAAGCGGGCCACCCGGAATTCCTTGTGGATAACCTCGCCGCTTTCGCCCAGGGGACCAATTTTGTCGCCATTATAATAAACCTCGATACCCCCGGCGTTGCCTACTGTCAATAAGACCGCCTCCCGGCCTTCAAAAACCTGTTCCTGTCCGGCAGTCAGGGTGCTCGAGAACACTGTCTCCCCGTCTACTATGGCTTTCACCCAGCAGTCGCTCAGAGCCGCGACGCGCACCGTTGCGCTCATATCCCGCTCATCGGTTTGGGCAGGATCGCCGGCAGGATTATTATTCTGCTCCTCAGGCCCGGGGGCAGTTGGGTTTTGCTGCTGCGAGGTTGGGTTTTGGGCCACATTGGGGCTGTGGTTGGAAATGGCGCCGACAATCATGTTCCCCACCCATAAAGCCACCAGCAGAAAGGCGCCAGCCACCACAACATTGCGCCAGTTCATGGCCAGAAACTGGAATTCCGGCCCGGACTTTTGGGGTTGAGGCTGCGTTATTTCGGCTTCTTCTTCATAGCCATAAGCCATTTCCACGAACAAGGCCACCAATACCTCATCGTCCAGATGCAGATAGCGGGCGTATTTTTTGACAAATCCAGTGGCATACACTTTTGGTGGCAGGATATTAAATCTTTCTTTTTCAATCGCATCCAGGTACAGCTTGCGAATTTTAGTTTCCTCTTCAATATGTTCAAGAGTCAGTCCCAGACTCTCTCTTTTCTCTTTAAAAACTTGACCAAATTGCATGTTCTCAACTCCTTCTAATGGTCAATAAAACGGTTTTATTGGCATCATGACCCAACAGACGCAATACCCACACACCGAAGGGCAATGATTAACTATGTCTTGTACTACCAATCATGACCCGACAGACGCAGTACCCACACCCATGCGGATGGCTTGCCGCAGGGGATAGTTGTTGGAAAGGCCATAAACCAAGCCGCATAATAGGTACAACAATTGCCGGGCATGATGAAACGATTGATTGGGTAACAAGGGATATTCCTGAATACCACGATGGTTCATATGCATCACTGCGGAATGACCGTCTGTGATGATACAGTGGTCCATTCCCGCTTCAATCAACTCCTGAATACGGCTGCGATGAAAATCGAACTGTACTATATCCGCCAAACCAAGTACTAACAGATGATAACCTTCCAGATATCGGGGAATGAGCTGGTCAGCTTCCAGGCTCAAACAAGTACACAGGCAGGGCAGTTTTTCACCGTCCTTGTGAATCGCCTTGCGGTACACATATTCCTGCCAAACCGGTTCAACCACCAGCCACTCGCAATTAAATATAACCCATTCCCGTAAATTTAACGCCTTTTCATAATCATCGGGGAAAAAGCCTTCCTTAAATAGTATTTCCCCATTACACCTTACCTGACGGGTGGTGCGCTTGTTATTATGACGGTATATATTGGATATGTCGACTTTTTTTCGGGCTAACTGACTCAAAATCAGTTCTCCCTGTTCATCATTGCCGATAACCGATACTATTTTTACATTTGAGCCAAAATCCGCCAGGGACTGACTGGCTTTAAAAGCAAATCCGCCCCAACTGATATCAATTGACGGTACTCCGCCCTCATCTTCGACATCCACTACCAGCAGGCAGTTTCCCAGGACTACAACCGAAACCACCTCATTGAGCACATAGCCTTTACCAAGAATTACTCCCTTTTTCATCAGGTTGGAGATGTGCACCGCCACCGAAGAGCGGGTAATTCCAAACCTTCGGGCTATTTCCTCCTGGGAAATAAGGGGTTCCTTCTTGAGTAAATCAAGGATTTCCTTTTCCCGGAAGGTCAACCGCATACTAATCCCCTTACTGAACGTTGATCTCTAATTTTCATACTAACATAGTTTATTCCTGGCGTATAGCTTTTCAAATTGCTCTTCATCGATCAAAACTTCACGCCGTTTATTGCTGTCCTGCTCGGATATCAGGCCTCTTTCTTCCATGATATCCACCAGCCGGGCGGCTCGGGCATAACCCACCCGTAAACGCCGCTGCAAGAGTGAAACCGAGGCTTTTTTACCGTCCACAAAAATTTTCAAAGCGTCCCAGAAGAGTTCGTCATCGGTTCCGTCAGCCTCTTCGTTGTCGGCGAGCTCCAATTCTTCAATCTCATTAACAGGTTCATCAAGATTAAACTGTGCTTTAATAAAGTCCACGGTTTTTTCAATATCCCGGTCGGAGACAAAAGCTCCCTGAATCCTGAACGGTTTCGCCGCTCCTACCGGCAGGAACAGCATATCCCCTTTACCCAGCAGTTTCTCTGCCCCACCGGCGTCCAATATGGTGCGGGAATCGGTCTGGGATGAGACTGCGAAGGCTATCCGGGAAGGGATATTGGCTTTGATGATCCCAGTGACCACGTCTACTGAAGGCCTCTGAGTAGCTACGATCAAATGCATTCCGGCGGCACGGGCCATTTGAGCCAGCCGGCAGATAGCATCTTCCACATCTACCGGAGCCACCATCATCAGATCTGCCAGCTCATCAATGACAATAACTATATAGGGCAGTTTGTCAGTGCTTATCTGATTATAACGTTGAATATCCCGAGCCCCGCTGCTGGCAAAGAGCTGATAGCGCTTTTCCATCTCTCGAACCATCCAGCGCAGGATTAAAGAGGCCTTTTTAGGATCAGTGACCACCGGGGTCATCAGGTGCGGAATGCCGTTATAAATCGTCAGTTCCACCATTTTCGGGTCGATGAAAACCATTTTCAACTCGGAGGGGGTGCTGTGATATAACATGCTCATAATAATACAGTTCAAGCATACACTTTTGCCCGAGCCGGTGGAGCCAGCGATTAATAGATGGGGCATATCATGCAAACGGGCCACTACCGCATTGCCGCTGATATCTTCCCCCAGGGCGAAAGCCAGCGGGCTTTTCAACTTCTTGAAGGCCGGGGCGGAAATCAAACTGCGCAGGCCCACACTTAGTATTTTGCGGTTCGGTACTTCAATGCCTATGGCGGCCTTACCCGGTATAGGAGCTTCAATGCGTATGCCGGGGGCGGCCAGGTTTAATTGCAGGTCATCGGTCAGGCTGATGATGCGGCTGATTTTCACCCCGGCCCCCGGGGTCAGCTCATAGCGGGTTACAGCCGGGCCGCAGCTGACCTGATTGACCTTAACCGCTACCCCGAAGCTGGCAAAAGTATCCTCCAAAACGGTGATGCTTTCTTTTATATTCTTCTTATCGATCAGACGCTCATTGCTAACATCGTTTAACAATTCCAGGGGGGGCAGACAATAATGCTCTTCCTGACGCGGCCGGGTTTTGATCAGCTGCAGGGGCGGCACCGGTTCGATATCGGCCAGGGCGGCCGCCACCGGCAACGGTTGCTGTATGTCCACAATAGGAACCGGGGGGCGTTCTTCCCGGGGGGACGATGCCTCGGCGCTGTCAATAATCAAAGGGGCTGCAGTGACTGTTTTAGAGCCGCTTTCTTCGGCTGCGGCCTGATAAAACATGACCTCATCAAGCCGGGATTTGGCCTGCAGGGCGCCCTGCTGCAGTCTTTTAAAAACTGTCGCCGCCGGCTGGTCGATGAGCAGGAGCAGCCCCAGCAAGGTGCCGAATAATGCCAGTATGCCCAATCCCACATTTCCCACCAGCTGGATCAAGAGGTAAGCCATACTGCCGCCCAGATAACCGCCGCCCAGACTGGCTTGCCCGGCTTCCCAGGCATTCATGCCCGACGGGGTTTTATAAACCGCAAATAATGTTATACCAACTAGCCCGAGCATGCTTAAGCCCCACATTTGCGTTGACCAGGTCTTCTTGTTTATCCCCAGGTGGGCCGACCATCCCAGAATGAACAAGGGCCCTAATACAGCCCCATCCCCGAAGGCATATTCCAAAGCCGCCTTGATGCCGGTCCCCAGCCAGCCGATGATACGGCTGTCATCGGGAAGGCCCTGGGCTTTGCGCAGACTGACATAGGCAAAGACCGCCAGGGTAAAGGCTACCAGTGACAAAATATCATATTTTAGATGTTCAATGGGACCGGGCGACTTAGGCTCAGCTGGCGCCGTTACCTTTACCGTCCGGGTCCTGGGGGTGCTCTTTTTCTTGGCTGCCATCACGGCCTCCCCATACTGCCGCCTGAATGGGCGGATGGATTTAATGGTAAATTTCTCCTGTATTACGTGAATTCCTGCCTCTCCAGAGGCCAAACCCACAACATATTTATTATGTAAAGTAAATCACCAGAGTAACTATTCCCAGTGCCCACACATACCAGGAAAACACCGATAAGCGGCCTTGATTCACCAGTCGCAGCACCACTTTAATGGCAACATAGCCGAAAAAGGCTGCGGAAAACAAACCGGCGGCAATAGCTGATCCCGGTATGGAGGCCATGGCCTCTGTTCCTAAATCCTTTAATTCTAATAAACCTGCTCCCAGAATAACCGGAATGGAGAGCAGAAAGGAAAAACGCGCCGCAAAAGGCCGTTCCATTCCAACCAAAAGCCCGGCCGAAATGGTGGAGCCCGATCTGGAAATCCCCGGTATTATGGCAATGGCCTGCAGAAGGCCGACCCAAAGCACATCTTTGTAACTGGTCTCCCTGATTTCTTTCAAACCAGGCTTGGCCAGGGCCCATTTCTCGGATACCATCAAGACTGCCCCGGTTATCAGCAAACCTATGCCGACCACCAGTAGTGATTTAAAGGTCTGCTCGAAAATGGGTTCCAGTAAAAACCCGGCCAGTGCGGCCGGAATGCAGCCCACTACTATCAAAAGCGTCAGTTTGCTCCAGGGCTTTCTCAACAGTTCTGCGATATCGCTCCAAAAGGCAATAAAAACCGCCACCAGGGTCCCAATATGCACCAGAACATCAAATGCCAGCGGGGTATTCTGCAGGCCCAAGAGATGTTGAAAAATAATCAGATGCCCGGAACTGCTGACCGGCAAAAACTCGGTCAATCCTTGTACTGCGCCCAGGATTAGGGCTTGTATCACTGTCAAAATCATATACCTCCCAGAAAACTACTTAGTAAATTATAGCACAGCTGCTGCAAAACATACCCATTTCCTGGCGATGAGCGCTCTTTAATCGCAGCATCTCATGGTGTAGGTTTTATCGGCCCGGGGCATGCTAATTAAAGAATTCATCAAGGAAGGGGTAATTTTGTTGACAGAGCCAAACCTCCCCAATCAGGAAGAACCGAAACAAGAAGATAAAATCAGTGCCATCAAAGAACTGGGTACTCCCGAAGTCCCCGGGTTCAAGAGCGACATCCATTGCCTGACCATCAGCGGTCAAATCGAGGGGCATATGGTATTGCCGCCGCAAAACAAAACCACCAAGTACGAACACTTTATTCCCCAGCTGGTAGCTGTGGAAGAAAATCCTAACATCAAAGGGCTGTTGATCGTAATGAATACGGTGGGGGGGGATGTTGAAGCAGGCTTAGCCTTATCTGAAATGATAGCCTCCCTATCCAAGCCGACTGTTTCTATCGTAATGGGCGGAGGACATTCTATCGGGGCCGCTATTGCGGTAAGCTCCGACTATTCTCTGATAGCGCCCACAGCCACCATGACCATACATCCTATACGCCTTACCGGCCTGGTCATCGGGGTTCCTCAGACCTACGAGTACCTGGATAAGATGCAGGACCGGGTGGTGCGTTTCGTGGTGGAGCATTCCCATATAAGCGAGGAGACTTTTCGTGAGCTGATGTTTAGGACCGGCAGCCTGGCCAGGGACATCGGAACGGTTCTGGTGGGCGAAGATGCGGTAAGATGCGGTTTGATCGACGCAGTTGGGGGTATTCGCGATGCCATCGCCAAAATCAATCAACTGAAAGAACAGAAGGGGCTTTTGCAATGATAATGTACTCGCCTGATCCCATGAGCCTGGTTTCCTGGGAGACGCCCAACAGCATAAAGATACCCCTGGCTTCGGGCGGCCATATACTGGCGGAAAGTGCCGAAAGCAACCGTATTCGCATTGTCTCGGTCTGCAGCACCGATCCCATGGACTTCCTGGATTTGCGCTATCAGCCCGGCAACATCCTGAGCCTGGATCCCAGTACCGGCCGTTTGGAATAAAAATTACGAAACTGTCCCCAAAGGGGCGTTTTTCTAGTGTTTGACCAAGATGTTTTCTGACGCCAGAGGGAAAAATGACAAAAAGGGCCGTCCCCAATTGTCACCTTCTCCTCTGGCATCAGACGCTGTCTTGCTAGATTTCCATGATGATAGGGAGAATCATCGGCTTGCGGCCGGTTTTTTCGTAGAGGTGACGGCTAAGTTTCTCCCGTACCTGGGCTTTAATCATGGCCCACTCGGTCAGTCCTTTCTTCATGCATACTTCCAGGGCTTCCCGTACTTTTTCGCGGGCGTCTTCCATCAATTCCTCCGACTCGCGCACATAGACAAAGCCGCGGCTGACCAGATCGGGTCCGGCTACAATTTCTATGATTTCTTTGTCAATGGTCACCACAACTATTATTATACCGTCCTGGGCTAGCTGCCTGCGGTCCCGCAGCACGATATTGCCGACGTCCCCCACCCCCAGGCCGTCCACCAGGATCTTGCCGGAAGCTACTTTCCCCGAAACCTGGGCTTTTTCCTTGTCGACTTCCAAGACCTGACCGTTCTCCATCACAAAAATGGAGGAACGCGGCAAGCCGAGGCTCTCCGCCAATTTGGCATGAGTCATCAGGTGCCGGTACTCTCCATGCACCGGCATGAAATATTTAGGCTTAATAAGGTTTATCAATATCTTTAATTCTTCCTGGGAGGCATGACCGGAAACGTGAACCCCCATGCGCTTCTCGTAAATAACCTCTGCACCCTGCCGATAGAGCAGGTCCACGGTGCGGGCCACCAGTTTTTCATTCCCTGGGATGGGGGTGGCCGATATAATAACTGTGTCCCCGGGCTCAATCACCACCCAGCGATGATCGGCGGTAGCCATACGGGTCAAGGCCGACATCGGCTCCCCC
>ENA-UOOM01000393-UOOM01000393.1-fermentation-metagenome-genome-assembly--contig:-NODE-393-length-51875-cov-5.969105_pt1 | contig 51875 bp, 48 predicted proteins | sample MGYA00245781_ERZ724031 | MGnify/ENA primary metagenome ERZ724031 (study PRJEB28704, sample SAMN03018317) | fermentation metagenome | biome: anthropogenic terrestrial biome; feature: soil; material...
CAGCAGGTAAGATTGAAAACATCTTGACAGTCACAGGCGAGACCAAAGAAGGCGCCAAAGCTGATGCAATTGATAATCTGACCACACCGATGGAAAAGATTCTGCCATATATACCGAGTACCGGTGAGAATTTTAATAATTTGGCGGGCATAGTAATTCTGCTGATGGGTGGAGCAGTCGCTCTCATTGCCGTTAGGAGAAGAAGAAAGAGCGAATAATAATCTCTCCAATCACGCCGGGCAATCGGCGTGATTCCTAAACGTGATGGGGAGGGCGCTTCGTAAGAAGCGCCCTTTCCATGTGTAAATAGTTATTTTAAAAATGTTAAAGCACTGCAGAAAGATCTAATTGAAAACTACTGCCCAGTAGTGAGCACCCTTGTCAGTTACAAAATGACCAACACCGACACTCTTATACCTGTCAAGCAGTTGATTTTGATCATGTCCGTCAGAAGCTTTAAATTTATTCAATACGAAAGAAGCGGAATAATATTGATCACTTCCGCTGCCCATGAAGATATTTTCACCGTAGCTGGCACCGGCATGGCTGAAATTCGTAGAAATCTGAACAGCACGCTTGGCAGCTACATCCATTAGCGTACCGCTTCTGCTTAACGAGCCGACACCTTTTGATAATCTATAGTCATTCAGAACTTTAATAAAATCTTCTGCACTGGATTTGTGATACGATCCTCCTGAAGATTTAGGAGCTTCAGTAGCTTTTGGAGTCGGAGCCGCTGTCGGAGCCGCTGTAGGAGCAGCGGTTGGAGCAGTGGTTCTAGCCTTAACAGGATTTGCTGACGGTGCCTTTATGGTCTTGGGCTTATCCTTAGATGCTTGAGTTGCTGCTTTGGTGGGAGCTGATTGAGTTCTTGCAGGCGCCTCAGTCTCAGTATCAGTCTGTGCAGGTTCCGGCTCGGTTGAGGGTGATGGTTGTCTCTCAGTTCCTACCGGGATTGAATAATAAGGATCATTGTGATCTATGAAAGATTCCGGGTTCACCTCGTTGCCTGCCGTTCTTAAATATGCCGCTGGCGATGTAGTTTTTATAGTTGCTGTTTCCTCAGGGCCCGTCCTGGTCAGGGATCTGTTCGCCGGGATAGACTTGGCTTGAATTTCATCATCAGTCCTGTCGGATTGATTGAATGTGAATTCACTTGCCTGGCTGAATGCCGGTAAAGATAACATCAGCGAGAAAAGTATCGAAAAAATCAAGACAACGACGGTTGCCGCTGTCACTGTGATCCATTTTTTCTGCATTATCCTCTCCTTCTCATGAAAAATTACTAAAATTTCAAGAAGTAATATTTTTGTAACAATAAATTCCCGTATAGAAATTTATTGTATCACAAATTGCGAGAAGAATAAAAATAGTGGATGAAGTATATCGAACAAAAGAAAGAAATAATGTTACAAATTTCTTACAAAGTAAATATTATGTAATCTAAAATTATGTGAAGTCGTCGAAATAACATGGGATTAGAGAATTCACGTATTATTATTGTAATAATACGTTCTATATTTTAAGAATATTATACAAACAAATAAAAATTAGTTAACGTGGACAAATACAGTAATCAAACTGAATATTGTTAATAATCTTAGTATTCCTGCTTGGCTTTATCGTCACTTACATAGCGGGAAGCAAGTTCGTCTCGCACATCTTGTAAGGATATTTCCATCTCAGCCATTAATACCAGCAGATGATAGACCAGATCAGATATTTCGTAAACGGTATCTTCCTTTACTTTGCTCATGGCGGCTATGACGACTTCGGTGGTTTCCTCGCCTACCTTCTTCAAAATCTTGGTAAGTCCCTTTTCAAAAAGATAAGTGGTATATGATCCTTCAATTTTATTTATTTTTCTGCCTTCGATCAGACAAGACAGATCATTGATTGAAAAAGCTGGCGGTTCTTCACTGTCATACAACAGCTCGCTAAAGCATGAGTCATTGCCAAAGTGGCAGGCGGGCCCGTCTTTTCTTACATAAACAGACAGTGCGTCACGATCACAATCAGCTACAATACGCACAATGTGCTGAAGGTTGCCGCTGGTCTCTCCTTTGAGCCAAAGTTCTTCCCTTGAGCGGCTCCAGAAGCAAGTTAACTCTTTTTCGATGGAGATATTGAGACTTTCCTCAGTCATGTAGGCCAGCATCAGAATCTCTTTCGTATCCTCGTCAATAACAATCGCCGGGATGAGACCATTTTGATCGAAGATTAGTTCCTCAATTTTGAAACGTGTTTTATACATATAATTACCTTTCAAGCAAGTCTTTGCTTTTTGCAGACTAATAACATTATGCGGCAAGTTATGCGGCAGGTTCAGAATACTCTGTCGGATGCAGAATTATCAATATCCATGTTCCGCCAAAGCCTTCTTCAGATCAGTCAGTTTGACGGTTTCATAATGAAAGATTGAAGCTGCAAGCGCTGCTGAAACACGAGGTACCTTTTCGAAAACATCAATTATGTCCTGAATAGATCCTGCGCCGCCGGAGGCCACTACCGGGATATCGACCGCGTCAGTAATCGCCTTCAGCATCTCAATGTCATAACCTGAGCGTACACCGTCAGTGTCGATCGAGTTTAATATCAGCTCGCCTGCACCGTCAGCTGCACAATTCTTTATCCAGGCAAGCGCTGACAAACCTGTATCAACGCTGCCTCCTTGAGAGAAGATATGATACTCGCCGGCAACTATCTTCACATCGGCGGAGAGGACTATGCGCTCACTGCCGAAGCGGTTTGCTGCCTGGTGTATTAGATTTCGATCGGCCAGAGCGCCGCTGTTGATACTCAGTTTGTCAGCGCCGCTGTCAAGGATAATCTGGCAGTCAGCCAAGGTGCGCAGCCCGCCGCCCACAATCAGGGGAATGCTGATCACGGCAGCAACATTTCTTACCAGATCGGTGAAAATCAGACGCCCTTCCAAAGAGGAGGCGATGTCATAGAGAGCAAGTTCGTCAGCTCCTTCATCACTGTATTTCCTGGCTAGTCTAAGCGGGGAGTCGATATCTGCGAGCCCTTTGAAGTTAACTCCTTTGACGACGCGTCCACCCTTTGTATCCAGACAGGGAATAATTCTCTTTCTCATTTCGCCACCTCAATCGCTGTCTTCAAGTCGATAGATCCTGTGTAGCAGGCCTTGCCAATAATTGCTCCGTATAGATCCAGTGACCGCAGCTGTGCGACATCATCAATATTCGTGACTCCGCCGGAAGCTATGATATCCACACCATATTGAGCGCTGAATTGAGCGCTGAGCATTTTATAGAGTCCCAGATTTGGCCCTTGCAGGGCGCCGTCTTTTGAAACATCAGTGCAGATGACTGTCCGGACACCCAGATCTGCCAGATGCGCGAAAACCTCCGCACCGGAGTTAACAGTCTCCGTCCAGCCGCGTATGGCCGCCTTGCCATCTTTCAAGTCAAGCCCTACGGCAATCTGTTCACCATAGATTTTGATTGCCTCCTTCAACAGGTCCTTATCTGTCAGTGCAGCAGTTCCTAAAATAACCCGATCAATGCCGTTGTTCAGGTATTTTTCGATCTTCTCCAGCGAGCGTATGCCGCCGCCGACCTGGATAAAGAGATCCGTTTCTGCTGCGATGCCAGAGATTATCTCAAGATGCGGAGTCCCTCCCGATTTTGCACCCTCCAGATCCACAATATGCAGCGCTTCGGCGCCTAGATCGGCAAAGGAGCGCGCAGCAGCGAGGGGGTCATCATTGTATTTGCTGGCAGCGTCATATTTCCCCTGGTACAGCATGACCACTGCTCCATTTAACAAGTCAATCGCCGGGAAGATGATCATTTCAAGACTCCTTTTGTCGAAGGGATGGAGTCCGAATCTTGCGCAGCTATCTTTACGGCTTTGCCTAAACTGCGCGCCAGAGATTTAAAGCAGGCTTCTATAATGTGGTGAGAATTGCTGCCGGCAAGCTGCCTGACATGCAATGTGATTTTCGCTTCTCGTACAAAGGAATTGAGAAATTCCCATACGAGCTCAGTGTCGAAGGCGCCTACTTTCGGGGACGGAATGCTGAGATCACCATGCAGGGAAGAGCGCCCCGAGATATCGACTGCGGTCAGAATGAGGGCTTCGTCCATAGGCAATACGGTCTCTGCAAAGCGAGTAATGCCTCTGCGCTCACCCAGAGCATCAGAGAAAGCCCTGCCCAGGCAAATGCCAATATCTTCTACTGTGTGATGATCATCGACCGAGATGTCACCTTTACACTCGATGTTCAAGTTGAATTTCCCGTGAGCGGCAAACAAGGTCAGCATATGATCTAAAAAGGGCACCCCGCTGTCAATTTTGCTTTGACCTCTGCCGTCCAGATCAAGCTGCAGACTGATGTCAGTCTCAGTGGTATTTCTAGTAATTTGACCAGTGCGCATAATTTCCTCCTAAGTTCCTGCCGGACACTCGTATTGAATAATTAAATCAACAGCGGTGCAATTTCCCTCTTAATTTACAGACGCGATCTTCCTTCAATAATTTTGTCAGGCGCTGTTTCAGCTGTATCGCCATACAGACCGACCAGTCTTCAGACGCGATCTTTCTTCAATAATGTTTTCCGACACTGTTTTCCCTCAATAATGTTTTTAATCTCACAAACCAGTTTATTCATTTCCTCAGGTGTTCCAATCGTTATTCGGACATAATCATATATCCGCTCCTGCGCGAAATGCCTGACCAGTATGCCCCGTTCCCGAAGTGATAAATATAAATCCTCTCCGCCGATCGCATCGCTTCTCACAAAGAGAAAATTTGCTTTGGAATTTAAGACGCTTAGCCCTTGGGACCGCAGCTCACGGCTTGTCTCGTCTCTGGTTTTGATGATCGAGGCTACCTTTTTCTGGTAATAATCATCAGCTTCGATTGAGGCCAAACCAAGCTTTTGGGTCAGTGTGTTGACATTATATGGATTGGTCGAATACTTGATCTTCTCCAGGGCATCGATGAGCTCTTCTGATCCGATTGCAAAGCCAAGGCGCGCTCCCGCAAGAGATCTGGACTTTGAATAAGTCCGCACAACCAGTAAATTATCGTATTTATCCAGCAGATTCAGCGCTGTTTCGCCGCCAAAGTCTATATACGCCTCGTCAATTATCACAACCTGACTTGAGTTAGCAGCTAAGATCATCTCGATTTCAGCCGCAGAAAGAGAAAGGCCGGTAGGTGCGTTAGGATTTGCAATCACTATAGGCATGCCGATATCAAGATAATCTGTGCTGTCGATAGTCAGGTCATCTCGCACAGGAATTATTTTGGCGTCCAAACCATGCAGGGTGCAGAAGACAGGATAAAATCCGTAAGTAATATCCGGGAAAGCAATTGCTGTTTCACAAAAGGCCATGAAAGCGAAGTTTAACACTTCATCCGAGCCGTTAGCTATAAAGATCCTCTCAGGTGCAATTTTGAAATACCGACTGAGGCCTGCTTTGAGCCGGGTGCTGTTAGCGTCACTGTACAAACGCAAAGAAGCGATAGTTTCATCTTTGATCGCAGCTATCACTGACCGGGCAGGTGGAAAGGGCGATTCATTTGTGTTCAGCTTGATGACATCCTCGCCGGGCTTTTGCTCACCGGGTGAGTAGGGGGTAAGCCGGTTTAATCTCTTATTGGTAAATCTGCTCATTACAATCCTCTTTTTATTAGCAACGGTTTTTACCGGTTCTGATGAGGACGCTTTCGGCGTGGGCGTCCAGTCCCTCGGCGCGGGCGAAGACAGCAATCGCCTCAGCTTCATCTGCCAGCGCAGCTTCGCTGTAATAGCTGAATTGCGTTACTTTAATGAAATCGTTGACCGACAAGGGACTGGAAAAACGGGCAGTTCCGCCTGTGGGCAGTGTGTGGTTAGGGCCTGCAAAATAATCGCCGACAGCTTCAGGACAGTTCCGGCCAAGGAAAATTGAGCCGGCATTGCGGATCTGCTGCAGGTAATCAAAGGGACTATCTGTACAGATCTCCAGATGCTCCGGAGCTGCCCTGTTAGCGACTTCAATAGCTTCTTCTATGTCAGAGGTCAGTATGATCAGGCCATGATCGTCGATCGAGCGGCGTGCGATCTCAAAGCGTGCCAGCCGAACGATCTGTCTTTCAATTTCCTCAGCCACGGCTTCTGCCAGAGCCGGATCGTCCGTCACGAGAATCGCAGAGGCATCAGTGTCATGCTCAGCCTGAGACAGCAGATCGGCCGCCAGATGTGAGGGGTCCGAGACTCCGTCAGCAATAATTAGAATTTCGCTGGGTCCGGCTATCATGTCGATGGATGCTTGGCCATAAACCTGCTTCTTCGCTTCCGCGACATAACGATTGCCGGGACCGGTAATTTTATCTACCTGAGGAATCGACTCAGTCCCGTAGGCCATTGCCGCTATTGCTTGCGCTCCGCCGATCTTGAATATCCGGTCAACACCTGCAATTTTGGCCGCGGCGAGAATGGCCGGATTGATTTTGCCGCCGGAGGGTGGTGTTGTTATGATAATTTGCTCGCAGCCGGCAATCTTTGCGGGTATGGCATTCATCAGAACTGAAGAAGGATAGGCTGCTGTCCCGCCAGGGATGTAAAGCCCTGCCTTGGCAATCGGCGTGATCTTCTGCCCGGTAATAACTCCGTCTCTTCGTTCGATTAAGAAACCACGCTGTACCTGACTGGCATGAAACGCTTCGATGTTGGCGGCCGCTGCTTCTAAAACACGGATCAAGTCGGGGTCAGTCTCGGCTATGGCCTGCTCAATCTCTTGTGAACTGACCAGAAAGCTGTCAGGCGAAAAGCCGTCGAATCTTTGGGAGTATTCTCGCAGAGCCTGATCACCTTTTTCCTTCACATCTTTGATAATAGCTGCCACAAGCTCGGTCAGTTCACTGTCGTCTTGCTGAGTAAAGTTATGGAGCCGGTCTAAATCTATATCCCGGCTGTTCACAATGCGGATCATTGTTCTTCCTCCCGAACTACATATTGCTTAAGATTTTCCTTCATCTCTTCGATCCGAGCATGCATGAATTTGTAACTTACCTTATTGCCTATCAGGCGTGCGCTGATCGGCACAATAGTCTCTCCGGAAATCAGATCATTCTCTTTCAAGGTTCTGCCAGTTTCGACAATATCCACAATCACGTCGGCCAGTCCGAGTATAGGCGCGATTTCGATCATGCCGTTTAGCTTGATAATATCGATCTGCCTGCTCTGAGTACGAAAATACTCCCGGGCGATATTCTCATATTTGGTAGCGACCCTGAGAGTCTGATTTTTGTTATCTGTGTAATCCTTCATAAAAGCAACTGCCATCCGGCATTTACCAATATTGAGGTCTAGAAGTTCATAAACATCAGACTGTTGCTCGAGGAGAACATCTTTCCCGACGATACCTATGTCTGCCGCGCCTCTTTCGACATAAATCGCAACATCCGTGGCCTTAACCCAGAAGAAGTGTACGCCCTTTTCTTTGTTCGCGAACGTTAGTTTGCGGCTTTCAGTATCGATAGAACCAATGGTATACCCGGCTTCTGAGAACAAAGCATAAGCTTGCTTTCCTAAGCGTCCTTTAGGGAGAGCAACATTAATCATCTTCATATAAATTGACCTCCCCGTCTTTAAGCAGATAAATATTCTTAGCCTGCAGATCCTTTGTATTATTCGAACAGTCTTTTTCACGGAGAACTCTGACTCTTAATCCCCTGTCCCGGAGTGAACGTGCTGCCCGGGCAATGTCGGTTATTGATTCTTCTGAATAGAGAAGAGCTGCGTCAGTTGCACCGCTTGGTGTCTCATCCTCCAGCCTTTCCAGATTGTCTATATAAACTGCGAAGCCAATAGCTCCTAAATCGTTTCCCATTCTCTTCATGAGGAGATCATAGCGTCCGCCCGACAGCACTGCCTCAGGAATAGCAGGCAGAAAACCTTGAAAAACTATGCCGCTGTAATAATTCATATCACTTATGAGAGAGAAGTCGAGATTTATATCGTCATATCCGCCAATTGCCTCCAGGTTTGCAGCTATTTCCTCCAGTTCACTTACAGCGTCAGCCATTTTTTCGTTGACACAAAGACTCTTCAGCTTCATAACAGACGTTATTATCGAACCATAGATCGAAATCACTTGAATTAGACTATTGACTAAGGAGCTGTCGATGACCCACTCGGTACAAAGCTTTCTGATACCGTCAGAATTTTTGCTAGCCAGACAGCCCAACAATTTCTTTTCTTGATCGGCCGAGACTTGCATCTCTCCTAATAATGCAGAAATGACACCCAAATGGGATATATCCAATATGTATTGCGGATTGAGCAAGTTAAGGCTTCTTGCCGCCAGACAGATCATCTCAAAGATTTCATAATTGCCAATCGAGCCGATGCACTCAACGCCTGTCTGCAGCATTTCTTTAAAGCCGTTCGCACGGGGAGAGACACGATAAACGTTTTCATCATAATAGACTTTTTGACATGCTCTCTGATTCTCATCAGAGTTGCGGGCAATTGATAAAGTGACATCAGGCTTTAGAGCCAAAAGCTTGCCATTTGTATCCGTGAAAGTAATGATGTCCTCACTCAGGAGGAAATCCTTGTTGCGGACGTAGAAATCATATTCTTCGAATTTGCTCATCCGATAGGGTGCATAGCCAAATTCTTCAAACAATGAGCGCAGGCGATATATTATCTTTTCTTCACTGCTCAAGAGCTTCGTATTAATCATTCTGGATTGTCCCTTTCATCGGCAATTAAGTCAGTCTTCACAGGCAGGATACGGGGGCATCCTGATCCGATAATGTCGGCGGCCTGCCTGGCAGCAGCGCCGGACATTTCCACAGTTTAGCCGGGATTGTCACCGCTTATATCAACAATATCTCCGGAATTATCAAGCAGTCTCTTGATGACAATATCGTAACCGCCCGGACCGTAATTAAGACTGCGATTAACCCTGCTGATAGTGGCTGAGCTGGCCCCGGTCTTAGCTGAAATCTCAGTAAAGATTATTCCTTTAGATAACAGGAGAGCGACCTGCAGTCTTTGTGACAAGTCTCTGATCTCCTTCATAGTGCAGATATCCTCAAAGAAGGCATAACATTCCTTTTCATCCTTTAAGCTCAAGACAGCCTGAAAAAGCATGTCCGTCTCAGGTGATTTTGGTAATGACATAATCTTCCTCCTTACCGGTAAGCGACGCGGATTAGTATTGACGCTGTTTTCCGGATTTTATGCTTTTGAAACATTTCGTTCTGCTTTAATACTTTAGCATGATAACTTACTAAATTATTTAAGTCAATCCGGCAAATACCTGAAAAATCTCGACGCAATAGACAGGTTTTTATCTATTTTGTGTGATAATATTCTCAGCAAAGAAGAATTAATTTTGATACTGATGAATGATGGAGAAAACAATTACAGTGAAGATAAGTAATTTTTTACCGGTTATCCTGGGAACTGACTGGAATGTATACGGCGTAGCCTCATCTTTTCATGAAGCTTTTGGTATTCGCAGTGCAGCAATTGGTATGCGTCCTCAGATGTACACAACGAAATTACCATTTCTGGATGTCTACTGCCATGAGGATTTTGATAAGTCGCACGTATTTGTCGAGGAATTGCTTGACTTTGCGAGATCTGCACAAGCAAATGCTGCCGCAAAAAACATAAGCCTGACTTTACTGCTGGTATCCTGCAGTGATTATTACACCAAGTTGATTACGCAGAATAAAGATAAACTGCAAGAAAAATATGTCATCAATTGCATTGATGATGATTTAAGGAAAAAGCTGGAGAACAAGAAGGATTTCTATGCTATTTGTGAAGACTATGGTCTGAATTATCCGGATACCGCTATTGTAACATCTGAGAATTACTCTGAGTTTGAAGCTCCTTTTGCTTTTCCCCTGATGGCTAAACCAAACGACAGTATCAAATGGTTTAACATCCCGCATTATGAAGGCTATAAGAAAGCATATAAGGTTGAAGATGCAGGACAGCTGTCAGAGATCTTAAAACAGGCTTACAGCCATGGCTATGATGATGATTTCATCATTCAAGACTATATACCTGATGACGGACCGGGCTTTGTGGTTAACAGCTATTCTGACAGTCACGGCAAAGTTATTATGACCTCTGCGGCGAGAGTTCTTTTGGAGGAGTGTCTTCCTGCAGATATCGGAAACTATAATGCCCTTTTGACCGGGCATTATCCGGAACTAACTCAGATGGTCAAGTCTTTTCTGGAAGCAATTGAATATCGCGGCTTTGCCAACATGGATTTCAGATTCGATGCCAGAGATAGTTCTTACAAGGTTTTTGAGATTAACATCCGTCAGGGACGTTCCTCATATTACATGACTGCCGCAGGCAACAATTTTGTCAGCTATTTAGTAGCAGACATGATTGATGGTGAGAGTTTGGGTTACTCTGATTTTACTGACGAACATCTCTGGTACATCACTTCAAAATATGTTCTCAAAAATTTCAGCTGTGAGAAAGACAAAGCAAAAATTCGCAGCCTTCTCAGGGAAGGGAAGGCAAGCTATGGTTTATCTTATGGGGCATACTCTAATATATACCGCTTTTGGGTCGCACTGCGGCGCAAGCTTTCTACGACAAAATATTACCGCTTATTTGGATAAGCATCATTGGCCTGATCAATCAGATTGCCGATGAAGTCAGGTATATTGATGTATGATCTGGTGTTGCTTTTATCCATTTGTTCTTTCAGAGACATGCTGTCGATCAGATGATACTTCACTTTCATACTAAAGGGATTGATTATGCATATAAGACTAAGCTCGTCCTTACAGATAGCTATTATGCTGTGCAGTGATATATTCATGATACGGACAGGGGCATTCTTGTATATTCTCATGTAATCTCTGATGATATTGAGAAAGTTGATTTGTTCCTGCGGAGGAATATCAGATACCGGCATTAAGGATGAGAATATCTTGCTGTTAAAGATGAAAGATTTAAGCACATCAGCGGAAAAGAAAATTTCCGTTTCATGCTGAACCAGCTCATGCAGAAGATGCCTGAGTCCTTCAGTAATTTGATCAGAAGATGGCTCGTCACCGGACAGCCCGGAAATTGCGTTGATAATGCCGTCAATAATACGTCCGCCGGACATTGGCTCTTCGCTTAGAAACTCCTCAATATCGTCCTGAGTAAAGGTTAAACGTTCGGCTTTGCTCATAATGCGGGCTATATGATCAAAAATATTTTCCAGTTCTTGCTTATTCGTGATAAAAGTCATGTGAGGAGTTCCATCAATCTGCCGGTCGAAAAGAATAATGTATTTATCCTTAAGCAGCAAAAAAGGTTTGGTCGGATCCAGTTCTGCCTGCCAGCGATAGAGGTCCGTATACATCTCTGTCTTGAAGGTAGTATAAATATCATCAACAGCGCAGTCATCTGCACCCTTTTGACATTGGGTCGGATCAAAAAGCTGGTGGAACACGATTTCCCGCTGCAGCTCAGGAGGCACAATTTTGATTTCGTCCAAACCAATCTGCGAATAGCCTATTGCCAGAGGCAAAGCTGAGTAAAACTCAAGCAGCTCATGTCTGTCTGAGCGCAAATAATCAGACGCAATAATGCAGAACATCTGCATTATGTGCTCTTTGCCGACATAATGCTTGCTGGCATTGTTTTTGCTTATATAAGCTTCGCTGTTTTCTCTGTCGAGCTCAATGGCATAAAGAAATGCTTTGAGAAGGAATTGCTCCAGATCGTGCTTGGAGCTGAAGTCGTATACTACCGGGAAAATATCTTTGAATTTAAAGTAGCAGTTGCTTTCATAAATACTATTGGCCAGGATTCTGGACGACTTTACACTGAAGCTCTTTTCATCACTGGGGCTGATTAAGTGTTTATTAGTAATAATTTTACTTATTGTGCTGGGTGAGGTAAAAACGCTTTCAGCAAAGTCTTTTTGCGTCATATCAGCAACATCGAGCAGCGACTTGAGCAGTATGCCAGTTTTCACTATCCGGAGCCCTCCTTTGTAACCAATTACCGAAGCAGGATAATTTACGATAATTATAGCATAATTTCCATTATATAAATTAATAGTGATTAATATTTGAATATCAGAAACTGTGTAAAATGTTTTGTTATTAGTCTTTAAAAAAATACGGCAAGCAGATTTGCCAATGTTTCAAAGATGATAGAATATGTAAGCATCATGATATATCGTGGGTACTATTTGGTTGCAATAGATACGTATTCAAAACCGGTTTGTTTTGTAAGTCAAAGGAGATATTTTTGCTAATCATTGGAATTGACATGGGCGGCACTAACATAGACGGAGTAATAATCCGTAACGGCTCATTGCAAAAATCAGTCAAACTCCAGGTTGACCATAATCATGTTCTTCAAAGTATCCTGGCCTGTCTCAATGATTTGCTTCAGGATGTGGACAAAACAGAAATAGACAGGATCAACTTGAGTACAACTGTCTGCACTAATGCTATCGTGGAAGACAAAGTATCCCAGGTAGGTATGATATTGCAGCCAGGACCTGGCTTGCAGTGGCAATTCGATCGTATGGGCGGCTATCTTAGATATGTTTCCGGCAGCGTAGATCATCGCGGTAAGCTTGTAAGAGATGTTGACCTTAAAGAATTGGAGCAAATCAAGCAGGAGTTTTCAGCCAGCCCGATCGAGGCCTTAGCAATAGTTAACAAATTCTCACCCAGAAATCCGGTGATCGAAGAACAGATAAAAGATAGTTTCAGGGATGTCTATGAACATATCACGCTGGGTCACAGTCTGTCCGGCAAGCTGAATTTTCCCAGACGAGTGCAAACCGCTTATCTTAACGCTGCCACCGGCAAGTCATTTCACAACTTTGCCGCCTATATGCGCGAAGCTCTCGCTAAGGAACAGATAACAGCTCCCGTATATATTCTTAAGGCTGACGGGGGGACAATTGATCTTACCGGCGCAACCGCCAAACCTGTAGAGACAATCCTCTCCGGGCCAGCTGCCAGCTGTATGGGTATGAGAGCGTTACTGGCTGTGGAAGATGCAGATTTCTGCCTTTTGGATATTGGCGGTACAACTACCGATATCTTTTTCTTAGTTAACGGAGTTCCTGTCTTTGAGCCACTGGGAATTGAGATTGACGGACGCAAAACTTTGGTGCGGGCGATTTTCAGCACCTCGATAGGCTTGGGCGGCGACAGCTTCGTACGCTTTGAGGATGGTGAACTGCTGATAGGTCCCAAGCGTGCTGGCAATGCCATAGCCTTTGGCGGTGAAGAGCTGACGCCCACAGATGCTTTAGTTTATCTGAACGCTATAGAAGGCCGGTATCCAAACGAAAGCCGCCTGGCCATAGAAATGGCTGCCGGTCAGGCAGATATGGATTCCAGGCAGCTGGCTCTCGCAATTGTTGAGAAGATGTGCGGCATAATCAAGGGTCGTATCGATGTCACTTTGCAAAAGATAAATGCCAGCCCGGTCTACACAGTCAAGGAATTGCTCCGGGACAGAACAGTAAAACCAAAGTCCATTGGGGTAATCGGAGGTCCTGCTCAGGCCTTGGCGCCTTATCTTGAAGACAGCCTTAATATCCCTGTTGCTTGCCCGGAAAACTATGCTGTGGCAAATGCCATCGGCGCTGCTTTGGCAAAGCCCACCATTGAAATAAACTTGTTCGCAGATACAGAGCGGGGAATCATGAGCATACCCGAATTAGAAATCTATGAGAAGATCAACAAAAACTTCGACTTAACTGAAGCAAAAAGGATAGCTTTGGAGAAGACAAGCCTGGCCGGTCAAGCTCTGGGACTGGATGTTGAACAGAGCGAAGCGGAAATTGTTGAGGCCGAAAGTTTCAATATGGTGCAAGGATATTTCGGAGCAGACAAGAACATCAGGGTCAAGGCTCAAATCAAGCCCGGCTTATTGCCGGAAGGAAAGGTGGAATAAATGCGGGCTAAGAACAAACTCGGATTGGTTTTTTTCCCGGCTTTTGACTGGGCTATTTCACCGACTCATCCGGAACGTGAAGAAAGGCTGCTTTATACTCGAGATCAGCTAGAGGAAGAAGGCATAGAAGATATTGAAGGCATTAATTTCTTTAATCCTGATATCGCCTCAGATAAGGATATAAATCGCGTGCACTTCTGCAATCCGGACGCCAGGACGCTGCTGACAGAATCACACTATATAGCCGCCGGAGGCGTCATGAAAGCATTTGACTTAGTATTTGAAGGCGTAACGGATAAGTCCTTCGCACTGGTCAGACCTCCCGGACATCATGCTCAGCGCGTAGTGTATGGCGACAGAGGTTTTTGCATTGTAAATACGGAGGCCGTCGGACTGGAATACGCCAGACAAAAATATGGGGATATGCGGGTAGCCATTGTGGATACGGATTGCCATCATGGTGACGGCACTCAGGATATTTATTGGAACGATCCTGATACGCTATTTATCTCTTTCCATCAGGATGGGAGCACACTATATCCCGGCACAGGATTTGCCGATGAGCTGGGAGGACCTGGAGCCTATGGTTATAATATCAATATTCCTCTGCCTCCCAATACAGGTGACAAGGGGTTTCAATATGTTATGGAGCATACAGTGCTGCCGATTCTGGCAGAATACAAACCGGATCTGATTATTAACTCAGCAGGACAGGACAATCATTACACTGATCCCTTGACAAACATGAACTTCTCCGCTCAAGGTTATGCCGCTCTAAACCAAAAATTAAATCCGGATATTGCAGTTCTGGAGGGCGGCTATTCTATTCAGGGAGCCTTGCCCTATGTCAATACCGGCATTGTTCTGGCTATGGCCGGTCTGGACTATTCGAGCGTATATGAACCTGATTATCATCTGGGCAAGTGGAAACAAAGTGAGAGAGTTACCAGCCTGGTAGAAGAGATCGCTTCGGCTGCTCTCCTGTTATGGCGCAAAAGAAAAGAGCTGGCAGTCAGAAAATTTGGCGGACAAAAATCAGTGAAAAGAGAGCGGAGAGTATACTATGATACTGCCGGCATCATGGAGTCGCAGATACAGGAATTCAAAGTCTGCCGTAACTGCCCGGGCGTGAATACTATAAAATCTCAAAATGACCAGGGTGTAAGTATTATGTGCATCACAATACCCCGCCAGGCTTGCCCGGTCTGTCAAAGAGAAGGCAGCTGGCTCTTTGCCGAAGCCCAAAAATCCGACTACAACCAAATCTACCTGCAAGACCTCAGCAAAGACCAATATTATCAGGGGCGTTAAGCGCCTTCAAAAATCTAAAACAATCTGTGCCGGACTCTGAACTGTAAGTGAGACCTATGTGCCTTCTCTTAAAATGTCCAAATATTTTGTATATGAATATTTTCGGGATCTTGTTGTCTTGCCAGCGTTATCAGATTTTTCATTAGAAGTCAGGATGCCTTTTTCGGCCAATGTGTCGACTGCTTTTGCGACAGTATTATAGACAATGCCTAAAGCATTAGCGGTCTTTGGTATTTCGATTATCGGATGCTGTTCCAAATAAGCAAACAGTAAAAGCAAATTTTGATTTCTAGGTATGGTTGATAGCATCTCAATATTTTCGTCATGCAGATCTGAAAGTTTTTCTGTAGTGATAATCGCAACACGTGCTGACTCCGAAAGCGCACGGAGGAAAAAAGCAATCCATTGCTCATAATTTCCTTTGCTGCGAACTTCCCCCATTCTGTCATAGTATTCAATGCGATTTCTTTTTAAGAAATTGGAGATGTACAGTGCAGGAGTTGATAAGACTTTCGCTTTTATCAAGTACAAGGTAATCAACAGCCTGCCAATTCTCCCATTTCCATCCAGGAAAGGGTGAATAGTCTCGAACTGATAATGAGCAAGACCGGCCTTAATAAGTGGATCTGTTTCATCATTTAAATTTATGTATTTTTCAAGATCTGACATGCAGCCTAAAACATCTTCCGCTGCAGGAGGAATAAAGATGGCATTTTTAATGGTGGATCCCTGACCGCCAATCCAATTTTGAGACGTTCTAAATTCGCCAGCAGCTTTTTTTTGACCTCGTACACCAGCCATTAACACTGCGTGAGTTTTCTTAATCAGACGATTGCACAAAGGCAGATCGTTGAGCTTGTCCGTTGCATATTCAGTAGCTTTGATATAGTTAACAACCTCAGCTATATCTACATTTGCGCTTTCTTCAACATTCGGATCAAGGATATCTTCCAGCGTAGCTTGAGTACCTTCAATCTGTGAAGAAAGCAATGCTTCTTTTCGTACGTACATGGAGACAAAAAGCGAAAGTGAAGGAATTTTTGAAGAGATGCCTTCAAAAAATCTAATTTTTTCAGTAGTAAGCGTCTTCGCAAAAAATAATTTGAAGATAAAAAAATGCTTGACAAGATTTGTGTCATTGTATTATTATACTAATACAATGACACAAGGAGGTTGCCGTGAGTTATAAATTTTCACATGAAGTACCGATCTATCTGCAACTCATGGACATTTATCGAAGCGATATCTTGGCCGGACGACTGGCCAGAGACGATCAGTTGCCGCCGGTTCGTGAAGTTGCTCTGACTTATGGAGTTAATCCCAATACTGTTCAGAAAGCTTTTCTTGAGATGGATCGTTTGGAATTGACTAAGAGTGAAAGAACATCAGGACGTTATGTTGTAGCGTCAGATAAATTGATTGATTCGCTCCGCAAGGAGCAGTCAGATAGAAAATTGCAGGATTTCGTTCAGGATATGAAAGCGTTAAGAATCAGTCTGGAAGAAACTCTGGCTATGATCGAGAAAGGATGGAGCGATGACTAAGGTTGTTGAAGTCAAAGAGATTACCCGGAATTACGGGGCTAGACGAGGAGTCGAAAACATCAGCTTCTCTCTGCTGGAAGGAGAGATTGTAGGTCTGCTGGGTCCTAATGGCAGCGGGAAAACGACCCTGATTAAACTGATCATGGGATTGTTGCAGCCGGACAAAGGGGAGATATTGATTCAGGGGCTTCCGCCGATGCAGGCGCACGGTCTGATTTCATATTTACCTGAGAATACTTATCTGGGAGATTGGCTGACCATGGAGGAGGCTTTCAATATCTTCGAAGATTTTTATGGAGATTTTGATAAGTCAAAGGCCCGGAGCATGCTGGAGAGTTTTGAACTGGAGGCCGGTCAGCCGTTGAAAACCATGTCCAAAGGGATGCAGGAGAAGGCGCATCTCTCGTTGGTTATGAGCCGGAATGTTCCGATTTATGTGCTGGACGAACCAATGGGCGGCATTGATCCTGCCGCCAGACAGACAATTCTGGAGAGCATACTGCAAAACTATAATCCGGGCAGTACTTTACTTCTGAGCACCCATCTCATCAGCGATGTGGAAATGCTCTTTGACCGCGTTATATTTCTGGATCAGGGATATGTCAGGCTTGATCGTCAGGTGGAAGAACTTAGAGCTGAAACCGGCAAGAGCATTGATAATATTTTCCGCGGGCTTTACGCGCCCGGCATGAGGAGGGAAGCATGATTAAGAAACTGATTGCATTAGACCTGCGCACATATAGAGCGTGGCTCAAATGGGCGCTGCCCATCTACTTATTATTGCAAATATCTGCATTGGCGTTTAAAGGTTTGAACATACCCGCTCTGGGCGGAATAGCTCACGTCATAGCTATCATCGCCACGGCTTTGCTTATCCCGATCGCCCTGCTGATGGGACTGACCAACTATTATCGCAGTTTCTACACGAATCAAGGTTATCTCACTCATACTTTGCCGGTGACGCCTGGACAGCGTTACCACGCTAAACTGTTCAGCGGCTTTATCCTTTATGCTGCTGCAACTATTCTGACACTGGCAGGAGCAATCGTTGCGGTATTGGCAGCAGGCCTGGCAGCCGGTACAGGTTTTCAGGCTGTATCAGATGGCTTCAGGATGATTGGCAGCTGGCCTTACATTTTAGGTTTGTCACCTGTAACCGGTTGGCTGCTGGCAGCCATAGTATGGGTGCTAATTTACCTGGACAGCTTTGCGGTCTATAGTTTCTGCATCAGTCTTGGCATGGGGCGACGGCTTGCCCGCTATGGTATTGGAGGTCCGTTCCTCGTATATCTGATCTACTATATAGTTGATCAAATAGGCGGACTGGTGAGTTTCCTCTTCATCCCTCTCAGTTACCGTTTCAGCTTTATCAACGGGGTCATTGAGAGTAAAATCGTTACTGTTATGCCTTTCCGGCAATTGCGGGAAATCGGCTTAACAGACAACATCACAGATAACATGAGTTTTGAGGAAGGCATTGAGTATTTGGGACATGTTGACTTTGGACTGGGAATCTTTATCTTTATGTTTGCCTTTATGATCTTCAGCTACTTTTTCACCAAGCGTCAGCTAGGCCGCGTTAATCTCAGATAACCGAAATTATTAAGTTTTTGTCCACCTTAATCTCCTCCGATATTTGCAAATTGCTGCTGATACCGGAGGAGATTTTTATTCGCCCTGAATGAACCATTCAGTCGGCTCAGACTGCGCCGATCCGACCACGCTGGCAGAGTCAGGGCGCGCACATCCTGAATGAACTATTCAGTCTGCTCAGTCTGCGCCGGAGGCGCAAATTTGTGAGCGATAGTCAAGTCAGCTGACAGTAATGATAAAATGAATTTATGACTGAGAACATGCATGAGTATGATAAACACGCCGCAAAGCGTGCAGGGAAGACTTACGGCTATGGCAGCGCGATAGTTATAATTGTTCTTTTTATGCTGCTTTTGCAGGAATTACTGGGTTCTTCCTGTTTCTCTGCAGCTGTATTCGGAATCCCCTGCGCCGGCTGCGGCAGTTCACGAGCTGTCTGGTTTTTATTGCAGGGGAGAGTAGTTGACGCCCTGATAATGCATCCTCTGATTTTTGTTACTCTGGCTCTCTTGATAATTATTCCTGTATTTGCGCTGCTGCGCTTCCTGCGCAAAAAAAGAGGCAAGGAAACTATCCTGCCTCTTTCAAATCGTACCGTTAATGTTTTTTTTATCACGCTGGCTCTGGTGTATTTTGTCGTCTATGTCGTCAGAATGATCCTCTATTTCCCGCATACCGAGCCGATGCTCTATAACCCGAACTCCGTTCTTGGCTATGTAGTTTCTTTTATCAGAAGGCTGTTGTCAATCTAAAGCGCCTTCAGCGCCTTCGAAATTTTTGTACTTAACGTCCTTCGTAAAGCTCGTTAAGACTTGACTGCACCTCATACTGCATAACAAAGAAGCCAATCCCGACAAATATTGATAAAAGTATCCAGACAAGGAATTTGCTCTCGGAATATCTGCCGCGCTTGCGATTAACCTCCATCAAGGCTTTGTCGAACTGCCACATCAAAATATAGGAGAAAACAAAGCAGAGAAGACCTACGACAGAATAGTAAGGTTTGGTTTCCTCGTAACCGAGTACGGAGTTCAACTCACTGGCTGCAGAGTAAAACCAGTAAATGCCGTAGATGCCGCAAGTAATGATGCTGAGAAAGATTACCATTCCGGGCGATCTGACCGTGCCTCGGAAGCCTGTTAAGGGCATGTTATGAACGCCCTCACCGTAAGGCTGCTGGTATGGCTGCTGATACTGCTGGTTAGGATCGTATTGCTGATAGCCCTGGCCGGGCGGATATTGCTGATAGCCTTGACCGGGCGGATATTGCTGATAACCTTGCTGATAATCAGGCTGTTGATACCCGGGCGGCTGGTTTTGCTCTCCATAGGCTTGGGATTGAGAGTATTGGCCCTGGTCTTGCGCTGTCTGTCCTGACGGTGGAGTTTGATCAACGACAGCACCGCATACTGTGCAGAATTTTGCATCATCCGGGACGCTGTGGCCATTGGGGCAAGTCTTCATTATAGTCACCTCTTTTTCTGATCAAATTATTGCTTTTATCGTAATCGGATTTGCTTGATGACAAGCATGTAATACGTGTTATCAGTGATTTCACAATATATCAGATAGATTTATAATTCAAGACGCATTGTGTTAATTTTGCCCTTGTTACAACACAGGCGGGTTATGGTATCTGTTTCGCTGTTTCCAGTTTATCAGCGTGATACCCAGAGCGATAAGCAGGAGGGAAACAAGAGTATTCCAGCGCCAGATATCCTCGCCCAATATCAGCCAGGAGAAGATTGCCCCAAAAACAGGAGTCAAGGCGTTGAAGATAACTACCTTGGAAGTGTCATATTTCTTCAAGAGCATCGACCAGAGTCCGTAACCGATCGCCGCTACAAACATCAAATAGACAAGCACCAGGTTTTTGGCGAATCCCGGCCACATAAGCCTGCCGCCGCCGGCTATTCCTATCAGAGTGAGAATGGTGCCTCCCAGAATAAACTGAAAACCGGTAAGAGCTATAGGTTCATGCTTCTTGCTGAAATGTTTTACCAGAATATTGAGCAGTGCGTAAAATAAGGCGGACAGGAGGACGAAAAATTCACCATTCCAGCGAAAAATTAATTGCAGATCAGGGCTGAGATTAAGGACAATAACTCCGGCCAAGCCGCAGATGATTCCGGCGAACTTTTTTCCGGTCATGGCTTCCATGCCGATAATGACGGCGATAATCACAGCAAAGAAGGTACCTGTTGAGCTGAGCAAGACACCGGCAGCGCCGCTGACAATGGTAAGACCCATATAAAAGAAAAAATACTGCAGCACAGTCTGTACCATAGCCATTGTTATTGTTGGTCTGATTAACCCTTTGTAAAAGCGTGGCCACTTCCCGGTGATTAGGCGGCTGATTACAAGTGTCATCCAGCCGCCGCCAAAAAACGCAGGCCGGCAAAAACCAAAATGCTGTATACGTCAGTCGGTTCAAGATTGAAATAGATGTATCCCAGCTTGATTGTCGGGGCTGCGCTGCCCCAAAACATGGTGCTGAGGATCGCCACCAGTATCCAAAGATTATCTTGCTTACCTTCGCGCTGCTCCGTAATTTTATCTCCCATGCCTGGCCTCTATCTCTGCAATAAGCAGGTTTATGCTGTAAACCGGTTAACTTTTAATTATTATATTAATATGTCACGACCCTGTTTCTGTAAATTCACGGATGTAACTCGATCATTCTCAATGGTGACAAGTGATCATCGATGTAATCTGCTTAGGCAGCGGAATAACTTCGAGAAGGATAGGCCGTGGTTTTAGATCCCGGACTAAGGCCGCGGATTCGCAACAGCAGGCGCAGGAAATTTCCTCTTCCAGTTTATCAGGCTGATACCAAGTACGATTAAAATCAGTGCAACCAGGGTATTCCAGCGCCAGATGTTATCACCCAGCAGCAGCCAGGAGAAAATGGCTCCAAATATTGGGGTCAGAGCGTTGAAAATTACCACTTTAGAAGTATCATATCTCTTCAGGAGCAAAGACCAGAGGCCATAAGCAACTGCGACCTGAAACATCAAATAGACAAGTATCAGGCTCTTGCCAAATCCCGGCCAGATCAGACTGCCGCCGCCGGCAATGCCTATCAGACACAGAATGGCTCCGCCCAGAATAAACTGAAAGCCGGTTAGTGCGACGGGCTCATGTTCCTTGCTGTAATGTTTCACTAATATATTGTGCAGTGCATAACATATTGCGGTGAGCAGGATGAAGAATTCACCGTTCCAGCGGAAAGTCAGTTCCAGATTGTCGCTGAGATTAAACACGATGACTCCGGCCATGCCGCAGATAATACCGGCAAATTTTCTGCCTGTCATGATTTCCAAACCGACAATAACGGCGATAATCACAGCAAAAAAGGTACCTGTTGAGCTGAGCAAGACACCGGCAGCGCCGCTGACAATGGTAAGACCCAGATAAAAGAAAAAATACTGCAGCACAGTCTGAACCATGGCCATGGTTATTGTCGGCTTAATGAGTCGCCTGTAAATGCGAGGCCACTTGCCGGAAATCAGGCGGCCGATAACCAGTGTCATACAGCCGGCGCCAAAGAAACGCAGTCCGGCGAACAGCAGGATGCTGAAAATATCATCAGATTTGAGTTGGAAATACTGGTATCCGAGTTTTATTGTCGGGGCGCCGCTGCCCCAAAACAAGGTGCAAAGTATCGCTACCAGCATCCAGAGGTTATCGCGGATGCCGGCCTTCCAATTATCTCTCTTATTCACCATTCTCTACCGCAGAGAGGGGCTTTTTTCTCTTCAAGTTGATCAGACTGATACCCAGCGCGATCAACAAAAGTGAAACCACTGTATTCCAGCGCCAGATATTCTCTCCCAGCAAAATCCAGGAGAAGAGTGCGCCAAAGACAGGCGTCAGGGTATGGAAAATAACAACCTGAGAGGTATCGTGACTTTTTAAGAGCAGAGCCCAAAGGCCATAGCCAAAGGTAGCAACGAGCATCAGATAGAAAAGTACCAGACTCTTCGAAAAGCTCGGCCAGTCTATATGACCACCGCCCAGCAAGCCGACAGCCACCAGCACAAAGCCGCCGAAGATAAACTGAAAACCCGAAAGCTCTAAGGGATTATGATCTTTGCCGTAGTGCTTGATCAGGATATTGCTGATCGCGTAACAGACGGCTGAAAGGAGGATAAGGAGCTCACCGTTGGCGCGGAAGATAAGTTCTAAATCTGAGCTGAGATTAAGAACGATAACCCCTGCCATCCCGAAGATAATGCCGATAAACTTCCGACCGGTCATGACTTCCAAACCAATAACTACTGCGACTATGACAGTGAAAAAGGTTCCCGTTGAGCTAAGCAAGGCACCTGTTGTGCCGCTGACGACCGACATGCCGATATAAAAGAAAATATATTGCAGGATTGTCTGGAAAATTGCGATATTGATTACAGGTGCGATCAAACCCTTATGAAAGCGAGGCGTCTTGCCTGAAACAACGCGGCTAAAGAGCAGTGTCAACCAGCCGGCGCCAGAAAAACGTATGCCGGCAAAGAGCAAGATACTGAAGACATTGCGGTTATCCAGATTGAAATATTCAAAAGCGACCTTAACTGCAGGAGACGCACTGCCCCAGAGCATTGTCACCAAAATTGCCACCAACACCCAGAGGTTCTCTCTTAACTTTACCCTTAAACCAGTCATAAATACCTTCTTTCACCGTCCACACACAATACTCGTCCCATATTTAAAGAAATATCCAAGAACCGCTTTACATCTTTTCCAATGATACTCCACTTTATGAAAATTTTGGCATCAGCCAGGCAGAAGTACAGCTATCCGGCAAAAGTACGGCTATAATGAATAGAGTAGAATATGTTCCGGCAAGTCGTATGTCTACCGAAAAACATCATCGCCCAAAACTACAACTTACCCATAATTTAAGATGTTGACGAATAACAATAACATCCAAACCTAAACTGACCCATACTTTTAGATGTTGACGAATAACAATAACATCCAAACCTAAACTGACCCATACTTTAGCTTAAAGGATACAATTAGCTCATGAAACTGTTCCTGCCAATCTATTATATCGGCCAGTGGACCTGGGGTTTGCTGCAGAATATTGTCGGACTCTGGCTTTTTTTGTTTATCAAAAAAACAGAAATCAGAAGGTACTATGGAGCAGTGCAGATCCTTTATTCCGCTCAATCAAAGGTAATAAGTTTTGATTCTTTCGCAGTAGGCATGTTTATATTCATGCCTGCCAATACGTCCTCAAAAATTCATGACAGGGTTCTTGCACACGAATACGGGCATACTGTCCAATCTCTGATTTTCGGACCTCTTTATTTTCCTTTGATCGGCGTTCCTTCGGCTGTCTGGGCACTAAAATACGAACGATCGCGAGTAAAATACAATTCTCAGGATATTTATTACGGCTCCCGCTATCCGGAAAAACAGGCAAACAAATGGGGCCAGCGCATTTCAGGTCAAACGGGAATCGATTGGTAGTTTGAATCGATCGGTTTCTTAAGAAAGCTGCAACAATTTTCACGCTCTACACACTTAACAAGCAAAGAAGGTAGTTGTCGAAGGCGCTTAACAGTAAGAATCAGCTAGCCCGGTCAGGGGACTGAGAGTTTTACATCAGCACCTCGCCCTCGCCTTGAAATTATTTATGGTTATCGGCTAACCCGGTCAGGGAGCAGAGAGTTTTGGCTGAACGTCAGTCGGCAGCCTTGAAATTATATATGGGTTTTAAATGTTGGACAACATCTGCCGTCTCATGCAGGTACTCGCGTAGAGAGTCTAAAGATTTATACGCCATAGGCGCCTCATCCAGAGTATTCCTGTGCACAGAAGTAGAATAGATTCCGGTCATTGTCTCCTCGAAATCATGAAGCGTAATTGTCCTTCTGGCTTCAGTTCTGGACATGATACGGCCGGCTCCATGCGGCGCTGATTGATTCCAGTCAGGGTTTCCTTTACCGATACAGATCAAAGAACCGTCACGCATATTTAGCGGAATCAGAAGCTTTTCACCTTTGCTCGCTGACACGGCTCCTTTGCGAAGAATCATCGTATTAAGATCAATATAGTTATGAATCGTAGTGAAGCTCTCTTCTACTTGCCAGCCCATTTCATTTATTATCTGATCCGCAATCGCTTTACGGTTCTGTACAGCGTATTGCTGCATTATATGCATGTCATGGAGATAGTCTTTCATATCCTGTCCCTCCAGACAGGCCAGATCACGAGGCAGATCACGCCTTTTTTTAGCGGCTACACGCTGGTAGAAAAGAGCAACCTGCAGGCCAAGATGTCTGGACCCGGAGTGGATAACCAGATACAGCCTGCCGTTCTCATCCTTATTGCCTTCGATAAAATGATTGCCTCCGCCTAATGTGCCCAGGGAGAGACGAGCTCTGTCCATTTTCAAAATCTTGTCATTTTTGCCGCCATTCCGGCAGCGCAGATCATCTATGTCAACATTTTTGAGAAATTCATGCGGGGTTTTTCTGATCATGTGTCCTGAGGGGATACGTCTGCGAATCAGCCGATCAAGCCGGGGGAGGTCTATCTTGTCTTCCGCCAGCCTGGAGGTAAGCATGCCGCAGCCGATATCGACTCCGACCAGATTAGGTACTACTGCGTCAAGGACTGTCATGGTGGTGCCGATCGTGCTGCCTGCTCCGGCATGCACGTCGGGCATGATGCGAATTTTGCTGCCCGCTGTAAAGGGCTGATTAACGAGAGTCTGGATTTGATCGCGGGCTGATGCCTCCAAATCACTCGTGAAAACTTTCGCTTCATTACATGCGCCTTTGATGATGATCATGACTTTAACCCTTTCAGAATTTCTTAACAATGAACAAACTGCTGCAGGCATGATTCTATCAGATAAAGAATTTTCAGCTCGTGACCTGCAATACATCTCCGAGTTTTGGGAACTATTTTTTATTCACCGGCGTCTAATAGTTGTATCAGGCAAAACCTGATTACGCTCAACCTGAAAGTGAGGGAATATTATGAAAAAGAATTTGAAATATGTACTCCTGGGTATATTGACCGTTGCATTATTCTTAGGGATAGTCTGGGGAGCCGGGGTTTTGACAAGACCGGCAGAGACACAGGCAGCATCGACAGGAGAAATAAACAACGTGGATAACAAAACCGTAACAGCATCGGGCATTGGCAATATCTCCGTTAAACCTGATGTGGCATATGTCACTTTAGGCGCGCAGACGAAGAAAATGAGTGCAGCCGATGCTTCAGAAGAGAATGCCAAAATCATGGAAGCAGTATTGAAGGCGATTAAGACTGAGGGCATCAAAGATGATGATATCGAAACTGCTCAGTTTTCGATTACGCCCCAATATAATTACAACAACAGTGGCAATCCAACCTTTGACGGCTATCAGGTGATAAATCTGGTTACCATCAAGATCAAGAACATTGATAAGGCCTCTATGGTCTTGGATAAGGCTGTTACAGCAGGGGCAAATCAGGTCAGCAGCATAAGCTTTGATATTGAAGAACGAAGCAAAGCTTATGAAGACGCTTTAGAACTGGCTGTAAAAGATGCCGGGCTGAAGGCCACAGTAATGATGAAAGCTGCAGGAGTTACGCAGGAACTAAAACCTTATAAAGTCGTAGAAGCTTCTTATAACGTCTACCCTCTTAGCGATGGTTCAGTAAGAGATGTCATGGATGAAGCAGAGACAGCAACTCAGATCATGCCAGGTACTCTCAAGGTAACAGCTCAGGTTGAAGTTACCTTCACCTGGACCCCATAACAAAATGTAACCGCTGGCCTGCAGGAATTGTACTGACGCTATACAGCGGAAGAACCTGCAGGCAGCGGAATGAACATCCTGCTATGTGATAGCAGGGCATTGTGTCAGCATTTTCACGAAACAGAAACAGACGCATCCAGTAAGCATCCGGCTAAGTGATGGCAAGGCATTGTGTCAGCATTTTCGAAATTTGTCTGTTTGCCGGTTATGTGCTCTTTTTTTAGTTCCTTTTAGGTCAGATTATGCAAAAATAAACGGAATAACTTGATAAATCGATGAGGATTTGACCATTTTGCGGCTGATCGAGGCATGCAAATGAATAATTATTAGCCAAAACGATTTGACATAGATTTATGCCAATGATAACATGCAAAAAATTGAATCGCTTTAAGGTAGAGGCGCGGTATTCAAGAGTAATGGCAGCAAGGCAGGCAGCCGCTGACATGAAAGGGGACACCGCCGAAGTTTCGGAAGATTGCCTGATGTTCCGAAGCTGGGCCGGCAGATAATATCTGACGGACTGTCACAGCATTGTGGAGCGCTATCGATGGCATCGGAACTTTTTTTAGTTATTCTCCGATTTCCATGAACCGCTTTTACAAAGCGGTTCATTTTTTTGAAACCAAAGAACGATCGCAACCCACCAACCAAAGTGGAGGAAGAAAGGATTCAAAAATGAGGAAAAGAATTGCACTATTACTAGCTATTGTTATGACGCTGACTCTGGCAGCTTGCGGCGCATCTGAAGCTCAGGAAACCGAGTCTCCTACTGAAGTGCCTGCAAACGAGAGCACACAGGAAGTGCCTACCGGCGTTGAAGACGGCGTCTTCACCATCGCGATGGAATGCGCCTACGCTCCCTATAACTGGACTCAAAACGACGACGCCAATGGCGCTGTGCCTCTAAAGAATGTACCGGGCTCATATGCCAACGGCTACGACGTGATGATTGCCAGGAAAATCGCTGAAGCAAATGACTGGGAGCTCGAGATTATTCAATCTGACTGGGACTCACTAGTGCCCGCCGTTATGACCGGTACTATTGACGCAGCAATTGCAGGGCAGTCAATGACAGCTTTGCGTGCCGAGCAGGTCGATTTCGCCGGTCCCTATTTCTACGCATCCATGGTTCTGCTGACAAAGAAAGACAGTCCATACGCAAAAGCCCAGGGCATTCAGGACTTTGAGGGTGCTTCCGGCACCGCTCAGCTGGCGACTATTTGGTATGACCAGTGTCTGCCTCAGATCGAAGGCGCCGACATTAAGCCCGCTTCTGCCGATGCTCCGGCCATGCTGATGGCCCTGGAAACCTCAGTTGTTGACTTTGTTGTCACTGACCTGCCGACAGCGCAGGGTGCGGTAGTTGCCTATCCCGATATGGTAATTCTGGACTTCTCCGGCACAGACGGTGATTTCCAGTTCAGCGAAGAAGTTCGCGCGGAGAACGTCAATATCGGAGTCTCTGTCATGAAGGGCAATGCCTATCTTAAGAATGCTATTGACGCTGTCCTCGGTACCATGACAGTCGAAGATTTCAACAGCATGATGGCAGACGCTATTGCCATTCAGCCTTTGAGCGAAGAATAAATTGTAATCTGTTGGGCGTTTATGTGCCGCAGCAGAAAAGGTTTTTGACCCGCAGGGCCCGCAGTCTGCAGTCCGTGCCCGGATCCCGGTCGATCGGGCGGATTGCAGACTGCGGCTAAGCGGAGTAAGGACAGGACTTTAATGAATAAATTTACAGAGCTGATTCAGGACATTGTCAATCTCTGGAATAATTACGGCGATTCTTATCTGCGGGGAATCAGGTCTACCCTGGTTTTAGCCTTGGTGGCTACACTGATCGGCGTCGTCATCGGATTTGTCTGCGGCGTATTAAATACGATTCCCTATACGAAGAATGATCCTCCGCTTAAGAGGTTCTTTCTGGCCTTGATCAGAGTTGTCGTCCGTGTCTATGTAGAAGTATTTCGCGGCACACCCATGGTGCTGCAGGCGGTTTTCGTATATTACGGCCTGCCCTACGTCACTAACAACGCCGTAAGATTCAGCAGTGTCTGGCTTGCCTCCATAATTATCGTCTCGGTCAATACAGGAGCTTATATGACTGAGTCGGTGCGCGGCGGCATCATCTCGATTGACCGAGGGCAATTCGAGGGCGCTAAAGCCATCGGCATGAACCACTACCAGTCAATGACCTCCGTCATCCTGCCGCAGGCATTAAGAAACATCATGCCGCAAATCGGCAACAACTTCATTATCAATGTCAAGGACACCTCAGTAATGTTCATCATAGGCTTCCCGGATTTCTTTGCGGCACACCGCGCTGCGACCGGAGCTACTTTTCTCTATTTCCCTTCGGCAACAGTTGAGATGGTAGGTTACCTGACCCTGACCCTGGTGGCTTCCTTTATTCTGCGCTGGCTGGAGAAAAAGATGGACGGAGACAGCAGCTATGAACTGGCTGCAGCCGACCCTCTGGTTATGACGGCCGGAACTTACAGATATTCAGGGAAAGCAAACGATGAAGACCGCTTAATCATGCAGAAGAGAGAGCAGGGAAAAGATGGCTGATATTTACACAAATCTGAATGAACCTATATTGGAGATCAGGCATCTGACCAAGGCTTTCGGCACTAACTATGTGCTGAAGGATATCGACTTCGAGGTTTATTTTGGCGATGTCATCAGCATCATCGGAGCATCAGGCTCCGGCAAATCTACGCTTCTCCGCTGCATCAATCAGCTGGAAATCCCCACAGACGGTGAGATTATCTACCGCGGCGTTAATGTACTAAGCCGCGGTGTAAATATTCCTGAATACCGGTCCAATGTCGGCATGGTCTTTCAGTCCTTTAATCTCTTCAACAATATGACCATTCTGGAGAATTGTATTGTCGGGCAGGTGAGAGTGCTGAAGCGCAGCAAGGCCGAAGCTCATAAGCGTGCTATGGAATATCTGCAGAAAGTCGGCATGACTCCCTATATCAAGGCCAAGCCGAGTCAGATTTCCGGCGGACAAAAGCAGCGTGTCGCCATCGCCAGAGCCCTGGCTATGGATCCGGACATCCTGCTCTTTGATGAGCCTACCTCCGCTCTGGACCCTGAGACTGTAGGAGAAGTCCTGAATGTAATGCAAAACCTGGCAGAAGAGGGCATGACAATGCTGGTTGTGACCCACGAGATGGCCTTTGCCCAGGAAGTAAGCAATAAAGTCGTTTTTATGCATGAAGGCATAATCCATGAAAGCGGCGCACCGGAAGAGATATTCGGCAATCCGCGCAGTCCTCAGACCAAAGACTTTCTCGCCAGATTCAGAAGAGAGAAAAGTAAAAAAGACACTGCAATCTAAAATCTTCAGGGATTTAAATGCAATAGTAAAAACTCCATTCAGGCCAGGCCATTGTGGAGTTCTTATTTGCAGAAAATTTACTAGACCTCTACAAAAGCCCGCGACAGTACAACACTATAAATTGTGGAGTTCTTATATGCAGAAAACTAATTAGACTGCACTGCTGCAAGATCGTCGGGCCGCTGCCGGTGCGGAATCTGCATTTAGTGAGCCGGCAGACAGAACACAGGCTTGCCTGATGAATATGAAGAGGATCTGCTGCTAGATGCCGAGCAGATCCCGGATAATTCCAGACAGCAGCTCGGGCAAGATGCGGAAACTGTAGTCACGTTCTACCCGCTCGGTCCATTTATGAGCGTCATAGCCGTATGCTCCCAGATTGATAACAGGGCAATTAAGAGCGCGAATGGTCTCGAGAGGGATTTTGTAGCTGCGTCCCATTGTCGGCATATTCTCACCTAAAAGCTCAAGATCGTCATCACTATAAGGCAAAGCCAGATAGCTCAGATCCGAAATATAAGGATAAAAGGTCTTTACCGTAAGCTTTTTACCGACACCCAGCCGGTAGCTTAGATCAACTTTATTAATGCCCTCAGCTTGGCGGTTAAGCGCTGAATCAATCATATCGTCAGCATGCAATTTCATAGCTGTCGAACGGATGCTAACATCAATCCTGTCATAGAAATCCGTCTTGAACTGTGAATAAGAGATGGCAGGATAGAAGGGTGGAGCAAAGCCGATTACGATTCTTGGTCTTCTGTCAGGCAGGATCAGCTCAAGCTGTCGCATCAATTGCAATGTCTGCTCCCTTGTATCAGTCAGGTTCGAGAGTTTTGAGCCTTTACACAAATATCTATCCAGGAGAGAGGCTTGATCCAGTCCCAATATATCTGCGCATCTCTTAATTAACTCGGACAAGGTAATTATTTCGAAATCAGGAAAAATGTTTGAGGCCGGGATGTTCGCCTTTCTGTTATAGGTCTCCTGGTAGCGATAGAATTTCTCCATTGATCTGTCAGAAGCTTTTCTGGCAGCAGCTATCATCTTTTTTATAACATCAGATGGACTTTGCCCGAACAAGGGCACACTTATTAAGGTCCAGGCCTCATGATTAGTTTTTACGGAATAAACATTTTTGAGGTCAGCCATTTTCAGGGTGATGGGCGGAACTGATACCTCTCCGGCTGCAGTATCACTGTATTTCGGATTTAGAGTAATCTCGCTTACCAGATCAGCCAGCACCAGATTGGCATCTAAGCCTGCGAATGGATCACCGGCGTGGGTTTCAATTGTACGCACATAAAAGGCGGGCATGATTTTGCCGACGGTTCCTCGATAAAGATAGTAGTGCTTATCTCCCGGGTACTGCGCGGTATTATAGTCGGTATTTATGGCTCCGATAATTTCTGCGCTGTTATCGTCCCGCCATTTCAAAAGCGCCTCAACGGCTGTGATCATACCTGCAGAGTTGCCTTCTTCGTCACAGACAAATAAGGCGACAACATGCCCCTTAAATTCTTCTCTGTTTTCAGACAGATTTTTGAGAAGATGCAGCTCGTTGGCTACACCGGCTTTCATATCCAGAGTTCCTCGTCCCCAAAAATAATCGTCTTCAATAATTTCTTCTTTAGCTTTTGGATTCAGGTCCCGGCCGCCGGCCTGCAGAGCTTGCTTTAGTTCGTGCGGATTCGTCGCCAGATCCTGCAGCAGGCCGTAATCATCAACTTCCACGGTATCAGTATGGCCCAACAGGATTACTGTTTCCCTGGCTTCTTGTCCCGAAACACAGACCAGAAGAGAAGAGCGGCCAAGAGGATCATTTTGTGTCGGCACACGGACAAGTTTGGCAGGATTTTCCTTAAAGTAGTCCCAGCTTTGCAGATACTGCTCTATGAAATCAATAATCTCAATTTCGCCGGCAGAGCTGACGATGCTTCTTTGTTGAACCAGTTGAAGAAATAAAGCTTCCAGATCTCGCTGCACATCTAATCTCCTTGTTGCTAAGTAATATATTCCGAATAAACTTTGCAGCCAGCTTGGCGGCCGGAGTTAACCTTCAGTTTCTTCGATCTCGACAACGCTGTGTACTAAGCAAAGTAAATATTAATTTCAGCTATTTATTCTCTATCGCTTAAGAAACATATCAGTTAGTGAAAGCGGGACGGGTGATCCGCAGGGTCGACTTTGCCGCCAAGATTACGAATGGCAGCAGTAAATTCATGCCAGGTCTCTTCATCCATTTGGTTTTGATGATTTTGCAGCCAAGCTCTGAGGAAAGGTATTGCTCTTTGATCCCCCAGAATTGCCAAACAGCTGACACCGTCCGCTTTGTTTTTCATATATTCCAGACTGCGAATCAGCAAAGCTAGCGCGTTGCTTGTATTTCCGGAATGATGAGCAGAGGCTATCCCTGACATTACCAGATATATAACCGGATGTGCCCGCAGATCTTCACGGTTTTCAATGGTATTTGTCAGCCATGACATCATCCAGTCGGGCGATTTTTGGCCTGCCTCAGTAAGGTAGTGAGCCAGTGCCTCCTGAATATAGATATCCGGATTATTAGTGGCTGCAAATTTTTCAACAATCAGGGGGATGTAGACTGCTGCGGAATGATTAGAAATCAAGTTTAAGAAGGATGCTGCAACTCTTTGCGGTGCCTGACTCTCACATTCCGAGTAATCAATTTCTTCTGCGCAATCAATCTCTTCCGCGGTTAGTCCCCGCTTTTCTCCGGTGAGGTCATAATCGAGTATGGTCACTTTATCCTCAGGGGGTGCGCCAGGCAATATGGTGAAGGCACTAAAATAGTCTGTCTCATCAACGTCCGGGATTTTCCCGGCTGCTTCAAAGTCAACTCTCATTATTTCTCTGACCATAGCATCCATAGAGTCCACGCCAAATTCCATTAACCCCTTGATAACTAAGTCGGGGACAATCATATCACCGTAGACACTCATGGTGGCTGCCAGCCTGATCAGCTCATTCAGATCATTGATTTGAGCGATAAATTCAGCATTGCTGAGCCCGGCGGTGGGTGAAGGCTCCTTATACCATCCTTTCATCAAGTCAAGAGAGTATTTGTATACGCGCTCAGACAGGTCACTTTCAGTTATAGCTTCCATCTTGTGAAGGTTACTGAAGACACTTTCAAAACGACTGCACATAGCTTGATTCCAAGACTTTGTCAGCTCGCGGTAATGTTCATTGTCCCAAATTATTTCTGTCATAATCCTCTGCCATCAAATTAAATATTTCTTCTTCTGATACGTGATCGTAATCCACATCTGATGCAATTTATATGATACATTACTTACAATTGTTTTAGAACAAGGGTGACAGGAGCAAAGGTTAAGGATAGACGATCTTTGCAATTCTAATTACACATTCTGGTTTGCAATACAATGTAGATGATCGAGTGCGCACTTCGTTTTATTATCCAACTTTGAAAGGTATGGGAGAAGAGTTGACAGAGCATTCAAGTCACTGGTAGAATCATGAAGCGATTTATTCAAGCACCATCATGGCGGTATAGCTCAGCTGGCCAGAGCATTCGGTTCATACCCGAAGAGTCGCAGGTTCAAATCCTGCTGCCGCTACCAAGATGGCCCGATGGTCAAGCGGTTAAGACACCGCCCTTTCACGGCGGAATCACGGGTTCGATCCCCGTTCGGGTCACCACAAGGGTGCTTAGCTCAGCTGGGAGAGCACTTCCTTCACACGGAAGGGGTCGTTGGTTCGAGTCCAATAGTACCCACCAGTGAAACCCCGTCACCGTAATGGTTTCGGGGTTTCGCAGGAGCAGAAAGACTTTTTTATTCGCCTAAAGGATAAGGCTAAGGCAAGATAATGAATAAAGCGTGTTCATCAGGCTAATGTCTTTTCCGGAGGGGCGAATAACGAATTGTACGGATTGACATAAATAGCAGTGTTTGTTACTATTACGTGGCATTCACCAGTAGTCTGCCTGGTACAAGAATGCGGGACTAACTCAGTGGTAGAGTGTCACCTTGCCAAGGTGAAAGTCGCGAGTTCGAATCTCGTGTCCCGCTCCATTATTGCCGGCAACAGACGTTGTCGGCAATTTTTATAAGGCGCCATAGCCAAGTGGTAAGGCAGAGGTCTGCAAAACCTTTATCACCAGTTCAAATCTGGTTGGCGCCTCCATAAAAGGACAACAAAACGGATACAATCCGCCAGTTGTCTTTTTTTATGCCTAAAAGGTGCTTATACCGAGGCTTTCACGATAAGACTAAATAAACGAAAAGGTGCAAAACGGCCTGATTTTCCACTATTCGAGCGTTTTCTTACACCCTTTCATTCGCAGGTGAAACCTTCTACACGAAAGTCAGAGTTTCGTGTCGCTTGTTTAGTTTCGTGTGGATAGTCCACTCGAAAGAGAAAGTTTCGTGTCGCTTGTTCAAAATGAGAAAAATCCCCAGAGAAACAGGGGATGTGATGAAGGAGTTGTATATTAGGAAAGCAAGATTTCTTTTGAAATGCCGCTTCTTAAATGAAAAATTAATTTTTTCTCATCACCTTCAGGGACGCTGACGTAATCAACGAGACTACACCATAACTCCTCGCTGAACTTAATATCGGTGATTTCATCGAGCCTGTCGGCAAATTGGAGTGCATTAAAGCGTCTTTTATCCTTGTCGGCGATTATTTCTTTTAGCTCTGCAAGGCTTTGAGTTTTCTTTTCGTAGGCTGCCAGAGCCTTATTATAGGATTCGTTTTTCTCGTCCTCTGATTTTCCGATGATCCTGAGTTGCTGACCAAGCTCAATGTAATCCTGATCCAGCTCGATTTCAAGTTGCTTGACCTTTTCCTTATCGTCATCTGTATCCAGAACCTGTGCTAGGGTTTCTCTGCAAAGCTTAATGATGCTCTCTCTTTGTAGCATTATTTTCTTTGCCATATTCTCAAAGCCGGCAATGATCTCCTCTTCGGTGAGATGAGGAGTGGAGCAAGGTTCGCTCCCGGCGTATTTCTTGCCGCACTGCCAGATGTAACGGCGATATTTCGTGGTCGAGTGCCATACTTTCCTGGTATAAGCTTCTCCGCAACACTCGCAGATGATCCGTCCGGAAAAGAAGTTCTTTGAAGAACCGCTAATCTTCATTTCCTCTCGGCGTTTTATCTCGTGTTGCGCCATCTCAAAAATCTCATCACTGACGATGCCTTCATGGCTGTTTTCAACATAGTACTGAGGAATTTCTCCCTCATTCACTTTCTGTTTCTTTGTAAGAAAGTCCACCGTGAAGCGTTTTTGTAATAAGGCATCACCTTTATATTTCTCGTTTTGCAGAATGCTTTTTATGGTTGTTGATCTCCAGATATCCTTGCCTCTGGGAGACTTGATTTTATCCGCCATTAGACTTTTAGCAATGCCGTTATAGGTCATACCGAGCAAGAACTCTCTATAGATTCTTTTGATGATTTCCGCTTCATCGGGCACGACTTCCGGTCTTCCGTCTGCCCCTTTCTTGTAGCCTAAAAAACTACCGTATGGCATAGAAACTTTGCCGTCTGCAAATCGCTTTCTTTGCCCCCAGGTGACGTTTTCGGAAATTGACCGGCTTTCTTCTTGGGCAAGCGAACTCATGATGGTGATGAGGAGTTCTCCCTTGGAATCGAAGGTGTAGATATTTTCCTTCTCAAACGGTAGTGCGAAGCTCTAATATCGTAGCATAACGTTAGGAAAGTGCCGTGTTTTGGGGGATTGTGGGATTGCAAACTGTAGGTCGTGGTGTTTTGTATCGTAGCGTTTTGCCAATTTAAACACCAAATAAACACCAAGATTTTCTAAAAACTGTAACTTCGTGTAGTTCATTTTACAGTCGATAAGGCCTCACTAATGGCAGATGACGCTTGCGTCATGGTTTCTTCAAAAATATGGGCATAGACTTTTTCTGTCGTCCTTGTATCACAGTGGCCTAAATGCTCCGATATGACTTTGACCGGAACTCCCATGTTGATCAGGAGAGAGGCATTGGCATGGCGCAAATCATGAATGGATACATCCGGGAAATGATGTTTTCGAATCAGTTCTTTGAATTTTGAATTGACATAAGTCTGATTCATGTATTCCCCGTATTCACCTGTAAATACCGCTCCTCTGTTGAGCCAGCGATTTCCTGCATCTTTTTTCCTTTGTTCCTGCCAAGCCTTTTGCTCTTTCAAAAGCTCGACAACTTGGGGCGGCAGGGCAATGAGTCTGGCGCTGCTCTTGGTCTTTGGCGAGGATAATCTGTACTCGCCATGCAAGCGATAAAGATTGTATTTGACTTGCAATGTAGCATTCTCCAAATTTACCTCCTGCCAGTGAAGTCCCGTAATTTCGCCGATTCTCATTCCTGTATAAAGCAGCATGGTAATCACACGGGTGAGCTGAGGGTTTGACATGTCATGCACCAGTGTCAGTAGCCTCCGGCACTGCTCGGCATCGAGAAAGGCTTTGTCCTTATTCGGTCCTCTAGGTGTTGTCGCATGTGTAACCGGATTTTTAAGCAACAGTTCCTTCTTGACGGCGGTTGAAAAAATCGGAGATAAGGCGGAGCGTACTCGCTTAATGGATCCTGCGGATAACCCGCCTCCGCTTTCTACCTGAGTAAATATCTCCCTGAGCTTCCTTCCCAGAGCCTTGGCCACTCGCATCGCTACATTTTTGCTGACCGCTTTGCCATCAAGCATGTCTCTCAGGGTGCTCATGTTTACGCCCGTCTTTCTTGAAAAGGGCCTTCTTGTTCCAAGCGGGATGAGTGAAGTGTCCTTCATCGCATACCCTTGATACCTTCTGCCATTCTTGAACAGTTCATTAAACAGGGCATCAATCTTGGCCGTGTTGATGTCCTTTAACTTCACGTGACCGATATAGGGCATCACGTAGGTGTTGATCATATAGCGGTTAGTCTCAAAGGTTTTCGGTTTGAGCTTGTGGATAGCAATTTCCTCGTAATACCAGGTGGCCAGATCAACAAAGCGGATGTTTTCGTCCAAGTTCACCATACCTCGGCAGCGCTTTTCAAAATCATAGGCAAAAGCAGTCGCCAGTTTTTCCGCCTTCCCCTCCGTGACGTCCGGGGGCGGCATAAATGTTGTGGTCTTACGAATCTGCTTGCCCTCAAGGTCATAGCCGAGTGAAACCATAATGCGATATGTATTGCCTCGTTTTCGGATACTGGGCATCACAATCCACCTTTCTGAAAACGTCTTATTTGTGAACGGACTGAATGTTGACGGCGCAAACAAAACTGCTCGGATCGGCCAAGGTATCTTGCTCCTTGCAGCGGTTCATTTCCTCTTGAAAGAGTGCCAGCAAGGCCTTCCTTGCGTAGTGATCCATGCGAGCAAAACCTAAGCAGACATCCTGTAAGGTGCGATTCAGATAGTCGGCATCTTCCTCATGTTCTTGCGCAAGCCAATCTGCCATTACCTCATCCGTTGGAGTTGGGACAGGCGCAGCATCATCGGAACTTCCTGCCAGATAACCCAAATTCACCTGAAACAGCTCACACATGTCATTCATCATTTCAAAACTCGGTCTGCGGTTACCGGTCTCCCAAGCGGAGACCGTTCCTTTTACGACACCGAGTTTATCCGCTAAATCCGCCTGCGTAAGATTCAGCTTTCTTCTCTGCTCTTTGATTCTCTTTCCAATCATTGATAGCACCTCGTTTCCAAGTATCTCGTTTCGTAGTCTTTTGTTTGACTTCGTCTTGATATTAGCACAGTTTGTTTAATAAAGCAAGACTAAATGTTGCACATTTTTAGAATTTGAACGACAGTAAGTTTAACAAAGGCCTTGTAAAGTCTATCTATATGTTGTATAATAACGTCAAAGATGCAACATTTAGATAGACTATCGTGTTGGAAAGGAAAGAAGATGGCGGATTATAAACAACCTCAGATGATGACGGTCAGGGAGATTGCCCGCACCGGCTTGCTTTCAGAACATGCCTTACGGCGTTTGCTCAAGGCGGGAAAACTCCCTGCCATATACATCGGCAGCAAGGCACTCATCAATTATGACAAGCTGTGTGCCGAGCTGAACGGCTTGGAAGCGGATATTGTACCTGAAATGCAAGACGAGCCGTTCTAGGAGACAGTTTCATGAGGGAGAACAAGAAAGTTTCATTTGAACTTGTGCCTACATCGCTCAAGAAAAGCGGTTTGTTCTGTTTGTGGAAATATGAACCGGATAAAAACGGACGAATTACAAAAGTTCCGTATAGCATTCGGGGGTATAGAGCAAATCCGGCAAGAAAGGCCGACTACGCTGATTGGCAGTTGGCATTGGAGCATCTGGCCGATTATGACGGCATAGGTGTGGGTGTGTTTGACCGTCTGTCGATGATCGATATTGACCGCTGTGTCTTTCAGGACGGGTCACTCTCGGAAATGGCAGAAGATATTGTGAGCTTGATGGACAGTTATACCGAAATCAGTCCGTCCGGTACGGGGCTGCGCATTATTTTTTGTGCTGATGCCGAGGATTATGATCGAGACCGCTTTTATATCAACAACCAATCCAAAGGACTGGAAGTCTATGTGGCGGATGTCACGAAGAAATATTGTACGGTAACCGGCAAACGCATCTACGGGCATGAGATTGAAGAGCGCGGCCGACAGCTGTTAACGGTTTTAGAAAAGTATATGGAGCGGCCGGCACGGAGAAATAAGAAAGCGGAGATTTCCGTTCCGGGCTCTTATATATCGGATGAGAGCGTGATTGCCAAGGCCAAGTCCGCTGAGAACGGAGCAAGCTTTACAGCCCTTTGGAACGGAGAAATTCCGGAAGGTAAATCACACAGTGAAGCCGATATGGCACTTGCTTGCCGGCTTGTCTTTTGGTGCGGAGGAGATTTGGAACAGGTCGATCGCCTGATGCGCAAATCCGGTCTTTATCGTCCGAAATGGGATAGGGCTCAGAGCGGTTCTACCTACGGCCTATTAACGATGGAAAAAGCGCTTTCTCTGACCGGAGAATTTTATCAGCCGTATAAGCCCTCCTCTGCGACAGATGATTTTGATACCGTCTTACCGAAGTTGCAGGAACTTAGGCCGGAAGACAATCCGCGCTATACCTGGAATGACAGCGGCTCAGGCCGCTTGTTTGCAGATGTGTTTAAAGATATTGCCCGTTATGTACCGGAACGCAAGAAGTGGTACGTCTATGACGGCAAACGCTGGTTTGCCGATATGGAAAGCCTGAAAACGATGGAATTGGCAAAGGGCTTGGGCGACAGCCTGATTCGCTACTGCCTGACCATCAAGGATGAACGCAAGCGTAAAGACTATCTGGACTATGCCGGGAAATGGCAAGTGCGCAATCGGCGTATTACCTACATCCGAGATGCCGAGAGTGTGTACCCCTTATCCATGAAAGAGTTTGATCAGAATATCTATTACTTCAATTGTCAAAATGTCTCGCTGGATTTAAGAACGGGACAGGCGCATGAGCATTGCCCGGAAGATTTAATCAGCAAGATATCCAGGGCTCATTATGAGCCTGAAACAAGCTATGAGCGGTTCACTCAGTTCATTGACGAGATTATGAGCCGGGATGATGAAAAAGCGAAATATCTAAAAAAGATATACGGCTATGGCTTATCCGGAGATACCGGCCTTGAAATCGGTTTTGTGGAGTATGGCTCTACGACCAGGAACGGAAAAGGCACGTTAAATGAGAGCGTCCTGCACATGATGGGTGACTATGGCGTTGCGATGCGACCGGAATCTCTGGCGGCTAAGCAAGTCAGCAGCAGTCAGGCGCCGAGTGAAGATATTGCCAGACTGGACGGGGCGCGTTTTGTCACGATTTCCGAACCGAAACGAGGGCTGGTTTTTAATGAAGCCCTGCTCAAAAGCATGTTGGGCAACGATACGTTAAATGCCCGGTTTTTGCATGAGAACAGCTTTGATTTCAAACCGCAGTGCAAACTCTACATGAATACCAACTATCTGCCCGTAATTACCGATATGACCATTTTTCGGAGCGGTCGTCTGCACGTGATACCGTTTGATCGCCATTTTGAAGAGCATGAACAGGACAAGAGCCTTAAAAGGAAGTTTCGCTCGGAGGAAGCCATGAGTGCCATTTTGAATTGGATGCTGGACGGTTACCGGCTTTTACAAAAGGAAGGTTTACAGCCGCCGGATTCCGTCCGGGAAGCAACAGAAGGGTATGCCAGAGAAAGCAATAAAATCGGCCTTTTTGCGGAGGAGCATTTGGAAGAAGACGGCAGCGGCGAAGTTCGCACTTCTGCGGTTTATGACAGCTATCGCAGTTGGTGTGCCGAAAACGGTCACTATACCGAAAACAAACGTAATTTCAATCAGGCGCTTCGTACAATCGGGATATTGGAGAGAAAACGTCCTAAAGACGGCGGCGAAAAGACTACTTTGCTCATCGGTTATCGGCTGCGCGAGGAGGCGTTTTTATGAGCACACATGAAAGGAAGGGGCAGGTGCTGATGGGGATGGCGTGTCTCGTTCTCCCTCGTTTATATCCCTTTTGTACCTGCCTCACCCTGTCATGTGTGCGGAAATGATGCCCCGGGGGCGGGTCAATGATCCGGCGAGAAAAGACCTTGCAACAGGCCGGCAGCTTCGCACATAAAGACAGCGAAAACAAAGGGGGAATAGCCCCCTAGAGAGGAGGAAAGGCGATGAAACATTACAGAGTGTATGGAATCTTGCACAACAAAGGAGAGATGCCGCCCGGGGTCAATCCGGATGATTTCAGCAGGCCGGGCTATAAGGCCTTGTCTGTATGGAGTAGTAAGCGGAATGACCCCTTGGCGATTATCTACCAAAGGACGAAGCCGCCCTATGGCTATCGGGTGGTACATGGACTGAGCACTCTGTTCTTCCGGTCCATTTTGGAAGCAGAACAGTATTGCAGAACACACGGCTTTACCAAACAACAAGGATGAATGGAGGTTATCCAACTATGTTACAAACAAAAAGTCTTGAATATACAAGATCATTTGAAAATTTGATTCGCAACCGCTTAGGCGCTGGCGACCATAGCTTTTTAGAAGACGGCAGTTACAATAGCGATTATTACAGCTTTCCTGAGGGCTTTAAAGGTGACTATAAGGAAAGTTTAGCCGAGCAGAATCTCTTCAGACGTCACGGGCGTGTATTAACCAAGGTCTCCGAAGGAACAATACAAACCGTGACGACCGTTGCGGAAGCAAGGCTGACGGGCGAAAAGATGAATTACCCGGAAGACGGTGATGAGAAAAAGAGGCTGCTCTTTGATGCCTATAAATTGGCTACGCTCATGAAACTGCCTCTGGCTTGGGTAAAAGATATGCACTTTGACCTGCATCGCTATCTGAAAGAGGAATTGGTACAGCGCTTCGGTGATGCGGAAGAAAAGTTGCTGCTCAACGGTTCAGGAGAAAACGAGCCGGAAGGTTTGCTGCAAGCCGCCGAGACAGGTGTAACTACAGCGGAAGCTACCCTGAACAGTGACGAGCTGATCGCTCTGTTCTTTGCTCTGGAACCGAGATACAGAAAACGGGCCGTCTGGATCATGAATGACCGCACGGCCTATTTCATCCGAACGCTTAAAGACAGCAGCGGACGCTATCTTATAGAAAGCGATATGCAATTTATGCTGGGCAGGCCGCTCGTGATTTCCAATTTTATGCCGGATATGGTAGCCGGGGCAAAACCTCTTGTCTTTGCCGATCTTTCCTATTTCTGGCTTTTGGAGCGGACACCTCTTTCTGTGCAAGTCTTAAAGGAAAAGTACATCGTCAACGGTCAAATCGGTTTTGCGGCTCAGGAGCGTTTGGACGGAAAACTGATTCGGACGGCAGCCGCTAAAACATTGCAGATAAAAGCATAAGCCGTATCGTAACATGATGTTTGGAAGCGTCCTTCGGGGCGCTTTCTGTTTGTTGTGGAGCCGTATATCGTGGGGAGAGCGGTTAATCCCCTCTTTGAATTGAAAAATTTTTGTGCGAAGCTGCCAGCCCGTTGCTCAAAAAAAGTCCGGCAGAGATAAAGCCGCCCCCCGGGTCAAATGGGCTGACGCTACTGTGGCAGGATGTGGCAAGATTTATAGGTGCTTAAAAATTTCATTTCTCATGGGAGATAACCTATAATACCTGCCACAATCTGCCACATGCCACAAGCCTTGCGTGATTACAGGTCTCGAAAGGCGGCATTGCCTTCAAGATTCCTTAGCAGAACCCGTCTGCTACTCCTATACTCCTCGCCGATAAAACCGAGCTGAAGTAAAAAACAGCGGAAGCTGTAGCGGTCGTTTCCGCCTTCATATACCGAATCACGCACATGTGATTGAGTATTGGCCTTCTTGCAGAGCTTTTCGATAAAGTGGCTGTAGGCCTTCAGTTCGATCGGATCCGTTGTAAACGGAAACCAGGCGAAGCTGTAGCCGTCCGATGTTTGGATGACCTCGGGATTTTCACATTCAAAAGCCCGCTCGATTAAGAGCCTTTTGTTTCTAATTAGCCGTTTTAGGTTTTCCAAGCCCTGCTCGCTAAGGCAGTCTTCGGGCATGGTGATGACGCTGTAATCTTCACTGTCTTCTACCGTTACGCCATAACCCAGCAAGCTGAGTTGTTCGAACAAGGCATTGCACTGCTCCGGGCTGACGCTTTCCGGGACAATCAGGCGCCCGTCATACTCCAAGGTACATTCCCGGATTTTATAGACTTTGCGCCAGCCGCCTTTATAGATAGGGATATCGTTTAAAATGTTGCCGATGGCATCAGCCAAGAATTTACGTTTCTTGCCGTTCAAATCAATATGAAAATTCTTCTGCATGCTGTCTCCTCCCGTTGTTTTTCACTTACATGTTTGCTCTAAAAGAGAAGAAAGCCAAGCAATAAAGAGGAGTATGTTGCACAAGTATTCGCTCTTGCAACCGGCACATTTGACATAAAAGCCTATGTTCAACTTAGGCTTTTGCGGGACGCCCTATATTGAACATAGGGCGTCGATTTGTAGCAGGATGTAGCAGGTTTTTTCAGTTATCCCCATTTAAGCGAAATATGAGGCTTACTAGAAAATCCTGCTACAAGCTGCTATAGATTTGTGCTTTCATGAAAGAATCGTCATTATTGATAGATAAAATCACGCAAGTGTGATAGAATGGTGTGCATAAATTCAAGTGAGGAGAAAAATAATGGCTGTTCAATATGACAAGTTGTTTCATATGCTCATCGACCGAAAAATCAGCAATATCGAGTTAACGAGAATGGCCGGATTTTCAGGAAATATTATGACGCGCCTTAAACGCAATCAGTATATCGCACTTGACAGCGTTGAAAAAATCTGCCGAGTACTTGACTGCGGAGTGGACGATATTTTGGAATTTACCAGCGAGGAAAATGCGAATGGCGATCATTGATGAACTGATTCAGCAAATTTATAAATAGAGGTGTAAACGATGGAAAAGAGCAGAATTCAAGAAATAATCCACGATTCAGAATATAAATTAGATCAATTTGACCAGCTCACCATTGAAGCGGTTGGCAGACTGATTTTCCAAAAGAAAGTGCGTGGCAAGTTTTCAGATTATATTACTTGTCAGGTGCGGAACAAAGAAATCAAATTAACAGCGGAAGAGTTAATACGACAGCTTTTTATCTATAAATTGTCTCAACAGTACAAGTATCCGCTCGACCGCATTCAGTGCGAACATCCGGTATCCTTTGGCAGAGAAAAAAAGAGAGCTGATATTGTAGTCTTTGATAAGCACGATACTACCGCTCCATATATTATTGTGGAACTTAAAAAGCCTAAGCTCAAAGACGGCAAAGAGCAACTGAGGAGTTATTGCAATGCGACCGGCGCACCAATAGGTGTTTGGACTAACGGCGAAAAAATTTCTTTCTACTACCGTAAAGACCCCAATTACTTTGAGGATATCCCCAATATCCCAACCTATCATGAGAAACTCTCTGACATTCTTTCCGAACGCTGGACGATTCAAGATTTGATTGCTAAAGATAAGCTGCTTACGGAGAGAAAAAGCCTTCGTGACCTGATTGTCGAGATGGAAGACGAAGTTTTGGCCAATGCCGGAGTGGATGTTTTTGAGGAAGTTTTCAAGCTCATTTTTACCAAACTTTATGATGAGATGGAAAGCGGCCGAAACGAATCAAGACACTTGGTCTTCCGCAATTATGGTGATACAGATACCGAGCTAAAAGAAAAAATACAAGCACTTTTCGATAAAGCAAAGCAAAAATGGGAGGGTGTCTTTCCTGATGATGCTCGTATTTTGCTAACCCCTTCACATCTCTCGGTCTGCGTCTCCAGCCTGCAGGATGTAAAGCTCTTTAATTCCAATCTGGATGTTGTAGATGATGCCTTTGAATACCTAATTAGCAAGTCCTCTAAAGGGGAAAAAGGCCAGTATTTCACGCCGCGCTATGTGATCGACATGTGTGTACGTATGCTTAATCCACAGAAAAACGAAAACATGATTGACACCGCCTGTGGCAGTTGTGGCTTTCCGGTTCACACCATGTTTTACGTATGGCAACAGATTATGGAAGAAAAAGGGCTGACGCAAAGTCATCTTTTTACAAGCGAGCAAAAACCTCCTGAATGTGCTGATTATGTGAATGACCATGTTTTCGCTATCGATTTTGATGAAAAGACCGTCCGTGTCGCCAGAACCTTAAACCTCATTGCAGGCGATGGACAGACGAACGTTTTGCATCTGAATACCCTCGATTATGAGATGTGGGATAAAGTAACTTCTGAGGAAGATTGGATTGATGTCTATAACGAAGGATGGAAAAAACTGCGCCGCTTGCGCACACAGCGAAGCAGCGATTTTGCATTTAACTTTGATATCCTCATGGCCAATCCTCCCTTTGCCGGCAATATAAAAGAGACGAGAATCATCTCTAAGTACGAACTGGGAAAGAATACTCAGGGCAAATACAAGTCTCAGGTGGGGCGCGATATCCTTTTTATCGAACGCAATCTGAATTTCTTAAAACCGGGTGGACGCATGGCGATTGTCTTGCCTCAAGGCAGGTTTAATAACTCCAGTGATAAGTACATTCGAGATTTTATCGCTGAGCAATGTCGCATCCTTGCCGTTGTAGGCTTGCACGGCAATGTTTTTAAGCCGCATACAGGAACGAAGACGAGCGTTCTTTTCGTACAAAAGTGGGATGAAGAATTATGCCCCAGAAAAGAAGATTACCCCATATTCTTTGCGACAATGCAGGAGCCGTCTAAGGACAACTCAGGCGATAAGATTTATTTGACCAATGAAGATGGAAGCTCCAGGCTGGATAGCCATGGTCATCTGGTTGTTAAACATGATCTTTTCAATCATGAGGATATGAATGGAGATGGCATAGCGGAAGCCTTCATTGAATTCGCCAAGAAGGAGAAACTAAGTTTTTTTTGAGCAGCCCGCCCTTTGACGCAGAGAAATACAAAGCGTTAATGAGCGGGCTAGAGTGCAGCGAAGTGAATTTTAGTGCTATGGGCGACCATCCTGATTGTCGCTGGGATAGCGAATATCATGCTGTTAACATACAAAAAAACTCAAAACTATCCTATAGCAAACTTAGAAATCTTTTGGTTGTTTCTGAGTATGGACTCTCCAAGGAAATGAATGAAAATGGTGTGGGCGTTCCTATATACAGAATGAATGAAATACATAATATGTTATGTGATGTAAACCCAAGTAAATATGTAGATATTGAGCGCAAACAAATTGAAAAATATAGGTTGAGGGATGGAGACGTTCTTTTTAATCGTACCAATTCTGATCAGTTTGTTGGACGTACAGGAATATTCTACTCCAATGACTTAAATAGCAGGGTATTTGCTTCCTATTTAGTACGATTTGTTCCTGATAAAGACAAGCTATTATCTGAGTATCTCACCGCTTTCCTATCTTCGAAATATGGTCAACAAGAAATTCACAGAAGGGCAAGGCCATCTATAAATCAAACAAATGTAAACCCTGAAGAAGTCAAGGAAATTGAAATTCCACTCCTATCAAAACATTTGCAAGAAAAAATTGCTTATTGTTTCCGCCTAGCCAATAAATTAATCATTGTGAGCGAAAAACAATATTCGTTAACGCAGAATATCCTCTCTCATGAACTTGCCCTTGATAATTGGCAACCGTCCAAAGAAAAAATCTCTGTTCGCTCTGTTGCGGAGGTGGAGCAAGCAGGTCGCTGGGATGCGGAGTATTATCAACCCAAGTATGATGAGATAAAAAACTTATTAAGAGGCTTTCGTAGAGCTCAGTTTTCTATTGATACGGAAAACTATACCCCTAAACCTGATTGGGAATATGTTTATTTAGAGCTTGGTAATATTTTGGCTTCAGGTATTATCTCACCTGATGAGCGACAACTCGGGAAAGAATTACCAACACGTGCTAGAAGACTAATACACGAAGGGCAAGTCATCATGTCCTCAATTGAGGGATCGTTAGAAAGCTGTGCTTTGGTCACTGCAGAATACGATGGTGCTATCTGTAGCAATGGTTTCTTTGTTATGAATTCAGATGACATCAATCCCGAAACGTTATTTGTATTAATGAAATCTCCGGTCATGCAAGCGCAGATGAAACAGTTGTGTAGTGGTTCAATTTTAGCTGCTGTTAACGTGGCGGATATGGAAGACCTTTATTTGCCAACTGTAACTTTTGCATGTCAATCAAAAATAAAAAACTTAGTAACAGAAATGTATGCCTGTCACCATTCATCGATCACTCTACTAAATGCTGCAAAAAGAGCGGTTGAAATTGCCATTGAAGAGGACGAAAATGCCGCCTTAACCTATCTCAGCTCTCAAACAGATATGTTTACTGACGAGGAATATAGCACTGATGTCAGTCAGCCATATCTCAAGGTTGCCGAGTCGGAAGTCGGCGATCATGCTAATACCGATAAAGGAATAGAGACAGATGAAAGAACTTGAAAATAACCATCACGACAGTAAAATCATCATCTACCAAGCCGAGGATGGTTCTGCAAAAATCGATGTGCGGCTGGAAGATGAGACGGTATGGCTCACCCAACAACAGATGGCAGAGTTGTTTCAGTCCAGCCGTACAAACGTTGTAGAACATATTAAAAACATTTATTCAGACGGAGAACTGGAAGAAAAAGCAACTTGTCGGGAATTCCGACAGGTTCGAATGGAGGGAACAAGAGAGGTTACACGGAGCATTCCACACTATAACCTTGATATGATCATTTCACTTGGCTACCGAATCAAATCCCTTGTAGCTACACGCTTTCGTCAATGGGCGACCGCCAGATTGAAAGAGTATATGATAAAAGGCTTCACTCTGGATGACGAACGACTCAAAGGAAATGCCGGCGGCAACTATTGGAAAGAGTTGCTTGATCGCATCCGGGACATTCGCTCCTCGGAGAAAGTTCTCTATCGTCAAGTGCTGGATCTGTATGCCACCAGTGTTGACTACAATCCTAAAAGTGAAGAATCCATCAAATTCTTTGCTATCGTGCAAAATAAGCTCCATTATGCCGCTCATGGCCACACGGCTGCAGAGGTTATTTATGAGCGAGCAGACAGTGATAAACCCTTCATGGGACTGACCACTTTCCAAGGGGAGTTGCCCGCTTTAAAAGATATTGGCATTGCCAAGAATTATCTAAGTGAGAATGAACTGAAAATCCTAAATAATCTCGTCTCCGGTTATTTCGACTTAGCGGAAATCAATGCTATGGAACAAAAGCCCATGTATATGAGCGACTATGTTGAACAACTCGACCGCATCTTAAGTTCCGGTAACAGAGCATTGCTTCAAGGGGCAGGAAAGATTAGCCGAGAGCAAGCCCTGGATAAGGCCAAGGCGGAGTACAGAAAATACCAGGTTAAAACCTTATCGCCTGTTGAGGAGGCCTATCTGGACACAGTTAAGGAAATAGAAAAGAGTGCGAAGAAAGCTACGAGAGACAGCACAGACAGCAAATAGCAAAAATGCGGTAATGGCTCTCTTATCTTATTGTTCACTATCGTCTTCTAAAATGACATAATTTCAAACACCAGGTAAACACCAAAGCCCCCTCAAAGATGCCTGAAAGCCCGTAAAATGGCGGATTGTCTTGTTCAGGTGATTTCCTTCTCAAAGTAAACCTCAACACCCTTGTCCTTTAATAAGCGTACATGGGTTAATGTATCAACGGTGTTTCTCGCAAAGCGGGAGACTGATTTAGTCAGGATCAAGTCGATTTTACCTGCTAAGGCATCGGCAATCATCTCCTGAAAACCCTCACGCTTTTTCGTCATCAGCCCTGAGATGCCCTCATCGGTATAGACTTTCACAAACTCCCATTTCGGATTTTCTTGAATATGCTTTGTGTAATAGCTGATTTGTGCTTCGTAGCTGTTAAGTTGTTCGTCCATATCCGTTGAAACACGGGCATAGGCTGCGACTTTGCGTTTTCGTGTTTTTAGATCGGAGACCAGGCTATCCTGTGCACTTTTTCTCGCCGGAATGACGGTTATCTTTTTATTCATGCCTTGCTCGCTTCCTGTTTTGTTCAGCGACCTTCTCACGCATTTCTTTTGTCCAAGATTCCGAACGGGAGCGATCCTTCCATGTTCTCTTGACCTCTGTTCCGTCCTTCATAAAAAAGACGATCTCATTTGGCTGCGTAATCGTCATTTCTTCTATCTTGGCTGTGATGTTCTCATGGCTCAGGTCATTTGTTCCCAAAAGCTCACAAAGCATATCTTCTAACACCTGTTCAGGGATGCCCTTCATATCGCATTTTCCGTCCCTCATGCCGAGGTTGCGGGCACATCGCCAAAATACCCTTACAGGTGTCTTTTTTCGGTTAAATGGAGCACCGCAGGCTCCACAGAAGAGCAATCCGGTGAAAGGCTTGCCGTGATGCGGCAGGGCTTTCTTGATCGGAGCCCGTCGTCTCATCTCTTCTTTTACAGCTTCAAACAGCTCCCATGAAATAATGCCCTCATGAGAATTTTGAACGAAATATTGGGGTCTTTCTCCGTAGTTATATTTTGTCTCTTTGGTTAGCGGATCAATGGTGTATCGCTTGTTAAGAAGAGCGTTGCCGGTATGCTTTTCATTCTTCAGTAAGCTTCTGATGTCACTTGCTTTCCATTTGCCGCCTTGTTTGCGGGGCTCTCCCATTTCGTTGAGTTTTTTAGCAATATTTCCGCTCTGTATTTACGACAAGAAGATACACCGCATCGACCATAGCATTGTGAGTGTGCAATAGCCTTGGGTGCGCCCAGTTGTTAGAAATAAACAGCTTATAAACACTGAATCTGGAGCGAAAACCACGACAAGTTTGTGAGATGGTTATTCTCGGATTGAATCACGAGAACGAAACGACATAGAAAGCAAATTTGGAGAAGCAAAGACTAGATACGGGTTCAACCGCATAATGACATCTCGTTCAAACACCAGTGGGACGGATATATATCTGGTTTCCATGCTGATACAGCTGAAAAAGAAGTTGAGATCTATCTTTATCTTCCTATTTGACAGGCGTCAGCTGTCTTCTTTTAACCATTTCTACTACTGGCGTATATAGGCAATGATCTCTAAAGTATAACTCCAGGTTATTTCTTATAATGTTGCATTATTTTAATATTGTGATATCATAAAATTAAAAACATACTATGTATAATGAACTTATTAATAGCTCGAACTTAATATTGCTTCATGAAAATTGTACAATAGTATGCGATGAAAGAGTAAAGAAATTGAGAAAAACTATCCTGTTATTATTATCTTGTTTATTACTATTCTCACTTTGTGCTTGCAATACTCATTTAGATGTTCTAGCCGAACCTGAAATAGTCACTGAAGAAATTGAATTAACTGTTCAAAATTTTAAAACATTTTTCGATATTGAAATTGATCCAATGAATATTGAAGTAATAACCACTGAAAGCAAGGTGTTGCTGGGAATATATGTTCCTGCTCGATATGAAGGGAAAGCGAAAGTAAAAATTAAAATAACTCCAAAACGAGATTTTAAGATCATAAACGTAAAAAATGTTAAACTAAAAATTCACCCCGAATCTACTTATGTCGTTTGGGAGAATGATTACTGTAAATGGGACGCGTCAACAAATACTGTGGATATGTCGAAATCTCGTCCTTTAACAATAGATGTTCCAAGTACTGGAGAAAAGGAAATTTATGTAGATTATTATACTAATAAAAATGCAGTATTTATAAGTGATACTGATAGAGAGCTGGTGGATTTCACTCCTAATTATATATTAAGAGATATCTTTGGAACAGTGGTTGTTGAATATACAGTATATATGGATTCTGAAAATAAAAGTGATTATCAAAGCTTAAAGAATTTGAAATAGGAGATTCCTTTAATTTTGGATCATTTGAGCAAGATGGCTTAAGTTTGAATGGTACCGAAAGCATTGAGTGGATTGCACTTGCAAAAGAAAATGGAAAGATTCTAGCTTTGAGTAAAGAGTGCCTATATGCTATGCCTTTCCACATTTTAGCTGAAGATGATGCTCCAATTTCGTGGGAAAAAAGCGATTTAAGATCATGGCTAAACACAGAATTTTACGATGCAGCATTTAATGATAAGGATAAAAAATATATAACGAGCACCACTATATCAAATAAAAATAGTTCTGCGGCTGGAGGCTATGGAGAAGGTTCAACAACTGATAATGTTTTTTGTCTTTCTATTGATGAGGTGAAACAGTATCTTTCGTCTGATGAGGCGGTAGCTACAACATATGCTGAAATGATGGGCGCTTCAGTATATTATGGACATAGCTCATGGTGGTTGAGATCAATTGTTGAATTGGAACAAAGAGAATTCATTGCCGCAATGAATGGTGATGGATCTGTTGGTACTGAAACACCTTATGAGTTTTTTTCGCAATATATTCGTCCTGCTGAGATTACATTTGTGGCAGTGCGTCCTGCTATTTGGTTAGATACCAACTAATCGTTTATCGTTAAAGATGCATCTTAAATGGATCACTGCAAATTCGCACAAAATATTATTGCCGCTTGCAATATTTGTTGACAGAGTACGAATAAGTGCAAACGTGAGAGCCAAGGCAATTGACGTCATTTACGAGAATTTTATATTTTATCCCCCAAGATTGTATAGGTCTTAAAGGCCATTAGTAAATGAATTGTTTATAAATAAAGCAAATATGCTCTAAAAATTAATTCTTCCATAGCATGAAGTCAATATATTTAAAAATCCAACATATAATTGCCTATATAATTCCAATTATTATGGAACTTATTTAACAATCTGTTAGTATATAGATATTCATTATCTGAGGAGGAAGTATGAGAAAACGTATTATAAGTGGATTATTAGTTATCTGCATATTTATGAGTTTAAGCTTGAGCTCTTGCGGAAAAAGCAAAGAGGCGCAGGTTGTTGATGATCTGATTGCAAATATTGGTACAGTTGATTTAGAAAATGGAGATGCCAGAATTCTAGATGCAGAAGAAGCATTAGAAGCACTTTCTGATAAGGATCAACAAAGCCTAGAAAATCTTGAAAAGCTTCATGAAGCACGCAATGCATATGAAGAACTACTTGCTGAGAGCGAAGAACTCGTCATTTCTAGTGCTAAAGAGATTGAAGATGTAATCAACGAGATCGGAACAGTTAATTTAAGCAGCCATGCAGATATTCAAGCTGCACTTGAAAAATATAACGAAGCAGATACTGCGGTTCAAGAAGCAGTAACTAATTATGATGATCTAGTTGAAGCAGATATATTTATTGGTAAGATTATTGCGAATTATATAGATCTGATCAACTATCTTGCCGATCGACAGAAGCCAGTCACCTTATCAGTGCCTGTGAAAGGCCGGGGTGGCAGGGACTCTGATTATCATACTTATGCGTTAACGGTTGAAGGTTCAGCTTTAGTACTTAAGAGTGAGATGATGGAAAGAGTTGCTATGACAATAGAAAGCATTACGTTCTTTCCGTTAGAAGACACACTCCTTTATGGTCTCTGGCATAAAAACGCTAATGTAACGGCGAATGATGCTCTCTTGCAGAAATCCGGAACTTATATCGGCCCCCTTTCTTACGGCATAAATGTCCGCACCTTGAGGGAAAATTCATTTGATTCACCGAATGGAACAATCGATTTTATATTTGGTGATAAGACGAAGAGAACAAGTGATGCAGCAGAAAAAATCAACCAGATGCTGAGTGACATGAAAGTCATCCTAGCTGAACTGCCGTTGGATATCACGCTAAGAGATCTGGGTATTGCAGGTTTAGATTAAACCCCAAAGGATAGGAAAGGCACTTTTCTAGTCAATTAAAAACAATAAGAGTCAAGTCCGAAATGTTGGTGTAAATTCACTTCCGGCAATTCCTCTCACTACT